>MDTB01213873.1_pt1 | contig 79657 bp, 66 predicted proteins | sample 811161 | NCBI WGS metagenome assembly MDTB01 (sample SAMN05326650, study PRJNA326480) | marine metagenome | isolation source: seawater | place: Mediterranean Sea | collected 2009 | reverse complement strand
GAGGTTATTATGCATGTTAGTGATCTTTGGGGTGACGTTGTTAAGTTTCATACAATTGTTGAAGGGGAATCGTGGGAGATTTGACCATATTTATAAACAAGCCAGGACGGGTATGATTACACTATGAGCACTACTGATAAAAAGAACAAATTTCTACAAGTTATTGAAAAACAACGCGCTCAAAAGAAGCGTAAAAAATTCGAGGGCACATTTCTAGATTATTTAGAAATAATTAAAAAAGATCCGAGCATTGTTAAGTTGGCTCACAAACGCCTTTACGATGTTATAACAGATCACGGATCAGAAGTATTACAAGATTCTGACTCTAGAAAAAACAAAATCTTTGATGGTGATAATGTAAAAATTTACAACTATTTTAAGGATGAATTTTTTGGGATGGAAAGAGTGATATCAAAAGTGATGAGATATCTTAGGTCTGCTTCACTGAAAGGTGAAGAAAGTAGACAGGTTATCTTGTTTATGGGTCCTGTGGGCGCGGGTAAGTCTGCTTTGACAGAACACATTAAATCATCACTAGATCAGCAACCTTACTATTATCTCAAGGGAGATCCTCAAAGCGGCGAACCGCTCCACTTAGTGCCTAGAGGTCTTAGAAAAGCTTTTGAAGAGATGTTGGACGTCAACATCGAAGGTGACTTAAGTCCTGTAGCACGTCACAAACTTCTAGAAGAGTACGATGGAAAATATGAGAATTTTCCTGTTATAGAAACTACTTTTTCTCAAAGAGGAAGAAGAGGCATTGCTTCTGTGCCGCCTATGGATGCTAACAGTCAAGATGTTTCTGTCTTGATAGGCTCTGAAGATATTTCGAAGCTAGATAAGTATCCAGAGGATGACCCACGTGTTCTGTCCCTTAACGGCGCGTTTAACGTCGGTAATAGAGGTATTGTAGAGCTAGTCGAAGTTTTTAAAAATGAGATTGAATTTCTTCACACCATGATTACAGCGACTCAAGAGAAGAGAGTTCCTTCGCCCGGGAAACATGACATGATCTACTTTGATGGTGTTATTTTAGCACACTGCAATGAAGCAGAATGGAATAGATTTCAGTCAGAACATACGAATGAAGCTATTCTAGATAGAATTGTAAAAATTAATGTGCCGTACGTTCTAGAGCTGTGTCAGGAAATGAAAATATATCAGAAAATTCTTAAGAAGTCTGACTTTAAAGCACACATTGCCCCTCATACTCTGAAAGTAGCGTCGATGTTCTCGGTCATGTCTAGACTTAAGCCATCACAGAAGTGCGATGTACTTACCAAGATGAAGATATATAACGGTGAAGATGTAATAGAGAAAGGACGCGTAAAGAAGGTCGACATTAAAGATTTAAGAGAAGAAGCGCGTGGCGAAGGAATGAAAGGTATTTCTACAAGATTCATTATGAAAGCCATTGATAATTCTCTCTCAGATGCAGAGAAAAATGTAGTCACTCCGGTCTCGATTATGGACTCGCTTAATAAACAAGTAAAAGAGCAGCTAGTCGATGAAGAACTAAGAGACAGATGTCTAGAACTTCTTAAAGTAGTTCGAGAAGAATATCTTAAAATTCTAGAAACAGAAATTGCAAAAGCATTTGTCACAGCGTATGAAGAGCAGGCACAATCACTATTTGATACTTACCTCGATAATGCTGAGGCTTACACTACACATCAAAAGATGAAAGATAGAGTCACCAAAGAAGAAAGAAAACCTGATGAAAATTTCATGAAGTCTATTGAAGAGCAAATTGGAATCGTAGGTTCTTCAAAAGACGGGTTTAGAAGTGACGTGACCGCGTACATGTTTGCAAAAATGAGAAGAGGAGAGACTATAACTTACAATAGTTATGAACCTCTTAAGGAAGCAATTGAGAGCTACCTCATAAATTCTGTTAAAGACATGGCAAGAATTGTTACAAAGTCTAAAACAAGAGACGATGAACAAAAACAAAAGTACAGTGATATGGTCAATACTTTAGTTGAAGAGTATGGCTATATACCTGAGAGCGCTGAAGAAATTATTACATTCGCTAGCAACAATCTTTGGCGAGACAGCTAAGCTTTAAACAAAAAAACTGTGTACAGTACACTTGTTCTCTATTATAATTGTAACAGAGGAGTACTGTAATGAAGATTAAGATTCAACTTCCAGAAATATTTGTTATCTGCAGCACAGCATTGCTAATTTCTAATTCTGTTGTTGCCGGATGGGTTTTCTTTTCTTTAGGCATCCTAGGTTCTTTGTTTAGGTTAGGAATAAAGATGCAAGAACAGCAACAGCAAGCTGCCGCTGTTAAAGACAGCGTTGATGTACTAAAAGGTTCAGCAGACGAATTTTTAAATGCAATCAATGATGCAATGTCCGGAAAGAAGAATAACGTAAAAAAAAATAACCTAAACTAGCACTTAAATGTATACCGATGTTGTTCAATCACAGAGCGCTAAAAAAGAGCTTTTTGTCTTTACTAGAAAGCTTAAGAGGCTATTAAGCGATCTTGTTGAAGAAAATCTATCTGTCTCCTTTGGTTCGGATGTTATTAAGCTAGGACCTTCTGATATTGTTAGAGCAGTATCTGAGATGAGCACAGACACACCTAGTGAGCTATCTTTTAGAAATATTATTCTAGAATGTATTGTAAGATGCGAGTCTAGACATAAAATGTCTGGAATTGTTGCCGGATTAGCTTTTTGTGAGTCCGTTTTAACACCTTATTTCGATAAAACATTAAAGAAAGATCTTTCTAGAATAAGCCTTTATTCTAAGAAAACTAACTTAGAAGCTGCAAAAAAACTTTTAAAACGTGTTACTGGAGACAATTTTTCTAAAAGCATATTGTTTGATGCCATACAGCTAGCAGGATCTGAAGGTAGAATTGTAATAGATAAGTCACCTAGTACAGAAACACACATAGTGACTTCTTTTGGCTATACTTTTAATGCTTCTGTCGATATTCTTTTTTCCAAAGTATCAAAAATAAATCAGTGGAGTAGAAACAATGTTCTCTGTCTTATTGTGGACGGAGTCATTGAAAAGCCCTCAGAGTTAGAAAAGATACTATACAGTTTGTCAAAAAACAAGATGCCGGCTGTGATTTTCGCCAGAGGCTTTAATGAAGATGTGATATCAACTATGGCAGTTAATTTTATAAGAGGTCACTTAGACGTTGTTCCTGTATGCATACCTTTTGATGAATTAGGAATTAATACGATCAATGATATCGCTGTTGTTTCAGGTACCGACATTGTTTCTTCTACTAAAGGTGAGTTAATTAGTCAAAAGTCTATGGAAGACTTAGTTTTACTGGACAATGTTTCGATTGACATTTTTTCCAATAAAATTATTATAGGGCACAGCAAGACAAAGCAAAATGTTTTTTATCACTTATCACACATAAAGAAAAAACATGAAAGTACTCTTTCTAGGTACGCTAATTTTGAAGATCAAGAATCTGTTTTTGAAAAAAGAATAATGTCTTTATCGGGAGACAGCGTAAAAATTAAAATAGGAAAATTACTAGGTGAAAAAAGAGGAATAATAATTGACAGAGTACAATTTGGCCTAGGCCTATTTAATGAAATTTGTAGATTTGGATTTATTAACTTAAAAGAAATCCAGCCAAAAAACAAGCTGATTTATAAATGTGTAAAGAATCTAATAAAAATTCATTCACAAATTCCTACACGATCTCTATTGTCAGGCATTCAGGAAGGAATAAAAATAGCAGACTTTAGCAAAAAAGTAGGCTGTATTATCTACACTGACAACTAATCAATTTTACTTCTTAGTGCTCTGTGCTATAAAATAGTGTTTATTGGAAGATAGGAGTTAAACATTATGTCCAAGCAGAGCGAAATAGGAAAAACTTTACTAGACGTGAGAGATGTCTGTTCTCAAAGACTTCTAGTAGCTTTAATAGACCATAATAATGAAAATTCTTTAGGGCTATCAGAAGATCAGGTAGTACAATTATCTCAAAAGATTAACGCAGAAGTTCATAAATCTTTTGATAATTGTGTTGATGCTGTTATGAGACTACTATAAGTCAATGAACGAGATAGACACAGCAAAAATAAGTGGAACAAAGCACTTAATAGAATGTCACTGTATCTTGCCTCAATACAGAGGAAAAAAGAATACAGTTTTTCATAAGTTTGTAGTCTTCTCAATGATTGATGCTAGCGATACATGTGTTCCTAAGTTTGTACAGTGTAATAACTGTAATGCAGTGCACAAAGTGTATGATATATGCAAATCAGAAATATTGCCTGGCAGAGACGAACTTAGATCAGTCGTAACAAAGAAAGAAGTTAAACTTGGAATTAATAGAGATGTTAGAGAGATTCTAGAAACATACGACTGTGATATTTCAACTTGGGAAATGGCAAAATTTGTGTTAGACTATGAAAAGTGGGGTACTTCTATCGTTCTCACTCAAGATAACATGGACGAAAACACACAAGGAAAAGCTCTAATATTTGAGTCTAGAAATGTTTTTAAATTGGAAAACTTTACAAGAACCAACATAATTTAATACCATGACAGATGAATTAAAAAAAGATAAAGTACTAGATAATGAAAAAGCAGACATGTCTGATTCATTTATGGCTCGTCAAATAGTACAAGAAATACTAAATTTTGGCGTGAGTCAAAGTCAAATGTTAAAGGTTATTCAAATTCTTTCCTTAGAGTTAGAAGATAGAGATCTTATGCTTAAGATAGACAATCTTATCGAAAGCAAAAACATGGGAGAAGGTGACACTTCCCAAAAAACAGAGGTAAAAAGCCTCATAACAAAAATTTAACAATAGGAGTGAAAGATGTCACAGATTATCGATAAATGGAATGAGATTAAAGTTTTGGTCGAAACTATTGACCTAGATGTTCATAAGAATGCTAATGGAAATGCTTCAGCAGGAGTTCGTGCCAGAAAGGGTCTTAGAGTTCTTAAGAGCGCAGCGTCTGATTTAGTTAAGTCAACTATTAGTGCAGAGAAAGATAGGAAGACAACGTAATTAAATAACGGGGACGAAATGGTCTCGACAAGGTAAGAAAGTTTGTGGGTGCAAGCATCCAACCGTAACACATGGATTGACAGTGTTACTAGCTTTAATTGCCAACGACAATGTTGAGTACGATTACGCACTAGCTGCGTAATTGCGGGGTTTCCGATAACCTTGTTAGTAAAGATCGGATAAGTGGTTGATCTCACCGAGTAAAAAAAGATCCACAATGGTTTTCCTACCCATGGTAGGTGAGGCCCTGATTCTCGATAGGGGTGGTTGGTTTTTCGAGATACCTTACTAGTTTGGGAATAATCTAGATAAGCTTGTGAATGACCTGATAGTGGACTTATTTTGGACCCGGGTTCGAATCCCGGCGTCTCCACCATACTTAAGTATAGTTTTTTACTATACACCTATTTATCTCTAGAAGCATGTCTTATGTAAACGATAACATATGGGTTAATAGTCCTAGGAGAAAAATAATGAATCAAGAAAATGAAAACAATCAAGATGATAACTACATAAACAATGATGATTTTGATTTTGGGTTTGTTGAAGCATACGATGATGCACCGGCGGTAGGTGATGATAGACTCCTTCCGGACAATACAGCACCTAGTGCTATTAACTGTGCTTTTATCGGAGTTGGAGGCGGTGGCGGGAAGCTAGCCAAAGCTTTTCTAGATGTAGGATTTAAAAAGACACTTCTAGTCAATACAACAATAAAAGATCAGCCTAGCGGAGTAGAACCTCAACATTTTCTATTAATACCTGGAGCTGATGGTGTTGGCAAAGATGTCGCACTAGGAAAAAAAGTACTAGGTGATAACAGCGCATTGTACGAAGATGCTTTAAGAACTCGTATTGGAAAAGTTGACTGGATATTTGTTCTGGCTGGCGGCGGCGGCGGAACAGGCTCAGCATGTCATGTTCTTCATGATTCTGCAACGCGGTATTTAAGTTCAATAGAGGCTGTGGGTAAAGTGGTATACGTCGTTAGTAAGCCTACTGCTCAAGAGCTTTTAAATCCTACGATCAAAACAAATTATAATGCCTTACTAAAAGATGTGTCATCACATCCACATGTGGTTATAGACAACGAAAAACAGCTACAATTACTAAGAGGCAAGGTAGGTATGCTCAATATGTACCCAGCTGCCAATACTAACTTTGCTAAACTTTTAGGCGTTGTTTTAAAGATGGCAAATGATAGCTCTCCAATACAAAGTTTTGACTCAAAAGACTTAGAAAAGTGCTTGCTCCAAGATGGAAGAATACTTCTAGGAAGCACTGTAGTAAGAGATGTCTCTAAGGCTGATCTTGGCTCAACTGTCTTTCAAGGCTGTCTAAGATCGTCACCTTGCCCAGGTCCTAACGGAAACGCAAAAACCGGTGTCCTTTTATTAGTCGTCACAAATCAGATGGCAGGAGATCCGGGTGTTAGTAATAGACTCGAGTCAGCATTCTCTTATGTAGGCGGTCGTGCAGACACCTTATTCTCAGGTGTGTACGTCAATGAAAATCTTCCTGGACTAATTGCTGTCACAATGCTAGGTGGACTGTCAAACTAATAATTAATTTTATTTTTAGTTCTAAGTTTATTCATAACAGACTTCTCTATTTGACATATTCTCATCCTAGTTACCCCAAATAACTCACCTATTTCTTGCAATGTCCTAGGGCCGTCAGATGCCATGACCATGGTGCAGTTTACACAATCTTTAACGTCTATCCAGTATTTACAGTCTTTTTTAGCACAAGGAACTTCATATTTTTTGTGCTCATTAAAGCAAGTAGTACCTTGCTGTATTTTTTCTTTATCTTTGTTTGTCATACACATTTTTCTCCTAAGATAGTAAAATCATAAAGCGCCTACCTATAAATGGACAAGTTTACGGATCTTTACCTAATATGTACATTATGATTGAGGGCACATGTCTAAAAGAAAATCTTTAATTATTGATACTTCAGTTTTGCTTTATGACAAAACTTCGATACACTCTTTTCCCGGAAACGATGTTATACTCCCACTAACAGTCTTGGACGAGCTTGATAGGTTCAAAGATAAACCTGGACTTCTAGGAGAGTCAGCAAGATATATTAATCGATATTTGGACGACTTAAGAAGTATTGGCCGTCTAGACAAAGCCGTACTAATTGAAGAAATAGATCAGTCTATTGCTGTTCTTACTTCTGTTCCTAAAGTAGGCTTGGAAGCTAAAGGTTTGGATGTATCCAGAGGTGACAATCAGATAATCTCTGCGGCCCTCTGGATACATCAGAATCACGACAATGAGGTAACCAAGGTAATTACTAAAGATATTAATCTAAGGGTTAAGTGTGATTCTCTGGGGATTATTTCAGAAGATTACTATAAAGACCACATTGATATAGACATAGAAAAACCTGACGCTAGCTGTTTAGAGCTAAAAGTTTCTAGCTCCTTTATAGACAAATTTTATGAAGAAGGGTTTGCAGAACCGCTAGACGAGCATTCAGGGCTTCTATATCCGAATAGCTTTCTAGTTCTTAAGTCTGGCAATCAGTCCGCGTTGGCAACGTACAAAGAAGACAAAAAACAGATATTGCCAATAAGAATAAATGAAATGGATAAGGTTGACATCCAACCTAGAAATAAGGAACAAAAATTTGCATTAAGTGTCTTGACAGACCCAGATATTCCTCTCGTTTGCCTTACAGGTATTGCAGGATCCGGAAAGACCTTTCTTTCTCTCTTGACCGGTTTGGACGCTGTCTTTAAAGATAAATACGAGAGAATAGTTGTCACCAGATCCATACAGCCTGTTGGAAAGGATTTAGGATATCTACCCGGAGACATGAATGAGAAAATGCAACCATGGATGGCACCTTTAACAGATAATTTTAGGCATGCCTTTAAAGATATGACGTATTTTGATGTGATGATGGAAAAAGGAAAAATAGAAGTCGCTCCATTAAGCTTTATACGAGGTAGAACTTTTAATAGCTCTTATGTGATAGTTGACGAAGCACAAAATGCAACAATTCATGAGCTTAAAACTATTGTGACAAGAATTGGAAAAGATTCTAAAATAATTCTTATGGGAGACACAGATCAGATCGATACTCCTTACATAGATAAAAATTCTAACGGTCTCTCTATTGTAATAGATAAATTTAGAAACAGTAGATTATCAGCACACATACATCTTCCAAAGGGCGAAAGGTCACAGCTAGCAACTGCTGCTTCTCAAATTCTATAGTAGTCCGGATGCCATCTTGGTTCCAACATACTTAGTTATACAGCGGGAGCATCAAAGTGGCATTTACAAAGTCTAGAACTAGAGACGCTAACAGATTTTCTAGAAGATATCCTTTAGTAAGAGTGCGAAAAGCACCTTATATTATCACAGACAACGAAGTATGGATAGAGGCAGAGTCACTTTCTTTTGGCGGAGAAAGTAGCAAACAATATTTTTTTAAGACAAAATTTCCAGGGGTTCCTGTAGTTACGGCAACAGCTCTTGACTCTGTGAATAATGATACAGCCAACATAAATGTTTTTATAAAATCTTTGGCAGTTAATGAAGTCACAATAGGAGTTTCTGAAAGATTTACAGGGACAATTATGGTTCAAGCGATGTATATCAAGCCCCAACCATAGGAATATTTCATGAGAGGAACACATCATACATTTCAAATTGAGCAAGGAACGGCTACAACGGCTAGCTCTATGAGTAGTCCTACTGCGTCATTTACTTTAGAGGCTCAGTATGGCATTGCACCTAAAGTGGTAGTGACTGCTATTGGAGAAGATACAGCTAATGTCAATATGTGGGTTGATACAATTACTGCCTTGGGCAGAGGTAGGTATCAAGTAACTGTTGAGTCTTCGCTTCCTAATATTACATTTCATTGGAGGGTCGTTGCTAGTGAAAGAATATAAGAGACAAAGTATGTATATTAAATGTGTCACAGTGCTCGATAGAGAGGTAACATAGATCATGGCAAGAGATTTTAGAGCTGCACAGGTCAGAACAGGTGTCCTTATTGCATCCGGTGCTGCAGTACAAGGAAAAACGGGCTTAGGTCTTATGATCTACAGCTCTTCAGATGCTTCTAATTACACCGGCGGAAGAAATGATTCTAACATGCTGTCCAATGTAGGCTCAGATGTCTGGTTGTTTGTCTCCGGAACAGCAAACCAAAGTATATACAGCCCACCTGGCGCAAGGTCAGGTGGTGGTGTTACTCTTTTTGGTGGAGACGTTGTTGTTTCAGGTACTTTCTACGCAGACAAAATGGTCATAGAATTAGATCAGTCAGCTACAGGATCACTCTCTGTTTCCGGTTCACTTTATGTGTCTCAGAGTGTTAGTATAGGTGCAACAAATGCTGGATCTGGACCTGATTCAACTCCAGCAGGTGTTTTGGAGTTAGCCGGAAATCTTAACCAAGGCGTACCTACATTATTCGTCACACACGAAGACGATGACCAGGTAGGTATAGATTTAAACATAAACAGCACAACAGCAGTAGGCATCGATGTAGATGCTACAACTACAACTGGAAACGTGATAGATGTAGCAGCATCCACATTAACAACAGGTAGAGCTAAACTAACTACTGTAACTGCAACACCTGCAGACGGATCTAACAATACGATAGAAGAGTGGGACATAGACTTTGATGGAACCGGTTCATCAACCGCAAAAGGTCTTTTTGTCAACTACGACAAAGATGGAGTAACAGCTTCTGGTAAAACAGCTACTATATACGGCGCCCAGATTGATGTTGATGACAGTGCCACTAATGTTGGCACTGTTAATCTTTATGGGTTAGAAGCAACAGCGACTGCTGCGAGTACCAACGGCACGATAACAGTTTACGGAGCTAATATTTCTGCCGCCGGAGGTGACACGAATATCGGCTTACAGTCAACTTCGACAGGAATTCCGCTGCGACTACAGTATGACTCAGGAGAATATGCTGATTTTACTGTGTCTAGTACAGGTTTATTAACCATCTCGACGGTGGACGATTCCTCAGACTCTGGAGCAATAACTCTAGACACAGTAGATAAAATTACTCTAAATTCAGATACTGCCGGAGAAGGTGTAGTTTATGCGGACGGCAGCACAGAACAATTACAAATCTATAATGATGGATCTAATAATGTTAAGATTAAGATTTCTCAAGCTAGTAAAACTCTAGAGATTGTAGAAAATGGTGGTGCTGCTCTAATAACAACTGGAGAAGATGCAGGCACAGTATTTAATGAAGGCGGTGATTTATCATATGACTTTAGAGTGGAGTCAAATACTGAGACACATGCAATATTTGTTGAGTCTGAAGTTGACAAAATCTTTTTTATGTCAGGCACTAATGGAAGCTCTTTAGAGATCAGAACTGATAGCGTTCTTATTTTATCAGGCGGTGGTAATGGAACGGAGATAGATTTTCCTCAAAAACAAGATGTTGCCTTCTTCGTATCCGGGACAATAGGCTCTCACGGTACATCTGTTAAAGGAACATCAGTATTCGGTGGCGATACTTTAATGTCCGGAACATTATACTTGGAATCCGGGTTGGCGACAGCACATCCGGATGGAATATTTCCTTTAACAGCGTCGCTTGTAGATATTGGTTATGATCCGGATAGTCCAGGCGATGATAATACTCCAGTAGAATTAAGAATAACCGGATACGATCCAACAATTGTTAGCAATGAAATACTTGGCCAGCTAACTTTTTATGGTAATGAAGTTGGTAATCAAGGTCTAGGACATTTTGGTTCTGTAATAATGAGATCAGATGGCACATTTACCGGGAATCCTGAAGGGCAACTTCGTGTAGTAACAGCATATGCAGGAAGTACATATGATCGAATAGAAATTCGTGGACACAACACTGCATCTTATTTAAAGGTTCTTAATCCTGCCGATGACGGTGACAACTTCATGATCGATGTAGGCGCTGCCGGAGAGACGGACTTAACAACAAATGACGACTCAGGTGGTAACGCTGCACATCTAACCATAGAACCTGAAGGGCGTTTACATCTTACACCTGATGTGCCTCAGATATCTCTTTTTGCGGATGGTGCCGCCCCTGGAGCTGATATTTCTTTTTATGTATCAGGCAGTACGGGTGGAAAAGATCATGCTGACACAAGAGGTGTTTCTCTTTTTGCAGGTGATGTCGTCACTAGTGGTACACTATATGTTGACAATTCAGATGCCACAGACTTATCAGCCAAGATAGGGTCTAGACTGGTAAGCGTCGCTTCTGGTCCTGATATTAACTTCTTAGTTTCAGGCAGTATCGCTGGAAAGGGGCATGCAACGCACAGAGGAGTATCAGTTTTTGGAGGCGATACTGTAGTATCAGGTACAGCTTATCTAGGGCTTGCTGCTAGCAGCTTAATAGATCATGACAAACAGATCCTCATGGTAGGCGCACACACTATTACAGGCTCTGATGTAGGAATGTTCTTCTCTGGGTCAAAAGCAACGACAGATAATATACACAGTTATGGTACTTCTTTGTTTGGTGGCGATGTTGTTGCTTCAGGTTCAATCCACGCAATAGTCGAAGTTAAAACTGATACTATTTCTGAGAAAACATCTGCAGCCGGTGTCACAATTGATGGTGTCAAGATAAAGGACAATGACATCATCATTCCAGACGGTGCAACTATTGGTTCAACATCTGCTCCTACTGCAATGACAATTGACAGTTCTGGTGTGGTTGCTTTTGTCGATGATATTAAAATCAAGGATGGAGGTACTATTGGTGTTGCTTCCGCGGTAGATGCAATGACAGTTTCATCTGCAGGTATCGTTACATTTGTCGATGACATTAAGATCAAGGATGGCGGAACAATTGGAAACGCATCTGTTGCGGGTGTCATGACACTAGCTGATACCGGAATTGTCACGTTTGCTGATGATATTTTGATTAAAGATGCCGGTACAATAGGTAATGCTTCTGTCGCTGCAGTCATGACGCTAGCGTCAACAGGGATTGTTACCTTTGCTGATGATATTTTAATTAAAGACGCAGGTACAATAGGCAACGCATCTGTGGCTGATGTCATGACATTAGCATCAACAGGGATTGTGACATTCGCGGACGACATTTTAATTAAAGACGATGGAACAATTGGTAATGCTACCAACAATACTCTTCTTAAATTAGAGACCACAGCGCTTGAAGTAAATGGAAACTTGGTACCTAATGCAGATAGTACTAGAGATTTAGGTGCTGCCGATGCTAGATGGGCAAACATATACACAGGTGACCTCCATTTAAAGAACGAAAGAGGCGATTGGACCGTGGTTGAGGAAGAAGAATATCTTTCTATACGTAACAACAAGACAGGCAAACGCTATAAGTTTGTATTAGAAGAAATAGATGAGGATTAATAGATGGCTTTAAAAGGTAATATATCGGGGTCAGTAGCTCACGATTATAAAGTAGGCATCACGGGGTCAGTGATAATTGGTCGACCTCGTCAGACCACTGCGCATCTTCCTGTTCCCGGGCATGATGTTGTTTTGTTTGTGTCTGGCGCAGCCGGAGGAAAAGGAATTGGAGACGACAGTCCTAAATCAAAGTCCACTACTGTTATCGCCGGTGACTTAGTTCATTCTGGTGTTGCATATTTTGCAGCAAAAGAAACATTCCCAAATATCACAAACGAAAAATTAGTCTTTTCCGGAATAAGTCCTTCGGTTACATTTTTTGTTTCGGGAGCAAATCATTCTAGACCTTTTGAGCCAGGCAAAAAAGGTGTTTCTGTTATAGGCGGAGACTTATTAGTAAGTGGTGGTTTGATAGTTCTACCTGGTGGAATGCACAACGAAGATCCAAAAGCCTTCAAAGATGTCAGTTTGATGACAACAATGTTTGTTTCAGGAACTGTTAAAGGAGACCCTCCTCACATTTCTAATACTTTACACTCCATATTTGGAGGAGACCTAGTTGTAAGTGGAGGTCTAAGAGTAGGTGAAGGCCGCGGCCATCACGGAAATAATACATGGTATGGTGGAACTATATCCGGATCAATTCACCATACGGAACTAGGTGTATCTTATTTAGTTGCAGGAAACAATACAACAGTCGCATCTGCTTCAAACGGACAGGTGACAATAGGTTCTACTACAACACCTACATTTGATGACATTACATTAACCGGTGAACTTAAAGCATCAGATGGCACTGTAGGCGCGCCTTCTATCACATTTAGTTCTGATACAAATACTGGATTTTTCAGGTCTGCGTCAGATAAGCTCAATATTTCTGTTGGTGGTGTTGAAGTTGTAGAAGTATCAACTGCTGCAATTTCAGGATCTTCCGTTGAAACCGGGCTTCTTTTCTCTGACTCAGGGGACTTAGAAATAGAAAACGAAGCCTCAGACAAAGACATCATCTTTAAAGTAAAAGACGGAAGTACAACTAAGACACTTTTGACACTTGATGCTGATATTCCGATGAACTTTGTCACTGCTGATATACCTTTAGGCTTCGGCTCTGTTGGCAATATTATATCAGGTTCTGCGACTCCAGCTGCTGGATTAGGCCTGGCACTCAAATCAAATAATAGCATATGGTTATCCGGCTCTTCTGGTGTTTACTTTGGAAAAAGAACAGGAAACGGAAGTTATGACAATGCTGGTGCTGATGTTACATTCTTTGTTTCCGGATCGAGAGAGAAAAAAGGCACTGATGTAAGAGGTACAGCAGTTTTTGGTGGTGATGTTGTTACATCTGGCTCATTAGAGGTCGGCCTAAAAGCGACACAGTCTACTAACGGTTTAGATGCAGATGCTTTTATAGTTAATACAAAAAATTACAAAAAACGTCTACTGGTTGACGGTGCTCAAGATAGAGTTGTTATTGGCGCTCTAGGAAATCAAGCCAAGGCTGTTGTAATAGGCAGTGATACTTTGTTTTTTGTTTCGGGTGCAATTGGATCAATAGGACATGATCATCAAGGCGCTTCAGTTTTTGGCGGAGACTTAGTAGTCTCCGGAGCTGTAGTGCTGGCAGTAACTGCTTCTCATGTTAGAACTACAGGAAATCAGATTCTATTGGTGGGCGCTCAATCAATCACTGGATCAGACGTAGGAATATTCTTTTCAGGATCAAAAAATACTCAAGGAAATATTGGTAGTTACGGAACAACACTCATTGGTGGTGACACATACATTTCAGGAACATTGATGCCTGAAGAGATAGCTTTTCCTTTCGACGGCGGCAAATTATTATTCGGAAATAATGAAGAAGTTTCTCTTACACATGTCAATAATCATGGATTAAGAATTGGCAACACAGCTATGGGTGAAGGTACTACCAGATTGTTATTTGGAGATATTGGCACATTTATCCATCAATCAGCAGATGGAGTCTTAGACTTAAATGCAGACACTGAAATAGAGATAAATGCTACAGATATTGATATGAACGGCTCTGTTTCCATGAGCGGTGAGTTTTCAGTTGTAGGCCCGGTTGTTATTAATGATGGTGGTGCAGATAAAGACTTTAGAATAGAGGGAGGTGCCGGAAAAGCTGGTATGCTGTTAATTGATGCCGGAACAGGACAAGTAGGCATTCTGACAGACGGTACAGCCGCGGCAAACGCTTATGGATTAAATGCTTCCACAACAGGAATTCCTACCGATGTCTCTTTCTTTGTTTCAGGATCTGTGTATTCGGAAGCCGGCGTTGGAGGAATAGGTTATAATGGTACTACACTGGTTGGTGGCGACCTGGTCGTTTCAGGAATAATAGCCGGTGGTGCTCCATATGGACAAAGAGAATTATTACTTAAGTCACAGCAAGTTTCTATAACAAATTCAACAGAAGATGGAATGTCAGCTCACTTTGGACAGGATGTTCAGTTTGCAGTTTCCGGAACAGCCGGCTCAGTATCTAGAGGGTTAGGTGAAGGAGTTTCTGTGTTTGCCGGCGATGTTGTCGTCTCCGGATCAGTTTATTTAGGAATGCACAACCTTTATAACAATCAATCAGCAGAAAAATCTTTGATTGGCGCCGGAAGAGATGTTAATATGTTCGTCTCAGGAGCTCAAAGTTCAAAAGATAACGACGCAAAGGTTGGTGTATCTGTATTTGGTGGCGACCTGGTTGTTTCTGGTGTAGGGTTTCATAACTTAAGCAATATAGGGCATGAAGATAAGCAGTTACGTGGAGTAGGCCATAATGTAGGTTTCTTTGTCTCTGGCTCACAAAATGCTGTTCGTTACGGTACTAGTAGAGGAGTTTCTGTGTTTGGCGGAGACCTGGTTGTTTCCGGGACCACATTCTTGGGAATGGGAGATGCTTCTCTAGAAAACGCAAAAGGATCAAATAATTTAGTTCCTCCAGGAGTTGGGCACGATGTACTGACAATGATTTCCGGAAGTGCTGGAAAGCATGGCCAGCAAAATTCCAGACTTATGATAGCAGGTGATACTGCAGTTTCAGGTGTTTTATTCACGCATGGCGGAATTGCCATGGGAACAAATAAGGATCTAGGAAACATTCAGATGGGAACTCTTCCATCCATGTTTCAGGGTGAGTGGGCGGCTTTTGGATCGCCAAACGGTGGTTCATTCGGAACAACAATGTACGGAAGCCTTTATGCAATGAATCGATCTAACACTTGGGTTTTGGCATCTTCTTCCTGGACAGGTACAGACTCCGGAACTCCTGCATCTTCTTCTCTTTTAGGAATTGCTACAGGTATGGGTGTGGAGTATGGAATTCTATTAAAAGGGTACGCGTATATCGGAGGAATTCCCGGGATGCTTCCCGCCAGGTTTAGTGGTTCTTGGGTTGCTGGTCAAGCAATTTACATGGCTAGTGGAAAGTTAGGCTCAGATGATGGTGCACAGTTTTCCGACGAGTTTACTAACCCTGCCAGTAGCGGACAATTTGCTAGACTTCTAGGACATATGACAACAAAAGAAAATGTAATTTACTTTAATCCTTCAAACGACTGGATTGTTATTGAATAATGGGGTGAAAATCTTATGCAAGATGAGACACGAATTCCTACCACAAAAACAGCTGAGCGTGTCTGTGTAATAAATGCTTCAGAATTTTCGAGGGGGTGAATATGAGTGAAGTTGTCGTTCCGCTTAAGCCTTCTCAAGTCATGATAGTCAAAGAAGATAAAACTTTAATAAGATGTTACGGTCATCAAAATCCTCAATATTACTATGATGAAAATTATGATTTAAATCCTATTAATGTAAGCATTGTAGAGTCATCTTCTAGCTCGATTGGTGGTATATACCTAAGAAACAAAAACATAATCTCTGTAGGCCACAGAAACAGCTCTGAGACTTATAAATACCTAGGTTTACGCCCTTCGCAAAATCAGACAAGTGGGTCTGAGCAGCTGGAGTGGAGTTTAAACTCTGCAGAAATTAATGGAAGTAATATAAACCTATCCCTAGGACAAAACGAAGAAATAGATGCAGTAACTAGAAAGCTAGGAAATGTGCACATTGTTTCAAATCGTCAAAGAACTTCTCAGCTAGTAGAAATACCTTCTAGTACGACAGTTACAGACTTTAGTATTACTTTCACAATTCATCTTACAGGCTTGAGGATTGCCAATACAATTAATTCTGAAACCGGCTTTTATGAACAAGATAGTAGAGGAAGATATAGAATAGAAAATGAACATGGTGACTTTAGGTTTTGGATAGTTCGTCCTATTTTAATGGATGATAATTATGACTGGGTATATGATGAGACAAAAGATTATTGGCTTACTGATCACTCGCTAAAGTTAAATTCTGACGGTACTTATGAATACATTAAAAAACCTTCACCTGACATGCTATTTAACAGCGTAAGCCTACCGGCTTCAGTAAAATTTATTGACTCAACAACAATATACTCTGAAAGTGAAGACTTTTACGCCGGCGACTTTAGGAATAGTGGAGGAAACTGGGCTGATTTGAGAAATGATACTAGTTCTCCGGGTGGTGGAGCATATATGAATACAGGCACCACTACAGGACAGGCCCTAGCACATAAAAAAACTAATGGGTTTAAGTACATTAGAAGAGTTTATTTTCATTTTGATACTAGCGCTGTTACTAACACACCAACCGCAGGTACACTCAAAGTTTACGCTACTGATACTGACTCATCGACAAATAGTGACTTTGTTGTTTGCAAATCGACTGATGATGGATCTCCGGCAGAAGATGATATGGATGCAATAGATTTTAGTGTAGCGTATTCAGATGTCATCACTCGAGGAAACTCAGCGGGATACAAGACATTTACTTTAAATTCTACAGCTTTTTCAGACATTGCCAGCTTAAGCCTCTTTAAGTGCGGAGTCTGTGAAGAACCTCATGACAAAGATAATGATGAGCCTGATGCCAGTTCAACTGAGCAAAAATTCTTAATGACAATTAGAATGTCTGACTACACCGGTACCGGATCAGATCCGTATATTGAGATAACTGTTCCTGTTTTTTGTTTTCTAGTCGGTATCTTGTCCAGCGGAATATCATCCGTGTCAGGTATAACTAGTATTGCTAGTAGATCTGGAATAGAATTCGATCTTTAATCTATAGTCTATAGTCTAGACTCTTTCTATCTAATAGAGTTTATAGTATCTTAAGAACAGAATATTATTTGTTTCTAGAATCAGTTAGATTAATAATCTACTGGAAACAGAATTTGTATAACTAGTTGTACAAAAAAATATTTGTGTGTAGATTTCATATAAGAACAGGAGATTAGAATTATGTTTCAGAGTCCTTTTGGGTCTAAAACCGCAACAAAGACAATCCCAGAAAATTCAGAAGTAGTTTTTGTTTCTGATATGTTTGCTAGTGACTATGTGGGAGGTGCCGAATTAACTAGCCAGTCATTAATAGACTCTGCACCTTTTAAGGTGGCAACCCTTCGAAGTAGAGAAGTAACTACAGAACTTCTAGAGCAAGGCCACCAAAAATATTGGATATTTGGAAATTTCTCAGATCTCAACAAGGAATTAATTCCTACGATCGTAGCGAATATGACATATTCCGTTTTGGAATATGACTATAAATATTGCAAATGGAGATCTCCTCAGAAACATGAAGCAGCAGAAAATTCTCCTTGTGACTGTCATAATTCTCTAGAAGGAAAGATGGTCTCAGCATTTCTCCATGGCGCAAAGTCTCTGTGGTGGATGTCAGAAAAACAGATGGAATACTATCACAGCATATATCCATTTCTAGAAGAAAACGAAAATGTTGTTCTTAGTTCAGTTTTTGATGATGCTTTTTTCCTAAGTGTTAAAATGCTTAAAGAAAAGTACAAGAATACAGAAAGGAAAGGATGGATTGTACTAGGTTCTACTAGCTGGGTCAAAGGGGCTGACACTGCAGAAAAGTGGTGTAAAGATAACAATAAAGAATATGAAATTGTTTGGAACCTACCATATGATCAGGTTTTAGAAAAGCTAGCGCAAGCAGAAGGATTTGTCTACCTTCCAACCGGATGGGACACGTGTCCTAGGATGGTTATTGAGGCAAAACTTTTAGGCTGTGAACTAGTTCTAAACGAAAACGTTCAGCACAAAGACGAGATATGGTTTACTTCTGATGACGAATTTGATACTCAAGCTTACTTGTATGCAGCTAGAGAGAGATTTTGGAATTCCATTAAAAACGAAATGGACTGGCAACCAAAAATAAGTGCGTACACAACAACATTAAATTGTAATGATAATGGATATCCATGGAAAGAGTGCATTGAGTCAATGTTAGGATTCGCTAATCAAGTTGTTGTAGTCGACGGCGGATCAAGTGACGGAACATGGGAGCACTTAGAGAAGTGGTCAGACTCAGAAGAAAGGCTAGAAGTTTTTAGAATCGAGAGAGACTGGAATCATACAAGATTTGCTGTTTTTGACGGTTTACAAAAAGCTGAAGCGCGCTCTAGGTGTGTTGGAGATTTTTGCTGGCAGCAAGATGCTGACGAAATTATTCATGAAAATGACTATTCTAAAATTGTAGATCTATGTAAAAACTTTCCTAAGCAAGTAGACATTGTTTCTCTTCCCGTAGTTGAGTACTGGGGAGGAAAAGAAAAAGTAAGACTAGACGTCACACCATGGAAGTGGAGGCTTTCTAGAAATAGCGATCACATAACACATGGCATCCCTAAGCAGCTAAGAAAGACTGATGAAGAAGGAAATCTTTACGCAGGGTTAGGAACTGATGGTTGTGACTATATTCACAAAGAAACATATGAAGTACTCCCTCATGCCAGTTTTTACACACCGGAGGTTGATCAAGGCCGTCAAATAGCACTTTCAGGGGATCAAAAAGTTCTTAATGACTATCAAGAATGGTTTAGTAGAAATATTGAAATGCTTCCCTCAGTGCACCATTATTCTTGGTTTGACCTGTCCAGAAAAATAAAACTGTACAGAAACTACTGGTCGCAGCATTGGCAAAGTCTTTATGACATTCCACAGGAAGACACACCAGAAAATAACATGTTCTTTGACAAGTCATGGAAAGATGTGTCTGATAAAGACATTAATAATCTGGCTTCTAGATTAAAAAACGAGATGGGAGGATGGGTCTTTCACTCTAGGGTTGATTTTTCTAAACCTACACCACACATAAGTTTAAGTGTGTCTCATCCAAAAGTTATGAATGACTACATAGGAGAATGATAATATGACTTTTAATTTTACTGACAAGACTTTTGGTTCTCCCTTTGATCAGGTAAAACAAATAGATGTGCCACAAAAAACAGGAAATATTAAGAGAGTAGAAGTCGTAGATAAATTAAAACAACTAGGCTTTGAGGTCGGAAAAAATCTTTCACTAGGAAATTTTGACCAGATCGGAGAGTATACAGCAAGAAAAAATAGAGATCCATCTAGTGAACTTTACAGAACTGCTGGATGCTTTTTTAGACCGAATTATGAAAGAGGTCTCTTACTCTATGCATTAGTTAGACACTACAAACCTGAGACAGTTCTAGAGATAGGATTTGGCAGAGGATATGGTACACTTTGCATAGCCATGGCCATGCACGAGAATGAAAAAGGGACAGTTACAACTGTAGACCCTAATTTAAATGAAGATCATATTAAAAGACTTAGTCAGTCCTATCCTCAAGTCTGGTTTCCAAGAATTAATTTTGTCAAAGAAACATCTAATGCTTTTTTTGCAAATCAAGCTGAAGAAAAATACGGAATTATTTTCTTAGATGGCGATCATAGATATGAAACTGTCAAATCTGACTGGAATTATAGTGAAAATAGATTCGAGCATGCCATAGTTTTTGATGATTATCACATGCCAGATGTTAATCAAAAAGATATTGAAGTAGCTAGCGTTGTGGACTATATCGAAGGATACGAGAAGGAGCTTATTATTACTGATCGAAGAATCTTTTTGGATGATAGAAAACTCACTAGTGACATCAATTACGGAATGGCAGTGCTCACCAGAAAATAATAGGAAAATTATGACAAATAACAATAGATTTGTTTTTATTATTCCATGCTTCAATGCCAAAGATACAATTGTGCAAATGATGCTTTCAGTCATCGCACAAACCCATGGAAACTGGAAGATGGTTATCAGAGATGACATGTCAACTGATGGCACACCTGAAATTATTAAGGCATTTTCGTCTCATATGAATATTCAAGAAAAAGTTTCTTTGACAGTCAATACAGAAAAAATGTGGGAAGTAAGAAATATCTTAGAGGCACTTAAAGAATGTGAGGAAGATGATATTGTCTGTCGTCTAGATGGCGATGATTGGCTTTGTGACCTAGACGTCTTGACAATAATTAATCACAGATATGCCACAATGGATATTGATGCACTGTGGACAGCACACAGGTGGGGTTTTCAAAACTATAATATTTCTAGTGAATTACCTGAAGGTGCTGATGTCTATAAGCACCCATGGGTAAGCTCTCATCTTAAGACCTTTAGAAAAAGCCTAGTGTCTAACGTAAAAGATGAAAACTTTAGAAATAAAGACGGCGAATACTTTAAAAGAATCGGCGATCAGGCTGTTTACTTGCCAGTTCTTCACAATTCTAAAAAATGGCACTTTGAACCTATAGTTGCATATCACTATACGATAGACGTGAAACCAGAAACATTTCAATCTGACGACGCAAAGTTTCAAAAATCAGAAGGCGAGTATCTTAGAGCCAGAGGCTTTTTGTCCTAGAAAAAAGAAGGAATTATTTATGAAGTTTAAAAAAGACAATTTTATGCCCCCTCTTCCTGATGGAACAATAGAAAAAACACTTCAGTACGAAGGCGGAGCTACATGGATATTTGCGCAGAGAGCTTTAGCTAACACTGAATTAGATTGTAGTGAATGTAGGTATTTAGAAGTAGGCCCAAAACACGGAATACACACTTTACTTATAGACTGTCATAAGCCTAAAAGCATCACATGTGTGGAATCACCTGGTAAGCTAAGACACAATGAAACATTTCTTCGATACAACAGGACTTGGGTTCCACATATTGAAACAGAAGACTTTGAAATGTTGTATCAAGACTTTGGTCGTTTTTCAAGTAAAGAAAAATATGATCTCTTATTTTATTGTGGAGTGCTATATCACAACATTGATCAGATGGGTCATCTTAAAAAGCTGCATGACTTAGCGTCAGAAGATGCCTATGTAATTTTTGAGTCTTGTACTAGCAGAAATAAAGACTTAAAAGACAAAAATTTAATTGAAATTCACTATCAACCATATTCTGATTTGTATCGAGGGGCGGTTACACCAATATTCTTTCCTACAAAACTAGCATGTATGTCAATGCTTGAAATATCCGGATGGAACGTATTAGAAACCTCAGACGATTATAGTGATATTTCTAATCCAGAAAGAGTTACTATCCTTTGTCAAAAAGGAAGTCCCATGAAAAATCCAGGTTCTGCATCTCCTATAGAGATAGACTCAACATACGAGTAATATATTAATATGCTAGTTCATTTTTCTAATGTGAATTTTTCATCAAATAGTGGACCAAACTCTTTTGCTTCTAGGTTAGCAAATCAACTTACTTTAATGGGGCATAAAATTGTAGGAGAAAGCGATGCCTACGACTCTTTTTTAATATTCATAGAGCCATCTAGTAAACCTAGAGAGGGGTCCAGAATAGTTCATCGCCTGGACGGTATTTGGTTCAAACCCGATCAGTTTCATACACACAATAAACTAATAAGATGGTCATATGAAAATAGTGATCACGTAGTATGGCAATCAAATTTTGACAAACAAATGACATGTCATCACTGGGGCAGCCGCCCAGGCTCTGTAATACACAATGGCATAGAAATTAAAAAAACAGAAGTAACTGAGCCATCGATAGACACAATTAGAAGAGCTTATAAGTACATGTTTGTTTGCTCAGCAAATTGGCACAGGCAAAAGCGACTAAAAGAAAATATGGAGCTTTTCTTCAAACTAAAAGAAAAGTACCCTAGTTCTTGTCTAGTAGTTATGGGAAGCACCCCGGATTGCCCTGTCAGCCATGATGACGTTTTTTATACAGGTTCAATACCTCACTCTTCATGTTTGGAAATGTACTCAGCTGCTGACTGGATGATACACTTGGCATGGCTCGATCACTGCCCTAATGTTGTTGTTGAAGCGCTTTCTCAAAATTGTCCAGTAATTTGTAACGACTCCGGAGGGACAAAAGAAATTGTAAGAAACAACGGAGTAGTAATAAAAGAAAACAATCCATACAATTTTGAGCTAGCTGATTATGATAGACCATATGAGCTTACTGTGCCATCTCTAGAGCTTCCAAAACTTGAAATTGATAATTCATACCTGGACATAAAGAAAGTAGCTCAGAAGTACATCAGAGTTTTAGGAGGAACAAACTAAATGAAAGTCTTTGTTTTAGCGCCTCAAGAGAATTGGATATGTGATAGAATAGTAAAAGAGTGGTACAGTTACATGGGCCACACTTGTACAGAAAATATTATGGAAGCTGATATATTATGGCTTCAAGCTGGTTGGTGCTGGAATCATATAAACCCAATGCTTTTGAAGAATAAAAAAGTTGTGTTAACTGAGCATCACATTGTCCCTGAAAAGTTTGGAGAAAATGAAAAGAAAGTTTTTCTTTACAGAGACCAGTTTGTTGACGCCTATCATGTTCCTAACAAATTCACATGCGATTTTATTAGAAGTATGACAACTAAACCAGTATATGTGATTGGCTACTGGTTTGACCCGAATGTTTGGTATCCGGAAGATAAATTAGAATGTAGAGAAATGCTAGGTCTTTCTAATGACAAATTTATTGTAGGCTCTTTTCAAAGAGACACAGAAGGAGGAACTAGAAGTCCTAAGCTTGAGAAAGGACCAGATGTTTTTTGCAATTACTTGGAGCGTCTAGATAGAAAAGATTTACATGTTCTCCTAGGAGGTTGGAGAAGAGAGTATGTTATTGATAGACTCAATACTGCCGGAATTCCATATACAATGATGGAAAAAGCTCCTATTGATACAATTAGAAAAATGTATAATGCATGTGATCTATATGTTGTAGGGTCTAGACACGAAGGAGGACCTCAAGCTTTGTATGAAGCAGCGGCTATGAATGTTCCAATAGTTTCAACTAATGTAGGAACTGCATCACAAGTACTTTCCAGCGCATGCATTATCGACATGGAAAATAAAATATATTATCCTTCTAAAGACGATGTAGCAACAAATTATAAAAATGTACAGAAGTTCAGTATTATTAATCATGCTGCAAACTATGAAAAAATGCTTCAAGGATGTATTTCATGAATAAAAAAAGAGCTCTTATTACCGGTGTCAATGGCATGGACGGATCACACTTAGCAGACTTTCTACTTGATAAAGGGTATGAAGTATTTGGCTTAGAACGAAGATCTTCTGTAAAAAATAGAACAAATACATTGCATCTAGAAGGAAAGATAAAATTTATTACAGGAGACTTGACTGATCAAAATTCTTTGGTGCGCGCACTTAAGGACAGCAACCCGGATGAGATATACAATCTAGCATCTCAGTCTTTTGTAGGCAAATCATGGTCAATTCCTGAGTATACGTCCGATGTCACAGGCTTAGGCGTTCTTAGAATGCTTGAAGCAATTAGAGAGTTTAATAAGAACATTAAATTCTATCAAGCAAGTTCTTCAGAGATGTTTGGGAGGATGGTAGAAAATCCTGCAAACGAGAACACTCCTTTTTACCCTAGAAGTCCTTATGGTGTATCAAAACTATATGGCCACTGGATAACCAAGAACTACAGGGAGTCCTACGGAATGTATACAACATCTGGCATTCTTTTTAATCATGAGTCTGAAAGAAGAGGTCTGGAGTTTGTTACTAGAAAAATATCTGAAGGAGTTGCAAGAATTCATTTAGGTCTTTCTGATGAAATTACATTAGGAAATTTAGAATCAAAAAGAGACTGGGGCTATGCAGTTGATTATGTTGAAGCAATGTGGATGATGATGCAGCAAGATTCTCCTGACGACTATGTCATAGCCACCGGGGAAACTCATTCAATTAGAGACTTTTTAGACGCGGCTTTTTCTCATATAGGTGTAGAAGACTGGTCAGGATATATTAAGCAAGATCCTAGGTTTATGCGCCCGGCTGAAGTTGATGTACTCAGAGGAGACTATGAAAAAGCAAATAAAGATTTTGGTTGGAAACCTAGAGTTAACTTTAAAGAATTAGTAGAGATCATGGTAAAATATGATATTGAAAATTTAAATAAAAAAATAAAAGATGCCAAAAATTGATATAAAATTTGTCCCTAAAGGTTGGGGCTTTGAAAAGTGGATTGTTAATAACAAAGAATACTGTGGAAAGCTGCTTTACTTTGTCAAAGATAAAAGATGCTCTTGGCACTATCATAAACTCAAAGATGAAGTTTTCTATATTCAAACAGGCAAAGTTTTAGTAAAATATTCTGATGATGACAATCTAAGTCAGGCAAAAGAAATTATACTTTCAAAAGGTGATAATTTTCATGTCTATCGAGGATTAAGGCACCAAGTAATAGCTTTAGAAGACACAGAAATGTTTGAGTTCTCGACACAACACTTTGATAGTGATTCTCATAGAGTCCAACGTGGTGACTAATTAGTAGTCCACACCGCATCAGGCTTAAACTTATATCCAGCTGCATCTACAATATTACTAGCAAGGAGAGCGTTTGATGAGTAATAAAAATAAATCTTCCAAAGTGGTTGGCTTGTATAACTGGCATGACGGCGGATATTGTGTGTTAGAAGACGGAGTTGTCACAGAACATGTTGAATTTGAGAGATACTCTCGAGAAAAAGAAAGCGGCGGTGACAGTTTAGACTATCTCAGCAAAGTGTACTTAAAAGCTAACAACCTCTCTATGGAAGATATTGATCATTGGGTTTCTCCTTGCCCAAATACAAACTTAGAAAAAGGTGGTAAAAACACATACGACACTCATGACAAACTTGCAAAAGAAAAGATATCTTTTTACTCACATCACTTGTGCCACGCTGCACATGCATACTTTTCTTCTGGGTACGATGATGCTATTGTCTTGACTGTTGATAGTGCTGGTCTAGATCCCGACGGAAGAGGATATTCTACGACAGCTTATTACTGCAATGGCTTAGACTTAAAGCGAATATTAGCTCTACCAGAAGAACTTTTTAGCCTGGGTAACTTGTGGACAAGGCTTACAAGATTTGTATTTAAGCTTTCTGCAGGTTATCCTAGAGGATGTCAAGCAGGATCAGTTATGGCAATGGCAGCAATTGGAGAGCCTGAAAAATACTACAATGACATTCTTCAAATGTTGCAAAAAGATTTTCAGTGGATAAGATACACACCGCCTGGCTATAAAAGGGGAGTACATGTGCCTCCAGAAGAAGAAGTTTATCACCCTTATCTAGATAAATTTAGAAAAATAGCTGAAGACGAAAAAGAAAAGTTTAATTTGGCAGCCAGTCTTCAAAAAGTAACTGAAAATGTAATGTATGACATTATAGAACAGTTAGTCAAGATTTGTAACGACAACAATCTTAATACAAAAAATTTATGTTTAGCTGGAGGCGTAAGTTTAAATTCTGTTTCAACAGGAAATATTAGTAAAAACTTAAGTCGATGGAATTTAGATAATGTTTTTGTTCCGCCTGTACCTTATGATGGAGGACTTAATATAGGCGCATGTCAATATCACTGGCACTCTGTTTTAAGAAATCCTATGACCAAAGAGTTTGTAAGCCCGTACTTAGGAGAAACTTATAGTATGGATGATGTTCAAGATGCAATAAAACAGAGAGATAAAATCTTAAAAACAGAAAAGAATGTCTCTGTTAAAAAGTGCGCCAAGCTCCTCCGCGAAGGCAAAATAGTAAGTGTCTTTCAGGGTAGAAGCGAGTCAGGTAGAAGAGCACTAGGCAATAGAAGTATATTAGCAGACCCGACAATAAAAGGGATGAAAGATCTTATTAATCAAAAAGTCAAGCACAGACAGTGGTACAGACCTTTTGCTCCCTCTATTTTAGAAGAGCATGGAGAAGAATGGTTCGATAATTTTTTCCCTTCTCCTTATATGGGCTTTGTTTTTGATATTAGAAAAGAAAAACTAGGCGAGGCCAGTGCGATAGAACACTTTGACGGAACTGCAAGAATTCAGTCTGTCAACAAAAGTCAAAATAAGTCTTATTATAAATTAATTAATGAATTCTACAAGCTAAGTGGCGTGCCAATAGTACTAAATACTAGCTTTAATGATAGAGAGCCTATATGTGAGACTCCAATGCATGCGATTGATTGTTTCTTAAGAACTGATATTGACTACCTGTATTTCCCAGAATACAAGATTCTTTTAGAGAAAAGGAAAAATTAATGAGCGTCACTAGTAGTATAGATGAACTAAATATAGGAATAGTAGGGAATGGTTTTGTAGGATCCGCAATTGCTTCCGGATTTGCACTTCATTCTAATGTAAAGATATTTGACATTAATCCAAGTAGATCTACACATTCTTTTGAAGAAACTGTAAATAAATCAGATGTAATATTTCTTAGTGTCCCGACGCCCATGAGACTTTCTTCCGGCAAAATTGACTTAAGTATAATGGACGCTGCAGTTGAAGACATTAGCAAAGTAAATAGAAGAACTGACAATGTTTTGGTAATAAAATCCACTGTAGTCCCAGGAACTGTAGAAAAATACATAGAAGAATATTCTAATTTAAACATAGTCTTTAGTCCTGAATTTCTTACAGAGCGCGCCGCAATTCTAGACTTTATAAACGCTTCTAGAATAGTTTTGGGCGGAGATAAAGAGAGTGTCGACAAAGTTGAAAAGGCTTTTAGAGAAAGATTTCCATTTAAAAAAATAATAAAGACGGATGTGACAACAGCACAGTTTATAAAGTACATGGCTAACTGTTTTTTCTCAACTAAGATATCATTTATGAATGAAATGCTTCAAGCTGCTACAGCCATGGGAGTTAATTGGAACAGTGCTATGGAAGGATTTGTTTCCGATGGAAGAATTGGAAACTCTCACTTAGAAGTTCCAGGACATGATGGAAGCCTAGGCTTTGGAGGAAAATGCTTTCCAAAAGACTTAAATGCATTTATATGTGCGCTTAAAGAGGCAGATGTTAATCCTATTGTGATGCAAGCTGTTTGGGAAAAAAATATGGAAGTTCGTCAAAATCATGACTGGCTAGAAATCGACGGCGCAACTTCATAAAATTTGCACGTTACGAGGAAATAATGATAGGCTTGGTAATATTAGATATTGATGGAGTAATGACAGATGGAAAGAAGTATTATGGCCTAGATGGAATTCCATTTGCAAAAACCTACTGTGATAAAGACTTTACTGCAATAAAAAGACTAAGAGCTGCTGGAGTAAAAGTTTGTTTTTTGTCAGGAGACGAAAGGGTCAATAAAGCCATGTCAGAGAATAGAAATATAGATTTTTATTCTGCAAGAGGCAAAGACAAGTCAGAATTTATTCCTCAGCTAATAAAAAAATACAAAACTCCAGTGTCAAAAATGTTATATGTTGGCGACGATTTGTTTGACAAAAGTATTATGAAAATAGTAGGACATGCATTTTGTCCTGTAGACGCCTGTCACGATATTAAAAATATATGCGGCGACAAAAATGTACTGCCTGTCAAGGCAGGTGACAATGTCGTTATGTGTCTAGTTTCAGAATTACTTAGTCGAGGTTTAGTGGATGATGCAACAATGGAAGATATCGAAGCGCTAGATAAAAAAGAGACATTTTAGACAAGCATTAGGAAAACATGTTTAAGATAGGACTTCTAGGTAAGAAATATGTAGACACTATTTTACATGTAAATAATGTTGTACTAGGAGAGACAAATAATTGCACTAGCATAAAAGAAAAGCTAGGTGGATGTTTTAACTTTTTAGATTCAGACATAAAAGATGTACATCTAGAATGCATAACTAGAGGTGTAAAAATAGCCTATATTGTCTGTGACACAAAAAAAAGTACAAGATCTTCATTTGTCATAGACTCTAAGCCATCAAATATTTCTTTACAAGATATTAGCTTTATTAACAGAGAATTTGACTGGATTCATGTATGTTATTTAGATGATTTAGAAGACTTTTCAAAAGTAACACAGATAAAACAGCCATTCAGTCTAGACTTTTGTACAGATTCTGACAGATCCTTTTATGTGGATATTATGAATATGTCTAAGGTAATTTTTGACTCTAGACACAGAAAAATTCTTTATAAAGACCTTTGCGTAAAAACTCCTATCATTTTTCACGATGAGTTTGGCTTTGAAATTGTAAAGAATAGAAAAACAATACATCTAGAGAGTATGATCCCTCTAGCCTTGTCTGACGTCAACGGCGCAGGCGATCTATATGCAGCTTATTTCCTAAAAAATTATCAATCTTTAGGTATAATTGAATCAGCTCGTCTTGCGATGAAAGCTGCGACAACCACACTAGTCAACAGAGAGAAACAATAATGACTAAGAAATTTAATTTACTTCTCCCAATTGCAGGAAAAGCACAAAGATTTATTAATGAGGGCTATACTATGCCAAAGCCTCTTATTATGGCAAAAGACAAGCACATAATTGACTGGGCATTAGAATCTATTGAAACATCAGAATGTAATCTTATTTTTGCTGTCCGTCTAGACCATGTTCACAACTTTGGAATTGATGATATTCTTCGTCAAAAATTTGGAAATCAAATAAAAATTGTAATTGTGGACAGAGTGACTAGAGGCTCTGTAGAAACATGTCTTTTAGCTAGAGAGCATATTAATAACGACTTACCACTTATTATTTACACTCCTGATGTCTACTTTCAACCTACATTTGATCCATCTTCTGTTTCTTCAAATTTGGATGGATTTTTGTTGACATTCAAAGCTAATAGCTCTGCACATAGCTATGTTGAGCTAGGTCCGGATGGTTATGCAGTAAGGACTGCTGAAAAAGAAGTCATAAGTCAAAATGCAGCTGTTGGAGTATACTATTACAAGACTGGAAAGATGTTTGTAGACTATGCTGATCGTCTTATTGAAGAAGACATACGGGTAAAAAATGAATTCTATATTTGTCCAATGTTTAATTTTCTAATCAACGATGGCTTAAAAGTAGGAATTCATCAGACACAAAAAATGCATGTGCTGGGTACACCTATGGAGCTTGAGTTTTTTGTTGACCACGTGACACCGCGGTTTGGTGATAAGCCGGTAGGCCTGTGTTGCGATCACTCCGGTTTTTCTCTTAAGGAAAAAGCTAGAAAACTTCTAGAAGAAAACGAAGTAAATTACATAGACTTTGGAACTCATGTCAACAAAGATTGTGATTATAATGAGTATGCCATACAGGCTGTTAGAGCAATAAGTGAAAAAACATGCGACTTTGTTTTAGGTTTTTGTAGAACTGGACAAGGAATTAATATATTGGCAAATCATCTTCCAGGTGCTCGATCTGCGTTGGTATTCGATGAATACACTGCTGAATATGCCATTAGACATAATTGTGCAAACTTTTTCTCCATCCCGGAAAAATATGTCAATATAAAAATGCTTGACAAAATGATCAAGATTTGGAAGACAGCAACATTTGATGGAGGAAGGCATATGACCAGAATGAATAAAACAATAGGAAGAGACTAAAATGAGTGATATTGACTTTACTTTTGCTATATGTCATGGTCAAAGTATGGGAGCATCAAACCCAAACAAAAAACCAAAAATACAAGAAGTCATTGATTCAATAAGGACACAAAGTATAAAAAACTATGAAATCTTAATTTTAGGCGACTCTTCAAAAGTTAACATGTCTTTTGAGGGAGATGACATAAGATGCCTAGACTTTGACGACAGCCAAATGTCTGGAAAGTGGTTAACAAAGAAAAAGAATATTTTGACTAAAGAGGCAAAGTACGAAAACATAGTTTATATGCACAACTATGTCTGCTTAAATGAGGATTGGTATCCAGGTTTTTTAAAGTTTGGAGAAGACTTTCACATATGCACAACAAAAGCTTACAATATGGACAACTCAAAAAACAATACATGGATTCTAAATCCGTTTTTTGAAGAGCATAGAAAGTCACTACTGGGAAACATCAACAAAAGAAATGAGTATGTTCTCCCGGATGATGCAACAAAATATTCAAAGATTCAGTATATACCAGGTTACTATTGGATTGCAAAAAAGAGTGTAATGCTAGATGTGCCACTTGACGAGAGAATAATGCAAGCTGAAGCTGAAGACTGTGAGTGGTCTCTAAGGGCATCTATAAAATACAATTTTAGCTTAAATACACACTCTAGTGTTTTTCTTTTACGCCCAGGAAAAAATGATCGAAGAACTAGGCAAGTTTTAGGTGAAGATGTAATGTCACACTTAGACAATTTGTCTGAAGAGCAAATTAATGAATATCACTCTTCTGAAAGAGAGACATATAGAAGCATGTGGCTTAAAGACAAAAAATTCTTAGATGAAATGGAGTAAGGTTAAAAAGTAAATGGCGATCAAAAGAATAAAAAAGAACATCCACAAAGGAGAGCGATGCTTTATCCTAGGCACAGGCCCTGGTTTAAATGACTTAGATCTTTCTTTTTTAGAAGATGAAATAACAATTGGGATGAACACTATTTTAAGAAAAGAAGATGTCACTCCAAACTACATCGTGATCGCTGACACAATACAACTAGAAGGAAATTGGAACACAATATGGGATAAAAGAATGTTAGGGGGGCACTATGTTGTCAATACAGGGTGCAATATGAGAGGAACAAAAAAGCACGACGATCTCTCTGGAATGTGTAAAGAAGGAAGAGGCTCAACATGCAGTGACAGATTCTATGACAAACTACCTGACGAATATGACATTCACCCGGTTCGACATGAAGAAAAGTCCGGTGCCTATCAAACATTCTTTGTAAGAGATCCACCCAATCAAAAAGATAAAATAATAATGACACGGTTGGACGAGTACTACATGGATCCTTATTTAAAAACCATATCAGGCTATGGTTGCTCCTCAATGGACGCTCTTGCAATTCCAACTGCTGTTTTTTTAGGCTGTAAAGAAATTTACATGATTGGAACTGATAGAAGTCGATGTCATTTTTATGACTCTCGTCCTGGAAGTAGACATATAGAATTCACACATGTATTACCGATACTAAAAAAGAAAGGGGTGAAGCTTTACAACGCAGACCCAGCAAATGCTTTTCCGGAAGTAGAATACAAAAAGTATGAAGACTTATTTAAAAGCTTAAAGGAAGCATCATGAAAAAAATTGCAATGATACCTGCTAGATTAGGTAGTAAAAGAGTTCCAAATAAAAATTTAAGAATGATAGATGGAAAACCCTTAGTCTGTTATGTTTTGGACACTTTAATTAAGTCAAAAGCTTTTAGCAAAAAAGACATTTATATTAATTCTGAGTCTTTAATCTTTAAAACAATTGCAGACTCTAGAGGTGTAAATTTTTACCATAGGTCTGAAAGACTATCATCTGATGAAGCCACCAATGATGAGTTTGCTTTAGATTTTATCGAGGCAACTAAATGTGATGTTCTATATCAATTTCTTGCCACCTCACCTTTTCTTTCGTGTGAAGACATAAATCTTTTTGTCAAAAGAATGGAGAGTGAATTATTAGATACTCTAGTCTCTGTAAAATCAGAACAGATAGAATGTGTACACTTAGACAAGCCTATAAACTTTAATCAGAAAAAGAAGTCTCCACCATCTCAGGATCTAGAACCGATCTATGCATACGCATGCGGAATGATGGCCTGGAATTCTCAAAAGTTTATTAGTAATATGAAAAAATACGACTCAGGATATCATGGAGGGGATGGAAAAATTGGATACTACGCCCTAAAAGGATATTCTACTGTCGATGTTGATACCAACGAAGACTTTCAGCTAGCAGAGGCCATTCATTCATCTTTATCTCTTAAGAAAAAGCCAGAACCCACTTACTATGTTCCTGAGAAACACGCTTTTATAAGGCATGAAGTTCACGTTCCTGAAATTCTAGACAAAGACGGTGTTCAGGAGAGAGACTTCGTATCAGAGAATAAGACAATTGTCAATGCGAGAGAGATAATTGAAAACGCCTCAGAGTCTTCTTGGATAAGAAGAATTGTAAACACAGAAAATAATAGCTGCTGTTTAATATCACAGTTGCCTGGCGAAGGCAATCGAAAACATTACCATCCTAGCTGGAATGAATGGTGGTATATTGTAGACGGAGAGTGGGATTTTGAAATTGAAAGCAAGATACATCGAGTCAAAAAAGATGATATTATTTTCATACCTAAAAATTCTTGGCATAAAATAACTGCTGTAGGAGATAAGCCGGCCATAAGACTAGCAGTAAGTAGAGAGGATGTAAAGCACTCTTATGATACGTCAGAAGAAAATTAAAACTTCAGACATTAGCTTCCATGGAATAAAAGTAAATTTAGACAAGAGTTCCGGAAGCTATGTTTATGATGATAACACAGGTAGAGAGTATTTAGACTTTTTTGGAATGTATTCTTCTCAAGCCCTAGGATACAATCACCCTTCTTTTAGCACAGCAGAATTTAAAAAAGAAGTTATTAAAGCCGCGACTGTTAAAGTATGCAATTGTGAAATGTCCACAGAAATATATGAATCTTTTGTTGAAGACTTTTCTAATTTTGCGATTCCAGAGCAGTACACAGGTGTTCATTTTGCGTGCACAGGAGGTCTAGCAGTAGAAGGTGCTATCAAGACAGCACTTTACCATATGCTATCTAAGGGTCTTCGTGGAGACTTACCGATTATTTCTTTTAAAAAATCATTTCACGGAATAACTTCATATGGAAATTTTACAACAGATAGAGTTGGCCCTGCCGGCAAAAGACTAAACGGTTATCCGGACATGAATTGGCCAAAAGCTAATTCTGTAAGTCATCTAAAAGATATAATTGAGTCAGGCCTTAAAGTAGGCGCTGTAATTTTAGAACCTATTCAGTGCACTTCTGGTGATAAACACATATCATTAGAAGATTTAGACAACATCAGGCAGATAACTAGTCAGCACAAGATACCGTTAATATTTGATGAAGTTCAGACTGGATTTTGCGCGACAGGAAATGTGTGGTTCTTTCAAAAATTATCATGGAGCCCAGATATTGTTGTCTTTGGAAAGAAGTCACAAGTTTCAGGATTTTTTGTTAAAGAAGGATTTGATCAAATATTCAATAGCAATGAAGCCGGAAGACTTTGTATTACTTTTGATGGTGATATTATTGACATGGTTAGGTGTAAAAATATTATTCGCGTAATTAATCATGATGATCTACTATCTAATGTAAGAAACAGAGAACAGCAAATAATGAGTCACATTTTACAAATTCCAGGAATAATAAACCCTAGATCTGCAGGCTTGCTTATAGGGTTTGACTTAAAAGATAGAAAGACTAGAGATACATTTGTAAGAGACTTAAGTAATATTGGTATGATTTGTAATCCTACGGGTGAAAAGTCAGTACGGATGCGACCAAGCTTGTCTGTAACAGAGTCTGAGATATCTCACGCAATGAGCCTGGTTAGGGAGGCAATATGAAAATAGATTTTGAAAACATTGAAAAAAGGTGCAAAGAAGCCGTAGACTCTTCTGAATACAATCAGCTTGTAAAAAAAGTCAATCGTGCAAAAAAGATATTCTTATTAGGAAATGGAGGTCTACACTATGTAGCTAGTCATATGGCTACAGATATGTCGAGACTAATCACTAATAAGTCTGTTTACTCATTTGATAGCGTCGGGTTTATCACGTCCAATGCAAATGATCATGGATTTGAACACCTGTTTGTCAGATGGTTAGAGACAATCGCTTTGGTAGAAGATCCAAAAGATTGCCTAGTGATTGGCATGTCATGCTCTGGAAACTCTTCAAATGTTATAAATGCTTTGCACTGGTCAGATAGCAGAGATATTGATACTTTTATGATATCAGGACAAAAGTCAGAATCTTTAAATACGAATATTAAAGAAATGAGTTTTGAGTGCCAATATTTTCACACTGTTGAAGTGATGTGTATGATTATGTTTTATGACCTAATTCATCAAACAGATAATAAATGCCCATCTATAAGAGGTGAAAAAAATAGAATGAAAGGTTCGCCTCTAAGAACATGATAATAGACTTCTCAGGATTAAAAGTTTTAGTAACTGGAGGAACCAGAGGTATTGGAAAGCAAGTGGCCAAAGATTTATCTGCTGCTAAAGCAGATGTAATCATCACAGGAACTAAAAAACCAGAATGGTCAGATAAAAGTATTAAGTTTTTTCCTTGTGACTTTTTAGATAAAAACTCTGTTGAAAAGATGATCTTGTTTTTAGAAGAAGAAAAGATTGATGTATGTATTAACAATGCCGGAATCAACAGAATAAGTCCGACATGCAGCATTCTAGAAAAAGACTGGAGTGATGTAATGGAAGTCAATCTAACGGTTCCGTACAAAATAATAAAGACAGTATGTAAAAATATGAAGGCACAAAATTTTGGGCGGATTGTAAATGTATCTTCTATTTGGGGCTTATTAGGTAAAGAGAAGCGGGTAAGTTACTCTTCTAGTAAGTTTGGGCTTCGCGGCCTAACAGTATCAGCATCAGCTGAATTAGCAGAGCATAACATTCTAGTTAACGCCGTCGCTCCTGGCTTTACATTGACTGACCTGACCAAACAGTCTTTAACAGAAGAAGAGATGAAAAAACTTTGCTTGCAAATTCCTGTTAAAAGAATGGCCAAAACTAAAGAAATTTCCTCAGCAATACTTTTTCTAGCAAGTCCGAATAACTCTTACATTACAGGACAAACACTTGCTGTTGATGGAGGGTTTACTAGTGTCTAAAAAATTGACAATTAATTCTTACAGAAAAAATTATAACCTTCATATTTTTTCAAAAAAAGATAGTCAAAAATTAGAAGACATTATTTTTAAGGCTTCTAATAAATCTTTTTTAGTAATTGATGAAAATGTCAATAGACTGTATCCACATATTCAAAATTACTGGGACAATGATAAGATATTTGTAATAAGGGCATGCGAAGAGAACAAGACTCTAGAAAAATGTAGTGATCTAATTGACAAACTAATAAAAAAAGGTTTTAAAAAAGATCATCGCTTAGTTGCTGTCGGCGGTGGAGTTATTCAGGACATTGTCGCTTTCTCTTCTTCAATTCTATACAGAGGTGTTGACTGGATATTCTTTCCAACAACGCTACTAGCTCAGTCTGACAGCTGCATAGGAAGCAAGACATCTATTAATTTTTCTTCAACAAAAAACTTGCTAGGTACATTTTTTCCTCCTTCTGAAATATACTGTTTTTCTAATTTTTTGGATACTCTATCTATAGAAGATATTAAAAGCGGGATTGGAGAAATACTTCACTATTACTTTGTTGATAGAAATAAAAATATTGATCTATTGAATAGGCAGTATAATAAACTTCTAAGTGATAGAAGCCTTTTATCCAATCATATTTTGGAGAGTCTTCTTATTAAGAAAAAAATGGTGGAAATTGACGAGTTTGATGATAACAAAAGAAGAGTCTTCAATTATGGCCACACATTCGGGCATGCGCTAGAAGTAATAAGTGAATTCAAAGTCTTGCACGGTCTAGCTGTTACAAGAGGAATGGATATAGCCAACTATGTAGCCTTTAGATTAGGAATGATAAGAGAGTCTAATTACAGAAGCATGAAAGAAAGCTTGAAAAAAAACATTCCTGACTATAAAATGAAGCCTGAAAATATAGAAAATTACATGTCTTTGCTTAGAAAAGACAAAAAAAGCACCTCTACCTCTATAAGATGCGTACTTCCTAGTTCAACCGGATTTATGAAACTAGTTTCCATAGAAAATTCTAATGATTTGTCTGAAATTATTAAAGACTATCTAGATAAAGAGTGGTAATAGACAAAGATGATTTTAATAGCACATCGAGGAAACTATATGGGTGCTGACCCAAAAAGAGAAAATCATCCCGACCATGTTCTAGAAGCACTGGATAATGGGTACCATGCAGAGATAGATGTATGGTTTATAGATGAAAAGTTTTATCTAGGACATGATCGTCCACAATATGAAGTTGATATCAGCTTTTTAAAAGATGCAAGACTTTGGTGCCATGCCAAAAATATTGAAGCATTAGAAAAAATGTCTGACGACAATTCAATTCACTGTTTTTGGCATCAAGATGATGATGTAACTCTAACGTCCCTAGGTTATCTTTGGACATATCCAGGATGTAAGATAACATCCAGATCAATATGCGTAATGCCTGAAAGTGAACTAGCAAATTACAACAAAGATGAAATTAATATTGCTGCAGGAGTCTGTAGTGATTTATTAATTGATCTATTATCAGTATAATTGTACTTAGAGAAACAGGAGACGTAATGATATATTGTCTAGGAAACAGCCACGCTGCCATGTTTTCAGGAGCGCCTCCCTGCGCCGACTTGGTTCCAAAAGCCAACCAGTTTAAAAACGGCGTTGGCGACGCATGTAATCCTAACCCGCAGTACCCGGAATTAAGAACTGTGTACTTAGGAGGTGTATTGTCCTACAACTTTACACAGAAACACTTGCCAAACGTTTACCACTGGCTGGATAAACTAGACGCTAGCAAAGAAGAAGACACTCTTCTTTTCATAGTAGGCGAAATTGATTGTAGATGGCACCTCCCAAAGAAAATTGATGAGCAAAACTTGGAAGTAAAAGACGTAGTTGCTGAATGCATCGATAGATTTTTCGAAAGCTTTTTACAGCTAAAAAAAGAAGGCTGGTCATTAATTGTGTGTGGAACACAACCAACTACAACTGGAGATCACTTAGGTCCTATAACAGCTGGTGAACCTAGATGGGGATCTTGTGAATTTAGAAACAGTATTTGCAAAACTTGGAATGACTACATGCAGAGTAAGTGTGATGACTCCGAGATAGAGTTTATTTCTATCTATGAAAATCTAGTAGATGAAAACAATATTACAAATATGGAATACTTTAAAGATTATTGTCATTTAATTTATGACAAATGCTTTCCAATGTTCTTAAGAGAGTTGCAAAGAGTAGGGCATCTAACACACTATAATACTTCCACTAGTGAAGGAGAATAACAAATGAAAAAAATACTTGTCTGCGGCGCCGGAGGATTTATCGGAGGCCATTTAGTAAAAAGACTTAAGAGTGATGGAAACTGGGTAAGAGGCGTTGACCTTAAAAAACATGAGTACTGTGAAACTCATGCGGATGAGTTCGTAAGGGCAGACTTAAGAGATCCTGTCGCATGTGAAATTGTCACCAGAGATATTGACGAAGTATATCAGTTAGCAGCTGATATGGGTGGCGCAGGATTTGTTTTTACAGGAGAAAACGACGCGGACATTATGCACAATTCTGCCCTTATTAATCTTAATATGGTTCATGCATGCATTAAAAAAGGTGTAAAGAAAATTTTCTACTCATCTTCTGCATGCATGTATCCGGAGCACAACCAGCTTGATCCTGACAACCCTAATTGCACCGAAGATTCCGCTTACCCTGCTGCTCCTGATAGTGAGTATGGATGGGAAAAACTATTTAGCGAAAGACTGTATTTTGCCTTCCAAAGAAATCATGGATTAGACGTTCGTGTCGCGAGATTTCATAATATATTCGGCCCTGAAGGAACGTGGACTGGAGGAAGAGAAAAAGCACCTGCTGCAATGTGTAGAAAAGCCGCCGAATCTCAGGCAGGAGAGAGCATTGAAGTTTGGGGCGACGGAAAACAGACGAGATCTTTTCTCTATGTTGATGAATGTGTTGAAGCTGTTTTAAGACTTATGGAATCAGACTTTTCAGGCCCGGTCAATATAGGATCAGAAGAGATGATATCAATTAACGATCTTGCAAACATGGCAATTAGTCTTTCTAAAAAGAATTTAAAAATTCATAATATTCAAGGAGAAGAGTTTCAAAATAAGTACGGGTTTAAATGTCCTGTAGGTGTACGAGGAAGAAACTCTGATAATACCTTGATTAAAGAAAAGTTAGGTTGGGACTACAGTCAGTCATTGCTGGATGGAATGAGCAAAACATACGACTGGATTAAAGATCAGGTTGAATCTACAAAGGAAAAATACGATGAAAGCAATTAGCCTTGTTTTTGAATATGACTTTAATAAACAAGTAACAAGCGGAAGAACATGGGGAAAGACAGGGTATAAAACAAAAGACTTTATATTTGAATACTCAGCAGCATCTTTTGCCACTTTTGCGCATCATAATCCAGGACTAGATCACGAAGTAATGACTGATGACAAAAATTTATTAGAAGAAAAAATATCAAAATATAATGTAGACTGGTCAGGACTAAAGATTATCGATGCTTCTAGTAAGATTCAAGAATGGAAAAAGCATCGATACTGTTTTTATCCGGCCATGATGCACTTAAAAGAGTATGAGGATGTAAGTGATCAGTTAATTAAACTGGATAATGATTTAGAGTGTCTAAAACCCCTTCAAGGCTTAGAAGAAAATACTGATATTTTGTTTTGGAAGCACGAGAGAAATGTCAATAAGGGCAGAGAGTATTGGGGCGAGCGAGAAGCTTCTAGAAGAGCGTTCGGAACTGATGACTACCAACTTTATAATATGGGTGTGACAGGATTTCCTAGAGGTGACAAAAAAGACATGATAAGAGAGATGGTATCTGCCGGCCTAAAAATGTCTGAAGTAGACATTAGTAATGTTGTTCATTTCCCGGAAAGGCCTGACTTAAAAGTAAAGATATGGTCTTGTTCTGAGCAGACAGGATATTGCTATACAGTACATAAAAGAAATTGTTCTGTGACAACTGTTGAAGATTATATTCACCATCACTGCTATGGTTTTGACTCAAAAAAACAATGTGTTGATTCTGCAAAACACTTGTTGAAAAGATAAAGGAGAAAAATATGAAAGGCGTTGTTTTAGCTGGAGGCACTGGTTCTAGATTAATGCCTTTAACCAAAGTGACAAACAAGCATTTACTTCCTGTAGGTGGCTTGCCAATGATACTTCACTCTATAGAGAAGCTAGTATTAGCCAATATAACTGACATAATGGTGGTAACTGGAACTGAGCATATGGGTGACATGGTTTCTTTATTAGGAAGCGGAAAATCTTATGGGTGTAACTTTACTTACAGAATACAAGACGAGCCTGATGGTATCGCCGGAGCCTTATCTTTGTGCGAGAGCTTTGTAGCCGAAGATTCTTTTGTTGTAATCCTAGGAGACAATATCTTTCAAGATGAACTACAAGATGTTGTTAGCAAGTTTTTGCAAATGAAGAGTACAAGACCAGAACTCCCGGTTTGCTCACTTGCACTCAAGCAAGTACAAGATCCTCAGCGATTTGGGGTAGCTGAAGTAAGAGGAGAAAACATTGTAGGCATCGAAGAAAAACCTAATAACCCAAAGTCTAACTTATGTACAACAGGAATATACGTCTATGATAATAATGTCTTCAAAATTATTAGAAGTCTAAAAAAATCAGAAAGAGGTGAGTACGAAATAACTGATGTTAACAATAAGTACATTGATCTTCTCGGTGCGACCTTTGTAAGGTTGAAAGGCTGGTGGACAGACGCCGGAACTCATGAATCGTATCACAAAGCAAACGTTTTAATTAGAGGTACAAAATGAAAAGACTAATTTTTGGTAGTGGTAAAGTTTCTAACATTATAAAAAAGCCTTCTGATATTGTTATTAAGAGAGAAGAGTGTGATATTCGAGACCTAGACACTGTCGTAAGAATTTTTCACACCCACATGCCGGAAGTTGTAATAAATTGTGCAGCAAAAACTAATTTGGAGTGGTGTCAAGAAAACAAAAAAGAGACGTATGATGTCAACACCCAAGGCCCAATAAATCTTTTTTTAGCATGTAAAATGTTCCAGGTAAAATTAGTGCACATCAGCAGTGGTTGCTTGTTTGATGGAAACGATAAGCTATCAACAGAAGAGTCTACTCCTACACCTTCTGTGTGGTACACATGGACAAAAACATGGGCCGATCAGTTTATTCAAAATGAAGGCTATGAAAACTACTTAATTCTAAGGCCGCGGCAGTTAATATCTGCCAAAGCTCATCCTTCAAATATGATTACCAAGTTTGCGTCATTTGAAGAGATCGGAGGAATAGAAGAGCAAAACTCAGTAACCTGTATTGAAGACTTTTCTGATATGATCGACCACCTAATTCAAAAAGACGAGAAAGGTATATTCAATTGTTGTAACACAGGAACTTTATCTCCATACAAAATTGCATGTGATGTAAGAGACTTCATAGCACCCAACATGAAGGTGTCTAAGGTGTCATATGAATCTCTCCTAGAAAGACTTCCTAATAGAAGAGTAAACACAATTCTTTCAAGCAAAAAGTTAAGTGAGACAGGGTACACACCAAGATCAGCTCAAGATGCTTTAGCATGGTGTCTGGAGAACTATAATGAATAATACTAATATAGACTACGATAAGTTTGATTCTGGCAGTTTTTTATCAGCTGAGCCTTACCCACTTTTAGTCGTAGATAATTTTCTACATCAAGAATTTGCTAACAACCTTGAAGAAAAATATCCAGGCAGAGAAGATACTACTTGGTGGAGCTACAACAACCACTTTGAAAAAAAGTTGGCATGCAATAATATTAACAGTCTAGACTCGTGTTTTAGAGACTTTTTTAATTTAGTAAACTCTAGAAAATTTGTAAGTGAGCTAGAAAAATTAACAGGAATTCCGGGGCTTATAGCAGACCCTTCTCTTCACGGTGGAGGTCTTCATAGAATCGAAAGAGGCGGAAAATTAGACGTACATGCTGATTTTAATTATCATAAAATTACAGGCTGGCGACGTCGTCTAAATTTAATTGTCTATCTAAACAAAGACTGGAAAGAAGAGTACGGCGGCCATACTGAATTTTGGGACAAAGAAATGAAAGGGTGTGTCAAAAAAGTTTTGCCGATATTCAATAGAATGTCTATCTTTACAGTTGATGATGACTCTTTTCATGGTCATCCTGACCCTCTAGAGTGTCCTGTAGGGACTTGTAGAAAGTCGTTGGCTGTTTACTATTATTCACTACATAGTGATGATCTAAGCAGCATAGATTACCACTCTACAGACTATAAAAAGCGCCCTGAAGACAAAACTAATGAAGAAATAGAAAATCTTAGAAAGATAAGAAGAAAAGGAAGGCTTGAGGATAGTACAACATGAATATAATTGTAACAGGTTGCGCCGGCTTTATTGGAAGTCATGCAGTAGACTTATTTTTAAATTTAGGTTATAAAGTAACCGGTGTGGACTGTTTCACCTATGCCGGCAGATCAGGAAACATATTACATCAAAACGACAATCCAAACTTTAAATTATATAATTTAGATATCTGCAAAACAAATTCAATAAAAGAGATTTGCGACTATCGAGACATCGAGTATATTGTTAATTTTGCTGCAGAGACTCATGTGGACAATTCAATTAAAGGTTCTTCAAAGTTTATCCACTCAAACATAGAAGGTGTAAGATCTCTTTTAGAAGTCTGCAAGGAAAAGAGCACAAAATTATTACATGTGTCTACTGACGAAGTGTATGGCTCAACCAAGTCAGGAAGCTTTGAAGAAGGTGATAAGTTTGACCCTAGAAACCCTTACTCAGCAACAAAAGCAGCAGCTGAGCATATGATTAGTGCATATCAAAATACACACGAAATAGAATACAAGATTGTGCGTCCTTCAAATAATTTTGGTCCTCGTCAACACAAAGAAAAGTTCTTACCTACAATCATTAGAAGCATTATGTCTAACAAGAAAGTCCCTGTCTATGGAGACGGCTCTAACATAAGAGAGTGGTTATTTGTTGAGGATAATGTAAGGGCAATTGAATTTATATTAAAAAATTCTGAGTCCAATCAAATTTACAATATATCTTCTAACAAAGAAATGACAAACTTAGAAATTGTAAGCGAAGTCTGCAGCATTTTAGACAAAAGACCTGAGGACGTAATTAAATTTGTGAAAGACCGCCCAGGGCATGACTTTAGATATTCTGTGTCAAATAAAAAATTAGTAAATCTAGGATTTGATAAATTCACTGATTTTAACAAGGCTCTAGAGCGTACAATCAAACACTACACACAAGGCACTGCAAAATGATAACATTTGTAGGAATGAGCAACAGATCCTCAGGAGAGATACGAGGAAAACAAATATCTCAGGCTCTAGAGGCTCAGTACATTGATGTAAGCATCTTGGGGACCGAGCCTCATAGAATACTCGAACATGTTGTAATGGTAAGAACGCACCGAGGAGAGAATGTAGTAAAAAGGTTGCAAGAGATAGGGTGCAAAGTAGGGTATGATATATTAGACACCCCCGGATCAGACTTTTTGTTTTATGGAAAACTTCCAGAAGACATGAGTTACTTGCACGGTGATATTTTTGATTTTTATATAGTCAATAACACAGCAACAAAAGATATAGTCCAAACCGCGACAAACAAACCTTGTTTTGTAATACCACACCATTCAATTAACTTTGATCACACACGATCGTGCTATGGCAATGAAATAAAAAGAATAGGCTATCTAGGTTTAATAGACCAAATTGACAATTTAGAAGAACTAAAGGAAATTTGTAGAGAAATAGGTGTTGAACTTGTAGTCGATAATCACAATACTATTGAAGGGTGTACTAAATTTTTAAAGTCTCTAGACGCAGGTTTAGTATTCTTAAACGAAGACTGTGACGAGAAGGAAACTATCGATTTTGTTGTAGGCGGAAAAACCAGGACGGTCAACAAGAAGAAAAGATCTGAAAACTTAATGAGATTTAAGCCAAATACAAAACTAACAAACTTTCAGTCTTTTGGCATTCCTACAATATGCGCTGAATATGAAAGTTTTAAAGAATTTGGAGGAGAAAACTACATACCAATAAAGAATCTAGATGAGTTTAGGCTAGCTCTAAAAACATTGGTAGATGATGTCGAAATGAGAAAAAATTTGTCTGATTTATCATATCAACATGCAAAATCTTTTCACATATACGAAATTGCTAATCTTTATAAACAAATTCCTAGAAGTGTCAAATAAGGAGTTTCCATGAAGATCATGATTAACAGAAGGCCAAAACGTTCGCCTTGGGGTGGAGGCATTCATTTTGTTACATGTCTATCTGATTTTCTCTCTAGTTTAGGATATGAATTGGTTTTTACTCTAGAGCCAGGCATAGATGTAATTATTATGATAGACCCACGCCCAGACCAGCCAGGCGATGACATAAATCATCTTTACAGCTACAAAGTTCAGAATCCTAATTGCAAAATTCTTCATAGAATAAATGATACAGATATTGCTAGAAATACCAACTTTTTAGACAACATTATAATTCAGTCTAACAAGGTTTCTGATCACACTGTTTTTATCAGCAACTGGGTCAAGCAGTATTATATTAAAGCCGGCTTAGAAGTCAATGAAGATAGATGTAGCACAATAATAAATGGCTGTGATACTAAGTGGTACTACCCTCTTACTAGTAAAAAACTTGGCGATAAAATTCGATTAATAACGCATCATTGGTCTGACAATTACATGAAAGGATTCGATGTGTATAATTTTCTGGATAATTTTTGTGAGTCTAGAAAAGATGTGGAATTCACTTACATGGGAAGATACAATAAGCAGTATGTGCCAAAAAATACGAAGATAATATCTCCAAAATACGGCCCTGAAGTTGGAGAAATTCTTAGGTCACATGACATATACGTTACTGCTGCTAGATGGGAAGCCTGTGGAATGCACCACATCGAAGGCAGCTCATGCGGCCTACCGGTTCTTTATCATAGAGATGGAGGCGCTGTCCCGGAAGTCTGTAGCCCACACGGAGTAGAGTATTCTGATCCTCAAACTTTTGAGGATGCTTTAAATAAAATTATTAGTAACTATAAAGACTATCGCAGTACAATAGACTATAAAAACTTAAACATTGAAAGATGCTTGAAACAGTATCATAATGCCTTAATCAGCATGACAGGTAAGAAAAGATGAAAATTGCAGCAATAACACCAAATAGAAAGCATGATGCCTTGGCTGCTGTAATAATAGAAGGCATATATGATTGTGGAATTGATTTGATAGCGTCTGATCCTGGAAACGGTGTAAAGGAAGAAGATGTAAAAAATGAAGATGAATTTGTAAGAATTGCAAAAGACGCTGACTATGTGTGGGTGCTCTGGGGAAAAGGCCCGGACAAGAGACGACCACAAGATAGATACAGTCACCCTAGATATCATTTACTAGACAAAATTAATAGGCCCGAAGTAACTTCCTATATTGATGGAAGCGAGTGGACTTCCACTGGTCACCCGGACGACTACTCTTTTGTCCAGAACCCATGGGACCCTGCCAGAAGAATAACAAAGCAAGCCTACGAAGCCAAGATAGACTCAAGTAGGTATAGAGGGACACCATGGGTTAACACCGATATTATTGAAAAATGTAGATGGTATTTTAAAAGAGAGTGTTATCCTGAAGATACCCTGTTAGGAATAATTCCTCTTAATTTTGGTGCTGAAAAAAGATTTTTTAGAGAAGAGACCTCTAACAAAAAAGACATAGATATTCTTTGCTCTTTTGGCCAAACATATACAGGCTTGAGAGATGAAATACAAAAATCATGTGAAAAATTAAAAGACGAAGGATACAACGTTGTAATAAACGGTCGTCTTAACCACCAAGACTATCTAGCACATATGTCGAGATCTCACATCTCAATAGATGCATGGGGTGGAGGCAATAATTGCATGAGAATGTGGGAAGTAATGGCTAATAAAGCATGCTGTTTTACTCAGCGAATGGATGTTTTATTTCCTAATAAGCCAACTGACGGATATCATTATGTGGAATACTCTACAGCTGAAGAGTTTGAAAAAAAGATTAGATACTATTTGAAGCATAAGGATCTTTGTTTGCAAATAGGTGAAAGAGCCCATGAGCTCGTAAAAAGTTTTCACACTGGAAAATCTAGAGTAGAATATATGCTGGATATCATTAAAGGCACAAAGTAAAAATACTAGGAGACAAAAATTGAATCAAAACAAAAATATCGCAATTGTAACTTATACAAATAGTTCTTGCAAAGATGTTTGGCCCGTGTATTTTGGGCAGCTTAATAATCATATCAAGGACATAAAAAGCTATGTAATATCTGACATCGATGGATCAGCTGATTATGAAAATCATTCTTGGTTAAGATATAAAAATGAAGATCCCTATTTTAAGCAATGGGAAGACTGCATTGGAAGCGTAGAAGAAGAATATATCATCTATTCTCAAGAAGACTTTTTTATGTACGGCGATGTTTCTTCTTCAAGCTTGGCAAGATATGTTGACTTTCTAGAAAGCTCTGACTATTCTTATGTAAGGCTCATAAGATGCGGTTATAGCACCCCTTTAGTGTCGAAACCCGCGGAAGGAATTTATGATGTTGATATGAATTCTTCGGACGCATTTTCAATGCAGGCGACACTTTGGAAGAAAAAGAATTTTATGAAGTTGTACAGCCATGTTAAGTCTGAAAAGTGGTTAGAAGCTGAGCACTGGAACAAAGGTTGTCGTGATTTAAGCATCAAAGGATCATTTGTATATAATAACGAACCACCTCGAGGAAAGTTTCATTATGATTCTTTAGTTTTTCCATATGTCTGCACAGGAATTGTGAAAGGACTTTGGAATACAAACGAGTATCCTAGAATTATGAGAAATATTTTAGAAAAATACAATATTGATACTTCCATACGAGGAGAAAGAGGTTTTTACGGCCAGCGAGGCGAGAAGTCCACTGTGTGGAGCGTAAGTTGAAATTTGAAAGATGCAATTTGTCTCCCAGAAGAATGTACTGGATTCTTCCTTTTATAGAAAAAAGTGGAATCGTCAAAAATTTTCAATGGGAAAATATCAGAAAAACTGTTTGTCTTTATGGTGAAAAATTTAATGTGTACATGGATGGATCTGACGGTATCGCTGATGACTATGGAAGAAAAGAGTACGCAGACAGGATATTAAGAATTGTTGAAGATGCAAAAGGTAAACCTTTTTTGCTTTTTAAGCAGTGGTATTCACCAACGTTGTGTGAGCCTATTGTAGAAATTGCTGAACAAAATGGTGGCAAAGTCGTTCCTTTTTTTATGTGGGCCGGCGCTGATCATGATCATTTTGCGAATTGGGCATGGCCGAATAGAAATCTTTTAAGATACGAATCAGCAAAAGCAGACAAGCCTATCGATATAGGGATGTGTGTTCGTCTAGACAAGTATAAAATTCCCAAGCCATCAAAGTTTGACAAAAGAATTTCTTGGAAAGGATATGAGTGGTTTGGTTTCGGCCAAGCGATTGATACAGGATACTACGAACATGATGTAAGAAGACAGTCACATGAAATGTTTCAAAAGAGTAATTTCTACTATGAGCATATTCAGAATGTACCCTTTCAAGACTATATTCAAAAAAGTTTAAAATGGAAGGCAATTATGGATCTTCCTGGAATTGCTTGTGTGACGCATAGGATGATGGAGCACGGCTGGCTAGGGCAATGCGTAATTTTAAAAAAGAATGATGTAGACTTTGCACACTCATGGAAGGAGTATTATCCGGAAGTAGACTATTCTTTGCCTGATTGGCAGGAACAAGTTGGAAATATTTTAGATGATCATAAGCTTCATGGGGAAAGAATCTTATATTACTTAGAGACATTCTGCACGCCTGAAGTCATCACTCGATATTTTCTAGAGCAGATAGACATGTTTGAGTCTAAACTTTAAAGGAGAATTTAGAATGAAAATTTTAGTTACAGGAGGCTTAGGTTTTGTAGGGTCTCACTTAGTAGACCTTCTTCTAGAAGATAAAAATGATGTGACTGTTATCGACAATTTATGCTCTGAGTCTAGTAGTAGAGATTACATGAGAGACAACGTGACATATTGGATAGACGATGTTAGAAACATTAACACCTACAAGTATGCTGATCATTCTTTTGATGTAATATATCATTTAGCAGCGTTAGCAAGAATTCAACCGAGTTTTAAAGATCCGCTAACTTATATATCGACAGATATGATGGGAACATCTCATGTCCTCGAGTTCTCCAGGCGATGCTCTGCTAAGCTCGTATATGCTGGCAGTAGTTCTGCATTTGGTGGTCCGATGTTAAACCCATATGCCTTTGCAAAGTACACAGGAGAGCAACTCTGTGAACTCTACAACAAAGTCTATGGTATGTCTACTGTTGTTGCTCGATTCTTTAATGTGTATGGAACACGACAGCCAATATCAGGACCATATGCCACTGTCGTAGGTGTGTTTGAAGGTCTTCTAAAAAAACAAATGCCTATGACAGTAACAGGTACGGGTGAGCAAAGAAGAGACTTTACACATGTTTCAGATATCGTCTCCGGATTTAAGCTTTTAGGAGAAGGAGAGTGGAATGCCGAGGTATTTCAACTAGGAACAGGAAAGAACTACTCAATAAATGAGCTAGCCGAAATGTTCAGTGATGACATAAAATATATTCCTGCTCGTCCAGGAGAAGCATGGGAAACATTAGCAGACTATGATGAGATGAATTTGTCGACAGGTTGGACTCCTAAAATGGACTTAGAAGAGTATGTAAATCAATGGAAAAATGAAAATATTTCAGATTGATGTTATAATTTAGATATGAATAATGAAAATAAATTACCGACAATGCCTACCGGCAAGTCTCATGTGTCATTCTCTGAAATAAAGTGTTGGAAAGAGTGTTCTTATCGTCATAAATTGATGCACGTTGAAAAGATTGATGTCTTTAAACCTTCTCCTTATTTAGACTTTGGTACTGCTGTTCATGAAGGTTGTGAAACTCTTTTAGAGAGTAATACCATCAACAGAGAAAAGCTTTTAAAAGATATAACCGATGCATGGAAAAAACACGGATTTGATGATGAAGAGTGGGTCTCAAGACAGCCAGGCTGGTACAAGTATAAGCCGGTGAATGTATGGTGTGACTGGGCAAACAACATGTGGAACGATGTTCCAGACTTTTTAGATGAAACATTTCCAGGATGGGAAACAGTCAAAGCAGAAGAAGAGTTGTATGAGCCAATCCAAGGAACAGACGTTAATTTTAAAGGCTTTATTGATGCAATAATAAAAGTACCTAAGAAAAAAGGAGACGGGTTTGTCTATTGGATACTAGACTGGAAAACAGCTCAGTCATATGGTTGGAGAAGAGAGAAAAAGCAGGACATTTTAATGACTGCACAGTTAATACTTTACAAGCATTTTTGGTCAATAAAGCACAATATTGATCTTAAAGACATTAGATGCGGTTTTATTCTGTTGAAGAGAGGCGGCAAGCCTGGTAAAGTATGTGAATTGGTAAAAGTATCTGTGGGACCTAAGTCTTTAGAGCGCGCAATAAAAATAATGAGTAGCATGATTAAGATGGTAAAAAAACAATTCAATCTTAAAAACAGAAACTCATGCAATTATTGCCCATACAAAGACACACCTCACTGCACATGAGCCGAGTATAAATTTTGAATTTATTTGTGTGATCTACAATGTATGATTACACATATGATAGAAGGTTTAAAGTATGTCTAAGAAAAAGAAAATATTGCTATTATCAGACCATGCCTTATCCACATCCGGAGTAGGATGTCAAAGCCGCTTTTTAGTAGAAGGGCTTTTAGATAAAGGAGGCTGGTCAGTTCGTCAATTTGGTGCTGCTGTTAAGCATGTAGACTATAGAAACATTGTTGTAAATGAAGACTTTATTATTAAGCCTATTGATGGTTTTGGCAATCCTGATCTTATAAGGCAAACTTTGGCGACGGAAAAACCGGATGTCCTATTAATTTTTACTGATCCTAGGTTTTTTATATGGCTGTGGGAGATGGAAGACGAAATTCATCAAGTGTGTCCGATCGCCTATTGGCATGTTTGGGACAACTATCCTGCTCCGATGTTTAATGAAGTACTTTACGAATCCACAGACTTAATTAATTGTCACTCATATTTGACATACGAAATGTGCAAAGAAATGGCACCTCAGAGAACTAACTTTATTCCTCATGCCTTGCCAGAGAGTTTGTTTTTTCCATTGCCTGAATCAGAAAAAATGAGTGTAAGAAAACAATGCATCGGCCCGGAAAGATCGGATCACTTTGTGGCTTTTTGGGTTAATAGAAATGCAAAGAGAAAAAGGCCAAACGATGTATTGTGGGCATGGCAAATTTTTATGCAAAGATTAGAAAAAGAAGAGGGTCACAAAAAAGCTTCTTTAGTTCTTCATACTGACCCTAATGATTCTGAAGGCCCTAATCTTTTTGCAACAACAGAAATGTTAGGAATAAAAGAAAGCATTATTTTTTCAAACCAAAGAGTAGAATTTGATCACATGAACAGGCTTCATAACATGTCTGATGTTTGCTTAAATGTAAGTTATGCTGAAGGGTTTGGGCTTCCAACGCTAGAAGCGATGCAAACAGGTACTCCGATCATTGCAATTAAAACAGGCGGTCTAACAAGACAAGTCGTCGATCACAGAGATGGATCTGAAAACGGAGTGGCACTGCCTGTAGAATTTAAGACATTGGTAGGGTCACAACAGGTACCCTACATTTATGAAGAATATGTTTCAGCAGAAACCATAGCCGATGCTTTGATGAAAATGTACAGACTAGGCCCTCAAAAAAGATCTGAACTAGGGCAAAAAGCAAGAGATTATGTGATGTCTGAATTTTCGTATCAAAAAACAATTGATTTATGGGACCAGACGTTAACCGATGTGATTGAAAATTGGAAGTCACGTTATTCAAGATGGACATGTCACACATTATAGGAAAAGTATAATATGAAATCTTTAGTAATAAGAGCACCTTTACTAACAGTCTCCGGATACGGGACTCATTGCAGACAAGTTTATAAGTGGGCGAAAAATAGTCGACTATTTAGCACAATAATGTGTCAACCTGTTAAGTGGGGAATCACGACTTGGATGATAAACCCAGACTCTCAAGATGGTCTGGTAGGTGAGATAATGAGTCAGACTTCAGCACCCAATCCTAATATGCCTCAGCCTGATGTTTCGATTCAGGTAATCTTGCCGAATGAATGGGACTCTAACTTAGCTAAGGTGAATATAGGTGTAACAGCTGCTGTAGAGACTGATAGGTGCAATCCTGCTTGGATAGATGACTGTAATAGAATGGACGCAATAATTGTTCCATCAAATCACACTAAAAATGTTTTAACTTCTTCTGGTTTTATAAATGTCCCAATTTATGTAGTTCCCGAATCTTACATTGAAGAAATTGATAATGAAAATCATAGTCAATTAAGTCTAAATCTAGATACTGAATTTAATTTTTTGACTGTAGGTCAAATTACAGGAGGAAATCCTGAAAATGATAGAAAAAATCTTTTCTATTTGATAAAATGGTTTTGTGAAGAATTTAAAGATGACAGTCAAGTAGGTTTAGTAATAAAAACCAATTCAGGAAAAAATACAAAAATTGACAAAAAAATAACAAAAGAGCTTCTAAAAAGAATTCTTGATGAAGTAAGAGTAGGTGAATTTCCTAAAGTGCACCTTCTGCATGGAAGTATGTCTAACGAAGAAATGGCTTCACTTTATCGTCACCCATCTATAAAAGCTTATGTAAGCCTGACAAGAGGCGAAGGATTCGGACTCCCCCTTTTAGAGTCTGCTGCCAGTGCGCTACCTGTAATTGTAACAAATTGGTCAGCTCATTTAGACTTTCTTAAGAAAGGTAAGTTTATTTCGGTAGACTATGACCTAAAGGAAATTGATGAAAGTAGAGTCGACAATGCAATATTTGTAAAAAATTCAAAATGGGCCAACCCTAAAGAAGGTGACTTTAAAAGAAAGATTAGAAAATTTAAGAATAGTCCAAGCATTCCTAAGCGATGGGCCGAAGAGCTCAGTGAAAAAGTAAAAGAAGAATTTTGTCAAAAGTCAATTAGCTCGTCTTACGAGAAGGTTTTTTCGGAAATTATTGGATGAGTATACTTTCACTTACCATAATTAGTGTCTTGCTGATAGTCTTGTGTGTCTCTATATATTTCAATGTAAGATTCGGCATTATGATTCTTAAAGTTCAAGACGCCATAGAGGATTCTTTGGACATGCTTGATGAAAGGTACGCGTCAATTTCTAAAATTCTAGAAATACCACTTTTTTATGATAGTACAGAAATAAGAAGCGTTCTAAATGACGTCGAAGCAACAAGAGAAATTATTTTAGAAGTAGCTAGATTATTGGCCTCCATAGATGAATCAGCTGTTGAACAAAAACAAATTGAAAACAAAGGAGAAATAATTGACGACTAAAAGACTTAAAAAGAAAATACGAAGAAATAGAGGAACTCCTAGAAACATGTATTTTGGAATGGATACACAGGAGTCGATTATTGAATATCAGAAATGTGAAGATCAAGAAAAGAAGCAAGACATTTATATTAAAGGAATATACCCTGCGTTTTCCAAGTTAGTAGAAAATTTAATATTTGTGTACGGATTTAATTCTGCATATGACACTTTTGAAGATATGAAGACAGACTGTGTCTCTTTTCTTTATGAGTCTTTACATAAATGGAAAGTTGAAAAAGGAACAAAAGCTTTCTCTTACTTTAATGTTGTTGCAAAAAATTGGCTGATTATTAACTCTAGACAGTCTAGAAAAAGACAGAAGAGACATGTAAGTGTAGACCACCCGGATCAAATGTCAAATCGACACAAAGCACTTTATGAAAATTATGATGTAATGCCGCCTCCGGACGAAATTTTAATTAGTAGAAACATGAGAAAGGAAATTGCAAACATTCTGGATGAGATTAGAGGTTGTATCACTAGTGAAACTGAGATAACTTGTGTAGATTCAATTAAAACTGTGTTTGAAAATATTGACGAACTAGATTTTCTTAATAAGCGCGCTGTGTTAATTTATGTGAGAGAAATATCTGGCCTCTCACCAAAGCAGCTTTCTGTCGCAATGTCTTCTATCAGAAAGCATTATAGAAGATTGGTAGGACCTGATCTTAAGTACGAGCTATTTTAGGAATAACAATGAGCAAGTCTATAGAAAAAACTATTGACAAATTAAGCAAGACAGAGCGCCGCGTAGAACAGTTTTCTGATCTTCTAGACGGTCTTAAGAGCACGGAAGAAAAAAAGAAGTTGCTCTGGAAAGAGATTTATGAAAATGCCTTGGTGGATCGAGAAAATGCATCAATGCTTTTTACCGATGCTTGGAAGCATATGAAAGGAGGAACTTCTGAGCATGCAACGCTAGGATCAACTATGTCAAAATACCTAGAAAGAATGTGCAAGTCAAATGAACAAATCCTCAGGCTGGCGGAGCTTATTGCAAAAGCAGAAGAAAATGAGACTAAAATTAATCCGGATGATATTTTTAGTCAAATAGACGGAGGGTAGCATGGCAAATCGAGGAGTTGATGCTTCTAGAGGTATAGCATCTGGTGTTAACAGTGTAGCTCATGCAAATGAAACAGCTGCTGAAGGAGCACCACTTAATATACTTCAAAGAGGTGTTGTTACAAAGATATTAAGTGACTTGACTATACACGACTTAAGCGCTCTAGAAGAGCAAATTACTAATCCTAAGTTTATAAACACTGCGCCTAGAAATTCAATAATAGTAAGACTAGCGACAGCAGGAGAAGATAAAAAGTCTTCTGGCGGTGTTTTGTGTTTTCCTTTTTTTCCTCCTCACCTTTGCTTTCCTGTAAAAGCTGGAGAGCAAGTTTGGGTTATTAATGAAAGCCCTGACGGAACTCCTGATATCGCATTTTGGATGTGTCGAATTCCTGAACCAGACTTTGTAGATGACATAAACTATACTCATGGCGACAGAAAATTTTCTTTAGATACAGGAGAGAAAAGTACTAGTGAAAAAGCTGAAGCTTCTGAAGAGTCTGAAGGATCGTCTGCCGAGTCAGACAATCCTCCTGCGCTCTCCGGAGAAGAAGGCGTCCCAGGATTTCCAAATGGTTCGCCAGAAAATTCAGAGTCACAAACTCTGACAGAATCTGATGCTTATGAGCAAATCTATACAGGATCAGTATCTAATAAGTCATTCGTCCCCGAGCCAGTACCTAGATTTACCAAGCGCCCTGGCGACTTAGTTTTTCAAGGATCAAACAATACTTTAATATGTTTAGGACAAGACAGAGGTTGGTCTACCACTGAAAGACCAGAAAGCCCTGAGCAGAGCAATGCTTCTGTGCCGCTAGATGATGAAAACAATCCCGAGGATGGAAAAGAAATACCGTCTTTCTCAGGCACAATTGATCTGGTCGCCGGAAGAGGAAGATACTTCGAAGACCCTGATCCGGAAGCTGAACCAAAAAATACGCAAGCTAGATCGGTCAAGAATGCCAGAGAGTTAATAGAAACTGATAAGAATCCTTTGTCTAGAGACAAAGGTGAAAAAGAAGAAAATAGATTAGTCGATGCATCAGAAGGCGATCCTGACTTTCTTCATGATGCTAGTAGAATTTATATTTCAATGAAGACAAAAGCTGATGCAAACTTTGGCTTGTCTTACCCACAAGTTCCAGCAGTGGACGACGCCGAAAATGCCGGAATTGATACACCCTTAGTTCCTGAAGTTGAAGATGATCCAGGCACTCCTCATATTGTAATTAAGTCTGATGAAATTAGAATTATAGCACGACGTGATGAAGAAAACGATATTAATGGAAGTATTAAGATTGTAAAAGAAGGCGAACCCGATGATGAGACTGGCATAGGAAGAGCAGTGATTATGATACAGCCTGATGGTACAATCATGATAGATGGGCCAAAAGTAGTAATAGGTTCTGGTATAGAGAAAGGAAACGGTGAAGGCAATCAGGTTTCTTTAGGTCTCGGTGCTACTGAGCCTGTTGTTTTAGGAGAAATTTTAAAAGAAAAGCTTGAAGCTTATATGGACGCTGTTTCTGCTGCTTTTACTTATGCGTCGACCCACGTACACCCAACTGGGACAGGACCATCAGGACCTCCTACCGGAGAACAATGGTCTGCTGAGCAAGCTAATGTAGATTCTACAAAAGGTGAGCTTCAGGAAATATTAAGCAAGCTAGCAAAAACTCTGTAGAGGAAAGCATGGCCTTAGATAAAAGTAAACTATATAATGAATTTGAAAAAATTTTTAATGTTGAAAAAAGTCCTGAGGTCCAGAGTGAAACACACGCGGCACAGCTAATTACAGACGCAATTGTAAAATATCTTAATGATGCCAAGATCGGCGGTTTAAAAGCACCAGGAATCAACCCGACAGGAGCAGCAGGAGGCCCGTTGCCAGACCCTGCATTTGCTGCGGTCGCCGGTCAACCAATGTCTCCAGTAACCCCTGCAGCAGCTAATCAGTCTATAATGACAGCCGGATGGGTATCGTCGATGATGGGTAATATTGCAGACGTCAAAGTCTGGGCGACCGCAGATGCGTCCATGATGTCGTATGTTTCCGCAACATACACTTCTTTTTCAATCGGTGGTTATATGGCGACAGGTGCCGCCGCTCCCGGCCCTATCAACATAGGTTCTGTTATGAGTGACGAGTCTGAAAGCTCTCAAGAAATTGCCAGCAAACTCTCTAATCATATACATACTTTTTTTACAGCGTGCATTTTTACAGGATCATATATGATGGGACCTTTCGTAGGCGCAGCGCCTCATGTAGCCCCTTTAGAATAATTTAAATCACTTCTTGGTTTCACTGAGAAACTCTTTCCTATTATACTTAGTTAGTAGGATTGTAGGGAGAGTTTTCTTGAAAAGTGGTAATAGAAAGACATATAGCTTCAAGAGTGTTGGAAAAACCGCCCGTGATGATATACACGAGAAAACAGGCCCTGACAGTCTGTCACGCCCGCCCATAGGTATAAAAACTCCATTAGAGTTCACCAGCGACGTCGGCGGTTTATTTAAGATGCACACCAATCTTTCCAACCAGATAAACGACAATTTAAGAAACTTAATAATGACTAATCATGGCGAAAGATTAGGTCATTATGACTTTGGTGCCAATTTAGTTGAACTGGCTTTTGAGTTAGGGAACGAAGAAGTCGACTCGGTCGCTATGAGAAGAATAGCTAGAGCTACAGAAAAATATATGCCTTTTGTAAGCTTGGACTCGTTTGAACCTTTTGTTGACAGAAAAGACAATGAACATGTTGCCAAAATAGGCATAAGAATCACGTACACAGTTCCTAGGCTCGCTATATCGCCTAGGTCATTAGAAGTAGTACTATTTGCTGCAGGCTGATAAGGAAAAATAATGGCAATTGATATCCAGAAAAAGATAAAAAAAGAAAAAACAAGGTCTTTCTTAGCAAAAGACTTTGAAGCGCTTAGACAAGATTTATTACTTTATGCTAGAACTTATTTCTCTGACAAAATTCAGGATTTTTCTGAAGCATCTTTAGGAGGTCTTCTTCTAGATATGGCTGCATATGTTGGTGATACAATGTCATACTATCTAGATCATCAATTTAATGAGCTCGATCCAACAACAGCAGTGGAGACATCAAATCTTGTTAGACATCTTCGAAACGCCGGTGTAACAATCGTAGGGTCTTCACCTGCAGCTACAGAGGTTGAGATATTCATAGAAGTTCCAGCTAACAAGGTGTCTGGAAAGTGGGGCCCTAAAGAATCATGTTTGCCAACTGTCTTGGCCGGATCTGTTTTTGCTTCTAATTCAGGAATAACTTTTAATTTAGTAGAAGATACAGACTTTTCTCAAAAAGATAAATTTGGCAATTTTAAAGCCAAAATTTTAATAGGAGAAACCGCGGGAGGCCAACCAAAGACTTTTATAATGTCTAGAGAAGCTTTATGTGTATCAGGAACTGAGACTGAAGAAACATATACAATAGGAGATGCACACAAGCCTTTTAGAGAGATAACGCTTTCTAACGAAAATGTAACTGATGTAATAAGTGTAACTGATTCTGATGGAAACATATATTATGAAGTTGAAAGCTTATCTCAAGACACAGTGTTTAAAGCAGTCTTAAGTCAAAATGTAGACAACGATATTGTTCCAATGAACATGGAGGTGATACCTGTACCTAGAAGGTTTGTTTCTAAACATGACATAAGAACAAGACTTACAACTCTAAGATTTGGCGCCGGCGACTCTTCTACACTTGAAGATGATATTATACCTGATCCAAGTGAACTTTCTTTACCACTTTACGGCAAGAAAACATTTTCGAGATTTAGCATAGATCCTAACTCGCTTCTTAAAACTCACACACTTGGAATAGCACCGCTCTCAACAACACTTACAGTCCAGTATAGATCAGGAGGAGGACTTTCACATAATGTACCTGCTCAAAGCATAAGATTTGTACAAAAACTTTTAATAGAATTTAGAAAAAATCCTTCAAACGCCGACGCAAATTATGTTCGAGGATCAATTGATGTTAAAAACAGAGATGAGGCCCGAGGAGGAGACAATGCACCAACACTAGAAGCTCTTCGGGCACAAATTCCTGCTGCTAGACAAATGCAGTCTAGAATTGTTTCTAAGCAGGATCTTTTGGCAAGAATTTACACGATGCCATCTCAGTTTGGGAGAGTCTATAGAGCAGGAATTAGACCAAACCCATTCAACCCATTGTCGACACAGTTATTTGTTATAAGTCGCGATATCTCAGGAAACTTGGCCATAAGCCCGGATATTTTAAAAGAGAATTTAGTAACTTATTTAAATGAATTCAGACTAATATCAGACTCAATTGATATACTTGATGCAAGAGTTATTAATTTTTCAATAAAATTTTCTGTTCTTACGATGCCCACAGCAAACAAGCAAAAGGTTGTACAAAAAGTCATTCAAAGACTTACAAAAGTAATGAATATAAAATTCTTTCAAATTGATCAACCTATCGTCCGAGATGATATTACAAATGTAATTATTAACACGCAGGGTGTTATAAGCTTGATAGACTTGCAGGTAGTCCCAATAGTTGGAACTATACTTGATAGAAAATACAGTAACGATTCTTTTGACTTTAGTCGTGCAACAAAGAGAGGAATGATTGTAGGACCGCCCGGATCTATTTTTGAATTAAAATTTCCGACACACGACATTATAGGCTCTGCAGCATAGGTAAACACATGTTTTTGATACTAACAGCAAGCAAAGACGCTTACATTACTAACAAAATTATTGATAACAGTTATAGAGCCACAGATGCAAATACTGGCCGAGCTGGAACATTAGATTTATTTAAACTGTATAATGAATCTTCAATAGACGGAGAAAACAACCCCATCGAGCTTTCTAGAATTTTAATAAAGTTTGGATATCAAAAGCTTCATGAATTAACAGGGACTGTTTTAGACATTAGAAAGAGTGGCTTCAAGTGTGAGCTTGTTTTAAAAGACATCATGGCCGGCCAAATGGCGCCAAAAGGCTTTAATATGATACTTTTTCCTCTTTCTAGAAGTTTTGATGAAGGAAATGGAAAAGACGTCGTAAGCTTTGGTGATCTAGACAGAGTCAATTTTGTGACTGCATCTTATTCTAATGCTGTTGAAGCCAAGTGGTTTGTATCAGGTGCAGATATGCAAGGTCTTCTAGGCTCTTCAGATATCGATATAATTTCTTCTGGTAACGTAGGTGCTGGTGTAGAAAACTTCTGGGTTACACAAAATTTTGTCGAAGGAAGCGAAGATCTAAGAATTGATGTGACTAAAATAGTCTCAGCATCACTTAAAGGGTTAATCCCTAATCATGGATTTCGGTTGTCTTTCTCGGGGTCTGAAGAAACAGACGAAAAGACAAGATTTGTAAAAAGGTTTGCTTCTAGGCATGTTAGAAAGAAGACGCTCCAGCCGCAAATACATGTGTCGTTTGATGATACTCTACACGATCATCACAACTCTTTCTTTTTCGACGTTTCAGGATCCTTGTTTTTAAACAACTATCACAGAGGAAAGGAATCAAATCTTGTCTCTGGAAGTGCTCTAACTGAAATACAAGGACCAAACAGTGTCTTGGTAACTATAAGATCGGGATCTTATGTAAATTATGTAACAGCTTCAATGCACACCGGAAGTACTGATGATTCCGGAATGACAGGGGTTTATTCAGCATCATTTGCAATACCTTCTAACGATAGTACTGTCCTGGATGGATATCAAACTTTGTCCCAGATGGTATCTAGGACCGGATCTATTACGTTTGAAGAATATTGGAGCGACTTTTCTGGTCTAGTAGGATACTACACTGGTAGCTTGAAAATAGAGAGCCCTACTAGGACAGGATTCAACTACATCTCAAGACAACCTGATATAAAAGTTACCAACATCAGAGACAAATATAAAATTTCTGATATTGTTAGATTTAGAGTTTTTGGTGTAGACTATGAGGAAGATACAAAAAGAAGAAAGTCTTCCAAGACGCCTATGAGCGTAAAAAGTGTAATATTTGACGAAGTTTACTATCGCATAGTTGACGCGCAGTCAGGTGACGAAGTCATACCATTTATGAGAAGTAACAACGGAACGCGTTTGTCAACCGATTCTGAAGGACAGTTCTTTAACTTTAGAATGGACAATTTATTTGCAGGAAAATCATATACATTTGAATTTTTAATAGTCGACAGAGGGCTTGAGTTTAAAGTAAATGATAGCAGAGTAAAATTTAAGCTGGAAAAATAGATAAATGAGTAAAAAGTCAGGCCAAACTTTTAGCAACACAAGACTCTTTTCTCCTTCAGTCATTAGAAGGCTGCATGCAGAGTCTCCAGTAACAGGATTTATATCTGCTGCCGATCTTAGTGGGTCAATTCAGTTTTCAACCGCATCGTTTGCGTTTGATCCTCCAGGGACTGGAATTAAATCAACCCAGCAAATTCCACTTGACTGGTCGAGATTTGAAAATCATACTTTCTTTAATTCTGCTGAATCAAAAGTCAATGTTGCTTTTAATACTATCATCAACTCTTTCCCTTTTGACGGAGAAAAAAGAGAGTTTATAGAATTTTTTGAGAATTTAACAGGTTTTGAAAAATATGTGTATGACTCTTTCCCAAAAAATATAGGATACCTAAACTTTTCAGGAAGTGCAGAAGTAGGCCCGCTTAAAGGCACCTCTATTGTTGTTGAAGATGTTCAAGGAACTTTATACCCGACACTTTCTAGAAATAGAAAAGAATCAGGTGTTTTAAACCCAGAAGGAAGGCCTCTTTCATTTGAGATGTTTTTATATGTGCCTTCTGGGACCGTAAATAACAACGAAATTATTGCTCAAAAATTAGATAATTCTATTTCTCATGGAATAACACTTGCTTTAAGCTCTTCGTCCGAAGCTTCTAGTCCGGAAGGAGAGTGTGACGTTGTGATGATGGTCTCGTCCGGTTCACAGTACAATCTCAGCGCCAGTATGACAATACAAAAAGGAAGCTTTCAACACATATGCGGCGTGTGGAATAGAATTCCTTCATTTAATATTGTCGAGTTGTACAACAATTACGAGAGAAAAGCATTCTCACCGGGAACTGTTGAGATAGGTGACCTAAGAATAGATGACGCTCAGTTATTAATAGGCTCCGGGACTTCTCATTCAATGAACAGTTTTCACTCAGCGGAAAATGGATTCACACCATCCTCGACACTTTCAGGATCAATTGATGAGTTTAGAATCTGGCATGCCAGAAGAAAAAGTAAGACTCAAGAAAAGCTTTCTCATGAGACAGTTTATTCTCAAAAACATTTAGCACTGTATTACAAATTTAATGAGCCGACAGGATCCTACTCAGGAAATAATATTGTTTTAGATAGCTCCGGAAATTCACTACACAGTACTGTTACTAATTACAGCACCAACATGAGGATCCGTTCCGAAAATTCTTCTTTAATGACACCGGGCCTAAGTCCTCCAATGAAGCAGGAAGCTCCAAAGTTTTCTCCTATCTTGTTCCCTGAGTATGATGAACTAGTCACCTTAAATTCAAATCTGCTTTCAAGCGGCAGCGCGTATGATGCAAACAACCCTAATCTTATAACAAAGCTAATACCTACACACTACTTTTATGAAGCTACATATTTTGAAGGTTTCGAAAACGAAGAAGCAAACACAGGAGATAGTTACTCTTCTTCAGTAGACTTTCCAGGCGCCGGAAAAATAGGGTCACCTCAAATAATATCAGCCATAGCTTTTACATGGGCAAAATTCTTTGATGAAATAAAACTTTATCTAGACCAGTTAGGTAATGTGTTGTCAGTTGACTATATAGACGAAAATACAATCGCAGATCAGTTTCTTCCTTTTTTGGCAAATTATTATGGTTTTGATCTTCCAAACATGTTTTCTGACGCTTCAATAAGACAGTACTCAGATGGGTATGATTTGACATTAAATAAATCAATATCATCGCACCCACTACAGTATGTACAAAATCAAATATGGAAAAGAGTTCTAACTGATGTTCTAGAAATTGTTCGATCAAAAGGAACTATAAGAAGTATTAGAGCCGCCTTTGCAAATATGGGAATTAATCCGGACAAAGGATTTAGATTTAGAGAGTACGGAGGTAATAGATTTAGAGTACTAAGTGATGTTCGCGAAAATAGACAGAAGATAACACGCGTGCTCACATTCTCAGGATCCTTAGGAAAGATATCAAACCCTTCAGACGTTAATGCTCAAGGCAAGCATCAAAGCATGCCGTTCTTTCAGTCAGCATTTTTAAGTGGATCTAGATTAGAGCCGGGAATTCCTTATCCAGCTGGTAATAACGGAACCTTGCTTGTAAATCCAGTGACCGGAACTGACAACCCTTCAGATGGGCTTTTTACTTCCGGGTCTTGGTCATACGAAGCGCTTTATAGATTTCCAATTTCTAAAAAGGAAGTAAGACCACTTTCTCAGAGTTTGGCAAGAATTATGACAACGGGCTCTGATCATGCTGCAATAGATGAGCCAAGAAATATAGTTTTAGGAAACCTTTTAGCTATTCAAGGAAGAGAAATACTAAATACGACTTCTTCGATTCAGTTTTTTATGAACCCAAGTATTACCGGTTCAATTTCAGCAGGAGGAGACCTTAAGACAGACAAAGCTCTTCATTTAATGTTAACTGGAGCCAATATATTTGATGGCAATCCTTGGCACATATCGGTCGGAAGAGTAAGGTCAGATCTTACAGGGTCTATTAATTCGTCTTCATATTTCTTAAGGGCGGGTCGACAAAACAATGGAAAAATAGTTGAATATTTTTATGCAGAGAAAATCTTTAACGACCATCATGATGAGAATTATTTTGAAAAGTTAGATCCTCACCACAATGCCTCCGGATCTTTTATCGCAATAGGATCTCAAAGTTTAGGATATGACTACACGTGGACGACCGGAGACCAGCCTGATTTCTGTTTAAGCACTTCTTCGGTAGGGTTAAATAACGGTCCGTATCTAGGGTCTGAAGACAGTACTTCTCCTGACTACAAAAGAATAGAGCTATGTACAAACTTTGATGGAGAAGTAAGTCATGTGAGATTTTGGTCCAAGAGGCTGACAATCGGTGAAGATCGAGAACACACTAAAAACTTTAGATCTTTAGGTGTCGAAAATCCGATTAAAAACTTTAATTTTCAAAAACACGTCTCCGGATCTTTTGAAAAACTTAGAATGGATATATCCATAGAACAGCCTATTACCGGAAGTACTGCTTCCGGGGAGATAGAATTTATAGACTATTCTCAAAACGGTCTTATCGCAACTGCTGAAGGGTTTGAGCCTTTGTCCGAAGTATGCAAACCGCTTAGAGTAACATACTCACAACTAACAACAAAAGTAGACGAACCTACTACAAATGACAAGATAAGAATTAGAAGCTATAAAGATAAAGAAAAAGCAAAATTTAATAAGACAAGAGTGGCACCTATCCATGAGCTAGACCCTAGAGAACAAGTTCAAGACGATGCAAGGTTTAGCGTGGAGATATCAAGTGTACAGGCTTTAAATGACGACATTATTAATATATTCTCTACATTAAATGCTCTGGATGATATTATTGGAAGTCCTAATCTAGTTTTCTCTCCAGACTATCCGGATTTGGAAAACATGAGGCAGATTTATTTTAATCGTCTGACAGATAAACTTAACATTAAGACATTTTTTGAATTTTTTAAATGGTTCGATACTTCAGTGGGCACTTTAATAGAGAGACTAGTACCTAGAAAGACAAACTTCCTAGGGGTAAATTTTGTAATTGAGCCTCATATGCTGGAAAGGGCAAAGTTTCACTACAACTATGCTGATATATATTTGGGTGAAAACGACAGAATGAGAGGAATAGACACAATGCTTCTTCAGCAGTTTTTGGCAAATATAAGGAAATATTAATGGCTTCAATAGTAAAATACGGACGAAGATGGTCTAATGAAGGTAAGCCGGGAAGTATTGTTTATGATCTCAATAGATCGTTCTTATCTGTTCACGGCCAAGATGTATACGAGACTTCTACTGGTTTAGTAGCATGGTGGCGTCTACAGTACAGCTCAGGCCTTCTTCGCCGCACTGACCTCTCTGGAAATGGAAATTATCTCTCAAACCCGGCAGGACCTTCTCACAGCTCCAGCGAGTATCCTAGCACATATATTTCACCTAAAGGTTTATCACTTTTCGGTGCTGATGGTGATAACGACCAGTTATATGTTCCCTATCCAAGGCTGGACAGTCTAACATTTGGCAAGCCATACATGTATGGCTGGGATGCTAATGCGGGAAAGAAGGTCAGTAAGCATGAAACGCCTTTTTGCATTGCGTTTTGGGTAAAATTCAGTTCAACAGGCTCGCGTGAGTATATCGTCACAAAAGCCGGAATCGATTCCACCGGATACGCAAATGAATGGGTTGTATTTAAAAACGCCGACGACGAGATAGATTTTCGAATATATTCCGGCGGAAGCACAGGTGGGTTAGATGATCGTGCACAAGGCATAAAAACTAATGACACAATTAATGCTGGAGTCTGGGTTCACATCGCGGTGACTTATGACGGCCGAGGAGGAAACGGCACCGGAGCAGGAAATCCTGTTACTGGAGGAATGGAAATATATATCAATGGTGCACAGGCAGTAACTACTATAAGCGTCGCAGACACTTATCATAGAATTACAGATACAAGCTCGTCTGTCACACTAGGAAACGTATCTCTAGGCAACTCAGATTATAATCTAAATGCTTATCTTGGAGATGTAGCAATCTGGAGACGCCTACTAGCTGCTAAAGAAATCAGTGCCATCTACAATGCACATGTCTCTGGAGTCGCGTGGCAAATTCGAGATTTTAGAGAAAAAGGATCAGGAATGGCACTTAGTCATAGCGGTCTTGATCTTAAACTTAATCCAGAAGACTACTTTCAAGGTGTCTCAATAAAAACCATGAATGTGCTTCATCAATCCATTCTGCCTAGGATTAAGTCCAACGCAGAACCAATTGTGACGCTAGGGGGCAATGTTGTCGAACAACGGTGGTTTAATGATAATCGAAGTCCTATAAATTACGGTATTATATCTGGATCTTTGGGCGTGACTCATGGAGACGGTAAACTAATCAAAGAAGAGCCACCCGGTACTTTCGATACAATCGTCGATACCGGTGCTAAAACATGGCCAAACCCTTTAAATGCTGATGAAAGCACTGCTTTTCTAGAGTCTTCCATGGGTGACTCTAAGCACATGAACATAAGACACCAGGTATCTAACTTTCATATTCAAAGATCAAAGGCAAGGCTCGATACCGGCCAAGGCCTGACGCAAGAGTTAATTCCAAACAACGTAATGGAAAGAAGAGATCTAGGTATGCCAGATCTAAGTGATAACAATACTCCATACGTTGACCTAGATAGATTCAGTCCTCTGCTTGTGATTGAGTCAGATCCTTGGGATCTAGAGCTTCCAGCAGAACTCCTGGGTGCAAATTATGTGGTATTTGATGTAAGTCCTCCGGGAGGGGTTGAGCTAAGCTATATTACAGCAAATTCGCTAGAAAATGCACCTCTTTCCGACCCAGTCGGTGCTAGCTATACCGGTATAAGCCTCATGGACGGTGTGCTGGAGCCTTTTCCACTTAGAAGTGTAATAGATCGATCAAATTTGGATATACCTTTTGTGGCAAGAGGAACAAGAGCGTCTGTAGGACCTGGACAAGATACTTTTAGAAAAAATTATTTTATTGAAGTAGGGCAGCAACCGACATATGCTGAAAACACAGAAGAGCCTCCATGGCTAGATCATCTTCCTCTCTTTGGCGCTGATTCGCTAAGAGTAGGAGTGACTGACTCAGATGGAACAGTTCACTCAAGCTACATAAAAAATACTATTACTGTGATGGGTGCAGTTCTAGCAGATGATTCAAAAATAGTACCTTTTAAAGACTCTACTGATGTTAAAGAAAGGACTAGTCAAATAACGGACGACGAGATTGCTGGAGTCCTTTCTAATGTAGACTTAATTTATACAACGAACGGGTTCGAGCGATGGCTTGATGAAAGCACTCTTGACAATACTATCGCCGGAGTCCCGCTTCACCCGCCTAGCTCAGCGTTGTCTATGCACACTAGTTTATACAGCACTCCAGACAGATACCATGTTAACACACCTAGCTGCTGGCGTGGCCTACATGTTGATAGCACAAATTACGGTGGGATGAAAAGGCTGAGGTAGATAATGTCACAGAGATCGGGTAAAAAATCATTTGGAAAAGGCCTTCTAGTCGATCCTTTCATAACTCAAACAGGCGAGTATTCGGTTGAAACTGTAAAAAGTCTAGTTGCTCATTATCGAGCTGGAATATTAGGTATAACGCCATTGTTCTTTGACTTATCCGGGGATATTCGAAATGCAATGCCTGACCAACCAGCTTCTTCTGAACTTAAGTTTGTACCCACAGACTCACCGTATAGCGGAGGAGCTTTTGATAAAAAGGCTAGATTAGGATCTTTAAACTTTAATGACGGAATTAATAATGGTCTTGTTGTAACCAAAGACCCTTCAGTCTTCTCCTTCTCTGATGGAACAGCAGACAGACCTTTTTCTGTTTCTTTCTGGGTAAAAGATTTAGATGTGACCACAAATCAAGGTATAATAAAATTCGGTCAGTCTGCTTCCAACCCAGACGCCAACCCGACTGCATGGTCGATAGATACAAATAGCGAGAAGCTTCGATTCTTTCTAATAGACGATGATGGCTCAGGCACGGGCTTCGAGCTAGAAAACGCCTCTGTTACCTTCACAGATGGAAAATGGCACCACATAGTCTTTACTTATGACGGCCGCGGCGGCAGCGGAGCTAGTGACGGCATGTCGCTCTATATAGATAAAACTGCAACTTCGCTATCTGAGTCTTCTTCAGGAACATATACTTCCATGCTAGCCTACCAAGCAAGTGATGTGTTAACCATCGGAGACGTCGCGTCGCTTGAACTCCAAGACGGAACTCACTTGGCTGAAATATCAATATTCAGTAAAGAATTGACTACTAGAGAGGTTAATGCTTTATATGAAGCTAAAGACGGCTACAATCATGCACATTCAGGTGTTGTCAACGATCCAATTTCTCCAGGTTTAAGACATAGGGGAGTCTCCAGAAAGGTTATAAAAAACTCTGGTGTTGTAAGTACCCCGCCTAGACTTCATTTAAGAGACCTCGATCATAAACTTGGAGCTTATCCAACAATTGCCAGAACCGGCGACACTGACTTTTTAGGAACAGGAAAATCATTCTTTGACGATACTAAAACAGAAAATTTTGTTTCTTCTTATGCTCAAGCAATTATTGACTTTCAAGAAATGCCTGAGCATGGAAGCACCATAGCAATCTTTGACTCTGTTGGAAATACCGCCACATTTGAATTCGTACACAAAGGAAAAGAGCCTTCTAATGACATAAAGTTTGGATCTAATATTAATGTAACAATTAATGTCGACTATATAGCAAATCAATTTCTTACGGATGATGGGTCTGAAGATCCTGAAACTGAGTCTATAAGATGGTCTGATGAAGCATTAAATCATGTAGCCGAAAGGTTTACCAAAGCTTTTAACACTATAGGAGTTAAAAGCAGGGGTCTAAAGTTAGAAGCCAGAGCTGCCTTATTTTCAACAAAACTAAGTGACGGACAAACATTTGGTAGTGTAAATGTAGGAGACATATCAAATATATCATATGGAGTTCAGCCTGGAAAAAATGCAGAGTCCCCTGGAAAAGTAATTATAACTCAAAATCATGCAGGATCATCTGGAAACACTGCCGCAGATGATTCTAAAAATCAGATAAAGTCTAAGAAAATAGGACCGAATTTCTTAGACGGAAAAGTTTATGGAAAAGTTCAATGGGTATCAAGTTCTTTTACAGGAGGAACCAGCCTAGACATTTTAGGCGGAACATCACTTCTGTCCGGATCAAAATGGATTGAAAACTTAAGGTCATCTCCAAACTGGTTGCCAACAATTGTTCATCAAGGGACTGTATCCACAAATACACCTGAAGGTATCAACACAACTCTTATCACCGGTGAAGAATCTTTATCACCCTTTGAAGATAGAAGTTATGCAAAGTCTGATCCTTTTTATGGCGGATCAGTACATAGAAGTAGAAATTTTCTTAGTCCAGTTAGAGATAAAACTATTGTAACTATTGACATAAGCCCATTAGAAAACACGAAAGTTTGGATGTCAACAGGGTCTAACGCTGACAATAGCTCCGGAGCCGGAGGATCCTATGAAGACTCAGCTGCAGGCCTCAACTCAGGAATTAATTCAGGGCTAGCATATTATAATTTTAATAGAAAAAAATGGGAAATCATAGGAGATCTTACTACAGGAAGTAACGTTGACGCTGTAAGCATTCGTCATGACATAAGAACCGGATCAATGATAGCCTTCCAACAAGGCCCATTCTCTCAGCATGCTGATCTTTCTGATATGTATAATATAACATCAGAGGCGGTGGTACAAAACTTAAAATCAACAGGACTTCCGACAAATTACGCAGGATTTCCTGTAGCTTCTAAATTCGATGCGACAGGATCTCAAATTCTTGATATGTCTAAGTACATTACACATCCATTTTTGGTTGAAAAAATTGAACTTCAATGGACAGGTACAGTTGCTTCTAACGACAAATCTTTTGACAATTCTTCTGGTGTATCTTCGAATCAGTTTTTTATATTAAATCAATTTCCTCAAAAAATTGAAAGAACATTTAGATCCGCGCGCAAAACATTGTTGCCTGGGGCAGGATCTCCTGTTGTAACTTCTTCTTTTTCTAATTTTGATTGTGATCACTATAAGGAAATAGTTTGGTATGGAAGAGTGTCTACTTTTGAGACAGGCGCACCTGATAATAATGGAGTTGTTCCTGATGAAAATCGAAGCTTAAGTGATTATTTGCAAATAACAGGTTCGCTCTACCGAGCAGCTGACTTATGGCTTCCTAGGACAGGCTCCGCGGCGCCTACTGGATCATTTACAATCAAAGCTCCTGTAAGAATACCGGCCCTAAATAATAATACAACATCAGGCCTCCAGACAAGGATGCCTTTCTCCGGAACTGTTGATGCTGGAAGGGCATTTTTCTTCATGGGATCAGACGGCGGAAGAGACTTATTCGGAACCCCGTCTGGACGAAGTTACATGAATTCATCAGTAGGTGAAGTAATAAGCACATCAGGTCCGTATTCAAAGTCCAAGGCAAGGACTTTTAGAAATACTTCTCAGAGGCAAATTGAAACAACAATAGCTTCTCCTCATATAAATTCACCGTACCTATTAATGCCAACTGACAAGTTAGTAGTAGGCTTTGCAAATCAGCAAATTCCTCATGGGTTCGGAACAACCGACGATGATGGAGCTCCGGAGTCAGGCAAAATTAGTAGCGACGGATCTGAGTACTCATTAGGCGTAAGCGGATCAAATGTCGCAATATTGGCAGCTGGTCGATCAAAAATAATACTTTATGGTTCAATGATTCAATTAGGGAGAGAATATTACCCTTCCACCAATCAAAATTTGACATCTCTCGCGATTCATGAGGCATTGCACTCTGATAATCCTGTTGTGGATCAATTTAATGTCGATCCAAGTTTGCTATATACAGGCTCTTATTTAGATAACAAAGTTTCTGGAAAGACTCCAGGAGTAGAAGAAGGTGCCAATGGCCCAGTAATCAGAACCGCATATACTAGAAAGGTTGTGAGCTCTTTAACAACACAGCAACCAGCCAGCTCTTACAACAAAAGTCCTTATCATGCAGGAGCCTCCGGATCTTTTCAGCGATTTGTTTCACTCTCAGACCCAAGTGAAAGGTTCTTGGACTCAATGCCAGGAAACCCAGCAGACTATCATTTAATTAATGGGGCCAAATTGTTAACGAACTGGTTGTATGGCTCTCTTAAGGGAGGAACATTAATAGTAGGCTCTCCAAATACTACAGGATCAGTTTATGTAGATAATAAGTGGCCTATGCAGTATCCTTTTGAGCCTAAATTTAGCTCTGTAGAAAGACTTAGATCGCTTGGAGATTTTGATCAAAAATTTGACGCGTTTGATGCTCTTGAAGGTGCCAGTGCACCCCAGCAAGCTAGCTTAGAGCATGTAGCCGGATTTGTAGCGGAATATGGACTAATTTCAAAATACAATGAGGATGGAGAGTTTGTCTATCATACAAAGGCTGTAAAAGAAGAAATTATGAAGTTTTACTTTGGAATAGGGCGCAGAGCATATGCGCCACAATCAATGTATAACACCAGAGGAGAAACACCGGAACTTTGGAACGGTGTAGGCATCTTCTTGCCTATTTTTGGTTCAGACATAATACTTTCAGGCTTTAAATACGGATTAATTAATGCAAATCCACAAAAATCTAGAGCGATCTTTAGAGCCGATAGGTTTGGTCAGTTTAGAGATATGCTAGAACAAAGACCATGGTCTCGGTTTTTCTCTGAAGCAGACGGCTCCGGCCCGAGTGAAGTTCCTGTGCGTGTGAGGTTTGTACAGAGAAAAAATAAAGAGTTGCCTGTTGATGATCCAGAAGACACCAACGCTCAAAACCTATCAGTTTTTGCAACTTCTTCTTTGCCTTACTTTGATTTAGATAGAAATAGTTTAGGAAGAATGAGAGCAACATTACCACCTGACCTCGAACCTCCAGTAGATATCGCTTCTTCAATAATAGAAGAAGTCCAGCAAGTAATTGACGGTATTAATAATCCATAAGAGGTAAAAATGTCGAGATCGAGAAGAACAAAATCTGATATTAAAAAACTGGATAAATTAGTCGTTAGAGACCCAACAACTAAGCACGTCAAAAACGTAATATTTCCTCACGGAATTGTCATAGGCTTAGCTTCTGGCAAGGATAATCAAGCGCCTTTTCTTGTAAGGGGAAACGCCACAATTGAGGGCGATGTTGTTATAAAAGGAAATATTTCACAGACAGCAACAGCACCTTTTCTATATCTAGATGTAAGTTCTAATGTTTTTGCTTTTGATAATAGAGCTGACGAGACTGCCTCGCCTCCCACAATTATTTTAACAGCACAGCAAGTAAGCCAATCTTCCACGCTTGTTCAAAGCGATTTTAGTGTTTTTGGTGCTAATGGCACTGACTTAACAAGCACTGCATTGTCTAGTTTTAGTGTTTCTGCCACAGAAACAGGAACTTCAACAGCAACTCTAGTATTATCGCACAGCTACTCAGACGGCCATTCAGCATTAGGAATGTCCAATGTAGGAGGCACATTTTTCCCCTTGACTGCCTCAGTATCAAATGATGGTCTAACGTCAACAAAATTAATCTCTTCTATCGAGGGAGGCACTGCTGGAACGACAGGCCCTTCTTCACCCAATGCGTCTTTTACCAGATCAATAATACCTGTTGATACTGACGATACAGGAGGGGCTTTAGATGATGGTGGTGATTTGTCCGACGCTGATATATCTGATCGAGCTTTCACCAAGATAGATGTAAATGTAGGTGCTACCAATGTTACGTTTGCAGGTCACAATGAATCTGGAGATCCGTCTTCAAATACATACAAAATTGTTTCAGATGATATAACAGCTTCTACAGACAACGGGACTTCACTTACTGAGTCTCAGTCTGCGTCTGAAGGAGACACTTCTTATAATATTACTTTTGCAAACTCTGGAACTAGGCTCACCCTAGCCGTAAGTTCTGATAGTTCTGACGCAAAATTAAAAGTTTCTTCCTTGTCGGAGCACGAAGATGGAAGCAGCACAGACTTTAACAGTATATTGGTAAACGTTCCAATAAAAATAACAACTTCAGCAGGCACTCAAACTGTGACAAGAAGTTTTACAGTTCAAAAAGTAAAAAAAGGAACAGCGGGCACTAACGGAACTAATGGCACTAACGGAACTAATGGTACCAACGGAACTAATGGTACCAACGGAACTAATGGTACCAACGGAAGAACAATTAGTTTTTTCTTTAGGCCAAACATTATAACAATCCCCACAGATGCCGACGGAGGAGCACTTGATGATGGTGGTGATTTGTCCGACGCTGACATATCTGATCAATCTTTTATTACTGCTGCTGGATTTGCTGACTCAACTCAACTAACATTTGAAGGTAGCGGAACAGCTTCAGACTCTGTCACAGCAAATAAATATCGAATAGTTGACGGATCAATAGCAGCTGTGGATGACAATGGTGTTTCTTTAACCGTGTCTTCAAATGCCGGGACTGATCCTGATACTGCTTTTACTTTGACTTTTCAACATTCAAGCACTACAGTGATGACAATTGAAGTATCTTCTGTTGGTAGTCAAGCAAAGCTAAGGGTGTCAAGCCTTGCAGAGCATATCAATAGCGCTGATTTTAAATATATTAATGTGACTGTACCAATTAGGTTGTCAGATTCCGCAGGTACAGAATTTAATCGATCTTTGGACTTTATAGTTATTAAAGCTTATAGAGGTGCCACCGGTACTAATGGTACCAATGGCACCAATGGCACCAATGGCACTAACGGTACTAACGGTACTAACGGTACTAATGGCACCAATGGCACTAACGGTACTAATGGCAAAACAATAGCTCCAATAAATATTCCTGCAACCGCAGGTTCTCTAGCATTTGCTCGTCCTGCACACCATTTCCCAAACTCAGGAGCTTCATCTCCACCGTCTGCAGGAATGGTGCAGTCGTCTTTTACTATTTCAGCAGTAGATGCCTCTGCCACCTTAGGATCAACCATCGACTTAGGCTCGCAGGCGAGACTAGGACAGTCTTATATTGCTAGAGTTCCAACTGGAAAGACATGGAACATCTCTAGACTTTCCGGAGTCCTAGGACTTCCTGTAGTCGCCGATTCTAGAACAATAACAATGCACATAGCAGTATCTAGATATGATGACTTAGGAGCAGCGTCCTCCTCCTATCAAATGCTAGTCGCTGACCAGATTGAGATAAACGGTTCCACCAGCAGTTATGTAATTAACGGTGCTGCCGTAGTAAGTCTAGATACAGGTGCTTTAGATCGAGACATCGAAGAAGGTTACGGAATATCAATTCTTTTTCACTGCAGTGCTGCAACCGGAGACTCTGACGATTTTACAGCAGGAATTAATTTAAACCTAGAATACACAGAGACATAAAAGGAAACAGCATAGTTATTAGTCATGGCCGGAATATTAAATAACAAAACACGCGTGATGGACATCGTCATAACAGACGAAGGAAAGCGCCAAGCCGCTTCCGGAAATTTAAGAGTAAAGTACGCGACTTTTACTGATAGACACGCTTTTTACCAAGACATTTCAGGGTCTGTAAATATAGGTGTTGCTGACGACGCGTCCGATAGATTTTATTTTGAAGCACTTTCTAAACCTCAAGACAGAGTTGTTGTCGAAACAGAAGAAGTTTATGGCTTAGACGGTTCTCCTCAAGGTCGAAAAGTCCCCTTTAAAGGAAAAGACTTTGTAATAGAAGGAGGAAAAATATCAACAGGATCTCTTTCTTCTCTTGCAGCAATGGCAAAACCTGAAGAATACATCAAAGGCGCATTAAGTGGATCCTATATTCTAACCGGCAGTGAAATTCTTGATAAGTCTTTTGAGATCTCACAAACAATAATAAGTCATTTTAATGACCAGATGATTATAAGTACTCATGATCCTTTTTCCCCATCTTCAGGATTTGACATCAGTGTGACGCCTTCAGGTGATTTCTTAAGAAAAAATTCAGGTTGTATTCTAGAAGAAGGAAAACTTAAATTCATAGTGTCACATTATTCACCGTTTCTTTTAACTGATAAAAATAATGCAAAATACAACGCAAGACTAGAAGAAATAGAAAGCTTTTTCTCAGATAAAAAGCTAAGTCATTTGGACAATTATCAGTATCTCCCTCCTGTTAATGAACTAGTTCCAGGAGAGTCTACACAGAAAGTATTAGGAAAATACTTTAAGACGAATCAGATGGTTGAAAGTGACATACAGCAGCTAAACGAGACGCTAGCTAATAAACCATATTTTGATGTTGACTTTGATGTGACTTCTAGAGATAATAATATTATTTCTCAAATATTTGAATTTAATTCAAGCACAGGCTTACAAAAACTTTCTATTATTGACTACGGAGAGTGGGAAGATGAGGATCCTCTTTCATTTGGAAAGAGAGTCTTCTTTGTAGGAAAAATTTATGTAGACCAATATGGGTCAATGACTTTTGTAAATATTTTTACAATAGTGTTTGATTGATGAGGATTAATACTAATGCCTAATTTTTTTATTGATAAGACAGCACTAGATCCGGATCTTAAGGATCAAAGTCAGCAGAATATCCCTAGCAGCAAGCCAAAGCTGCCGGAAAATGTTTTGGAAGCACTGTTGCTCGAGAACCCAGAAAGACCTGACGTACATTCTTACATAAAAACTGCTGAAGATCCATGGGGCGGCACTAATGAAAGTTTTGCAACATTGCTGACAATTGAGCAAGAATTTGGTTACAAAGGGATAAAAAAACAAGTAATAGATAAAAACGGAGAATTAATTGAAATACAAGGAGAAAAACTAACATTCTCCGGTGATCCACAAAAAGGATTTTTAACAGAAAAAGGAGAAGCAGTATATGAGCTAAAGTGCTGGTTAAATAAATTGAAAATGATTGAACATCATCTTTTCGGCATGCGTATAGTAGTATATTCAGACCATCCGGAAGTCTATCACCCTTCCTTGGCATTTGCTTCGCAACAAGGGTTTCTTACACCAGCTGAAATAAATAATGTTTTTGAAGAAAATCAGAAGATAATTTTAAGTAGAATTCAGCTTTTAAAGCAGCACGTCCTTTATGACGAAACAATTTCCTTGTGGGACTTTTTTGGAAAAAATCCAGAAGAAGTCTTCTATAAAGCTCCTATCGGAAAAGCTCCGAAGATTGATTTAGAAAAATTAAAAATTGTAGTAGACTCAAAGCAAGCTGATAGATTTAAAGATGTTACTTTGTCCAAGACCAAAAGAAAGATAGATATTTCAAAGGACAAGTATAAAGACTATAAAAATTATCAAAAACAAGGGCCACCACCTAAAGCACCAACTGATCCATGGAATTCCCCATACAAATCTAAAAGTGCACATACTCCGAGAGAAAATGCTGAACCGGCAACTAAAATGCTAATAAAGAATTTTAAAATCCCGCCGGCGGACATGGCTGAAAATGAAAAAGCAGCAGTCTTTGTACAGACAGACAAGTTTGCTCAAGGCGAAAACTCTATGCCCAAAGGAGGAGTATTTGCAAATATGCATGCTCAGCAGTACCAGAATCCTAATTCACAGAATTGGTCAAACATTCCGGGCTTAATTGGAGGCCAGTCTTCAACACAGGCAAACACAAAAAATTCTCTAAAGGGAAAACAAGAAACAGGTGTAGAAGTAATTGATCAAGCACAAAAAGATTTATTTGATGCAATATCAATTTCTGCTGTTGAAGAATTCCAAGATCTATACGAGATAGAAGGACTGTTTCCATGGAAAAAGCTTACTCATCAAGTAAAACTTCCTCTAGACCCTATTTCAACAACAGGCGATTTTGGGAAGCTTTACATTCATTTAATTCCTCTAAAGTCCATTCCAAATTACAAGGCCAACGAATTTACCTCTGCAACAGAGATAATGTATGATAAAAAACTTGGAAAAATAAACCATTTGGATGCTCTCAAGGGTTTGTGTGTGCCAGAAGTAGCACCTTCAATAGCAGTTCAGTCTCCTACACACGGGACGAATCAGATCACTATAACCCAGAATGATTTTTATGCGAATGCAGTTACCTTAAAAAGAGTACACTACCCACACGGTCTAGAAGGACCATGTCAGCAGGAGATGATCTTAGAAAACTACCCACTCACAGACAATATGGGACCAGAATTGGTAACAGACTATATTGAAAATAATTCGAACGTGCACACTATATATTCTGTCGTAGGAAAAGGACCATACCAGAATGCAGAATTTATAACAAAAGAAGCCCAGGCAGTGGCACCAGGACCATTTTCTATAGGGTGGTCGTCAGAGTCTGAAATGGACTTCGGCGCAGGGTTTGCACCGCCACCTTGTACAATACTAGTAAAAGCTCTTTCTTCACAACTAAGTGACGATCCTCGAGCAGGAGTTCAAATACACATCGGAGGACTAAAAGATTCAGAGTTAATAGGGATTGAGGTTTTTGTAGAAAATTTATCTAATAGAGGATCATATGCATCATCTTTAAAAGGTGCACTGATTCCTGTTAGAAATCAACAAGGTCGTATCTACACACCTATTGAAAGCATAGGGAATGATCCGGGCATGCCCGACTGGATAACATTTAAAGACTTTTCAAAGTACTATGACGGAGGAATGTACCGATATTACGTAAGAATGTATGATCGTAATTCAGACGATGGTTTTTCCCCTACTACAAAAGACTTTGAATATTTTAGCCCGCAAATAACACCCTTCTCACCTAGTATTGATGTGTATAAAATCGAGCCTGCGGCGGCGCAACCTCATTACAAAATTGAAGAGCATCCTTACGCTTGGAAAGACTTCGTCCCCAAGCAGGCTTACAACATTCACTTTGAATTACGTCTAGACTATGACTATGACAGTGGAATTAAGCTGCTTTCTGATGTACTTAATTTCGCTTTAGGTGAAGATGCTGCAAAGATTTATATAGATAAATTTGAAGAATCACAATTATCTTTTGATGAAATTGCAGCCTTTACAGTTCATCGGCATTATTCTGATCCACACTCCCCAGGACCAAAGCCAGGACAAGCACTATGGCTAGGTCCAGGAATGGCTACTAACGGTGGTTTCGGAGGAGACCCTCATATTTTTCTACCAGGAAAATACATAGACGGACAAAAGCACCCAACCGCCGGATTTGCTCCTTACGATGCCAGACTACCTCCTTTCGAAGGAGACGCGTTAACTTATGAGGCAACACTTTACCTGAGAACACCAGACTTTTTCTTTGAAGATGATGTAACTCTGTTGCCAGTTTCACAGGCCATCTCCGGAGATGATATTGTTGGTACTGAAGGAAAACTACAGGCCGGTTTCTTTAAGGCCTTAACAAAAACTGTTCATCCTACGTGGAAGCAGAAATTAGGAATACAGGATGATGTTTTAATGGAAAATTATTATCTTGCAAATACTACTACGACGCAAGGGTCGATAGTTGATAAAATGATGCTAGGGGATACAGGAATAAGAGAGGTTGACGATGTGCCTTTTGTAGGCCAGCAATTTCCTAGAGTAGTAAACATAGAAAGTCAAATGAAACCAGGATCTCAAAGATGGACTTTTTCTTGGTCAGTTAATGCCAATCACATGCTTTTAAGTTGTGTGATCTTAAGATCAGTCGCTGTTTTTAATAATGCAAAATTTGAACCAATAGCATTTGTGCAAGGTAATCCAAGTGATAATTTTTATTCCTTTTGTGACCCTTTTCCTGCCAGTAAAATAGATCATGCAAAATATGTTGTAGTTCCACTTTCAACTGATTTCAAATATGGCGACCCACTTATGCAGCCTGAGGTGGACTATATAACATTTAACACGGTACAAGACCTTGTGCCGGATCCGTAGGTATTAGGAGATAAATTATGGCAGGGTACGGAGAAAATCCATTTGACTGGTCAGCAGGCGCAGAAAAGCTGAAAGAAAAGGAGCAGGCGGCAAAAACAGCTGCTTTTATTGCTTCGCTGGGCGCAGGATTCAAGTATGTGACCGAGACTATGGATCCAATATCGGACCACATACATTCAATTGCGACCACGGGAGGAGTTGATACATACATAGTTCGTCAGAACAAACTAAAACTTTTAGGGCCTGAAGGAGCAGCCGGCCAAGCTGCGACGCCCGAAACCACCGACGCCGCCGAAGTTAAACCTTTGACCGGTGAAGATGTCGGTAATGCGCCAGCGGTCAGCGAGCTTGAACCGGATGATCTCAAGTATGATGAGACACCCGAGATTCCTCTAGAAGATCTGCTTAAGCAAAAAGCGAACGAAAATCCAACTGCCACTGTTGTGATTAATCAGAACTCTGCGTTAGTAAAAAATATGCTAAAAGCTAATTCTACAGGCGCACCTATTCCGTCTCTCAGTATTAATAGTATGGGCTCTGCTAATATGTTATCAGTCGACCATTTGGTGCCTGAAAGGCCTTCATTGATAGGGATAATTTCTCCACCGTTAACTGTGGCCGAAAATTCATCTTTAGACTTGCTGCAAACCTTAAGATTTGAAAGATCACTTAAAAATGACAATATTAGTTTTATCTTTAGTGAAGAAATATCAAAAATGGATGAATTTAGTGCTGCTTCTGCCGATGTGGCTAATGTAATTACTCAAGTAAAAACTGTCTCCGATCAAGTAAGCGTTCTTAGAAGCGCGGTCGATGAAACTAGTTTATCGCTTAACATAAGCGCTACTCAGACATCTCAAAAAATCTTAAGTTATGCTTTAAATTTTTATGATGCTAGAAAAGATTCTTCCGAGCGACAAACAAATCGTCTTCCTCAGAATATTAAGAGTTTTTTTGAAGAGTACATGGGAATTGACGAAGAGCAAATTGATATGTTTTCAAATACAAGAATATTGTATGACATATACAGCGCCATACTAGGATCGTCAACAAAGTGCTATCCAGGAATGCTAATAGATGATCTAGTCAAGATAAAACCTGATAGTCATGAGGTAAAAAGTGCACCAGATAGCGATTCAATACATAACTTTATAGAGCCTTTTAAAAGAACCAATTGGAAATTTATTTATCGAAGAGCAAATATGGACTCTTCTTTTACAGCCAGAAGCTTTAATAGAGGATCCGGCGCCGGAGCAGCCAATAGTGTAGGAATAAATACGCTCTGGAACCACCCAGATTCTTATCGTATAGCTTTAAAAGGTGTTCAAAAGAATGGATCCGTTGGTCAAAAGACCGGATTTAGGAGTAACGACGTTGTCGATGGTCATCGCAAAAGAATGAAAATGCTTTGCTGCATGCTCTCTAATGAATTAATAATTTCTGCAGGTATGTCTCGACTAGTAGGTACACCTTTAGGAAAACGTTTTGGCGCTTCATACCCCCTCCAGACTGAACCGAGTTCAATTGCATCTAAACCTTTAGAATTATTATTCATGTCTGAAGGCGACCAAAATTCTACAGATGAGTTTTTACAGAGTAAAAGCACAGACTCCTCCACATCAAAATTAAAAATTCCAGTAGCCAGCTTAGCAGATGCTTTAATATTAAATGAAGGAACTTCTGAGACTAATGCACCACTAGTTCTCCCTTTTGAAGTTTCTGCGATTATAGATACACAAGGATCATCATTAAAGTACGCGTCGGGAAAAGATTTTTTCATAGAAATACCTTTTAGAACACAGTCAAAAGGAGAACACATTGAAAAGTTTGCATCAGAATATGCTAGTTTAACTTCTGACGCTGTGTCGTATTTAGACACACTGTTTTTGCAAAGTGAAAAACTTCGTCTGGTTACTCCAGCAGGAATATTTGCAAGAGTAGCAAGAGTGTTAACAGCTATAACAAAAAAGTTGTCAATACCTACTATGACATACGGTGTTAATACTATTGAATCTGTGGAAAGCTTAAACTTGTTTACATCAGCTGCTCTTTTTCTTACAGCAGCCGATCAAAATTTTCAACTCCCGGAAGGTCACGCTGCAAGTAAAAAACCGCACGAATTAAGAAACTTTCTTTACAAGTTGTGCATAATGTTTAGAGATAAGGTCACAACTGATGCTGCTGATCAATCTTGGGAAAAATATGTAGCGGATTTGGAAGAAGAATCCGATGACCCAATTATGCATACAACAGAGCAAGCCAGAGCATGGAAAAAACAAGCTATAAAACAACTGTTTGGAGCGTTTGCCGGCCCTAACGCCCTCGGCGCGCGCCTGAGGTCAGTCAACCCTCACACTCAAGAGAAGGACATATATTCTGAAATACGCAGTCATATGTACACCAAGAACACAGGATCCAAACATCCGCAATACCCCTCAACATCGCACAACGATATCCAGAATTTTGACCTTACAAATCTTGAGACCGCATCTGACATATCTTTAATTGCTGAAGTAGTCCAAATTTCTAGAGAAATACAGCAAGAAGCTTTTAATTTATCAAAAGACGCAGAAAGCAATGATTTTTACCTAGATCCCGAAGAACGTCTAACTCTTTTTAATAGAGCAGGTGAAGATGCAATAATAGGTGCCGTCCTAGAAATAATGATATCAATGCTAGGAGTATATCTACCAGCCTCCCCGTGGTCCGGTTCCGTAAAAGAAATAACAGGCAATGATATCTTGATAAGCGAGGGTTCGGACGCAGATGCGACCTTCTTAAAAGAAGCATACACTTTAGGTGCTGAAACCAACGTAAACTTTCGACTTCATGGTTTAAACTTCGACGGAATGATAG
>MDTB01024996.1_pt1 | contig 79817 bp, 72 predicted proteins | sample 811161 | NCBI WGS metagenome assembly MDTB01 (sample SAMN05326650, study PRJNA326480) | marine metagenome | isolation source: seawater | place: Mediterranean Sea | collected 2009 | reverse complement strand
TCAAGTAAAAAGCGAAATACGCGATATGACTTCGCATAATTTTAACCTAAAAGACAAGTTAGATACAATTGAGAGTAATCTGCAAACAGTGATTGCAGAACGCAATCACGCGCGCTTCGAGGGATCGCGCATGAAGATCCACGTAAATGAGTTGGAAACGCGCTTAACTGCACTGCAACAAACACATAAAAGTTCTGTGAAACGTCTGTCTAAACAAGCTTCGGTACAGATAGACAGTTTGGAACAAATCATCACAAAGACTGGGATAAACCCGGAAAAACTCGTCAACAACTATAATGGCAGTGTAAAAGGGCAAGGTGGACCTTTCATACCGGTCGGTGATACAGATAACCTTCCTGCTGGTGAATTAAAGCGAGGTCTTGATAATCTGGATCAGCAGCTAGCACATTTAAACACGCTACAAACCGCTGTAAGGTATTTACCTTTGATGCCACCCTTAAATAGCTATTACATTACCAGTGGATTTGGAAAGCGCCGGGATCCTGTGAATAAACGCTGGGCGGCACATTACGGGCTCGACTTTGGATCCACAAATAGGGCAAAAATTTATGCAACGGCGCCGGGAGTCGTGAAACAAGCAGGTTGGAAAGGCCGATATGGTCGGTTTGTCGAAATTGACCACGGCCACGGTGTTAGAACACGTTACGGTCATATGAGTAAAATTTTTGTGAAACGCGGGCAAAAAGTTAAGTATAGAGAAAAAATTGGTCTTTTAGGTAATACAGGGCGAACTACTGGCTCGCATTTGCACTATGAGACTTTGTTTAATAAACGTCATCTTGATCCATTGAAATTTATTAAAGCAGGTCGGTATGTTTTCCAAGAATAATAAAAAACAACAATCAAGGTCCACGCAGCCGCAAACTTCCCAAAAGTCCACGCACCCTTCGTTAATCAGTGGCAATCTAAAAATCGTTGGGGATTTGCAGAGTGATGGGGAAATTCAAGTTGACGGTTCGGTCGACGGTGACGTTCGCTCCAAGACCTTGCTGATTGGAGAGAATGGGAACGTTAAGGGACAAATTATTGCCGACTCGGTAGTTATTCATGGCACTGTAATTGGTCAAATTAAATCGCGCTCAGTCCGATTAGCGCAGTCTGCACATATGGTGGGGGATATACTGCACGAAAATCTCGCAATTGAGACAGGCGCTTTCCTAGAAGGCTTGTGCCAGCGTATAGAGGAGGAGAAATCGACACAAAGTCCTCAGTCTTTAGGATCGACAAAATCTAAACCTGCGGAAACAATTTCAGCAGCACCCGAAAATAAAACTTCGTTGACGCAAGTAAACTCCACGTAATGATGAGTATACCTCCATTAATACGTGAGTATTAATGCCCGATTATCAACTATTAAGCACATTTGCAAAAACAATCCGGTCCACATTGCCTCCGGAACAAATGACAACGGTTGTTTTATTCTTGCAGCTAACTCGACCACTTAATGCAGCTGCCAATCCCGCGGCTCCACCAGGCTCCACAACTAATTTTAGGCGGAGAAAGGCTTGTCTCATCGCATGTTTTACATCAGCATCACTGACGATTACTCCACCTTCCATATGTTCCTGCGCCACAGCAAACGTTAATACTCCCGGTTTTGGTGGCATTAATGAGTCGCATATGGTTGTTGCTCCCGGCTTATTCCCTACCAACTCACCTGCGCGTAATGAACGCCCCATACTGTCGAAACCCTCAGGTTCAACCGCATAAAAATTAGCATTTGGGAACTTCGCTTTGATAGCAATTGCGGTGCCTGCCGCGAGCCCTCCACCGCCAACGCAGCATAAAACTTGATCCATCCCGCCATCAAATTGTTCACTAATTTCCAAGCCAACCGTACCCTGTCCAGCAATAATAGCCGCATCATCATAAGGTTTAACAAGGGTCGCGTCTCGCTGCTTTGCAATATCAGAAGCAATTATCTCTCGATCTTCTTTCGTTCGATCATAAAGCCTAACTTCCGCACCATAACCTCGAGTATTCTCGATTTTTAATGTTGGTGCGTCGTCTGGCATGACAAGAATAGCAGGTATACCCAGTAACTTTGCTGCATGCGCAACACCTTGGGCATGATTACCAGAAGAAAAACTCACAACCCACATTTGTTTAATATTTTCAGGTATTTGAGAGATCATATTAAAAGCACCTCTAAACTTAAATGCACCAGTTCGCTGCAAACACTCAGCTTTAATTAATAAGCGACCTTCAACCATCTCATTAAGATGAGGCGACTCCAATAAAGGGGTCCAGACGGCCCATCCAGAGAGTCGGTGGGCGGCAGCGCGTATATCTTTAATTCCAGGAATTAGCGGATTCTGCTTTAGCGAGGGCATCATTTAAAGGCTCCCAAACTTGGGGCTCTGATAATGTTGGCGCATGACCGGATTCAGGCACAATCACAGGATGCATACGGGGAAGGATATCCTGCATCCGGAGTAGCGTATTTCCTGACAAGATATCTGAAAAAAAACCACGTACAACGACAACAGGGATACGTTTTAGGGAGCGGAATAAACCCCATAACGCTGTGCCTCTGCGTTGCTTCTTTAAGGATTTAGTGATGCCCGGGTCCCAGTTATTTATTACGGTGCCATCCGGGCGTTCAATACCAGTTCGTCTTGCCACTCGAAGCCACTCATCACTATCCATGGCCGGCGCATGAGGAAAGGATGCTTTGAGAAAGCTGGCAGCCGCATCCCAGTCCTTAAACACCTGATCAGCGCGATTTACATAGGAGATAATATTATCCAGGCCATGGTCATCAATATCAGGTCCCACGTCATTAATGAGTACGCCAACGATCGCGGTTGGCATCACAACCCCCATAATCATAGCCATAATGCCACCCATTGATGTGCCTACTACAAAAACATGCTTTAAATTGAGTGCCGAAATAATATGACGCACGTCATCAACGTATACTGAGGGATGGTAATTTCGCCAATTTTTGTCTCGGTCAGAGTTGCCATGCCCTCTAATATCGGGACAGATAACCCGTCTTTTATCCATCAGGGATTTGGCAAATATATCAAAGTCTCGACAATTACGGGTTAAGCCATGGAGACAAAGTACCGGGATAGCTGCCCCGTATTTTGGCCCATAATCTCGGTAATATAGAGATAAGCCGTTCTGCGATGTTACATATCCCTCAACAAATGTATCAGTACTCACCGTATCTTTCTCCCGAATATCAAAAAGCTCACTAAGTCATAATTACACGGCTCTCAAAACCTTGGACCTCTCTTTTAGTTAAAAGGAACAGACAGAAGAAGGATTCACGCATATGAATTTAATGGGTTATCAGTCAAACTAATAAAAACTAAACAATTAAGTTAATAAATTAAAGATATAGCGAAATACTATCTGCAGCGGATTACTGTGAAGGTTAAACAAAACCAGTTATAAAGCCATTTCATTGCCGTTTTTGGTCACTTATTGGACAAATGCAAATCTTCCGTCAGCCCCGGAACAACATCACCGTTGGAAGTTATTTGGCGATACACCTGCAAGTTTTCTAACACCCTTTGCACATAATTACGGGTTTCATAGAAAGGTATCATCTCCACCCAGTCAATAGCATCAACATCGTCTGAACGCGGATCTCCATGCGCCTTAAGCCAGCGCCTCGCCCTATGCGGTCCCGCATTATAACCTGCCAACGCCAATACATATGAACCTTGAAAATCACTTATCAGTCCGCCGAGATAGGCTTGGCCAAGAGCCATGTTATAGCTGGGATCTGTTATCAGTTTGTCTCGAGAAAATTGCACATCCAAACTCTTAGCTACACGTTTCGCAGTAGCCGGCATAATCTGCATCAATCCCCGCGCACTAGCATGGCTTTTGGCGTCAACTTGAAAAGCACTTTCTTGACGGATAACGGCCAGTGTCAAAGAAATCTCAGGTGCTAAATTAGAGGCTTTTTTAGGTAATTTGGGTGGTGCCAAAACAGGGTAGCCTACATCCAAAAGTGAGTTTCCTTGACGATTAGCCCGTTTAGCCAAACTTATGGCTATACCCGGTTGACCGATACTGAGGGCAAATTTAGCGCTTAGATATTGCCAACTTGCTTCACCAGAAACTTCAAATAACTCCTCAAAAAATAAACGCATCAACCTTGGTTCACCAACTTCTTGGAGAATTTTAATTACACCTGTTAATTCATGTTTTTTGAAAGCATCAAGGTTTTTGATATTTGTGAATCTGGGCTTCAGCACTGGTAATGATTGTGCTGGGTATAATCTGGAAAAAGCAAGCTGACCATAGTACGTAAAAGGATGAAGCGCCGCTTGGCCAAACCACGCGACTGCCTTGTCTTTATTTTTAAGGGCATCAGCCGCGCGTCCTGCCCAATAGGCAGCACGTGCCATGCTGACAGGATAGTTAACTGCAGTAAATAAAGACTCAAAATGGATAAGGGCATTCCCGGGCTCTTTAAGAAATCTAAGGGCAATCCACCCCGCCAAAAATTCTGCATCCGCATAATTTGCGCCACCCGCCGACAGGCCATGAGATTTGGCTAGTTTATAAGCTTTTGAAATTAGACCATTACGAAGCGCCTGCCGGGCCAGACGGGCTTTTTCCCGCCACCATAACTCAGGTCGCGGCAAAGTATCCGGTAAATCATCCAATAGTTCCCAGACTGAGTCTTTTCCCTTACGCCGACGCCACCTGACACGTTCATAAACAAGACCTAAATGCCTTCTCAGATCAGATGGAACTTTTGAGATTAAATAATCGACATTCCCTCGCCGATTTCGAAGCGAATATCTGGCTTGAGCTAGCTTCCGCCAATTTTCCGGCACAATGTATAGCATTCGCCTAGCCGCCCCAATTTTACCATCCCACAATAACCGATCCATTCGAGCGATATGGTCCTCAGTTGAGAGGTAACGAAAAAATTTTTTATACACTGCCTTACTATCTGCTCTCGTAAAATTGCCTGTGATCCATGCATCTCGGATAATTTTCCTAGCCTCAACCTCTTTTCCCTTGATAATTAGGGCCGAACCAAGCCTCATCCGGCCACCCGCGCTATAAGGCCCTCGTGTCCCAAACCACGCAATTGTCTCATCCGCCGCCAATGTAAATGGCATTAGCCGCTCTGCGTGACGTAATATACGCCCTCGCTTCGGCCACTTAGGATTCGCCCGCAAAAAAGCATTAAGTTCGCTGAAATGCGTGCCATTAGGTGAATCAATTAATCGCCGCCACCGCATTAATTTTTTGGCAAGTAGACCATTAACTTTATTCGTGTAGATCCTAAAAGTCTTCCACCGAGAGAGCTCAGCCGCCTTAAACGCATCACGCATTAAAAGCGTATCTGACGATTTTTGTGCAAACCCTGACGCCATAGGTGTTCCGATTAGAATTGACCCTGCTGCCATACCCAATAGCGATAGAACCAACCGATTAGGCATAACTTACTTGGCTCCCGATAAAATTATTGGCAAACAAATATCATACTGGGTAGCGTAGCGCCGCCCCACCCTATGCCGCAAGCCGGTATTTGATTTCGAGGTTCCACTTGCCCGGAATCAGATCGGAGAGTATCTTCCGGCTTTGGTTTTGGTTGGTTTGCTCTCACGGCAAACATCGGGAGAAAAGCAATGTTTAAGGGGTCATTTCCTGCTTTAATTACGCCGTTCAGGGGCGGTAACATAGACGAGGATAGCTTCCGAGAGATTGTTGATTGGCAGATCTATGCAGGGACAGATGGGTTAGTTCCATGCGGGACAACAGGTGAATCTCCTACGTTGACGCACGCTGAGCATATGCGGGTTACAGAAATGTGTATTGAGCAAGCGAGAGGTCGGGTCCCAGTAATTGCCGGTGCTGGCTCTAACTCAACCCACGAAGCAGTGGGCTTTGTCTCGCACGCAAAAAAATCCGGCGCTGATGCGGCGCTGGTAGTCACGCCATATTATAACAAACCTACTCAAAAAGGCCTCTACGAACATTTTAAAGCTGTTCAAGACGTCGGTTTACCAATTGTTATATATAATATCCCCGGCCGCTCGATAGTTGATATGCAGATTGAAACTATGTGCGAGCTCGCAAAATTACCGCATATTGTTGGAGTAAAAGACGCAACAGCTGATCTTACACGCCCACAGATGACACGTGCTGCGATGGGTAATCCTCATTTTTGTCACTTGTCCGGCGAGGACAGCACTGCTCTTCCTTTCTTGGCTGCTGGAGGCCATGGCTGCATTTCTGTAACCGCCAATATTGCGCCGCGTCTCTGTGCCGATATGCAGCGTGCTTGGCGCTCCTGCGACATTAAAACCTGCATGATTTTGCAAGATCAACTAATGCCCCTGCACAACGCTATGTTTTGCGAGACAAATCCGGGGCCAGTAAAATACGCGGCAAAATTATTAGGTAAGTGCAGCGCTGAGGTGCGACTTCCAATGACAGATATTGCTGAAAGCTCAAAACAAGTGGTGCGCGATGCACTGGTCGGCACCGGTCTGCTTAACTAATAAGAATAGCCGCATCTAAAAGGGCGTAACTTTATGGCCGCAAAAAAACAAGACAATAAAACCTTGGGAAAGATTGCGGCGCAAAACCGACGTGCACGTCACGATTATTTTATTCTAGAAACCCTTGAGGCTGGTCTTATGCTCAAAGGGTCAGAGGTTAAGTCGTTGCGTGAGGGGCGCGCATCAATTACTGAAGCTTATGCAACGGAGGAAAAAGGCGAGTTGTGGCTTCGTAATGCTTATATTCCAGAATACAGCGGGGCCTCAACTTTTAGTCACGAACCACGCAGTGCGCGAAAATTACTCGTGCATCACCGCGAAGTTACAAAGTTAAATGCAGCCACTCAACGGAAGGGAATGACTCTTGTCCCATTAAAAATTTATTTTAATCCCCGGGGTATCGCTAAGTTATTAATAGGTGTTGCGGAAGGGAAAAAGAATCACGATAAACGACATGCCCTCAAGGAACGTGACTGGGGCCGTCAAAAAGCCCGATTAATGCGCGAAAAAGAATAGAGAACATCCTTTATTAGGACAAATATTTGGCTTACGCACTACCAAATCCAAGCGCCTTATTCACAAATCCAAAAGCCAAAGTTATAGCTAACCATGCAGAAAATATAACTAAAAAAATTTTTGTTTCATAAAATTGAGGTTTCAATACTTTTCTTCATACATTAGTGCACCAAAATGTGTCTGGTCCGTTTACGCAGATATTTGCGGGCTAGTAGTCATGCGCGACAATATCCGCCAGTTCCTGAAGGTTTTTAGTAATATAATTCGGCTCAATCCCGATCTGCAGCTTAGGTTGTTGAGCACGGTTAGTCCACGCGACCTTCAATCCATGCCGCACGGCCCCGAAAGCTTCCCATTGATGCCCAGTAACCCAGAGAATCTCCTCTTTAGGACAACCAGCGCGCTCTGCACCAATTTCAAAAACCTGCGGGGATGGTTTAAAGGCCTGCTTTTCCTCACCCGAAGAAATAATTTCATCAATGAATTTAATGGTCCCTGCAAATTTTGAATGGTCTTCGATCATCTTTTTAGTTGGATTTGCAACAATTTTAACGACCCACCCCTGATCCTTGATACTGCTCAACGCATTAATCACGTCAGGATAAGCTCGAAGCTTATGATATTGATCATTAATAGTTCTGATATCATCATCACCAAGATCAATATTATGGAGTTCTAGAGCCCAACGCAGACAAGCCTCGTTTAATGCCGGATGCGGGACAAAATTATCGCTCAAAGTTAAATGGAACATCGCCCATTTTTGCTGGAAACGCCAATCTTGGGCTATGCGCTGTGCAATATGTGACTCAAACACATATTGCTCGATCACATCCGCAATGGAATAATTATCAACCAAAGTGCCCCAAGTGTCGAAAAGCATAGTTTTGGTCACTAAATCCTCCGCCATATTTGTGACTTTAAAAATACACAAGTAAAAAAATTAAATTTTTTAATTTCTTAGTTTGTCAACTTAAAGTGAGGGTTAAGAATGGAGTCTAAACACAATTTTTTACCAAATTTGTCAATGTCTTTCCAGAAGGAACTCGCGAGTCAATTATCAAAAGTCGGCGAACGGGAACTCATCACCTGACAGGCCCGAGTCTGCACACCGCCCGCCATTCTGTAACAGGAAGAACAATACCTTAAAGTTATGAGTCAAAAAATACTCAGTCTGCTAAATTTGGAACAAAGTTTATTAAAAAAAATAAGCCATAGTTCATTTTATGCGAAATACCCGCAAGACACGGACAAGTTTAGAAGTCTAAAAACAAAAAAACTTTTTACTCGGGCCTAATACATTTTTCAGGACCGGCATAAATTAAAACATATTATCAGAGGGTCATCCTAATTTTGATCGCTTAATTGACAGCCAACTGGAAAATTAAGTATTTCGCAGCTCTAAGTTGTTAGTCGAGCAGAGACAAATAAAACTGGTTCCAATTATTATAATCCAAAAATCACAGTTTCGTGAATAACTGGTGCTCAAAGCCAGACATGTAAATGCAGTATCTTCAGGACAGCATCTCTTACCCTACTAGTGTCCAGCCCATTTCCACTTAAGTTATACTATTCATCAAAATACCGCAAAATAACACAACGCGTAGGCAGTTCCCTGAATGCACATACAAGATGATTGAGGTCGTCCAGCCATAGTTTGAGGAATCGACCAATAAATAAATTAAGACACTAGCTGCTTTAGCCTACTAGAGAGAGTCCTCCCGTGGGTCGCCATGTTAAATATCAATATCCATTATCTAGCCAGATTTCATTAATTGGGCAGCGTCCAGCGCATGATATGTTAAGATCCCATCCGCACCAGCTCGCTTAAATCCAACCAGCATTTCCATTACCGTCTTGTTATAGTCAATACAGCCTTGTTCACTAGCCACTTTTACCATTGCGTATTCCCCAGACACGTTATAAGCAAATGTAGGCATTTCAAACTTTTTTTTCACTCTATGAACCACGTCCAAATAAGACAAGCCGGGCTTAACCATGATCATATCTGCACCCTCAGAAATATCCAGTGCAACCTCCCGCAATGCCTCGTCAGAATTGGTTGGGTTCATCTGATATGTCTCTTTGCTGCCTATCAGCGCAACATCAGAACCCACAGCGTTACGAAAAGGTCCGTAAAACCCAGAAGCATATTTTACCGCGTAAGACATAATTACCACGTTCTGAAAGCCAGATTTATCTAGAGCTTCACGGATTGCGCCAACGCGCCCGTCCATCATATCGGAGGGCGCAATAACATCACAGCCAGCTTCAGCCTGAATAACGGCTTGACGACAGAGAATTTCAATCGTCTCATCATTAACGACTTCCCCCCCCAGCACTATCCCGTCGTGTCCATCCGAATTGAAAGGATCAAGGGCAACATCACAAATTACTCCTACATCAAGTTTTGCTTCCTTTACCGCACGAACTGCGCGACACACCAAATTGTCTGGGTTAACAGCCTCGTATGCTACGGGAGTTTTTAACGATTGATCAACATGCGGAAATAACGCGATAGCGGAAATACCGAATTCAACAGCGGTTGAGATGGACTCAACCAAAAGATCTATCGACAATCGATCCACGCCCGGCATTAGCTCCACCGATTGGCGCTGGTTTTCCCCATCAACAACGAATAATGGCCAAATTAAGTCGTCTGGGGTAAGGGTGTTTTCTTGAACCAACCTTCTGAGCCATCCAGAGGCTCGGGTCCGGCGCATCCGCGTAGTTGGGAATTTAGTCTCTAACAAATAATCAGACATAATCAATCCTTAATCGGCATTTACCACTTGGGGTTTTGTTTGCTCCATACCAAATCGTTTCGGCAATCAAGAGGCCCAGAGAGCCATTTTCTGGATACAAAGCACTTCTTAGAGCGTTTCCAATCCCCATAGTTTTCTCGCAATGCTATGGACCGATGCTTCACTGATATATACGGATGGCAAATGAAAAGCTGCACCACGTGCCCCTAAAAAAGTGACACACTCAACATTAGGTTAAGCTTATCAATATTCGATCATTATACGTTAAGCTTATCAATATTCGATCATTATACATAGTTCCGTGGTAATAATTTATGGATAAAAATAAATATTATAACTTTTGGTGAATATAGCACCGGTAACTTCTACGCCTTAAACCGCTTAATTCAACCACGGCATATCTAGAATAACAACAGCCCAAAGAGCCAGACCTATGGGCGGGCTAGTTTGGTCATCCAGCTTTTATTTAGTCACAAGGACTTAAAGGAGTTCAAATTAACTTGCGAAAAGCCATGCCGGAGATAGCAGCCTATGAATATAGGCTCATTTAGCCTGGCGTTGGTAGCAACCACTTTACTCTCGTATAGAAAGATACCGACAGGTGGCACTCTCACAAATTGTTGTTTCCAATCGTACTTGCCACTCAACACGGTATCTCATAAGTCTTAAACATGCAGAATATCCGTGCTTTAATTGATTATTATTTAAATTCTTCCCCCGCTTCCAAATGCGCTTTAAGTCGATCCGATTTACTAGAATAGGAAGCATTGATACAGGTATTTTTCGATCGGCTACCAGCGACCACACCATTTAGCATACCCCGCATCCTCTCTTCTATTTGTCACATCTTTTGTGCGAATCGTCGCGCAGAAAGTGTTTAATAGCGTGTAGCATTTGTAGTAGACAAATCGAGGTATTCAGAAATCTATGATCTGTAACGAGATAAGCTTCACACATTGGTAAAGAGATGCATTAGCGCAAATACTCAATGCAACTCTAACACATTTCGAGTAATTGGAGAAATTATGAAGGCTTTATAGTTACTTAAAGGAGGAACACGCGGAGTTAACCTAGGCATTTAATGGACCCCCACTTCACTTATTTTTACATAGTCAAAAAATTGCTATCCTTAATAGTCTCTCAGCCATTATCTTAGACATTGGTCAAAGAGGGTAATCTTGTCACCAAAACTTGATGCAATAGGTCAGTAAGTCCAACATAACCTAATGAATTCGGATCTTACACCTGACCGTAATTTGTCTCTGGAGTCAGTGCGTGCAACTGAGGCCGCCGCCATAGCTGCAGTCCGTTTAATGGGTAACGGGGATGAATCGACGATCGACAACGCCACTGTGAATGCCATGCGCAGTGCCCTCAACACATTAAGTTTGGATGGCACAGTGCGTATTGGTGACGGCATGCTCGGAAGCGAGAGAAAATTGAGCGTTGGCGACAAAGTCGGTAACGGCACAGGGGTAAAAGTTGACGTGGCCGTCGTTGCACTTGAAGGGAAAAGCATTGTTGCCCGAGGAGGGTATAATGCACTTTCTGTCTTAGCAACCGCAGAAGATGGGGGCTTTTTATCGGTTCCAGAACTATATATGGATAAGATCGCCGTGGGTCCGCAAGTTCCGAAAGACGCGATCGATCTCGATAATGAGCCCGCGGATAATATAAAGGCAGTTGCAGAAGCTAAGGGCGTCAAAATAAGTGATTTAGTTGTATGTATGTTGGATAGGCCACGCCACGGCCAACTTATAGCAAAGGTACGAGATGCTGGTGCTAGGATATGCTTGATTTTAGATGGAGATGTTAGCGGAGCTATCGCCAGTGGGTTACCCACTGGGAACGTTGACGTGTACATGGGGATCGGGGGGGCACAGCAAGGGGTTTTAGCAGCAGCTGCCCTCAAGTGTTTTGGCGCTCAAATGCAGAGCCGGCTGATAATCCGTAATCATGATGATGCGCTAAAAGCTCGAGCCGCAGGGATAGAAGATTTTAAACGTAAATATCAAGCCAGTGAAATGGCTGAGGGAAATGTTACCTTTGCGGCCACGGGTGTCACAGATAGCTCAATGCTCAAGGGAGTTAAGTTATGTCAAGGGGTCGCCATAACTCATTCTATCATTACTCGATCACGTACAGGAACCTTCCGGGTCATTGAAGGCCATCACGATTTTTCTAGAAGTGACAAATAACATGAGCGAATCCCTCACAAAACATCAAGATTGTGGGCAGTCTGAACCGGCATTTCTTGGTGTAGAGGAATCGCTCGAAGGAAAACGATGGCTCATACGTGATGCTGATAGCCGCCAAACATTAGCTTTAGCACAAAGGTTGAACGTGCCCGAGATCCTCGCACGCATCTTGGCCGGGCGCGGAATTGGATTGAATGAAGCAAGCGCCTTCTTAGAACCTAAATTACGTGAACTGATGCCAAATCCATCATCACTAATTGACATGGACAAAGCTGCAGAACGCATTTCCGCAGCTATCGTCCAAAACGAAACTATCGGTATATTCGGAGACTATGATGTGGATGGCGCGACTTCATCATCACTATTGGTGAGATTCATCCGCGCTGTAGGCGGGGACTCACTAGTCTACATACCAAATCGTTTAGAGGAAGGTTACGGGCCCAATGTAGCAGGGCTGACAACCCTTGCAAAAAAGGGGGCGTCAGTCGTGATAACAGTGGACTGCGGTACATCAGCACATGGTCCACTAGCCGAGGCCAGTAAGAATGGTCTTGATATTATCGTCGTTGATCACCACGCCGCTGAGCCGGATCTGCCTCGCGTCCTCGCTGTAGTTAATCCAAACCGAATTGACGACAACAGCGGGCAGGGGGCATTAGCTGCTGTCGGTGTTGCATTTTTGTTGGTTATCGCGGTCAATCGTATCTTACGGAAAGGTGGATGGTTTGATGACCGAACTGAGCCAGACCTCATGCAATGGCTTGATCTTGTAGCACTCGGTACTGTTTGCGATGTGGTGCCTTTAATAGGATTAAATCGGGCATTTGTGCATCAAGGCTTGAGGGTGATGGCCCGCCGCACCAACCCCGGGCTAATGTCATTAGCCGATGTCGGCGGGATCACAGAAATACCCAGCGCATATCATCTTGGATTTATCATGGGGCCCAGGGTTAATGCAGGCGGACGCATTGGCTCGCCTGACTTGGGAGCCAGGATATTAGCGACCGATGATATAGCAGAGGCTAGAAAAATTGCGATCAACCTAGACAACCTAAATCGAGAGCGCCAGTTGATCGAAAGGAAAGTTCTAGACCAGGCATTAAGTCAGGTTGAACAGGAGAGTGATGGCAGGGGTGCAACCGTATTTACTGTCGGTAAAGGGTGGCATACGGGAGTGTTAGGAATCGTCGCAAGTCGCCTTAAAGAACGTTTTAATCGGCCCGCCTGCGTGTTAGCTATCGACAACACAGGTAAAGTAACGACGGGGTCTGGTCGATCTGTGAAAGGTGTGGATTTGGGAGCCATCGTAATCGCTGCGTCCCAAGCCGGCGTCATTAACAAGGGGGGTGGTCACGCTATGGCCGCCGGATTCACTCTACGTGCAGATCAAATCCCAACATTTCGGGCGTTTTTAGACGAGCGGGTAAGGGCACGTATCAAAGAAACAGGGATCCGCCCAACACTTCAACTCGATGGAGTTCTGACAACTCGTGGTGCTAACCTTGACGTCGCTCATATACTGCAAGGCCTCAGTCCATTTGGCAGCAGCAACCCGGAACCGCGTTTCGCTCTTTCAGGTGCGCGCGTTACCTTTGCCGATCGTGTTGGAGAAAATCATGTGCGGGCTACCTTGGAGGGTGAAGAGGGGAGTAAACTGCAAGCTATATGCTTTAGCTGCACGGATCGACCTTTAGGCCGACTTTTATTGCAAGCGAATGGCCTACCCGTGAACATTGCAGGTCGTCTGCGGGTAAATTGTTGGCGAGGGCGATCCGCTCCTCAATTCATGATCGACGATGCAAATCCGATATGGTGAAAGCACTATTATATTACCATGTTGTTAAAAGGAAGCAGAGATGAGTAACCGAGATAAATGGGATACACGGTTCATGGACTTAGCTGAGTTCATTGCGGGCTGGTCTAAAGACCCATCAACTCAGGTAGGTGCGGTAGTTGCCAATCCTGCCACAAAACGTGTTGTATCGACTGGTTTCAACGGCTTTCCCGCAGGTGTCGAGGATTACGAAGAACGATTACAAAAACGAGAAATTAAATACGAGATGGTAGTTCACGCCGAGGCTAATGCGCTTCTTTTCGCAGGTCCAGCGGCTGAGGGCTGCACTCTGTTTGTAACACCACTGCCGCCGTGCGCACGTTGCGCAGTTCTAATTATTCAAGCCGGTATTCAACGGGTCGTCTGCCCTGTTCCAGACAAAAGCAAAGAGCCATGGAAAACCCAGAGTGAAATCGCTGAGCAGATGTTTAAAGAGGCCGGTGTTATTGTAGATTACTCAAAATAGGACCCCCTATCTCGTGCACGCGCAGGTTCGTAATCAATCACAGAGAGTATGAAAGAGTGGGCAATCTTTTTAATTACCCTTTTCACCTCTGCTCCAATTAGAGGCATAGAGGCTCTTCTATTTGTACAGCAGGTGCTTGCAAGCGAGCAACTGCCGGCAATTCGTCACCGACTAAAGGACGGCAATACTGGATGAAGGCAGGGGTTACATCCGCGCCACTTTCGGCAATAAAGCTATCACCCATCAGTTTGGTTTTTCCAGCGACATCTCTAAGTTCAGTTAGTCGATAATCTACCGCGTAATCTCCAACGCGGTGAATTGTTATAGCGCCATCGCGACCTGCATTTGCGGCAAACTGAACTGCTTTAATTCCAACCTCACGGGCTTCCAATTGATCAATTTTGGAGACGCATCCCAAAAAGGAACGTTGCAAATAACCAAATGTATCTCCCCGAACGCGCTTAATACCCGTGCTAGACTTAATAGCATCAGTTAGTAAATCAGCCAGTGCGCCAGTACCGGATAACTGCACATTGCCATGAGCATCACGCTCAACATCATTTGATATCGTGTTGGAAATGGGGACACCTCTCTGATTATGAATACCCTCAGAGACAGCAATGATGCATCGTCCATACTTGTGATATGCTGATTTAACGTCATTTACAAAATTATCGAGGTCAAAATTACGCTCAGGGAGATAAATTAAGTGCGGTCCGTCGTCATCAAACTGCCGGGCAAGCGCTGAGGCTGCTGTTAAAAACCCCGCGTGCCGTCCCATGACCACCCCAACGTATACCCCCGGTAACGCGCGATTGTCCATATTAATGCCTGCAAATGCACGCGCTACAAATAATGCGGCCGACGGAAAACCCGGAGTATGATCGCTTATCATCAAGTCATTATCGATGGTTTTCGGGATGTGAATACAACGCAACCCGTAATTAACTTTTTGCCCCTCATCGACCAAAATACGAAGGGTATCGGATGAATCATTTCCACCGATATAGAAGAAAGTTTTAATATCGTGAGTTTTCAAAACCCTAAAAATTTCCTGACAGTATGCGAGATCCGGTTTATCACGAGTGGAACCCAGAGCAGAACAAGGACTGGTTGCTACTTGTTCAAGATTCACGTCTGACTCTTGCGCCAGATCAACGAATTTTTCGTTTATAATCCCGCTGACACCGTGCATAGCGCCGTAAACGCCATCTGCTTTCCATCGCCGTGCCTCTTGAACTGCGCCTACGAGTGATTGATTTATAACCGCAGTGGGACCACCACCTTGGGCAATAAGTACTTTTCCATGCAACACATCAAAACCCCTTTAAACAAACTCGAGTAACTTAAATCAAATATTATGAATGTTAAGATGGCACACCGCTTTCGAAAAGAGCGAAAGTGGCAGCGAGCGAAGGTAAGACCGATGTTTAACAAAACCCTGAAGTTTAACCTTGATTTCCGCGCTAATGACAGTTACCAACCGGGTTTCAGATGGCCCCTTCGTCTAGCGGTCTAGGACGCTGCCCTTTCACGGCGGAAACACGGGTTCGAGTCCCGTAGGGGTCACCACCTGCCTGATAGCCTTATGTTTTTGTTGAGTAAAATAGCATTGTGCTAACAGGCTTGGAAGCCTGACCCAAGGTTAGGCTTATTTTTTTCTCGTTTAGCACACGCATAATTACACCTGTCATCTTGGTAGAGTTCGCTTGTTAGATATATTCCCGCTCTTGATAGGACTTCCTCCAACCCATAACAGACATCAACACAAATTTCCCAACCCCTGCAGCGGCTGGCCTAGCGGCGACGCCTTCACGCAATCCGCAGCAGACGATACGAACCGATCAGCCCATACTTTTTATGATTAAACACATTATCAAGGAGGCTCGATAGGATTTGGGATAAAGCAGGTAACCTTCCAGCAAATATTTACAGGCAAACTCGGAAATGACAGCTTATAATCTAAGGTAATTGAGTACCTAAATACAACTTCTTTCACGGCTCTATAGAAAAATGCTTCATAGAGTATAAACGCTCGCAAATGAAGTTACCAATGCGAGACGAACCTTGGGGCGAAGTGTGTACAATGTCCCAAAAATCATTGTCGCGAAATTCGAGTTCCTCGCCCAAATTTATACACCCCATGTCTTTTTCCGCGCAAAACTCCATAATACTCTCGTTTTCTGCTCGAGCGGTGAAATATAAATCAAGATCACCGCTGATCATTCCACCTTTGATCCGATAGTGTCCCCAACTTTGTGTTACAAATACCGGAGTGGCCCCAAAATCTATGATTTTCTCCCGTAGTATTCCCAACCGTTCGGTAAGAGCATTTAATTTGTCTTTAGAGATAGATAGTTCGGCGTTTAATAACTTTTGAAATTCAGGAGTTCCGGTAGCGATCTTACTTAAAGAATTTTCAACATACCTAAGATTTACCCTCTCAGTACCCAATTTGTCTTGCGTATTCCTAATCTCAAATACTCTTCGATCAAAATCTTTTCTCCGATACGGCGCAAACCCAAGCTTATCCGCCGCAAGATTTCCTCGAAAAATACGCCACATGGCATAAATTGCGCTATTCATGTAAAACCATTTTCGTAAAATTTTTATACGCGAAATCGGACGATTAGATTCGTTAAAGTCTCTAACGTCGTCTTTGTCAGCCAATTTCACTATACCTCTCTCGTTTACACCAAAATAAACTAAAACGTATTTTGGTGCCAAGTCAGGTATATGATTTAACCAAACATCAAAATTCTTTGCGTGACCGCGCGTTGTTTGGCCAGTTACACCTGCATTAGCAGTTCCAATTTGAGACCCAATCTTTTTTTCTAAACAATTATCAAGCGTATCCGTCCATGTTTTTCCATCACTTACAAAGCGTTCATCGGTCGTGCTTCCTCCTAGCGTCAAAATCCTTATCTGCTTAATTTTACCATAGTCGCCTCTCAAACCATAATAGTCCCGACGATAGCGAACGATGTTTACGCCTGGATATTTCTCGTTGGCAACAAAAGTCCAATCTTTGTTTCGATAAATGCTCAGACTCCAGAGGTTCGGTGCTTTAAACCACGAGCCAAAAATTACTTCAATCAACAAAAACCCAACCAAGAAAAGTCCAATATTGACTGCAAATACCTTGGTTGCAGATCGAAGATTTTGTCTAAATGTCTGATACAATATATTTTCCTGCAACTCTAAGATCTGAAGTTTAATACATTCAATTAACAACTTAGTATTTAAGCTAGGCTTTAGTATGCATCCCTAAGTACCGTGACCGTCTCGATAAAAGTGGGAAAACGACTAGGGCAATTGTATGATATCTATTGTATGTTACGGATGGCAAAGCTAGGTCTACAGGCCCTCAACACCTTTGCCTGACGTTATTGAAACGAATAATATTTTTAAAAGAGTAAAAACTATCTCAAAGGACCTGCACAATTTGGCTCCTCACGGAGTTACCATAAACCAGCGGTTTACTAAAATAGAATGATGTAACCAGGCATCCACGGCAGGCGTCTCAAAATCAGATTTCAAAACACTGAAAGTACTTAATTTTTTTGCCTACCGGTGAACGTCAGTTGGGCGAGAGACAGGTGCCATTTTCAGTTCTCCTCATGTGATTAGAGTATGGGGCCACTTTAAAAAAACTTAGATATTTTCATATAATTGAGCGATAGTTTTAGGGACCCGTGGCAGATCAAATGGGGTAGAGTTTTACGCAATAATATTATTATACTGACGTACAATTAAATTGGCTACTTAAATGTAATACCTCACACAGAATCGGTAATAGAACATAAAATAAAAGGCGGGCTACCCTCTCGTAAGGTTTTGTAAATTTATGTGAGGCTAGAAAATTGCCGGATTGAATTTAGAGCATCAATACATGGCTTTTCCGATCATCGGGCTTAGAGTATTTCCTCTTGAGCTGAAATTGAGGCGACTGAGACAGAAAAAGGGCTGATACCGAGGAGATACATCACTTGATTTTAATTAGTTTTGGAAAGGTTCAGAAAAATGAAGTTAAAGGACAAAATTGCAGTTGTCACCGGAGGTGCCAGTGGAATCGGGGAGTCTATCTGCAAAGCATATAGTCAAGAGGGCGCAAAAGTTATTATAGCTGACATTAATGCTGAGGCGGCTTCTAAGCTTGCTCAAGAAATTGGAAGCAACTCGTGCTCATACGAGGTCGACATAAGTAACCGTTCTAGTGTGATTAAAATGGCAAAACAGGTCACATCAGAACATGGCGACATAAATATTTTAGTGAACAATGCAGGTGCCAGAATAATTAAAGGGTTTATGCAGCATTCAGCTGACGATTGGGATCAAATGTTAGCAATAAATCTCAGCGGGCCCTTTCATTGTTCCCAAGCCTTTGTCCCTAATCTAATAAGATCAGGGGGTGGGGTAATAATCAATTTGTGTTCAATCGCAAGTTATATTGGAAGGCCAAATCGATGCGGTTATGTGGCGGCAAAATCAGGCCTCATTGGATTAACAAGAGCTATGGCTATAGATTTAAGCTTGAAAAAGATACGCGTTAATGCAATTTCACCCGGCATGATTGCGTCTCCATTTAATCAATCTTTTGCTGAAGCGGAGGAGACCAGTGATACTTGGGCTTCAGAAAACTTAATTGGCCGATGGGGAGCTCCTGATGATATCGCGGGAGCGGCGGTCTTCTTAGCTTCGGATGACTCAGAATTTATTACGGGGTCTGATATTAAAGTGGAGGGGGGCTGGCTTTACGGCCGCGCTCGGGCAGGTGAAGTGCCGATGTGGGATAGTTAAAAGGTACCGAACTAAATTACCGAAGTATTTGTGCACGAGATAAATAAACTTATGACAAAAAATACAATCCCAAAAAACTCTGCGTCACATTTTGATGAAAGTTTCGATGTCATTGTCGTGGGGTACGGATTTGCCGGAGCTGTGGCAGCACTTACTGCATACGACGAAGGTGTATCCGTTCTGCTTGTGGAAAAAATGCCTGACCCGGGGGGCATATCAATCTGCTCCGGTGGTGGGCTTAGGTTACCCCATGATCGAGATAAAACACTTGAATACCTCAAAGCCACCAATGACGGAACCACTCCGGATACAGTGTTGGAGGCCTTTTTAGATGAGATGGTTCATATCGATAAATACGTACATGATTTAGCTGAAATTAACTGCGCCAAAACTAGGAGAGTCGAAAGGCCAGGGAATTACACATTCCCTGGCTACGACAAAATGTATTTTCTTGAGATCGACTCGATCCCAGACTTCAATCCAGAACAAGAATATCCCTACGCCACCTCATTAGGCGGAGGACCACTCCTTTTTAAAATCTTGCAAGATAACATCGCAAGTCGCGGTATCGAAACCCGACTAGGCGTATCAGCAAAGCGCATGATTACCAATGAATTTGGTGAGGTAGCTGGAGTTTGGCTTGACGCGGGAAGCGGCCCCCGGGCCTTTGGAGCACGACGAGCTGTAATCCTTGCGTGTGGAGGCTTTGAGCACGCCCCCGAAATGCAGAGGCAATACTGGCAAATAAATCCTGTATATACCGCCGCATTTGTTGGAAACACCGGAGACGGAATTCGAATGGCGACCGATCTTGGCGCAAATTTGTGGCATATGTGGCACTTTCATGGAACTTACGCTTTCCGACACCCAGATTTACCATTTGCAATCCGCACCAAACGGCTTCCCGACTGGGTCCCCGGCGTTCGAGAAACTCAGGCAAAAATGAGTTGGATTCTTCTGGATGGCAACGGAAGGCGATTTATGAATGAATACGACCCATATATGCAAGACACAGGTCACCGTGCTTTAGATAATGTAAACCCCTCAGAAATGGGCAAACAATCTTATGTTCCATGCTATTTAGTGCTCGATGATGAGGGACGTACTTTGTATCCCCTAGGTAAAACAATGTTTAATGACGGATCATACAAAAATTATAAGTGGAGTAAGGACAATCTTAAGGAAGTGAAAAACGGATTACTAAAACGGGCAAAGAACATAGAAGAGTTAGCAAGATTTATCGGCTGTCCATTATCAAAGTTAAAAAACTCAATAGAAATATGGAACAAAGCCTGTATTGATGGGAAAGACGATCTTGGTCGCCCCTCAAAAAGTATGATGCCAATACAAAAGCCTCCCTTCTATATGGCACAGGTATGGCCGTGCGTCTCAAATACCCAAGGTGGCCCTGTACACGACGAAAAACGTCGTGTCCTCAATTCTTACGACGAACCCATACCAAAATTATACACGGCCGGCGAGCTAGGTAGCATATGGGGCAGCATGTATCTCTCGGGCGGAAACCTGACGGAATGTTTTGTTAGCGGAAGGATTGCTGGCAGGGCAGCGGCCGGTGAACCCTTGAAAAAAACGCGTGCTACGCAGTAACGGAATTTCAAAGGGAATAAAAAATGTGAGCATTTGGATAAAGTTCCCATGAGCCACCGAATTAGTAAATAAAGATAATGATTTTTTTGCGGCATACTATTTCGTTCAATACTATATAGGAGCATCTATGGCCCACGAAAAAATAATTGCGGAGCTAAATAAACGCCGATTAGCCGCAAGCCAAATGGGTGGAGAGAAAAAACTCTTTAAAAGAAGAGAAAGCGGCGACCTCAACGCAGAGGAGCGACTCACACTTTTAGTAGATCAAGATAGCTTTATGGAACTTGGATTACTCGGTGCCTCTGGTGTTTTTGACAAAGACGTAGACAAAACCCCACGAGACGGAAAAATTGTTGGATTTGGACAAATAAATGGACGCGACGTTGGTGTGGCAATTAACGATTTCACAACCAAAGGTGCATCTACTAGTGCCACAAATTCAAAAAAGATGGGTTACATCCGAAAAACGTGCACAGAGCGCGGCATTCCATTTATTCATGTAGGGGAGTCGACCGGAGCGCGGCTGCCAGATGCAATGGGATCAAAGGGGATGGGACAACTGCTGGGAAACGATGTTACACAATTTACGCGCACCCGAGAAACTCCATGGGCCGCCGCAGCATTAAATTCGTCATTCGGCTCCTCCGCGTGGCTTTGTTGCATCTCGGATTTTGCTGTCATGAAAAAAGGTGCTATTATGTCAGTATCCAGCCCACGCCTTGTCTCCATGGCTATAGGGGAAGAGGTAAATCTTGAAGAATTGGGTGGCTGGCGTCTTCATGCAGAGCAGACCGGGTTAATAGATCAATTTGTCAACACTGATCAAGATGCTATGGAAGCACTACGGCACTTTCTTTCATACATGCCGAGCCACAACGGGGAATTATCGCCCGAAATCACCGTACCGGAGGGTTCTAATCAAAATCAGGAACAACTTCTTGAAATTCTTCCCGAGAAACGTACTCAAGTCTATAACATGAAAGCGATTATCAATATTATTTTTGATAACGAGAGTTTTTTGGAATTGAAACAACGATTTGGTAAATCGTTGGTAGTTGGTCTTGCAAGATTAAAAGGGAAAACAGTTGGAATTATTGCAAATAATCCGATCGTGGGGGGAGGTGCCCTGTCGGCTGATGCCTGCAAGAAAGCTATAGATTTCACGGTAATGTGCGATAGTTTTAATGTTCCTATTATTCGTTTGATGGATACGCCAGGTTTCGTTGTGGGGACCGAGGCAGAAAAACGCGGAGCTCCGGGTTGGATAATGAATTTTATGAATGCAACATGCCTTACCACTGTTCCTTCAATAACCGTTCTAGTCCGAAAAGCATATGGTAGAGCATATGTGGCAATGGGTGGGGGGGCACATAACGATGCTATGGTTGCTTGGCCAATGGCAGAAGTGAGCTTTATGGACCCCGTATTTGCAACAGATATTGTTCATAGCAAACGGCCGGGAGACGAAGGCTTTGACGAGGCATTGTCTGATATTCAAAAAGATTTAGAAGTGTGGGACATGGCGCGAATATTTTCTGCACACGATGTTATAAAACCACAGGAGACCCGTACTTTTCTAATCAGAATGTTGGATATACAACGGCGACGTCGAACTAACGGTATCGGACAGCATCTTATGCGCACGTGGCCGACGAGCTATTAGCGGTATTTTAGATGACCATAGATACAATAGTTGCAAAGGCTCGAGCCACCGGTCGACATTCTCTAAGCGAGCCGGATGGAAAGCTTATCGTTGCGTCCGCTGGAATTCACATCCCAAAATCTGCGGTTGCATCAACGATTCAACAAGCCGAAACCCTCGCCAAGAGTATGTCAGGCCCGTTCGCAGTAAAGGTCATATCACAGGATATAATCCATAAATCTGATGCTGGCGGAGTCGCAATAAACATCAATGATTATAAATCTGTATCGAACACCATTAAACTAATGTCTTCGCAGTCAATAATTAAAAAAGCTAGAGTTGATGGATGGTTAATTGAAGAAATGGCTCCTCAAGGGCACGAATTTGCAATTGGTGGAATAAATGATCCCTGCTTTGGACCCATGATGTTAGTTGGAATTGGTGGTATTTTGATTGAACTACTTAAAGATACCTCACTTCGTAGCTGCCCAATAACTGAATTTGATGCCAAAGAGATGCTATCCGAAATAAAATTTAGTAAAATTTTCGACGGGGTAAGAGGAGCCCCTCCGATTAACCCACGAGCACTAATTGATGTAATGCTTCGTTTTGGGGGAGCCGAAGGCCTATTTTTCAAAAACGCTGAATTATTCTCAGAGATTGATATTAATCCCATTATTGTATCAAAAAATGCTGCGATAGCAGTGGATGCAAGATTTATCATTTCCAATGTTGAAGACAAACCGTTATCGACTTCGCAACAAAACTCACCGGATTCAGTATTGTCTGATTTTAAGCCTTTATTTCAACCAGATTCTGTTGCCGTTCTGGGCGCGTCCTCAAAGACAAAAACAATCGCTAACACATTCATCCAGAGATTGAGAGATTTTGGATACCCGGGGCGAATTTATCCAATACACCCTGCGGTTAACGAAATTGAGGGCTATCAAACATACGCGGATCTAAACTCAACTCCAGAAGTGGTTGATTACGCCTACATTGCAATCAAATCAGACCTTATTCCCGATATTTTAGCAAAATCGGGAGGCCATCTTCGATTTGCGCAGGTTATCTCCGCTGGGTTTGCCGAGGTACGGGAAGGTGTCAATTCACAGATTGAATTAGTACAGAAAGCACAGCGTGCTGGAGTTCGTGTGCTCGGGCCAAACTGCCTTGGTACATATTCACCAAGAGGCGGCCTGACTTTTCCAGTTGATGCACCCAAAGAAACAGGTGTGATTGGCGTTATTTCGCAATCGGGTGGCCTCTCAACCGATATAATAAAGCGGGGACAATGGCGAGGTCTGCGCTTCAGCGGACTGGTTACAATTGGGAATAGCGCGGATGTTACACCCAGCGAACTAATGGAATTTTATTTTGCGGACCCCAGAACCAAAGCGATAGGGCTCTACTTGGAAGATGTTAAAGATGGCCCAAGGTTTGTTAACTTATTGCGCTCTCCGAGTGCCACAAAGCCTGTAGTTATACTTGTGGGAGGACAATCTAACCAAGGAAAGCGTGCAGCGGCATCCCATACTGGAGCATTAACGACAACCAAAGATTCATGGCAAGCAATTGAAAAACAGACTAGTTCTGTAGTTGTCACTACAATTAATGCGTTCATTGATGTTCTGCTTGCTTTACAAAATTTTGAGTTACGCCCAAAAAAACCAACACAAAATATAGTCTTGTTTGGAAATGGCGGCGGATCAAGTGTCCTGGGCGCAGATACATTCGCACACCATGGTCTAATTGTTTCGCCTTTCAATAATAAAACCCTTGCCAAATTAGAAGCACTTAAACTTCCGCCGGGGACAGGCATTGAGAACCCAGTTGATACTCCAGTCAGAACTCTCCAGGAGAGGAATGGTTGGGTAGCCGGCGAAATTTTAAATATTATCTACGGCTCCAATAAAGTTGACGCTATCGCAATGCATTTGAATTTAGCATCGTTTGTGGGGCGTGGAGAGATCGACCCGATAGATAATTTGTTAAAAATTATCGAACAGGCCCAAATTGGTCGCTCCGAAATGGCTCACTTTTGTTTAGCTCTCAGAACTGATGGGTCACCTGAGTTAGACGATGCAAGACGCAAGTACAGAGAACGCGCGCGCCAAGTGAATGTTCCTGTTTATGATGAAATTCCAGAATTAGCTTTTGCATTATCAGCCGTCTCAAAGCTGGAGAATAAGTTATCCAAGTATAACACTTAAACTTAAACTTAAACTTAAACTTAAACTTAAACTTAAACTTAAACTTAAACTTATTACAAACGCCAGTTGTTAAGCTAGGCTCTCAACCCGCGCGACCACACTGCCCTCAAGGATAGTCTGATCAGGTTCAACTAATATTTCAAGAACAACGCCTGACTCAGGCGAGGAAACCGGTATTTCCATCTTCATAGATTCAAGGATCATGATCGGCTGATCTTCCTCAATATTGTCACCGGCTTCGACAACAATTTTCCACACATTTCCGGTTATCTCTGTCTTAACGTCAATTATTGCCACTGTTGCCCTCGCTTAATGTTAGAACGAAACCCACATCCCATTACATAAACCCAAGAGAAAAACCATACCAATTTACACGATTGAGACCACACTTGCGCGTGTCCTTTCTGAATATGGTCATGCATTACCTCAAATGTATTTTTTACTTTAAACCTTGTTACTCAAGCAATAAAATCTAAACATTCCGGGCAATCGGTTTTGAAGGGCATATCATGACACAAGTATACGATGAAAAAATTATGGGGCCAATGGCTTGGACATCAGATACAGTATTAAATGATGGTGGCTTGGTTTACCTCGATGAGGATTGCCTTACAGAATTGAAATATATCGCTGAGAGTCTCAGAGCTAATCCTCTTCCTGCTGTAGCACTTAGTCATAACTACTTTGAAATGACTGCATGTCGCGCATTTATGGGAAAAATTCGAGACCAAATAGAGACAGGAATTGGGCTTGCTATTATTGATCGGCTTCCAGTAGACGGCCTCAATGAAGATATTTCCAAGAAACTCTATTGGCTGCTTATGTCAATGGTAGGGCAGCCTGTTGCGCAAAAGTGGGACGGGACCCTTGTTTATGACGTTAAAGATGAGGGTGGCAAAGATGCTGCAGGCTCAAACGTACGTTCATCAAAAACAAATGGTGATCAGGGATATCACGTGGACAATGCCTTTAATTTACCTCCGAGTTTTGTGAGCCTTTTATGCTTGCAAACCGCTAAAGAAGGGGGGAAAAGCGGCATAATTAGCTTTGAAACAGTTCATAATCTTCTCCGGAAAAAATATCCAGAAACACTCGAAAGGTTATACGAACCATTCTATTTCGATAGACAAATGGAGCATGCCCCGGGTGAAGCTCGAACCATTTGCAAACCTATTTTTGAGAAAGATGGGGAGACGATACGTGCTAATTATTCTCCAAACGTTATCTACAGAGGCTACGCAATGATTGATGACAAAATGGACGATAGAACCCATCAAGCCCTTGAAGCAATCAAGGATGTGTGCGAGCAACCTGGTATTGGGAAAAACCTAGAATTTGAGATTGGACAGGTTCAGATCTTGAACAACAGACGCGTTGGTCATCGTAGAACGGGATACACTGACTGGCCTGAACCTGAGCGTCAACGCCACCTCGTTCGAATGTGGATTCGTGATGACGGTTTACCTTTTTATCACGGATAAAAAAATTTAAGCATAGTTTGTAAAGGGCGGTTAACTATTATTTACCTCGCTGTGCCACCAGAATAATAGCCTGACGGTATAGCAGATAAACGATCGTAAGCACACCACCCACCAAGCACGAACTAGACACCCAAGTATCGAACAACCCGATTACGCTATAATCAACCATCACCATGGCCTGAGAAAACACATTTTCACCGATCTGTCCCAATATCACACCCATTACAACAGCTGGAATAGAGTAATTGGTTTTACGCATGAAAAACCCTAAAACCCCCGCACCAAACATTACGTAAATATCAACGATGCTTGCCCGCAATGCATACGTACCAATTGTAGCGAAGATAAGGATGCAAGGTGCGAGTATAGGAAACGGTATGCGGAGCAAATGAACGATACCTTTGGCCTCAATTACACCAAGAAATAAAATGGCTAGGCTCGCCCAAAATATTGAAGCAAACAATACCCAAACTAAATCACGGGCTTCAATCATAATTAATGGCCCAATTTCCATGTCGTGCATGTTAAAAACACCGATCATTATCGCAGTAAGCGCGCCCCCCGGAAGTCCTAACGCAAGCAACGGTATCATTGCAGCACCCGTCGCTGCATTGTTAGCAGTCTCGGCCGCGACCACTCCTTCCGGCTCTCCCTTACCGAACCTCTCGGGATTTTTTGACCATCTCACAGCTTCATTATATGAGATGAAAGCGGCCAAAGTTGCTCCTACTCCGGGTAAAAGTCCACAAAACCACCCAATAATAGCTGAACGCACCACAGCGAGTTTCATTCCCCAAAATTCTAAAAATGATGGGTATGCGACAGAAACTTTGGATGAAGAATGGGTCCCTGATGCAACTCGTTGTCCTTGAATAAAGACCTCTGCCACCGCAAAAAAACCCAGAATTAAGGGCACAAAGCCAATTCCGCCACTTAAATACAAAGTTCCAAATGTAAACCTCGGGGTGGCTCCAACGGGGTCCTGACCGATAGTTCCTAAAAATAAACCAAATAACAATGAGAGCCAGCCTTTAGATAAGGAACCTGTTCCGACCCCCGCAACAACAGTCAAACCAAAGAAAATAACAGAAAATACCTCAATAGGCCCAAACGTGCTTATGGCGAAGTTAGCTATTGGAGCAGTCGCCATCATCATCAGGATAGCTGAGATCGTTCCACCAATTGCCGAACATGTCACTGCGAACCCAATCGCTTTTCCAGCTTGACCATTTCTAGTCATCGGATAACCATCAAAAGCTGTTGGCGCATTTTCAACGGAACCCGGAATGTTAAATAGTATTGCAGTTATGGCACCGCCATATACACCGGACACGTATATCACTCCGTACAACATGATAGCGTGCTCAGGTGAAAGCCAAGCACTAAATGGCAATAACACTGCCGCTAAAGTTAACAAACTTAGGCCGGGAATGGCTCCAAAAACTAAGCCTCCCACTAATCCACCGATAAATACAGCTATCCCGATAGGATCTGTAAAAAGTAAGGTAGTTCCAGTAAAGAAATCATTCATGTCGATAAATCACACAAATCACTGAAAAAAAGAGAGAAATTGGCCATTTAAAGAGTGAAAAGCACCAGCACCCTGCGGTAAGGGCGTAAAGACCAAGTGTACAAATAAAAATATGATCATTCCGTAAAAGCCAAGAGAAACAAAAAATATTTTTTTCACCTCCCGTACGCCCATCACATACATATACAAGGGCAAAAAGACTGGTGTGACAAGAAAAAAACCAAACTGGTGCATACCGTACACGTAAACAAGAGGTAATAAAAAAATGGCCAACGTTCGCACATTTACATTGAGAAATACCGCTTCATCCGCCTCTTTGAGGCTTTGCGCCTCCCCATTAAGCAATGGATCAGAAGTTATTTGATTGGTTGTGCTGCGGGAGAAAAAGATAGAAAGGATCTGAATAAACGACACCAGGATAATGCCCACGAGAATCACTTGGGGCCAGAAAGCCGCACCCAACTCAAATGTCGGAAGTGGACCCATGTAATCTAGAGTAATTAGTAGTCCGACTATTCCAAAAACAACCCAAAGCACGGGCGCCAAAACAGCTTTAAAATTGTTGGCCATGATTGCTGTTCCTCAGATAATGACTTGGGTCCCCTAAGGCACCCAAGTCAAATTACGCTGCTCTGCTGATAGCAGAATGTAAACAAGCCTTAAAGGCCCGGTCGGACTTTTCGCCCCATCTCTTTGTAAATCTTTGCATACTCCGTAATTGAAGAGTCAAATATCTTTTTAGCGTCCTCTGCACTCCTAAATGAGTCCACGATATCGAGGCTTTTCCGTTTGAGAAAAGCCTGATGCTCCTCCATTCTATAGGCTTCTGCCATTACTTCCTGCAAATACGACACAATTTCAGCTGGTGTTTCTCTTTTAATGAAAAAACCGCGAACGCGTAAAAGAGGATCCCACTTCATACCATAGTCCGCATGAGTAGACTTTGCATCTGGAGCCACCTTAAAACGCTCCGGCCAAATTGATAGAACCGGGGCCAGTGTTCCAGCTGCAACATGCTTGGAAACGTCACCAGGTTGTTCAACTAAAACATCTAATTTACCCCCGATAACTGAGCCATAACGCTGAGCCGGTTTTGCGAAAAGAACTTGTTTGCTCTCATACCCGAAGTGTTTTTCAACCATGATCTGTGTTATTAATTCCATCTCAGAATTGAGATTGGACACACTTAACTTCCCTTTTCCCTGCTTGGCATAATTTACTACTTTATCCCAGTCAGGTTTTCCACCAGTCATGAAGCGTTTATCATCGCCTTTAATGTACATTCCGGTTGGAGCAACGTTCATAATTACAAGAGGTATCAGGTCTTTAGTAGGATGAATGTTATGAACACCTCCGACATATTTTGTAATTAGACCATCGGTGTGCATTAGAAGAGTATATCCGTCGGCTGGCGTTTGCTGGTAGTCAGGGAGGCAATTAGTACCGCCGCCACCCGGTTTACTGACCATATTGACTTTTGTACCCATTATTTTGGACATAGGCCCCTTCATGGCCATTATAGCCTGAGCTGAGCCGCCCGCCTTTCCGTAACACATAATAATTGTTATCGGCCGCGAGGGATAACTGCCAGGCTTTTTGGGTGCCGCAGCCACCTCACCCGTAATAGCGGCTACAAGTCCTAACGCGGATAGAAATCCAGCCACCTTTTTGAGGCTTAAAGTAAACATATAAAATCTCCCTAGTTAACTAATTAAACCACATTATCTCGATCCTAACGCACCAGCAAGAAATCCAATGGATGATTGTACAGACAATGAGCGCTTCACCCTGGAGGCCAGATAATGCATCTTGGATATAAGGCTCCCGTTTTTTTTCCATTGTGTCAAAATTTATTGTGCATACCACAATCTAATTTTTGCATGGCTCCCGGTTATTGCGCTTGTGCTCTAATCTAAGATGATTTTTTTATAATCTTTTATTCAATAAAATCCCACTATTCGTATGTTTGGAATTGGCGTTTCGACCGTTTATTTAACAATGTAATAGTATCATAAAGGGAGCTGCCGACTACGAACTCACTGACATAAGGATTACTTCATAATACCAATATAAAATACAAATCAATTTATAGCATAAGGATAAGAATTGATATCGACCCAGTTCACAAACAAGGAAAACGCGTGATATGAAGACGACAACGATTGAAAAACTTACTATTCGGAGGGTGAAATTACCGCTTACAAGCCCTTACATTTTATCTTACCGAACATTTAATACATTTGAACCAATTATCGTTGAGCTAGCGTTATCGAATGGGGGTGTGGGTTGGGGTGAAGGTCATATTTCCCCCGGCTCAAGCTCAGAAACACGAGATGCCGGTTGGGAGTTTGTAAATACAATATCAAGAAGATTGATTGGTGAAGAATTAGACGCTGCCATTTCTTTAATTCTTCAAGCTTCTGGAAATTTACCAGTTGCAAAGACCTCGCTTACGTCGGCTATTGAAATGGCACGTTCCTATCAAACGCTAAAAACAACTGAGGCCTTCTCATTTCCAATTTTAACGCCGTTTAACGCCACGAATTCTTGCTCGATAGGGAGAGAAATTGAAATGCGTTTAAACGAGGGATTCCGGACGTTTAAAATAAAAGTTGGCAAAGATGTTGATCAAGATCTAAGTCGAGTTGCAGCCATTCAAAACAGTCTCTCGGGTCGCGCGACCCTTCGTTTGGATGCTAATCGCGCTTATTCGGTAAATGACGCTATAAAATTTATTAAAGGACTCAACTCAGAGCAGATAGAATTATTCGAACAGCCATGCAACGCGGAAGATTGGGATGCAAATGCGGAGGTAGCTAAGCTCTCTTCTGTACCAGTAATGCTGGACGAGCCAATTTGCTCATTTCCCGATATTGATAGAGCAGCCCTAATTAAAAACGTTTCTTTTTGTAAACTTAAATTGAAGCGATTTGGAAGTCTTGCGCGCCTCGAGAGCGGACTGAGCCGAGTTCAGGAGCATGGAATGCAAGCTGTTTTGGGGGACGGGCTCGGTGGAGACATCGCTTGCTGGATGGAAGCATGCGTGGCAAGTCGATTTATCCAAACTGCCGGTGAGTTTAATGGCTTTCTAAAAATCAACCAAAGCCTGTTTAAAAATCCCATTAAGTTCTCCGACGGCAAGGTTCATATTCCCAAGAATTACTGGCCTGAATTGGATATAGATTACATGGAGGACCAAACTATCACGCAAATTCAATTCCAACCATCTTAGAGGGAGCGATAGAGGTATCCCGGAATTGAATATTTGTTTCTTTAATTATTTTTTTAGGAGAAAATTTGAACATGAAATTCGATTTAAACAACAAAGTAGCATTAGTTACTGGAGGGGGACGAGGAATAGGTAAAGCCATTGCACTGGCTTTGGCCCGCAATGGCGCAAACCTGGTTATTTGTGGACGAACAGAACAAACTCTCACCGAAACCGCTGAAGAAATACGTGACTTAGGTCAAGAGGCATATCCTATAGTAGCCGACATCAGAGATTATAATAATATAAAAAAGTTACTATCTCAGGCAGTTGAAGCAGCCACTCAGCTCGATATACTCGTAAATAATGCTGTACATTCCGTCGGTGCTCCGTTTGATGAACAAACAGATGAAGATTGGCAGCAGCATATCGACGTAAAACTTATGTCTTATATCCGATGTAGCCGCGAGGTAATACCCCATATGACAGCAGTTGGTGGTGGACGGATAATCAACATTGCAGGTATGACTGCAAGGATTGTTGCAACCTTGCGACCAACAAACGGGGTGGTAAATGCCGGGGTCACAAATTTTACAAAATCTCTAGCTAATCACCTCGCTCCATCCAACATTACAGTTAACTGCATCCACCCGGGAATGACAATCACCGACCGAATGAGAGCTCTTTTTGAGAGGCGGGCATTAGACGCAGGTGTAACCTACGAGGAAATAGAGGCCGAAACGATATCTGAGATTCCCATCGGACGACTAATTCTACCTGATGATATTGCAAACAGCGTTTTATTTTTTTGCTCACCGATGGCTAATAGCGTGACCGGTCAATCCATCGCGGTTGATGGAGGATCCGGGACAGCAATTAATTATTAATATCATGAATCTTAACCTTGACGGCAAAACATGTCTTGTCACCGGGGCAAGCGCCGGTATTGGCCTCGCGATAGCCCAAGTTTTGGCGAAAGAGGGGGCCAAGCTTGCAATTTTAGCCAGACGGCAAAAGCTCTTGGAAACCGTGGCTGATGAAATTCAATTTGAAACTGGTAGTCGTCCGACTGTCGTAAGTGCGGATTTAACGGAGACAACTACTCCCGCCCAAGTAAAAAGGGATGTTAATGACGCTCTAGGTTCTATCGATATTCTCGTAAATAATGCGGGGCAGTCGAGCCAAGCCGATCCAATTGCCCCCGATACGGATTGGAGCTCTGGCTTTGATTTAAAATTTACAGCAGTACGAAGGTTAACCAATTGTTTCCTGCCTGACATGCGGTGCAATAAATGGGGACGAGTTATCAATATTACTGGGAGCATCGAGCCCCCGGGTGCAAATGCTGCGCTGACTGCTTGCGCTGCTGTTCATGCATGGGCTAAGGGGTTATCGAGAGATCTCGCCCCTGACGGAATTACGGTGAATTCCATATCTCCCGGAAGAATTAATAGTGAACAAGTACGGAAACGGATGCACCGCGATCCTCAAGAAAAAAAAAAGATACATTGAACAATTTATCCCAATGGGTCGCTTTGGAGAGCCAGAAGAACTGGCCGATCTGGTTGCATTTCTCGCCTCACCTCGGGCTTCTTACATTACAGGAACAGTCATACATGTCGATGGCGGTAAATCTTTCGCAACTTAATTCGTGAAATACTCTTCAACGCTATACCGCGTTTCATACTCACAGTAATTAAGAGATTATGATTAACAGGTCTTCCAATTAATAGTGGGTTCACAATAAGTGTCTAAAGTATTCGTAAATGCATGTTTAGCCCCCAAATACCGTGCACCCCGCTGCCCCAAGGCGTTATTCCGCTCTCCTCTCCATAAAATTTTTTACCAGCCAGATTTTTTATCATTACCCGACTTACCCTTGATCCCTAGAACTCGCCCCGTCGAACTTCTTACAAATATCTATTTGAGTTTTTACTTGCGTGTTGGGGCCAGACTCATATGATATTTCTTTGCACAGTATTGGTTTCTTGCCTTTTATTTGTGCATACTTAGATTGTTGGCTTTAATGGTGTAGATGAAGTCGTCAATCATACTGTTATTTTCGACTATAAATTATTGGTAAATAAATATAAATCGTCCATTATGAAAATGTTTTTGGGACTTACAACGCCCTGAGGAGAAAAAATGAAAAACTACATCGCCACGCACTCGTTTTTTTCGGAAAAATTAAAAGCTGACTGCTTTGAAGCAATCGGCTCGATGTCAGAAGGTGAGATCGCCTCGTCTATGACCGGCGAACGAGCTATTTGCCAGATGACATGGCATGATGGTGGCATTGGTATGGAGATGGTATGCTGGTGGAAAGCCGAGAGTCCAGATGCAATAATCGATCAATTAGGAGACATGAATAGTTTCTTCACCACTGAGTCCAAAGAGCTAGATCAAACAATTGATTTTAATGCCATGAGGGGGTAACGGCACTTTATTTAGGTTGGTCTTTTTATTAACTTCAAGAATCCATCCAACCACCAAAGTCCAACTTTACCCCTAAAAACCAGTTTGGCGATGTTGTTTCTCTAGACCATAAGCAGTCATATTCCGTTTTTTTCTTGCAGCTAAAAAGCATAACCTTTGCAAATTGAACCTATCCACGTGGCTTCGTTTGTAGATCTAATCTTCTGTAAGCTGGCTCTCGACATATGGTATTTTATTCCATCATTGCTCTATAATTCACACATGATGTAGTTATGTACTTTTTGCTCATGTTCAATCAAATTTAATTAATAGCTGCTTAAAGTACCATCGCAGCCATCTCAACAGCCGCCAATGTTTGCGCAATATCTTCATCTGTCAAAGCTAGGGAAATATAAAATTTACTCGGCGAGCGAAAAATACCGTTCTCAAGGAGCACTCTATTGAAAACTAGAGCTTTCTCTCGATCACCTTTCAGTACATCCCGGTAATTGCAGATATCATGATCAGTAAAAATCACATCGAACATAGATGGATGGCCACTGACCTTTACCGCGTGGCCTTTAGCTCTGAGCCTCTTGCCTATTCCATTTATAAGTGTCTCACCGTAACCGAGGAGTTTTTCGTACTGACCGGGACGGCGGAGTATTTCCAATGTCTTGATTCCTGCAACCGCCGCAACAGGATTACCACTCAAAGTACCGACTTGCATTAAAAAGCTATCAGGGCCAACCTTTTCTTTATCGAAGTGATCCATAATATCAGCCTTGCCAGCAATAGCAGCAAGCGGAAATCCGCCACCAATAACTTTACCCAATGTGCACACATCCGGCGTCACACCATAGAGTTCCTGGGCTCCACCGTAGGCGAATCGAAAACCAGTGACGACCTCGTCAAAAATCAAGATAATACCATTTTTATCGCATTCCTCACGTATTGCCGCTAAAAACCCTGGAGCAGGCGGTATAACGCGTTGTAACGGCTCTACTATAACACCAGCAATTTGACTTGCATGCTCGCTGATTAGAGACCGCGCAAACGCAACATCGTTGTAAGGCGCAACAAGCATTTCATCTCGGAGACTTTGTGGTATTCCGGCTGAGTCCGGGACAGCAACGGGAAAATTCGATTTTTTTTCCGGAGCCAAGCTCATTTGACCTTCCGCCGACATACCATGGTAACCACCCTCAAATTTCATGATCTTATCACGGCCAGTCACGGCACGCGCGAGCCGCATGGCGTACATGTCAGCCTCGCTCCCCGTTGAGACGAACCGAACCTGTTCAGCACATTCTAACGCGTCACATATATCCTCGGCCAATTGGACGCCGCGGGAATTGTTCGCAAAAAAAGTAGTGCCCTTGGCTAGTTGCTCACTGACAGCCTCAACGACCTCTGGATGACCGTGACCAACTAACATAGGTCCTGACCCCAGCAAATAATCAATGTATTCGTTTCCATCTTCGTCCCAAACATGCGCTTCTTTACCCTTGCGGATCATGATATTAGCCGCAAAATTACCAAAGGTCCCCGCGGGAAGGACTTCATGAGCGCGCTCGATAATAGCTCGCTGGCGCATGCTTGGACTCCTCAGACAACATACTAATATACTCCAGAGAGCATAAACATTCTAGGGTACTTGTTGCAATGCCGATTAAGGTCTAAGTGTGTCTATTTGCAGCGGAGCAGTAATAAGGTTACTAGATCAGGGCCGTAAATAATTTAAAACCACGCATGCCAACCTGATGTAAGCTGTAGAGCAGGGAATAGAGTAAAGTGAAAGAGGGTAGGGTGGGGGGACAACCGAGCTAAAGTTTATTTTTTCATTGGGTTTAAGATACGACCAATAATTTAACCAAGAATAATTATTTGCTAAAAATATTATTTGTCATATGCATTGTTATGATTATTCAATATAATGTTGGGTGTGATCTATTTTTTTAACTTAGTTTATAGGTCGATGTTATTTCTTCAAAGAGGAATGGATTTTGCAAACTTATTGGGAGCGAGCACCAGCGCGTATCCTTCTCTAACACCATCACCCTTTAGAAGAAGAGCTACCCCTTTGTACGTTCAATGACACCGAAACAGGCCGGCGTAAGTCATCCAGCACAGGGCAATGAGCATCAACAACCTCCTGCAATCGGCATATATCCTCCTCACTGGCCGGACTCTCCAAATAAACTGTACCGGCAATTTCCTCAAAACCAGCTGGTACATGTTTTGCGACGTCCAAAAAACCCCGTAAATCTTGTGTACCAGTCAACTCCACCCGAATACCATCCAATTTGATACCATTAGCTGCAGCGTAGAGCCGCCATGTTACTTCCTGACACGCCGCGAGAGACGCTAACAGGACCTCACTAGGTTTTGGACCTTTGTTACCCCCTTCAAACCCAAATGGCTGATCGATAGTCATGTCAAAATCGCGGATTTTCAAGTAGCTCTCAAAACCACCTTGGTTCTCGCTACACACATTCACTGTAATAACATTAGTCATGGAGCCGTCACGCAACCTTTTCTGGCACCGTTTAAACAAATCTCTAAACCGCTCGTTTACATCAATAGAGGAACCTTCATTTTTATCAGATTTTCTTTCCAAATCAGACATTTTCATAGCCTCCAAGGCATCACGCGTCTCAGCATTGTCTATTGTAAAGCCTTTGTTGAGCGTGCGAGCAATACCTCGTAATGTGTTTTTTGCCGCTGCGTAGCAATAACTGCATTCCGCATAAGCACAGCTACCGTCACTGGCCCGACACCTCCGGGCACCGGCGTAATCCATCCTGCTACATCGGCACATGATGCAAAATCCACATCACCAACAACTTTTGACTTGCCCTCAGGTTGATCAACCTGATTGATACCAATATCGATAACAACCGCGCCGGGTTTTATCATTTCTTGAGTAATTAGGTTGGGCTTCCCAGCGGCAACAAAAACTGCATCAGCTTGGCGAGAATGGACAGCAAGATTGCGGGTCCTATGGTGACAGACTGTGACTGTTGCGCCCTCAGCCATTAGTAAAAATGCAATCGGCTTACCAACAATCTCCGAATGCCCAACCATAACCACCTCAAGGCCCGCTAATTCAAGGCCTGTTGTTTTCAGCAACTCCACCGCTGCCAAGGCAGTACATGGCCCAGTCTCAAGGTTTTGGTAGACTATCTTTCCTATAGAGGAGGGGTGCATACCTTCCACGTCTTTCAGTGGGTGCACGGCCTCCTGCAAAGCATGGACTGAGATATGATTAGGAACCGGCCTTTGCATTATTATTCCAGTAATACGCGGGTCAACATTCATGCTCTCGATAGCCGCGAGGAGTTCAGCTTCAGTTACGCTCGCAGGAAAGTTCCTCTCTTGGAATTCGATCCCAGCTTTCTCTGCGTTGAGCCGCTGATTACGAACATAAAGACCCACTTCATCTACCTCACCAACGGTCACCGATATCAAATGGGGGCGCCAACCCTTTGAGTCGAGGTCCCTGACATCTAACTTTAGATCCTCAATCATACGAGCGGCATGTGCGCGACCATCGATTAACTTGTGGTCATTTGATATTGCTTGAACTTGCGCCATAGTCGATTCTCCATGGTTAACAGGTTTATTTTAAAAGCAACGATTTACATTAATGTTGCTAAGCTCTCCGGATATAACCGAAAGTTGAGAGATAGACCCACCTATCGCTGCGTACCCCATACCTACAACTCTATTTATTTCCGAATTGCGTTGAATTGACGTGATTGCAATTTCACTGTCTTTTGGGGGAAAGGGTTTTTGAGGTGACCATTCAATCTCCCTCAAGACATCATCTGTAGCTTTCCCCCGACGCAGGTTCGCCGAAAAGCACAATCTTCTGACTCGTGCAGGAATTACACTCCCCGGCCTAATCCGACTTAATCCAACGTCTGCTGGTCCAACTGGCGGATGGAATTCTTTACTGAATAACGGTAGTCCAGCTCTTAGACGCAAGCGGTCTGCCGCAATAAAACCGGAGGGGAGGGCGCACGCCTTCAACACCGACCAGATTTGTCCCGCATCGGACGGTGAGCACAAAATTTCTATACCCTCCAACCCAGTATACCCTATGCGACCAACCCTGCACGATAAGGAGTGCAATTTTATGTCCGCAAATTTGAAAAAAGCGATATTTAAAACTTCGTCACCACCACGAAACTGGGATATGATTTTATTTGTCGCTGGCCCTTGCAGGGCGATACATGCCGTTCCGTCTGATAGATCACGTAAAATTACATTTTTACCCAAACACTTGAGTTTGATGTAATCTATATCCTCAGCACGCCCCGACATAACCTCGACTGTGTCTATTGCAGTTCGCCACACTGTCAGATCCGATATCAGCCAACCGTCCTCATCGCTGAACAACGCATAACGGATACTGCCGATGGGCATCGTATTAAAGTTTCGTGCGCAGATTGTGGAAATAACGCCGAGGGCTCCTAATCCTTTGATCTCAATGCGCAGTAAAAATGAATAATCAAAAATGGCAGCATTGTGACAGCAAGCATTAACTTCGTCCTCTATATTACTGAAAAAAATAGGCATTACATCCGTTTTAAAGCCACGAGGGGGCGGATTTGGGATTTGATAATTTGAGTGGTTTAAGTATGGCACTAACTGAATTCGATCTCGATAAAATCGAAACCGCTCTATTTCACTTTTTTTCCAGAATACGCTCTAAAGTAGTTAGCTTTAGAACAATAAAAAAGGCTAGGACACTCGATAGCCACTAGCCTTTTTATAACAAATTCAGCAAATATTACTCTGCTGCGATTACCGTATCATTTTGCTCAAGCATTGCTAAAGGATTCATTGGGGTTACTCCGAGATGCTTACCCCACTCTTCGTAGTAATGCCGCATTCCAACTTCATCGTGAATAGTTGAATTTTCATGTCGACCATGCAAAATATTTCGCACCTCCGTCCCTTCGCGCATTGTTGTGCCTTGCCCGGCAACACCAATCAAATCTTCGTGAAGATTACGCCCGAAAGGCCCCCAAATTGAATTGTGATGCTCTATTCTGGTCGCCCTCTCTTCGGGTGTATCTTTCTTGAGTCCATAGCCACGAAACTCGATGAGTACTTTATTTGGGCCAAGGGGTGTGACTGAGTCACTGCGGTATGCGCTACCTCTTAGGTTAAAGTTAAAGCCGGGAAACAAATCGACCATGTACCATTGATTTGGGGGAAGATTGGGAAAAGATAACTCTCCACGATCCTCAAAACCCTCGTATTCCTCATAGTTTACTGTAAAGCTACTCACATTTACGTGTCCATTTGCAAAAGGAATATTCTTACGAGCAAAATAGGCCTCGTTAAATCCCGTTACGCGATTATGGTAGTGCATAAAGTCATGATAAAACTCACTGTTTGTGTCATGCCACAGCTTGTAGTTGGTCTCAATAATTGCTTTGTGGTAATGGAATATTTCCATTTCTTCTGTATCAATCGCGTCTGCGATGCAATCGAAAGCTCCAGCCGTCCATTCATCAATACTTTGAACTGGATTGGGGTCTAAGGTCACCCAAATCATGCCTCCGTGTTGCACACCACTGTGCAATTCCGTGAGCCCTTCTACTGAGATGCCGTTACCAGACGGACGATCTACCAACGGGCATAGGTAGACCTTAAATTCGCCCTCATGATTTACCGCGACAACATTCCGATGAGCGATTTGAGTTGACCGGAAATCGTTTGCCTTTGGCATCTCACTTTTATGGCACATTGGAATCCATACTTTAGAAAAAATATGTTCCAACTCTTGCTGATAAACCTCGTAGTTGTTGTAACACTCGCTCGAAATATGCTCTATGTCAGGCGTTGCTAACCAGTTTTTGTGATTTCTTGGTGGCATAGTGTTCTCCGTTTCATAACAAGGTAGGTAACAGAATCAGCGGCGATATCAACGACATACACCCACGCTGCTCTATATTACAAATATAGCATATATTACTGCGGAACCTAGTCTTTATTTATTTATTTTTTACAAAATATTATTTACCTCTCCGCCAACCTTGCATCAGATTGAAAATTACACAGACCGATAACCTCATCCGGCCAAATTTTTTACCTGACGAAATAAAATATCGATAATGTCTTTGTTGTTCATCCGCTTGTCATTAATTGTGTTGAGAAATAAAAGATTTTCTGGTTTAAAATCAAGCACATGAGATTTCTTATCTCGATTAGCTCGGTTTGCACTAACAAAGAAAAACGGTGCTGGTCTGAGATTATCTCCAGCACTCAATCCAACTACAATTTTTGTTCCGTTGTCGGTCAGTGAACACAACTCAAAACCAAGCGTGAAAGTCTCTGGCTGGACACTTAGAGAGTACTCTTCGCCCAATGCTTCTCTATCTGCAGCCGCATCCAACTGCACTTGAGATAAAATATCTGCACCTTTGGTAAAGCAATTGTGTAAAGCCCTTAGCTCAGGCTGCAAGCTTGACGCATTGTGCTCTTCAGTATCACCGAGAAAAAAATTATCAGAGTGAAAAGGCAGCTCTGTAGAGAATTTATTTTGATCCTTTTCACGGTGCAATAACTCTACCAAATACCAGGCCTCTACGTATGCAGGTGTGCGCTCATCAAACCAAAAGCTATGTTTTACCTTTTTTCCATCCTCACAAAAATATATCTCAAGCTCCAAGAAATTAAGTCCGACTTGAAGATTGTCGCAAAATACCCTCGTTTTCAGCGTGCTGGTAGACGTTTCCCACATCAATTCCAGATGCTTATTATTGTCCTCCTTTTCACGATAACTATTCACACCCCGAGCCATCCAGAAAAGGGCATTATGAGCCTCAAAACGCGCCCTTCTGTACTTTTTCAATCCAAATATCGATGTATCAGGCCAACCGGAAGACACACTTAACTCCATACACTGTATTTTAAATAATACGGTTTCGTTCTGAGCTGAATGGCTCGGCATGAGAGCGGAATTGTTATCTCATAGCCTGTAGCTGCAGATAGCGTCATTGACTCAGGAACCGCACACAATTCTCTGGTCTCTTTTCCTTCTAAACACTGATGTAAACACTTGGGATAAGCGAGCACTGGGTTACTCATCCGCTCCCCATAATTAAAAAGGACCCTTCACGACTGACTTGCAAGAGCTAAGAGCATAAACTGGAACGGAAGTGCACATAGATTTTTTCACAATCAAGAGCCTATCTTGGAAACTTAACTAAGCTATACCTCAATCCACGACAAAATTAGTTTTTTATAGTTTTACCATTCGTCATCTTCATGTTCATCGCTAAAGAACTCATCCTCATCGATATCGCCTTCCTCATCAAAATTATATTCGAGTTCCTCCGCAACGAATACCATGAGAGTATCACCATCAACCTTTGTCTCGTAGGTCTTCAGGGGTAATTCCGCTTCATCCTGCAATTCCATTGTGTCAAGGTCCCACGACCATAGGTGTTTAGTGCAGGTCAATTTGCAGCCAATAATAGTCCCAGATTCCTCCAATGGCTCCTCTAAATGGGGACAAATCGGGGGCAGAGCGGTAAACCCTGAACTATGATGAACTATTAAAAGTGGAACCCCCGCGTTAACTCTTGCCCACATACGTTTTATTGAGCCCTGCGGAACTTCGTCGATTGTACATACCTTCGTCCAGCTCATTTTACTGGCCCCTCATCTCGCTGATGGAATTGACATTTAGTATCGAGTTATCAAAAGTTTTTCGAAATTCAGATAGGCCAATGGGAGCCCTTATCTAGGCGACGATTGTCTAGTTTGGCCTCACGATGTGCAAATTTAGCCATGCCATCTTTTATAATGAATTTGTCATGATAGTGTCCTATCACGAAAAGACGGCTCTCCCCCGAATCTAAATGAGAATTCTGCCCATCCAGCATGTTTTGGTATACAATAACTGAGCTTACTGCTGTCGCCGTCTCTCCATTTTTCGCAACATCAATCGTATACACAGAGGTATGGCGATGGAGTGGCGAATGATCGGTGTTATGCTTTGGAAGCATATCCATCAATCCTTTGAGTTCTTTTTTATCACCTGAAAAATAAATCATGTCCTTATTAATCTCAGGGCTAAAGGAGGTTATCGCATATTCAAATTTTTCATCACAAAGCGCAAACCAATCATTCCATTGCTGAGTATCGAGGGCTAAAGCAGCCCTGTAAATTGTTCTTTCAATTTGTTTTTCTAAATCCAAATCCATACTTATTCCTTTGCCGCTCTTCGACTTCCAACATCTTTGGGATTATGTGCCAAGTTCACTATGAGTGTGTTGTTCAATCAGTTAAATCACCATTCCAAATATGCCCAGAATTACGCTAGAATGGTGTGATTTAGTGGTTTTATCCCCTCATATAGCTTCAGTAATATACCATGGCTCGCCATTAATGACTAATCGGAGAAAATGAGGAATCACCAATCAAATTAGGATCTGGTGACCGGCCTGTATCAAGACATTGCTTGGCCTCCATATATGTTGCTGGATCACTAAAAACCTCAACCGCAACTAAATCGTTTTCTCGGTAACTCCAGAATGAAATTCCCCCCTCCCGCTTTCCCGGCCGGGAGATTTGATACACTCGCTCATCGCCTACCGGCACAATACCAACAGATTGCAGCTTAGTATCGTATTGGTCTGACCAAAACCAGGGGGCTTGGATCATTGGAGGCGTTGCTTTTGTGAGAGTTGCCGCGGCTACGGCTGAGGTTTCCTGAGCATTGTGGACGGACTCCACGGTTGCTTTTTGCCCACGGAGCAGAGCAACATCACCTACTGCCAATACGTCCGGATGGCTGGTATACATATTTTCGTCAACCAAAATAGCACCGCCATCATCCATAAGTGTATCTAACCCTGCCTCATACGCTAATTTACTATCTGGAAGAACCCCTATACCAATCAGGAGCATGTCCCCCGATAGCGCTGTGCCGTCTGATAGTTTTACGCCTGCAAATACGCCATTTTGCTCAATAATTTCATCCACTCCTTTACCAGTAAGCAAAGAGACACCGTGGCTAGTGTGCAAATCAGCTAAAAAATTCGCCGCAGGAGCACTTGCAACCCTTGCAAGTATCCTGTCAGCGACTTCCACAACATCGATATCAAGGCCCTTTTTCCTAAGAGAGGCGGCAACCTCAAGACCAATATAACCACCACCGATAATAATTATTTTTTTCGCAGCCGAAGCTTGCTTACGAATAGAAATTGCATCGGACGGCTGCCTTAAAACGAAAACATTCCCGATACCCTCAGCGATCGGAAGCGTCCGAGGTACAGCCCCACTGGCTATAACAAGTTTATCAAATTGGATCTGTTCTCCATCGTTAAGTATGAGCTTTTTGGTTTCGAGATTAATTTTTTCTACACTAGTTTTCGTTCTCAGCCTTATGTCATTGGTTCTATACCACTTTTTCTGTTTTAAAAGGTAGTTAGAGTTGGACTTCTGATCTGACTCTAGAAGAAAAGCTTTTGAAAGCGGGGGTCGCTCCATTGGTCCTCCGCTTTGACGGTCAAGAATTGTTATGTTGCCGTCAAATCCGTTCTTGCGCATCTTATCAGCAACATTAATTCCTGCATGACTTGCCCCGATTACGACAACATGAAGACCGGGACGTTCAAATATTCTTTTTTTGGACGGAGGAGTGGTCGCTACATCGGTGGGAGGTGCCAGAAATTTCTCGTCTACATTGGATGGCAGACGATCCATAATACGCCCCCATTCATTGTAATATTGCCGAAAATACTGTTCGTCGTTCCCTTGTTCTTCGAGATCACTGTCTCTCTGCCAAGCTGGCAAACCAATATTCAGGGGACTCCACACCTCATTGTGGTCACTAATCCTCTTGGACCGAATACCCTCTGTATCCCCTTTTAGACCTAACCCACGGACTTCGAGCATTACTTCATCAGGTGCCAGTGGAGTAACTGTCATTACGCTCAAAGCGGCTCCGTGAATAGTAAAATGAAAGCCAGGAAAAAGGTCGACTATCAACCATTCCCCTCGTTTCATGTTTGGGAACGATAAATTATGCGTTGTTTCGCTCTCTCGGACCTTTTCCTGATCCGGTGCGTTAGCCTTAATAATTTCTTTAATTTCAGACTTCATCATCGCTGAAATGCGTTGCAACTGCTCGTCCAATTTATCAGATCTCAGCGGTAATTGAGTAGTGTGAGCCCAATCTAAAAGCTCACCGTATAGTCTGCTAACCTCTTCGCCCTGATGCTGTCTTCGGAGCACCCCGCTTATCACATGCCCAAAGCCTAGGTGTCTTAATCTGCTATTACTGGAACCTTCACTTAAACCGTCATTTATCTTTAGTTTATTGGTAATATTTTGCCTAAATTTGATCAAATCATCGTGATTTTCTTTGTAGTTTCTGCCAAGAACCGCTTTATGGTAATGGAAAACTTCTAGTGGACTGTGCTCGATGGAAACGCTCATATCTTCGAGAGCATCACCTACCCATTCTTCCAGCGAAATTTGTGGTTGATCGTTTAAATTGACCCAGACAAATCCCCCATACTTGACCTCACAACGCAAACGTCTGAGCCCAGCATCATTTTTTGAAAATCTATCTTGATATCCTTCTTTTTCCCGCGCAACGTAGACACAATTCCCGCGCATATCGAACTGCCAAGCATGAAACATGCATGTGATACGTTTTGGGTTGCCTGAGGGCTGTCCCTCGAGAAAACTACCCTGAGGTCTCCGCTCGATTAGCATGCCCCGATGGGGACAAACGTTCAAAAAAGCATTCACTTTATTATCATGCGCTCTTACCACTAAAATATTCTCACGCGCTATACTAGTGGTGCGAAAATCATAAGGTTGCGCAACTTCCGACTCATGACAGACGGGAACCCACACCTGTTTAAAGATATATTCGAGTTCATCTTCAAAAATCTCTGGATCAGAGAAAATTCTGCTGTCTACAAATTGCGAAGAGGATTTGCTCATGGACTTACTCTAAATAGTGACGACATCGGAATGACTTCTCCTCACAGCAAACTTAAATGTGTTTTTCAGCCCTAAGTTTGAAAGTTAATTTTCAAGTTTACTGAAATTTTTTATTGGCTATTGATCTTTATGTAGGCTGAGGTTGAACACCTCTTGCCACCCTCCTAATATTCCTAACCTTTTTTCATTCGTAAAACTTAAATCTTCTATCATTTGATAGATGGCCTCAAACTAGATATCAGATGTCTTCAAAATAGTTAGCCGTGAGCCGAGTAGTACTGGGAATATTGAAACAAAAAAGGCCCTTAGCGTGGGAGGAAAATTAAAGACTGCATTTCGTTTTACACATACTTGATGTGCATCATTAGTTTGAGTTTGGAGACTTTGATTGTTAATAAAGTTTTAGTCCCGGCAAACACAATCAATGAAGATATCACGGCTACCTAGCCCAAAAAAGCAGGGTTTTTTAGTATTTAATAGGTTACGGTTATCAATTAACAGTTAATTTGGATTTGCATTGATCAACTATCAGTGCGCCCAATCATAACCTTGTTAAAACATTTGTCGGGGTGTAGTGATTGTGTTAGGAGTTTGATTGATTAAGGCCACGCTTTTAATTAGATAAGCGTTACATCTTCTGTACAATCGGGTTAATATCAAAATCAAGATTGCGGCGGTCGGCGAATTTCTTCCAGCCCCCCGCCTCTTTTCAGCCAAACTGGGAGGTTGCTGTAATGAAATATAAATTTTTGAAGACTTTTGGGGTGGCGATGGTCGCTGCTCTGGCATTTGGTGCGACAAACGGGGCAAAGTCCGAAGTTGGATTTGGCAAACCAGGCGAACCCGTCAATGTTGTTATCGGTTATCAACCATACTATACAGAGTCATGGTCCGGAGTTGTGGTCAATGGCAAACAGCTGTGGAAAAAGCATCTTCCCGCAGGTTCATCCGCAAAATTTGAGATTGGCCTGCAAGGTTCAGTGATCGTTGGTAAAATGCTGGGAGAGAAAAATCACATTGGTTACATGGGCGACATGCCCGCCATTGTTGCCTCCATGCGCGAGAAGAAAGTTGATATACGGATGATCTCGGTGTTGGGAACATCCAAGCAACAGTGCAATATCTTTTTAGTACCAAACAATGCGCCAAAATTCAATTCAGGTATGGATGCGGTCAAGTGGATGGATGGCAAATTGATTGCAGCCCCGCATGGCGCATGCACTGATCGATTCGCTCTTCTAGCGTTCGAACAAGCTGGGATCAAGCCGTCCAAGTACCTTAATCAGAACATAGAAAACATTACCAAAAATCTTCAAGCAGGAAAAATTCAAGGGGCTGCGATCTGGGAGCCGACTGCTTCCAAGATTGAAATGAAGGGCATAGCGCGTCGAGCAGCCACTGGTGCTGACTTTGCTGGTGACGACTCTGGCGATGCTGGTTTTCTTGTGATGATGAATGAACTCATTGAAACACGCCCGGACGTACATCGCGGCTGGCTTGAGGCTGAGTTAGACGCGCAAATTTTCTTGGCTAACCCAGCTAATGCAAACGCAGTCGCAGAAATGGCTGATAATCAGACGGAAGGCATGGAGCGAAAAGTACTCTGGGCGTCTCTTTATCGCGACGAGTCTGGCGCTAACAAATTGACGCTTGATTTTGTGTTTAATGATAAAGTCAAGACTATGCTCAAGGCCTCCGCGGCTTTTCTTGCCGGTAAGAAGAAATTTGGTAAGCGGAAGCAATTACGTAAGGAAGCAGTTTGGGACGGCGTAGCCCGCGAGGTTCTCAAATCACGAGGGCTTTCAAGCCCATTGGGCAAAATCGACGGCGTTCCTCTATCAAATTACAAGCCGTAATACGAGAGTATTGTTCACGATGTGGGTCCCGAAAACTGATCGGGACCCATTTTTCGTACCAAAAAACCGGTTTATAACTCATTGATTTGTCAAAGACTCTAATCAATATGCTAGGTGCTAAATGACCGATACAACCTCGACAACTCAAACAAAAAAACCACCCACTGGCCTTACGCGGACTATTTATGATTGGGGGACCTCACTGAAATCTCCCACACCTTATCTGATGACGTTTGGAATATTCCTGTGGATTGGCGCCTATTACTTATTCGTTGAAGGTTGGGAATTGCCTCGTTTTAATAAGCTGCCGGGGCCAGTAGAGGTAATCACTGAATTTTTAAACCCCGATCCAGATTGGGGTATGTCGCTCTTCACCGCAGAGTTTTACGACCATGTTTTCGTAAGTTGTCGGAGAATTCTTATCGCATTTGCAATAGCCACGGGAGTAGGGGTTCCTCTAGGGCTATTCATGGGCTGGTCAAAGACTTTTCGCGATTACAGCTTTCCCATCCTTGAGACGTTGCGACCAATACCAATATTAGCCTGGGTACCGCTTGCCATTTTGATGTTTTCTGGATTGGAAACACCCGTCATTTATTTGGCGACTTTGGCCTCTTTATTCGTTACAACGCTGAATACACTCTTGGGTGTTGACTCGATAGATGAAGAATATTTTCGCGCAGCTAACTGTCTTGGGTCAAAACCCCATCATGTTTTCATGCACATAGTTGTGCCCGGGGCATTACCATTTATTTTTACAGGCCTCCAAATAAGTATCGGGGTAGCATGGTTCTCGCTAGTTGCAGCGGAGATGGTCTCGGGCGAATTTGGCCTAGGGTATCTGATCGTCGACGCTTACATGAATATAACTTATGTAATTATGGTTATTGCCATGCTCACGCTTGGATTTGTTGGCTGGCTCTCATCTGCACTAGTTCGGATCGCCGGCAATCGTTTAATGCAATGGCGGGTTCGCGCACTCGCTCTTGAAGGAAGATAGCATGACTTCTGCAAGCAGTAATCGGGGCGCGATCAGTATCCGCAACGTAACGAAAATATATGACCCTGAGGGGGTTAACGTTATGGCGGTAGATGATTGTTCATTGGAAATTGGAGCCGGAGAAGTTTGCATGATTGTCGGGCCTTCAGGGTGCGGCAAAACGACACTACTTAATGCTATCGCAGGCTTTCACTCAATCACCGAGGGTGAAATTTATCTCGATGGGGAGATGTTGTGTGGACCAGATAGGCCCCTTGCAAATCAGGGTGCGGATAGAATGGTTGTTTTCCAACACGGCGCACTATTTCCATGGAAAACACTCGCTGAAAATGTTGCTTATGGACCAATTGTTCAAGGAGCGATGAGTAAAGCGGAAGCCATTGACAAAGCTGGTACGATGTTATCAGAGGCTGGCATTGGGGATATGGCAAAAAAATACCCAGGGGAAGTCTCCTCGGGCATGGCACGTCGTGCTGAGATCGTCCGGGCGCTAATTAACGACCCAAGAGTACTATTACTTGATGAGCCTTATCGAGCAATGGACGCGCTCACAAAATCAATAATGCACGAATCCCTTCTGGAGGTTTATGACCGAACCAAGGTAACAATTTTTTTCATCACTCACGACCTTGAGGAGGCTATTTTTCTTGGTGATCGTGTTGTTGTAATGACCACACGACCGGCAAAAACCAAAAAAATAGTAGATGTAGATATCCCGCGGCCTAGAGACTATACGACGTTATCATCAAACCGCTTTAGAGAATTGGTGCAAGAGGCAAAGGATGCTGTGCACGAGGAAGCCGTTAAGGCCTTTGAAGCTGGTGAACGGGAATTAGCCTGAAGCTAAGCATTTTATAGATTAGGAAGTAACACAGAGAAGTAAAGATGACACAAGCTGCTCAAGATACAATTGCTCCCCACAAACCCGGCTCAAGTGGGGTATCGAACACGCCAAAAAAACGCTCAAAGATATTAAAGGCGTTGTCCAGTGACACCTTTTGGCGCGGCGTAGTCTCTCTAATAGGGTTTGTGGTTTTTTGGGAAATCTGCTCGCGAATGAAACAGTGGACAGGCGTGGAAGTGCCATGGATCGGCAAAGTCCCCCCACCGACAGAAGTTTTAGAAGCCTGGACAGAAATTTTCTGGCTGCCAGGCTATTGGGAAAGCTGGTACCTAAGTACTGGGCGGGTATTTGCAGGGTTTATTGCCGCGATGCTCTTAGGAATTCCATTTGGCCTATGCCTTGCGGTGAATAGGTATTTTCATGACATTTTCTTTCCTCCGTTTGAGGTACTTCGCCCGATTCCTCCGTTGGCTTGGGTCCCAGCATCTATCGTTTTTTGGCCTACCACGGAGCTTTCGATCGCGTTTGTCACTTTTCTTGGAGCTTTCTTCACCATCGTTATTAACGTTTTAGGTGGTGCCAAAAGTATTGATATACGGTTTCTTCGCGCCGCTCAGTCGATGGGGGCATCACAATGGGATTTATTTCGTAAGATTATCTTACCCGGCACTCTGCCTTCAATTTTCACGGGGGCCGCAGTTGGCATGGGTATAACTTGGGAAGTTGTTCTTGCTGGTGAGATGATTTCTGGTGGGGGGCAACAAGGTGGCGGCGGGCTGGGGTTCTTTATTTGGAGCTCGTACATGGGAGGTACGGTTGCGCAAGTGATTGTTGGTATGATTTCGATTGGTATCGCCGGATACCTGTCCAGTTCGCTGATCCGATACTTAGGTAGTATTTCGATGCCATGGCGCCGACTGTTTTAGGAGGGAAATCATGAATACCCAACAAACAAATCAATCGAACTTACCCTCCGATAATAAAGCGACTTTAGAACTCAGAAATATTAGTCGTACATTCGGTGATGAATGGGAGCGGGAGGAAATAATAAAAGATCTATCTCTCACAGTTAATCCCAGCCAATTAACGGTAATCGTTGGTCCATCTGGGTGCGGAAAGTCAACATTAGTCAATCTGATTGCCGGGTTCGATAGGCCGGATGCGGGCGAAATATTACTCAATAGCAAAAAAATTACAGATCCGGGTAACGATCGCATGGTGGTCTTTCAAGAAACAGCGTTAATTCCGTGGCAAACAACTCTTGAAAATGTGGTATTTGGACCAAATCTCCGTGGTGATCGCACAGCTGAGGAGGTCGAAGCAGAAGCTAATCGGCTCCTCGACAAAGTCGGTCTTGCAGAATTCAAAGAAAAGTACCCAATTCAGCTCTCCGGCGGCATGCAACGCCGAGCGGAGCTAGCGCGCGCAATGATTAACAATCCACTGGTCATGATCATGGACGAACCGTTTCGTGGTTTAGACGCAATGTCTCGCGAGCTCATGCAGGAATTTTTTGTACGGTTATTTGAAGAAAACCAGAAAACCAACCTGTTCGTTACTTCAGAAATTGAGGAAGCCATTTATCTTGCAGATAGATTGATTATCTTGTCAAATCGGCCAACTTCTGTTCGATCCATCATCGATATTGAGCTACCGCGTCCCCGAGATTTTCACATGCTAAGCAGCCCTGAAGCTTATGAATATAAACGAGAAGCGATGGAAATTTTGCATGAAGAAGCAATGAAAAGCTTCCATAGAGAAGATAATTCGTCAGCAGCAGCGGAATAATATAACCTCGTGGATGGGGTAACATTCCTTATCGAACGCGAGTTTATCGTTACGTTGGCTTTAGTGGGCGGTGGCTTGGCAACACTGGGTTCCACGATGGTTAATCGAAAAGAGCAAACAAATCTAGCATGGGCGCGACAGATGCTGCGACTAGGTTACGGGCTAACCTTCATCAGTATCACTTTATTTATAATTGCTGGCTTCGCCACAGCTTATTAAAAATAGGTTGGCACAATGGAATGCCATGATTGAAGCACAAAACCTAAAAAAACAGTTCAAAAACGTAGTTGCAGTGAACGGCGTCTCATTCAGTGCAAGTGTCGGCGAAGTGGTGGGTTTTCTGGGCGCAAACGGCGCTGGGAAGTCCACTACCATGCGACTTTTAACTGGTTTTCTAGAATTGGACTCAGGAAATATCCGTATTTTTGGTAATGATATGGGGAAACAGTGCCTTAAAGCACAAATTTTGATAGGTTATTTACCTGAATCTGCCTCTGGGTTTCCGCACCTAACCGTTTACGAATTTCTTAAATTTGTAGGCGAGGCAAGGGGGCTTCGGGACACAATACTTGAGAGCGCTATTCAAAACGTCTCCGCTAATATTGAATTGCTCCCAGCCATTAACAAACCATTGGCAGATCTTTCAAAAGGCTGGAGGCAGCGCGCGTGGTTGGCACAAGCTCTAATCCATGACCCGCCAATACTTATTTTGGATGAGCCCACCGATGGACTAGACCCACTTCAAAAAAATACAGTGCGTCGATTGATAAAAAGGATTGCGGCGGAAAAAATAATAATTATCTCCTCTCACATACTAGAAGAAGCTGAAGAAGTTTGCGACCGGATCATCATTATTAACGATGGTCGCATTGTAGTCGATAAACCGAAAGACCAATTAATAGACAAAGAAGGCAATCTAGCTCCAATGTTTGAGCAATTAGTCAAAAATGCTCAACCAGACCAGATTAATTCTTCATGACAACCGGAGTTCCAATATCTTCAATACGTTCGATAGCGGCGGTATCCGGCCATGAACTGCGTATGTTAATCTATTCTCCCCAGAGTTATCTGTTTATGGCTGGTTTTCTCATCTGTTTATCGGCGGCTGTTTTCCTCGTTGCAGAATTCTACGCGTCAGATGAAGCATCAATGCGTTTCATGTTAATGTTTGCCCCATGGGTTGGTGTAGTCTATGTGCCCGCTTTAGCCATCGGGATGTGGGTTGACGAAAAAATTGATAGCAGTTCAGAACTTAGTCAAACGCTTCCTATTTCTATTTTCTCAATTATTTTAGGTAAATTTTTTGCGGGGAATACAGTGCTGTGCGTTATACTGCTATTTACCGCACCGTTTCCATTTACCATTTTTTATTTAGGCGATCCAGATATAGGCCGGGTCGCAGGCGGATATTTCGGCTTGGCTTTGATGTTTGGATTGTTTTTTGCAATCGCATTATTCGCTGTGGTTCTCACACGGGAGCGAGTAGGCGGGTTTATTGTTGGGCTGAGCATTCTATTTTTGGTAATGCTTTTGGGGTGGGACGTCTTTGCTAATCTGCTTCGGGGGGTTATTGAACCCCAGGTCATTGCATTCATTTCGCTGTACAGTCCGCGGACTTGGATATTGCGTATGGGCGACGGCTTAATCGAGTTTGCTGGCATTATCTATTTCACAGGAGCAACTGGACTAGCCTTAGTATTAACAACTGTAATAGCGAAAAAAAATAATATCTCGTGTTCTTTGACCAATGGCTTTAGCAGGCTTGGCCTCCCCACAGCTGTGGGGATGATGGCCTTAGTACCTTATTTAGCTGATAAACCAATTGCGCTCGATCTGACAGAGGAACAAGAGTACTCTCTTCACAAGGCGACACAAAATATCCTGCGGAATCTTCCAAACAAAATATCCGCAACCTTATATTGGAGCGCTAATGAGAGCAGTGTTCCAATTGCCATAAAGTCCCATGCCAGACGGATTAGGAAAGTATTATCGTCAATGGCTCAAATCTCTAATGGTAAATTCCAGATTTTTGAGCTGGACCCTCTTCCTGACAGCAATGACGAACTTCAGGCCCTGTCAGCGGGTGTCAGGCGCGTTCCGATGACATCGGGTGACCATTTTTATTTGGGACTTACGTTATCATCTTACAAGCGAAAGGGTGAAATTGCATATTTTGATTTGTCCCGGGACCGTTTTGTTGAATATGACATTGCTCAAAGCATCAGTACATTTATCCAGAGTAATACCCCAAAACTTGGTATTATCAGCCCACTGCTACCATCATCCGCTGCGATCAATGATCGAGAGGGTTTATCCTTCGTAAACGAGCTTAAACGCGCGTATGATGTAGCTGTAATACCATATTTCAAAAAAGAGATTCCAATTGGTCTCGACGCATTGTTAATTATGGATGCAAGTATCCTGCGACGAGAGATGCTATTCGCAATAGATCAGTTCGTCATGTCAGGTGGTAGCTTAATCATTATGATTGATCCTTTTGTGCGGTTTAATCGCGGTTCCAATTCAGTAAATCCATCACCATCTGGTGAAATTAATGACATTTCCGATTTGCTAATGAAATGGGGTGTTAAATACAATGGAGATCGAGTGATTGGTGACCGTAAGGCTGCATCTCCTGTCGCAGACCAAAACGAGGCTCGTTTATATTTTCCTTTTTGGATGAGAATCCGTAGAGCTGGTCTCAATGAAGATCATCCAGCTTCAGCTAGCCTCAATGAAATTTTTTTAGTAGACCCGGGCTCTTTTGAGTTTGAGGCGTCAAATAGAATTTTACCGCTCGTCTCAACATCCACGGAGAGTGGATTCTTACCTCGCAAAGGATATGGTGATCGCAAACCACGTAACTTAGCAAATGCATTGAAGACAGATGGTAACTCACGCAAGATTGCGGTAGCAATACAATCGCCATTCGAGAGTGCTTTTGATAGCCCAGTAACGCACTCTTTGAAACATCAAAAAATCTCAACTGGGTCACCCCAAGTTTTTGCCATCGCCGATGTCGATTGGGTTTTTGACCCATTTTCTTTGCAGCGCGTCAACATCAGTGGTCGAACCATTATTCGCCCTCTTAATGACAATCTAGTGTTTTTACTCAATTTAATCGAAGTAGCTGCAAGGCAAAATACCCTGTCGGGTGTGCGTGCGAGAGGAAAATTACAACGACCATTTCTTATTGTGCACGAACTATCAAAAACTGCCCAAAATAGATACCGAGAAGAGGAAGAGGCTCTCTTAGCTCAAGTAACTGCCATAGAGGTTCAAATGCAAGCGGCGTTAAGAGCTGCCGGTGAGACCAGCACTGAGAATCTTCCACCAACATTAAAAGCAGAAATTTTGACTTTTCGAAAAAATCTAATCAAATCCCGCTCTAGTTTGCGAGATCTTCGGCGTAAAACACGCGAAGACGTTGAGCTATTGGGCAAATGGATTAGCAGTATAAATATTTTAGCTGGACCGTGCCTGGTCGTTTTATTTTGGTTTTTGACAAGGGCTTATCGACACAGCCGTCGCTTCTCAAGTAGTTAAACTTCATTTAGGCTGGTGTCTTCACCGAATCTCCAAACCATTGTTTCATCTCGGCCGTTTCGCACAGGTCTTTTGTTATCGAGGCGGCTATTTTTGCCATAGGCATTACTGGCTCACTCGGTGACCAAACTAGACCCACCTCCCGCGAGATCTCTGGATTGACCAATTTAATCTCTTTAGTCCCGGGAAATCTGCCGGGCAATCTTGCGAAATGACTTGGCACGATTGTTACTAATCCAGCAAACATAACGTGAAAAATAAGATTAAGGATGGAATCTGACGCGACAACCACGGGGGTAGGGGAACAGTCAATTTTATGAAATGCCTCATCAATAATGCGACGCTCGTGCATTGATGGGTCAAGGAGACATAGCGGAAGTTCTGCAGCTTCCTCCCATGTAATTTGTTCCATCTCAGCCCACTTGGAACTCTCGGGTACCAGCAGACTAAGTTCCTCTGTATAAATTGACATCGAATGAAGGTCAGCTATCGATTTCTCATGAATGTAAGTGATGCCAACATCAAGCGCAAAACTGTTCAATCCCATGCGGGTTTGCTCAACTCCTAAAAAATGAATTTCAATGTCTACATTGGGATGCTGCTGAGTCATGATCCGTGAGAAAAACGGCAGAACAGGTGATGAATTAGGCATAGCCCCAATTCGAATTCGCCCCTCCAAATTGTTACGCATTTGAGAGAGTTCAGTCATCATCGCATCGCGCTGTGAAGTGACACGTTTTGCCCATTCCACAACGCGATCACCCTCTGGCGTAAATCCCATAAATCTCCGCCCACGAAGGACGATGGGCACACCTAAGCCAAATTCAAGTTGTTTGATCCCACTTGACAAGCTTGGTTGGGATACGTGACATCGCTCAGCAGCACGTCCAAAATGACGCTCTTGATTTAACGCAACCAGATATTGAAGCTGACGAAATAACATCGGAGGCCTCTCGTAATAAACATTATGTATCAAAACTACACGTTTGACGTTTGATTGTTGGAATCTATTAGAGTAGTTTAATAATAAATAAAACGAAAATTAATCGCACGCGACACTTAAAACGCGTTCTATGAGCTGTTCTATAATGAAATTGACTAGTAGTTTGAGCCTTCGTTTTCAGTCGATAGGTGGTGATCTGTATAGAAATTTACCAGATTTTTTTTCCATTGACTGTCTTTAAAAGTTCGCTTCAAAGCGCTTACTCATTATCTGTGAAAACAGCTGAGTTGAGTGTGAAAGCCTTTTTTTATGTAATTATTATGTTCAAAACCAAAGTAATATGGTAGCTAACGTAATTTAGTAACGATTTAGTGTCCAGTCGGAGATTACTATTATTTCTCGAGGTGATCTATATTTGCAGTAACTGATCCCTTGGGAAGTGATCCGGGCTCGATACTTATATTTTCGTTTCTAAGAAATATTCTATAACGAAATAAGTAAGCTCTATCAATAAGTTACCACTTTACTCGGACACATCGCAAATAGTATCGTAACGGTCTGAGTTGGTAACGAATTAGCTACCAACAACACTCAATACCGGGAGGATAATTATGGCGGAACAGAAACGCCGCAAGGTGACAATCACTCAACTAATGAAGAAAATGCGTGAAGGAAGCGCAATTACACAGATGGCAGTCTACGATTACCGGACGGCCGTAGTGTCGGATCGTTTGGGCATGGATATCTTGTGCGTTTCCGATACCGGCGGCATGATTTTATTTGGTCATCAAAGCACCGTTTCGGTGAGTTTTGAGGAGGTCATGATGATGTCTCAAGCCATCGACCGCGGAAGCCAATATGGCCTGAGAATGGTGGACATGCCTTATTGGAGTTTCCACGTATCACCCGAGCAAGCTGTTGAGAATGCTGGGCGTTTCGTCCATGAAGCAAATGCTGAAGTGATGAAATGTGAGGGAAATCAGCATCACGCCCGTAATATTGAAGCTATTGTTAAAGCCGGTGTGCCGGTTCAAGGCCATATCGGGATCACGCCGATGCGAATGCCACAGTTAGGTGGATTCATTGCGCAAGGTAAAACCGCAGACCGCGCTAAGCAGCTAGTTGATGATGCTCATGCATTTGTCGACGCCGGCTGTTTCTCTATCTTGTGCGAGGTGACAACTGAGGAGGTGTGCCAGTATTTAACGGAAACGCTGTCGATTCCTGTCATTAGCTTGGGTGCAGGCAATAAGGCTCACGGAGTGCATATTATTTCATCAGACCTATTCCATCTATGGGAAGAGCACGTTCCAAGACACTCAAAGATCTATGAAGATCTCATTCCCATTATGGAGCGCGTAATCACAGATTACATGAGCGATGTTAGTTCGCGGTCTTACCCCGCCCCAGAGCACACCGTGTATATGAATGATGATGAACTTACCCAGTTTGCAAAAGATATGAGCTGGGATAAAGGGCGCGAGCTTGCAGAAAAACGTAAAAGTAGCTCATAAGCCATAATTATAATTTTGGGACCGGTCCGGATAGCGAGGTCTTTCCGGGCCAGCCCTCATTTAATATCGCATCGTTTCAGACCAAGTGCAGTTTTGGTACTTATTCCATTAGTCGATAATGCGAGCGAAAAGCGATATAAAAAAGTGAATCTGAACACCTAGCAAAGGGGAAAATCCAGATGCCAAAGAGTGACATTGAAATAGCACGCGATGCTAAAATGCGGCCAATTGCAGAGATTGGCGAGAAGCTTGATATACCCTCCGGAGCACTTTTGCATTACGGGCCCACAAAGGCAAAATTGTCATTTGACTTTATAAACAGTTTGTCGCGTCGCCGAGACGGAAAGTTAATTTTGGTAACTGCAATTACACCAACACCCGCAGGGGAGGGTAAAACGACGACAACAGTTGGTCTTGGCGATGGCCTTAATGCGATAGGTCAAAAAGCTACAATTTGTATCCGTGAGCCTAGCCTTGGTCCCTGCTTTGGCATGAAAGGTGGGGCAGCTGGTGGGGGGTTCGCTCAAGTAGTCCCGATGGAAGATATCAATCTTCACTTTACGGGTGACTTCCACGCTATCGGCACGGCCCATAACTTGCTGTCGGCAATGGTTGATAATCACATCTATTGGGGCCAAAAGCCAACGATTGACTCGCGTCGTGTGGCTTGGAAGCGCGTGGTGGACATGAATGACCGCGCATTGCGTGATATTGCTTGCTCGTTGGGAGGCGTTGCCAACGGATTTCCCCGAGAGAGTGGCTTTGACATAACGGTTGCCTCGGAAATAATGGCGATTTTTTGCTTAGCTAAAGATCTCAGAGACTTAGAGCGCAGAATTGATAACATCGTTATAGGGTACACCCGTGACCGGAAGCCCGTGAGGGCTAAGGATATCAAAGCATCTGGCGCTATGACAGTGTTGCTGAAGGACGCGTTAATGCCAAATTTCGTGCAGACACTTGAAAATAATCCGGCCTTCATTCATGGGGGTCCTTTCGCGAATATTGCGCACGGGTGCAACTCGGTCATGGCAACAAAAACTGCCTTAAAATTAGCCGATTTTGTAGTCACTGAGGCGGGTTTTGGCGCAGATTTAGGAGCAGAAAAATTCTTTGATATTAAGTGTCGCAAAGCAGGCCTCAAGCCTGACGCCGTCGTAATTGTCGCGACCGTGCGTGCCCTCAAAATGCATGGCGGGGTTACGAAAGAAGATCTTGGAAAGGAAAATGTAGCAGCGGTGCGGAAAGGGTGCGCCAACCTTGAGCGTCATCTCCAAAACGTAAAGCGATTTGGCGTTCCTGCAGTAGTTGCCATAAATAGATTTATCACGGACACCGATAAAGAAGTTAATGCGATCAAATCAACAGCGAAAAAATTTGGCGCTGAAGCAATCCGCTGTAACCACTGGGCAGAAGGTTCAAAGGGAATTGAAGATTTGGCCAAGCACGTTGTAAAACTTGCAAATTCTGGTAAGGCTAAATTTAAACCGCTTTATCCTGACAACATTTCTCTCATCGACAAGATCGAGACAGTGGCAAAAAAAATCTACGGAGCGAAGGGGTTGACAGCGGACGCGAAGGTTCGGCAACAGTTGACCGAATGGGAGACAGCTGGTTATGGCAAATTCCCCATATGTATTGCAAAAACGCAATATTCCTTTTCAACCGATCCAAACCTCAAGGGCGCGCCCTCAGGCCATGCGGTAAATTTACGCGAAGTTCGCTTGTCCGCGGGCGCGGAATTTATAGTGGCAATCACTGGTGAGATCATGACCATGCCTGGCCTGCCTCGCATTCCATCTGCCAACGCTATTCATCTTAATCGAAAAGGCGATATTGAAGGCCTGTTCTGAGCCAAAAATTAGTGAAGATTCGGAATTAACCATAAGGGTGCATTGCGAAATGCACCCTTTTTAAATGAGTAATAATATTGTTGACAATATTGCTTACATATTCGACCTTCTTTGTAAGATCAAGGAGGGGTAATGCTAAGGAATAAATCAAAGAAACAACCCAGCATGGCTTTGTTAGGCAATCAATTCATTTTCAAGGAATTGCGTCGTCGTATCGTCGAGCAAGATCTGCCGCCCGGCACACCCTTACGTGAACAAGCCTTAGCTGGTGAGTTTCAGGTCTCAAGAGCGCGCATTCGAGATACTTTTGGTGTTTTAGAGGAGCGCGGCCTAATCGAGCGCATCCCTAACCGTGGCGCCATAGTCACACGGCTCGAAGCACAACAAATCGAGGAGTTATTTGAAGTGCGCGAAGTGCTAGAGGCAAAAGCTGTGCGATTAGCAACTGAAAAATCACCAACTAGATCCTGGGGGGACTTGATTAATTTGTTCGGCGACGACATGGAACAAAAAATTCAAGATTATAATCTTGATGCCTATGAAAATGCCATTTACGTTTTTCGTCAACGCTGTTTTATCAGTGCTGATAATCAACTTTTAAATGACCTTTTAAACAGTCTTTATGATCGAACTCGCGTGTTAATTCGCCGGCTCATTTTGGTACCTGGGCGCGCCGAAACTGGCATGCACCAACACCGCAAAATCCTCGCTGCAATGCAATCTGGAAAAGCAGAAAAAGCGGAGCGGTTAAAACGCCAAAATATTGAAAGTGCGAGGGCTTGGTTTTTCGAATACCGGAAGTATCTCATGTGATGAATAAAGAAAAAGAAACTGAATTTGGCCCACTTTCAGGTCTCCAAGTGATTGAATTGGGCTCAACGATCGCAGGGCCTTTTTGTGCTCGGTTAATGGCAGATTTTGGTGCAGATGTCATTAAGGTAGAGCAGGCGGAGGGCGATGCTGTTCGTTCGTTTTCCCATCGCTTTCAAGGGTATTCGCTATACAACGCGTCAATTCAACGCGGAAAAAAAATCGTATCAATAAACTTACGCACGGAGAGAGGTCGCCAGCTGGTTAAACAACTGTGTGTCAGAGCGGACATAGTAGTAGAAAACTTCCGAGCTGGTTCGCTGGAAAAATGGGGCCTTGGGTATGAAACTCTGTCTGCAAAAAACCCTGGTTTAATCATGGTTCGTATCAGCGGTTTTGGACAAGACGGTCCTTATTCGGACCGAGGCGGTTACGGGGTGGTTTGTGAGGCAGTCAGTGGATTAAGGGAGATTACCGGTGATCCAGATCGCCCACCTCCGCGCGCAGCAACATCATTAGCCGATTACATTGCCGGCCTGTACGGCGCCTTCGGCGCCATGATGGCTTTGCACGAACGAGCCAAAAGCGGCAAAGGCCAAGTGATTGACTCTGCTCTTTATGAAGGGTCTTTCAGCTTTATGGAGCCCCATATTCCAGCCTTTGAAAAGTTGGGTGTTATCGCGAAGAGGGCTGGTCCGTTGTTACCAGGAAATTCACCTAACTCTATTTATCCCACCCGAGACAATCGCTATATATTACTTGCTGCCGCATCGGACGCAGTCTTCGGAAGACTTGCTAAAGCCATGGGGCAGCCAGAATTGATTAAAATTCCAAACTTTTCATCAGCCGTTGCTCGCGCGGAAAATCAGGTTGAGTGCGACGAAATAGTTGCAAAATGGACTCATACGCTTGATCTAGAGGATGTTGAAATCGCTTTGAGCCAAGCCAAGGTTCCAGCTGCCCGAATCTATACAGTGAAAGATATTTTCGCCGACCCCCATTACCATGCCAGGGATATGCTCGTTAATCTAGACGACGAGAATTTAGGAGGCGTTACTTTGACCGGCGTGGTTCCAAAACTTTCAAATACCCCCGGTAAAATTCGTTGGGCAGGTCGTGGCATTGGCGACGATACAGCCAAGGTATTAAGCGACGTCCTCAAAATCAATGATAAGGAGATCGACGACCTTGCGCGCGAAGGGATTATCCATGGGAGGGAAATACCAGAAAAGGAGAAAACTGAATGAGCTTTGATGATATCCTCGAGGACTTAAAGAAGCGTGAGGATAAAGCACGATTGATGGGAGGGCCGGATCGTCTAGCAAAAAGGAACACGCGGGGCATAATGAATGCTCGATCTCGAATTGACGCCTTCATAGACCCCGGTAGCTGGATTGAAACAGGGCTACTTGCTGTTTCGTCGTTGGTCCCGGAGGATCAGAATAAAACACCTGCAGACGGAAAAGTTGCAGGTTTTGGAAAGGTCTCTGGTCGGCAAGTTGGTGTTGTCTCTAACGACTTCACAACCAAAGGCGCGTCATCCAGCGCAACGAATATGAAAAAAATCGGACATGTTAAACGGGTTGCAACGGAGCGCGGATTCCCTCTTGTTTTTTTTGGTGAATCCTCTGGAGCGCGTATGCCAGATAACATGGGGGCAAAGGGAATGGGTGTAAATCTTGGCCATGACCCTCAGCAATACGTTCGGAATCGTGAGACACCTTGGGCATCAGCAGCACTTGGGCAGTGTTACGGCTCGTCCGCTTGGTACAACTGCCTAGCGGACTTCACTGTGATGCGGAAGGGCGCAATTATGGCAGTCGCCAGCTCTGGGCTGGCCTCTTATGCAATAGGACAAAAAGTTGAGGCCGAGGATTTAGGTGGATGGAAACTACATGAACGCATTACAGGTCTCGTAGATCGGGTTGTCGAAACAGACGAAGAGGCTATTTCAGAAATCCAACGTTTTTTGAGTTACATGCCGTCTCACTGCAAAGAGCCTCCGCCTTTAGCGTCAATTCCCGCTGGCAGCGAGACGTTAGGGGAGAACATACTTGATATCCTTCCAGTGTCGCGCACGCGTGGGTACGACGTCCGAAAGATCATTAAATGTATTGCGGACATTGACAGTTTTTTTGAATTCAAACCGCAGTTTGGAAAAACGATCTCTGTTGGACTTGCACGCCTTGGGGGTAAAACGGTTGGATTCCTGGCCTCAAACCCCATTGCCAAGGCAGGCGCATTAGATGTCGCTGGATGTGAGAAGGCCACTCGCTTCACAGTCATGTGCGACTCATTTAATATTCCCATTATACTACTTGTAGACACACCGGGATTCGTGATTGGTATACAGGGTGAAAAAGAAAAAGCGCCGGGTAAAATCATGAACTTTATGCAGGCGCTGCAGATGTGTACGGTACCAAAATTTTCAGTGATTATGCGAAAAACTTATGGCCAAGCATACCTCAATATGGGTGGTGGTCGAAATTCTGATGATGTCGTTGCATGGCCAACCGCAGAAATCAGCTTTATGGACCCGCATTTCGCAACCGAAATTGTCACTTGGGGTCAGCAAACTAATGAGGATGTGAAAAGCGATATTCGTACGCAGATGGAAAAAGATAATTCTGCCTACGGTCTTGCTGAGATTTATGGTATTCAAGCTGTAATTTCTCCTGCCGAAACCCGCCGCTACCTCATCGATCAATTAGATATCCATCAACTGCGGTATTCAGATGGTATTGGTGAACACCGCATGTCTGCCTGGCCAACAACATATTAAAAACACAAATACTGGAGTCACACAAAATGGTGATACGCGAGGTCACATCCGAAGTCATCGGATCAGTCTGGAAAATAGAAAGATCAGTTGGTGATGCCGTTGAAGAAGGCGACTTGATTATGATTCTGGAGTCCATGAAGATGGAAATTCCGGTTGAAGCGCCAGTGGCGGGAACACTCTCCGAAATAAAGGTCGTGGCCGAAGGCTCAGTTGAGGAGGACCAAGTCCTGTGCCTAATCGAGACTTAGACGGAAACGCACCCGACTATTGGAAGCAGAAACTCGACGAGTTAGCCAAACGCAGAGCTGATGCTTTAGAAATGGGCGGTATAAAGAATGTGCAACGTCAACACGATGCTGGTCGATTGACCATCCGCGAACGCATTGACGCCATCTCAGATACCGCAAGTTTTCGCGAGATTGGATCCTTGGCTGGAACTGGTGAGTATGATGATAACTTAGAATTTAAAAAACTTGTCCCCTCCACTTACGTCGCAGGAACAGGACGCATAAATGGCAGACCAGTTGCAATCGGAGGAGAAGACTTTACTGTCCGAGGCGGCACGAGCTCTGGCGCACAACGACGGAAGGGTGGCCAAGGCGGATACATTGAGGACTTGGCACACCACTACAAGATGCCTTTGATTAATCTAATTGATGGTGCCGGGGGATCAGTTACATCGGCGAAACGACGCGGTTTTGTTGTATTTCCCGGCGTTGACGGATTCGAGAGATCTGTCGAATTACTTGGCGAGGTACCGGTTGTGTCGGCAGTCCTCGGCACAGCAGCAGGCGGGCCTGCCGGACGCGCAATTTTGTCTCATTTTTCGGTAATGGTTGAGGGATCAAGCCAAATATTCGCTGCTGGGCCTCCCGTAGTCAAACGCTCACTCGGGCAAATCATCACAAAAGAGGAATTAGGGGGTCCCAATGTCGCGGTAAACAAAGCCGGAGCCATTCATAACATTGCATCAACAGAACACGACGCCTTTGCACAGATCAGAACGTTTCTTAGTTTTATGCCTCAAAATGTCTGGGAACTTCCACCGATGTTGGAATTAAATGATCCGCTGGACCGGTGCGAAGATGCTTTATTGAACATGGTGCCCGAAAAAAGAACACAACCTTATGACATGCGAGAAATAATCAAATTGATTGTCGATAAAGGATCCTATTTTGAGATTCGCTCTACTTATGGAAAAGCTATTATTACCGCACTGGTGAGATTGGGCGGAAAACCTGTAGGTATTATCGCCAATAACCCAAAAATATATGGTGGCGCAATGGACGCTGATGCAGCGCGAAAGCAAATACATTTCATGGAGCTTTGCGATACCTTCCATATTCCACTTGTATTTTTGGTCGATGTACCTGGCTTTATGGTTGGCTTAAAGGCAGAGAGCGAGGGAACACTGCGTGAGGGGATGCGCGCAGTTTATGTGGCAGGACAGCTTAAAATACCAACCATTACGGTAGTCATTCGAAAATGCTACGGCATGGCTGGAATGGCTACCTGTAATAAGAAAGATATTGACCTCAAACTTGCTTGGCCAAGTGGTGAATGGGGCTCACTGCCAGTTGAAGGGGGAGTTGCTGCGGCGTTTCGTCGTGATATTGCCTCTGCAGATGACCCCAAGGTCCGGGAAAAAGAACTTGAACAAGAGTTTAGGGAGTATTCATCGCCATTTAGAACAGCGGAGGCGCTGGCGGTTGAAGAAATTATAGATCCAAGAGAGACACGCCCAATACTTTGCGAGTATATAGCATTAGCCGAAAAGCGGCTCAAAATTGGACTTGGTCAGCGAAGTCGGTCTGGGGTAGCGCCTTAATGAATAGCAGTATTAGAAGAATACTTATTGCCAATCGTGGCGAAATTGCGTGCCGTATCATTCACACGTGCCGTGATCTTGGCATCGAGACCATTGCGGTTTATTCGGAAGCAGATCAAGAAGCTCTCCACGTAAAAACTGCAGATCTATCCTATGCAATTGGTCCCCCAGCAGCCCAAAAAAGCTATTTGAATATGGACGCAGTGCTCTCTGCAGCCCAAAGCTTGAATGCAGACGCTATTCATCCCGGGTACGGGTTTTTGGCTGAAAACGCTCAATTTGCTGAGAATGTTCTTGCCACTGGATTGTATTGGATAGGCCCGAAACCGGTGACCATTGCATCGATGGGCGATAAGCAGAAAGCCCGTGAAATTGCCAAAGTTTCAAATATTCCAGTCTTAACGGGCAGCCCACGGATTTCACCAAATAACATCAATGGCGCTTCTGACATTGCTCATTCAATTGGTTTTCCGTTGTTAATAAAAGCTACGGCTGGTGGCGGTGGGATCGGCATGCAACCCGTTGACGAATTAAATAATTTTGAGAGGCAAATTTTAACAGCGCAAAATTTAGCCGAACGAAGTTTTGGCGACCCAACCGTATATCTTGAGCGATATATTGCCGATGCGCGCCATATTGAGGTTCAAATTTTTGGCTTTGGAGATGGTAATGGTGTGCATCTCTTTGATCGGGATTGCTCGATACAACGGCGGTTTCAAAAAATAATTGAAGAAGCACCGGCAGCTGAAATACCACGAGATATAAGAGAAAAAATGCACAGCGCAGCGCTCGCTTTGGTGAGAGAAGTGCGCTACGCGGGCGCGGGAACCGTTGAATTTATATATGACCGAACCAGTAACGAATTCTTTTTTCTTGAGATGAATACCCGCATTCAGGTTGAACACGCTGTTACAGAGATGGTTACCGGTCTTGATCTCATTGCATGGCAGATTAATCTCGCTCGAGGAGAATTCTTAACCGCGTCACAAGCAAAAATTTCTTGTGGTGGAGCAGCAATTGAAGCACGAGTTTATGCTGAACGACCAGAAAAGGGATTCCTCCCGTCACCAGGCAAAATTATAACGTTTGACATGCCTCCTCTCTCGTCAAACCTGAGAATTGATACTGGTGTTCAATTAGGGGATGAGATTACTCCTTATTACGATCCAATGATCGCCAAAGTTATTGCTAAGGGAAAAAACAGGCGTGAAGCGATTAACACCATGAGATCTGCTCTTCAGGAAGTGCATATCGCGGGTCCATCAACAAATCTTGCTTATCTCAAACAGATATTCAGTGACCCTGATTATATAACTAAACCGCCATCGACTGCGTACGTCGAAGAGCACCCCGCTAAACCGTAATTTTACTCAGCAAACAATTATAGTTCTTCCTTCGCTTGGGAAATTAGATCATTCAAGCCTCCAAGAGGCTCGGACTTCCCCGGTGCATGCCGCTCTAAATAGTACTCAAAACCGCGAATAAAATCTTCAACGCGCGAAGCCAGTTGCTCGTCACCGCTGCCACCGGCACGATGAAACTCAAATGCCGAAAAATTAGCGGCCGCATGACGCAACCCTGCAGCTATTAAGTCTGCTGGCATACCCTCTTCAAGACGGTTATTGGCCACATTGATGATTTGGTTAGCGAGTTGGATACTTTGGGTTTCATCGTCGCCAGACTGTTGTAGATTATTCATCCACTACCTCCAAGTTAAGCCCTCAATTTATCACAGCATCCATAGACAACAAGACATGCTGATTTTTCGGTACTTCTGTCTGGTGGCAAGACGATAAAGAAACTGTTTTTAGGGGCAAAGAAGAGTATTAAGTCTTTATGCAGTATCATGGTATGAAAATAAATATTTTTACAACGAGATCGTAATCATCAACGGTAGAAAAATTAGACTTTGCACAGCCTTTAAACTACAGCTTGGGCTAACATGAACAAGTAGCTGCTGATCATGTAAATTATATTTCTTTTACATTAAAAATAATTTTATTAAGTGGGGAAAGCTGGCAATGATAAATATTCCATGAGCGAACCCACCCATCATTTGTGGCTTGAACATGCATACCTTCCGGGAGGTTGGCATCAGGCGGTACGTTTATCAATTGACCAAGTCGGTGTAATCAAAGCGATTACTCAAGGTCCAGCTCAAAAAATAGACAAAAGGGTGTATGGCGCCGTCATTCCTGGGGTCCCAAATATTCATAGTCACGCCTTCCAGCGCGCAATCGCGGGATTAACAGAACACCGTCATACGTACCAAAGGGATAGTTTTTGGTCATGGCGAGAAGTCATGCACGCTTTCGTAACACGATTAGACCCAGATCAGTACGAGGCTATCGCGCGTTTCGTCTATATGGAGATGCTGAAAGCCGGATATACAACGGTTGGTGAATTTCATTATCTACATCTTACACCAAACGGGCAGTCTTATGCCGATATAACTGAGATGAGTGGACGGGCCCTTGCCGCAGCAAGAGAGACAGGTATCGGTATTTCGTTACTTCCCGTAATGTATTCACGCGGTGGATATACTGGCGAAGCACCCAACTCGGGACAACGCCGCTGTATACTCAAACCGGATACATTTCTCGTGCTAGTCGATCGTCTTTACGCTCGCGTGAGGAGGGATCACTGGGGTAGAGTGGGCATTGCTCCGCATAGCATACGTCAGGTGTCTCCAGACACATTAAACGCGGTTTTGGTCGGGATTAAAGATATTGATACCTCCATGCCGATCCACATTCATGCGGCGGAACAATTAAAGGACGTCGATGATCATATTTTGAAAACCGGCAACAGACCCATCCGGTGGCTACTCGATAATACCGATATGAACAATCAATGGTGTGTTGTGCATGCAACCCACATAAATTCTTTGGAAATAATAGATTTGGCAGCCTGTGGCGCAGTGGCAGGTCTGTGTCCAACAACAGAAGCAAATCTGGGCGACGGACTATTCCCACTCGAAGACTACATAAAGGCCGATGGCAACTGGGGTATTGGGTCTGACAGCCACGTCTCTATCGACCCGAAAGAAGAACTTCGTTGGCTCGAGTATGGACAGAGGCTTGCAACATTGTCTCGAAATGTAACTGCAACCGAACGCGGTGGCTCAACTGGCCGGCAACTTTTTGACTTTGCCACCAAAGGTGGGGCCCAAGGGCTAGGCCAAAGAATAGGACAATTAACCGAGGGCTATCGCGCAGATTTAATTGTCATGGACCCCGAACACCCAGCACTTCTGGCTAAACCTATGTCCATTTTATTCGATAGTTGGATTTTTTCTGCCAGCACTTCACCAATACTTGATGTAATGGCAGCCGGGAAATGGGTGGTTTTGAATGGGCGGCATCGAGATGAAATGAGTATAAAGACCAGTTATAAAAAAGTGCTAAAAACGCTGATTGAGGATATCTAAGGCTGGGAATATTTCTTACCACGATGCATATTGTTTCAAGTTTGCGAGACTGTCTGTTTAAAATGAATGAAAAAATCTCTAAATCGCTTATTGCTGCAGGCTTCGCAAGGGTTGGACAAACACACTCGCATTTATTCGCCCCAATTTTCTTCACTTTGGTTCCATTAACGCTTGAGCAGCATCTAGGTTTAGCACATGGCGAAATTATATCGCTCATTGTTATCAGCAACGCGTTATTTGGTTTTGCAGCCCCGTTATACGGTTGGTTAGCGGATCGTTGGTAATCCATCTGCATGATGGCAATATATTACGTCGGAACGGGCAGCGAAATGATTATGGTTGGAGTACCCGATTCCCCTTTTGCTATGGGGTTTTGGCTCGGAGTTACGGGACTTTTTGCCTCTATCTACCACCCCGTAGGAATTTCTTGGCTAAGCAGGGTATTCATCCATACTGGAACTGCGCTGGAAATTAATTGCGCTTTTGGGGCATTAGGTGCATCTCTTGGTACCATACTACCTGGCATAACTCTTAATAATTTCAGTTGGCGCGCAGCCTAAATCTTATCCGGGATTTTTATCCTATTAATTTTTTTGGCTTTTATTTCTGCCATTAAACGGAGATGGGTTGTAGAGAGTGCCAAAGATTATAAACCGCCACCGCCACCCATGAGTCGTGCCGAGATCTCCCGGGTTATCTGCATGTTAGCCTTCACTTATCCTATGCGGCGGTCTCATTGCACATGCAACCAGTTCCGCACTGCTAAAAGCTTTTGCACTCGATTTCACCTCATCTAACAGGGTCGAGGGGATTTAAACAGTTTCTGTTGTTGTTGGCGCGATATACGCAGTTGCTGAATTTATCCAAATTTTAAGTGGCCGGTTAGCGAACAAATACCCGGTCAGACGAGTATACCTTGTTTAAATTCCAATCTTATTGATTGCAGCTTGGACCACCGGCAGGGCATTGGTTGTCTTTGTAATCCTAATGGTATGTATCAATTTCAGTGACTTACCAGCATAGAATATGTTAAAGGCACGCTATACCCCATCAAGACACTGGGCCTATGTATTTGGTCTAAAATTTGTGCTAGCTATAGGATTCTCGACCTTTGGAGTACTTTTAGAGGGCGTATTATTTGATCTTACCGGCGGTTTCAACGCCGTATTTATAATATTAGCTGGATTGGCATTAGCCGGAAGTGCAGCGCTCCTATTTTTACCCGATTAATACGTATTTTAAGACAGTATGGAACCAGCTGAATGACCAAAGACCTACCTGCTATCATAATCGACCGGCTAGATCACTTCGTTATAACTGTCCATGACATTAATGCTGCATGTGAATTCTACAATAAAGTTCTTGGGATGCAACGTATTGAGTTTGCGGATGGACGTACAGCACTGTCGTTCGGACGACAAAAAATTAATCTTCATCCGGCGAAAAATACATATTATCCAAAGGCAGAGAAACCCGTTCCCGGATCCGGTGATTTTTGTCTTATCACAAAGACTTCATTAGAGTCAGTTATCACGCATCTAAAAAATTGTGGGGTAAGTATAATAGAGGGCCCAATTGGCAAAAGTGGCGCAATCGGTCCAATCAAATCAGTTTATTTTCGTGATCCCGATGGTAATTTAATCGAAATGTCAAATTACATGTAATCAACCTGTCGCTCATTGCCACAAATAAGTTTTTATTTTAGCGCCTGATCTAAGTCATAAATTAAATCTCCAACTGTTTCTAACCCAACTGAGAGACGGATTACGTCTGAACCAGCACCAGCATTTTTACGCTGTTCATCAGTGAGCTGGCGATGGGTGGTGGACGCTGGATGCAGAATAAGTGAGCGCGTATCACCAACATTTGCTAAATGCGAGAACAAGTTGACACTCTCTACTAATTTTATACACGCATCATAGCCACGTTTTACTCCAAACGTGAACACAGACCCTGCTCCCTTGGGTAAATACTTCTGCTTGAGCTGATGGTAAGGGCTAGATTTCAGTCCGGCATAGGAAACCCAGGAGATTGCGGGGTGACCGTCCAAAAACTCTGCAATTTTAAGGGCATTTTCCACGTGGCGCTCCACACGAAGATGTAAGGTCTCCATGCCCATCAATGTGTAAAACGCATTTGCCGGCGACATACAGGGGCCAAAATCTCGCAACCCAACAGTCCGTGTCTTCATAGTATAACCAAAGTCACCAAAAGTCTCAGCAAATGTGAGACCATGATAAGCAGGATCTGGCTCGGTCATCGTTGGAAACTTGCCCCGAGCGGCCCAATTAAATTTACCTGACTCAACTACTGCACCTCCCATCGATGTTCCATTTCCTGATAGAAACTTTGTTGTTGAATGCACAATAATGTCAGCACCCCAATCAAATGGCTGACATAGGTAGGGGGTCGAAAGCGTGTTATCTACAATTAGCGGGATACCTGCTTCTTTAGAAATGGCTGCGATTGCCTCGAGATCGACAACAACACCCGAGGGATTAGCAAGAACCTCAATGAAAATAGCCTTCGTCTTTTCAGATAACGCTTTGCGGAAGTTCTCAGGGTCATGAGGGTCAACAAATTTACAATTCCAACCCAAGCGCTTGAAACTTACCCCAAACTGGGTAATCGAACCACCATAAAGATTCCGTGACGCAATGAATTCATCACCCGGGTCTAACAGAGAAAAAAATGCAAGAAATTGTGCCGCATGGCCCGAAGAGGCACATACCGCTGCGCGACCATCCTCTAAATTAGCAATACGCTCTTCAAGCACAGCAACAGTCGGGTTAGTCAGCCGAGAGTATATAAAACCAAAAGCTTGCAAATTAAATAAATCGGAGGCGTGCTCAGCACCATCAAAAACATAGGATGTTGTCTGATAAATCGGTGTATTTCGTGCACCTGTCACTGGGTCAGGACTGGAGCCTGCATGGATTGTTCGTGTTTCCATCCCGTATTTATGCTGGCCCTTACCATTCTGATCGTATTTACTAGTCATGAGGCGTATTTCCGACGTTTAGATGAAATAATACCGGAATTAACACCACTCCACCCCAGTTCACCGAATAACCTTCCAAATTCAATCTTCGGGCATCGGTCCATGATGACTTCCAATCCGGCCGCCTCTCCCCGACTCGCTGCCTCATCATTACGCACACCTAATTGCATCCAAACAACCCTTATACCTTTATCTGATGCAACAGAAATTACTTCATCGATAATCCCAGCCGCGGCCGGGGATGACCTAAAAATATCAACCATATCGACCTGATCCGGAACATCTCTGATACTTGCATAACAAGTTTCTTCATGAATCACTTTGCCCGCTGCCCCCGGGTTAATGGGGATAATCCGGTATCCCTTACCCTGTAGGTACTTCATTGCGAAATTCGATGGCCGCACCCAATTTGCGCTCGCGCCTACCATTGCGATTGTGCGCACGCCAAGTAAGATGCGTTTAATGTCGACATCAGAGTAAACAAGAGGTCGTGAGGGCTGTGTCACCGATCTTCCCAAACTGGCATGGGTCTCTTTTCTATAAATGCTTCGATGCCTGCTCGGGTGTCTTTATCTTGCATATTTTCGGTGATTACCTTTGCAGCGTCCTCATAGGCCGCTTCAATTCCGGCTTCTATTTGCCTGTAAAACAGTGCTTTTCCGCGTGCTATCGAAACGGGGGATTTACGAGCTAAATTAGCTGCCAGTTGATTTACTGCATCACTTAAAAGATTTGTGGGGACGACGCGGTTGACGAGGCCATATTGGTGCGCGGTATCTGCATCTATAAAATCGCCAGTCATTAGTAACTCCATAGCCTGCTTTCGAGGTAAATTTCTAGTAACAGCAACCATCGGTGTGGAGCAAAATAGTCCAACGTTGATACCAGAGGTTGCAAAAGTTGCATGTTCAGAAGCAATCGCCAAATCACACTGCGCTACTAATTGGCAGCCTGCGGCAGTGGCCATTCCATGAACACTCGCAATTACTGGCTGAGGTATCCGGGTTAAACTCACCATCATTTTACTACACTGCTGGAAAAGTCTTTGCATTGCCTTGGAGCTAGGATTCGCCCGCATTTCCCCTAAATCGTGGCCTGCACAAAAAGCCGTGCCTGCTCCCGCAATTATGACAACCCTGACAGATCTATCCTCCGCAATAGAGTCAAGCTCCGCTTGCATGCGCGTCATCAGATTACCAGACAACGCATTAAACTTATCGCCTCGATTCAAAGTTAAAGTTGCAATGCCATCAACATCTTCGCGAAGCAACGGTGTTTGCTTGCAGTCAGCCATTCTGAGGGACTCCTCTCGCAGAAATTTTAGACGCATATTCGACTCATAAAGTCGAGGGGGCAAGTTATTACTATACTTCTTTTCGCGGCCAGAGAAAATCTCTACTATAACAATTCATTTTTTTCATTTTTGGAGTAGTAATAAAGCCGGACGTAAAAATAATAGACGAAATACAAAAAAGTTCCTCATAGCGCAGAGTTTTTTGATATTAAATTTTCTTACTTTAATTATTCAGCACGGGCTAGTCGCAGATGCCCGTTAGAAGGGTAATCTTGGATAAAACAGGTCAATGAGAATCTGATAAGCAATGACATCTGTGAGCGCATTAGAACTTCGGTCAAAAGTCTCCTTGGTGCAGAGTACGACCGGTTCAGTTAAGTCATGTCGAGGAACCTGAAGCATTGCGGGATCGCCTAAATAATCGACTGGTATCTGATGAACTGCGGCGCTAGGCCAAAACTGAGACAATTGTTAAACTAGCGTTTGGCGTCGCTAGAGACGAAAAAGTAGTTTGTTCTGCACACGATATTGATAGGGATTGGCTTGCCCGTCTCATTTCTTATTCCCAAGATATTAGCAATCCGATCACACAAAGTGTGGGCTGAAGTGCTTGTCCGCGAGGTTTAGGGCCCGTGCCGACTCAGATTACACACTGTGGAGATCTTGCGAGGCATAACGGCCGAATACTAGGGAACCCGGATTTGCGCGTCTTGTCTTTGTTTTCAAACAGGTTATTTATTTAAATTGGGATCTAGAGGTGGTTTTTAACGGATTCAATATTGGGATTTCCGACATCAAAACCTTACAGTCGGCAGGAATTCTCCAGCCGACAGATAATCGTAACATTATTTTTTTGTTCTAACCCAAGGGTTAACGCTCAAGGTTTATGGCGCCGCCTTAATTATCCGACATCCAAAAAACAATTTATTCACTATGCCAGTTTATCAGACATCTAGCTCCGAATTAGTATTATTAAAACAGTTAGATCCAAAACCCTCTAATATGCTATATGTCGAGTGTGTAGGGTAGTCCCCTAGTAAGCAAGGGTATGACGTCCAACTTCTCGCAACATAGCAGTTTGCGAAACGTCATAGAGATGGAGATTCTCAGTGGGCGAGATTAGTGCGGTCGATTTTAACCAAATTATTCTGGAAAAATTATTTTGGGCTCACGAAATCGGTATTCGCGCAGAGATAATTTCTGAGGGCATGGCCGTTCTTAGATTACCTTATGCCGATAAAATGCTGCGTCCTGGTGGTACCGTCGCTGGCCCTTTTATGATGGCTTTGGCAGATGTAACAATGTACGCAGTTGTTTTTAGCCTATTGGGAGAGATTGAGTTGGCTGTAACAACCAATCTTAACGTCAATTTTCTTAACCGGCCGGGTCCTGCGGATTTAATTGCTGAAGGCAGAATGTTAAAAGCAGGGAAACGGTTGGTTGTATGTGACGTAATGTTGCATTCTAAGGGAAATAAAGATCCTGTTGCCCATGTAACAGGAACCTATTCAATTCCACCTATGCCGTCTTGATTTTTGATGACTGGTATTTAGATACCGTATACATAAATACCTGTATCTATTAATTTTTTGCGTTTGACAGTCTGATATTTTCTGGCATATTTGGACATTCGGGTGCTGAATTGGTGGACAACTGGTATTCATTATGGGACGCATAAAAAACGCCATGAGAACATATTCCGCTAAACCTGCGGACGTAGAGCGCAAATGGTATGTGGTCGATGCTGAGGACCTCGTGCTCGGAAGATTAGCCGCTATTGTCGCGTCAAGACTACGTGGTAAACACAAGCCAATTTTTACGCCTCACGTTGACTGCGGTGACAACATCATTGTAGTTAACGCAGAGAAAGTTAGACTTACCGGCAATAAACGGTCCAATAAGACCTATTACTGGCATACAGGCTATCCGGGTGGAATTAAAAGCCGTTCAGCAGGAGCTATACTCGATGGAGAGCATCCTGAGAGATTAGTGTATAAGGCCGTTGAGCGGATGATCAGCCGAAATTCTCTAGGCCGGCAGCAAATTAGAAAATTACATGTCTATGCCGGCGCAGAGCACCCGCACAGTGCGCAGCAGCCAGAACCACTGGATATCGTTGCCATGAACCCCAAAAACGCCAGGAGTGCCTAATACATGGCCGACGAAAATGTGACCCTAGATAATTTAAAACAGGCGTTGGACAGCAAAGTGATGCCACCAGACGTGGTCGCAGATAGGGCAATATCTAACGAAGGAGACAATGAAGTAGACTTTAGTGCCACAACAGCAGTATCCTCGGGGTCTCTTACCCCAACGGAACCACAAATCGATGATCAAGGCCGTTCTTATGCTACCGGTAAACGCAAAGACGCCGTTGCCCGCGTTTGGATTAAGCCAGGTCTCGGTAAAATACTAGTCAACGGACGAGAAATCGAACGTTACTTTGCTCGCCCCGTTCTTCAGATGTTGCTGAGCCAACCCTTTAGTTCTGCCGACCGCACTGGGCAGTATGATGTTTTTGCAACGGTTTCGGGCGGCGGGCTATCGGGTCAGGCAGGTGCTGTACGCCACGGCATCTCTAAGGCCCTAACATTGTATGAGCCCGGCCTTCGCTCTGTTCTAAAAAAAGAAGGTTTTTTGACCCGTGATAGTCGCGTGGTTGAGCGAAAGAAATACGGTCGCCGTAAAGCTCGACGGAGTTTTCAGTTTTCAAAACGCTAAGATTTTCTTTCTTTTACGAGATGATCTCAAAGGACTGGTTTTTTTGATTATCGATGTACGTTTAATGCGTACATACTTCAAGACGCTTAAAAACCCGGACTAATGTCAGAAACCAAATTTCTGATACCCTTACAATTTAGGGAAGGCATCAATCAGAATTTAAAATATTTATTTTGCGCGCTTCATTACTTTGCAAAAAACTCAGAAAAACGGGTAAAGTTTTTGAATGTGATTACCCATGAAGAGATGGCCGGTGAAATAAACCTCATAATTTCTGATTTGATAAACAATTCAGATAAGCCTTCATATCTAATATTTTCTCTCATTGCACAATTTCGCCATATGCAAAAATAATCTTTGGTATTTACGGAGGTGTTATTTTACCCACTAACTACACTTATTTGTTGTAAATTCTGTTTTTTTTTGAACAGTAATAGATGGTCATTACGAGTTTATCTAATGTTTTTGGTGATATATGCCGTTCAATAAAGAAAGACGTTTAATACTAAAGAGACTCGGCGTCATTGCCTCTATAGCCCTTACAGCTCTTTTGATATACGAGGTATTTTTTTCACTAACGCATGTTTACGAGTACGATGCCCGAATCGAGGCAAAACTTACAACTCTATCCTCAAGAATTGATGGCGAAATTGAGAAGGTTTACGTCGCGGAGGGAGATCGAGTAAAAAAAAATGATTTGCTTGTAGCTTTGAAAGCGAGGGTCCAGCGATTGAAGATTGAAGCGCTGGAAGCAGACCTTATTCGTGAGCAGGGCCAGCGTGCAAAAATTGAAGCTGAAGTATCAGTTTTTAAGCAGGATTTAGCATCTCGTCTTGCCACAAAAAGGGAAGCCATAAAGGCTCTTCAAATCGAGCACACCACCATCCGTAACCGCTTTGAATTAGCAAAAAAGAACCTAACCCGTGCACGTATTCTTTTTCAAAAAAAACTCACATCTAAAAAAAGCTTCGAAGAAGAGCAAAGCAAAACTTTGATTATTGAAGCCGAAGTCGACAGTTCGTTGGCTAACATAAAAGTCGCTAAACTAGAATTACGAGAAATAGAGGCCTCTGCTTCGCATTTGGAAGTGCTGGAGGCTGACAAAATGATAAAGAATGCAAATATACGGAAAATAAATAATTTAAAAGATCAACAACTAGAAATTCTTACTTACCATTATATTCGAAGTCCAATCGACGGCATCGTTGATAGCGTTTACAAATATACAAGTGAACACGTCGAGGAAGCTGAACGGATTATTCTGCTTCACGACGAGAATTCATTGTGGATTCAAGCCAATGTGGATGAATCGCAGTTAAGACACCTTGAGATTGGTCAAAAAGTCATCATTGACATGGACGCCTATCCTTATCCATTTGAGGAGTTCAAAGGCATCGTGACTTTTATTGGTAGTGTCACTGCCTCGCAGGTTTTAGGCGAGCAAGAATTTAGCGAGGGGAGGTCAAGGAAGCTCACACAGCGTATTCCCATTCGTATTAAAATGCTAGACCCACCAGAGAAAATTGCACCCGGTATGTTGGTAGAAGTGAATATACAAATTTACGATCAATTCAATTTCTGATGAAATTACGTCATCTTGATTGGCGGATAGTCCTGAGTGTCGCGGTTTTTGCAATGCTCATGCAGCAGGCGTTTTCCTATGTCTGTCAGATCGTCATGCCCATTTTAGCCAACCGAATCGCCGAAGACTTTGGTATCTCACGTGCTTGGCTCGGTTTTTACCTCTTTCTGCAAAATATTGCAGCCATAATTGGTGCAATGAGTTGTGGTGGGTTTATTCTTCGCTTCGGTGCTCTTCGAATTAGCCAGTGGTGCCTTGTCTTAATGGGAGGCAGTCTGCTTGTAGTATCAACCGGTTTTCTCTGGGTTTACCCGATAGCTGCTATTTTGCTTGGAGTATCAGCTGTCTCAACACCCGCAAGTTCTCACATTTTATCACAAGTCTGTCCCCCAAGATTAGCGCCCGTTGTATTTTCTATCAAACAAACCGGCGTTCCCGTGGGAAGTCTTATTGGCGGACTCCTTATTCCGTTTTTACTGACAATCAGTTTTTATAGTGCCACTTTCAAAACTCCAGTTCATCTGGACGCCTATGGCACAGCTTTTGTGACCGGATTAATTGTGTACCTTGTCGCGATCTCTTTACAACCAATCAGAGAGCATTTTGACGCCGATCGTGACTCATCTATTCGACTAACCTTTTCCGGCGTATCTGAAACAATGAAATTTGTGCTTTCACATCCGCAATTGCGGGATATATCTCTAGGAGCCTTTGCGTTCGGCGGACTGCAATCTATTTTTGCTGGCTTTTTTATTCTATTTTTAATCGATGGACTCGGATATACCGAGACTGAAGCTGGGTCAGCTTTTGCAATTTCTGCATTTACTGCAGTTGGCGCGCGGATCTTTTGGGGATACTTGGGTAGTACTCTCTTATCTGCGCGATCAATTCTTGGAACACTTGGTATTTTTGGTTCTTTAGCCGCAACTCTGACGAGTTTCTATGATACGAGTTGGAGCTATTCGTTAATTATTGGGGTCGCAATACTCTACAATATTACAGCACTCGGATGGCATGGAATTCTATTAGCAGAAGTGGCAAGACTTTCTCCATTAGAGAAGGTAGGAGGGGTCACAGGTAGCGTCCTAGCGTTCACGAGCGTTGCCATGATGATCTATCCAGCAGTGTATGGCGGAGTGTTAGCGATTACAGGCTCCTATAGCGTTGGTTTTCTAATCTGTTCTATACCAGCACTGTGCTCGGGCCTTATCTTTCTTCGTCCACCAATAAAGTCACCGTGGGTTAGTGTAATATTCAGAGCCATCTTATGGTGTGGAGACCCGAAACGCCTGATTTTTACTGCGGTAATATTGATGGCAGGTGCTTCAATCGGCATCCTAGTAGTCTATTTACGTTTAACTTAGAATTCGTGCCGACCCCGTATTTGCAGCCTGAATCTTAAGCTATTACCCCTCTTAAACCCACGACTTTGTGTAATATGGACGTGAAAGAACTACCTAAAATTTTATAATATAATTTGGTTTAATAGGAAACCGCAATTTAAGCGTTTTATATAGTCTCTTCCGTAGCCAGATTCTGAATCTTATAATTTTCTCAGCCGCTTTCCAATCGCTAAAACTATGGTGATATAATGGTAGCTGGTGCGCGTTGAAGATCGATTATATCGAAAGTGAAATCTATAAAAAGTAAAGGCAAAAGTGATTAGAATCCTAATCTCACTCTTAATATTCCTCTCGGATGTTCAGGGAACAGACAGAATCCCCTTCTAGTATGTTTTATCAAGACAGTATCCATTGCTTTATATCGATGGGTTCTCAGTAAGGGTTAGTTTATTGGTTTTGGCCGCATTTCAGCCGCACACTCAAACAAGGTTAATTGCTGAGGTGCGTCTGCGCGACGTACTGTTTGCCTGGGCCGGGGGTTTTTCGCCCGAAATAAACCTGTTTTTTTTCGGCTACCATGCCGCTCATAGATTTTTTTTGCATTTGCTTGGTAGGACTCACTCTTACGAACGGACCAGATGATTTGTCGAGCTCGCTTTGCGGCTTCCTTATAGTCTACGAGAACTCTGGGATAACGGTCATCCAGCCGCTGATCAGCCTCTTCCCAAGTCCAAGGTTCATGGACCAGAGCATCAGGAACGACAGATAATTCTGGCACCCATCGACGAATGAATGATCCTGAAGGATCCTGGTCATACCCCTGTTTGACGGGGTTATATATGCGGGGTAAATTTATACCGGTGGTTCCTGACTGCATTTGAATCTGTGGCCAATGAATTCCGGGTTCGTAATCCGTGAACATTCTTGCCAAATGCTCGCCGGGTTGCCGCCAATTCATCCAAAGATGGTAACTGGCTACTGCCATGAGCATTGCTCGCATCCTGAAATTGATCCACCCAGTAGCTCTAAGCATCCGCATGCACGCATCTACAAAAGGCCAGCCCGTCTCTCCCCGGCACCAAGCCTCAAGACGTTTAGCATCATCGACACGGAGCTCATTATACGCTGGATGCATATTAATAAACTCGAGCTCCGGCTGATTCTCCAGTTTCTGCATAAAATGACAATGCCAATGAAGGCGACTCGAAAACGATAAAAGAGATTGCCGCCGGGCCCTCGGGACCCCCGAGTTTTTTTTAAGCTCTTGATCTGTGGCCTGAGCAACCTCGCGAATAGATAGAGTACCGAAGGCCAAATGTGGGGATAAACGTGAGCAAGTCGTTTCCGCCGTTATCGGCGAAGAAATCTCGCTACGGTAATTAGCATCTCGCGAGTCAAGAAAGCTCTTCAGCCGTTCACGCCCCTTAACCAAGCCCCCTATTTGTCGAAAGGGGCAGCAGTCACTAGAAAGGCCGAGGTCATGCAGGTGTGGTATGGGCCCAATATCAAATCTCTCCAAGGGTTGCATTGGCGGAAGAGCTGGCGTCATCGACGCAGTCATAAATTGGCCTCTTTTTCGAGCCCAGCCGTCGCGGTCGGACAGGCCTCGTATGACACCGTTTTGTGTTAACTCTGTCCAACGAACACTGTGTTGACGGCACCACCCAGCGACCCGGATATCACGCTCAAAGGTCCATCTATTACCGGTCTCCTCATGCGACCAGAGCCTGTCGATCTTTATTTGCCTGTGCAACTCAGAGAGAGTAGTAACAACATCGCCAACCCGAACGACGAGGGGTTGGCCTCTACCCGCAAGTGCGCTTCGAAGATCCATTAGGCTCTCTCTAATGAACGACCATTGTCTGGAAGAAGTGTCGGAACCAGCCCAGTAGTCTGGTTCAGCAACATACAGAGGCAATACCGCCCCCGTGCTGGCTGCAGCTGTTAGGGCTATGTGATCTGTAATTCTCAGATCTCTCTTGAACCAGACTATTTGAATGGACTTGGGTTTCATAAGATTAATACGTCATTCTTAACTTTTCAGTTTAGTCCGAGGAGCCGCGACACCCAAGACAAGGCTCACGGTTTAGCGCCGCTGGCTTGAGGTTGGGCTGAGATTCCGAAAAAACCATATCGACTAGATCAGCTAATAATTCCAAAGAATGACTGCGTTCCGTCTCATAAACAGCATGAGCAAAGTTATCAGCATAAGGATCGAGCCTTATATACCATAGTGCGGCTATTTCCGTCGGCAGAAAAGCGAAGCGTACATCAAAGATATTAGGCCTAAAATCGGAGCCTTTTACCAAAAAATCCTGACTGAAAAAACGGAATCGCTCGATATCGCGGGCCTGTTGGGATTCTAACTCAAGCCAAGGCAGGTCACGGGAAATGTCTAGCTGCGGAGCTACACTGCCGGGAATTATCCGCGGCGAGGGCCACGGACGCACAGCGTCAACGTGAAATCGTCCATTAACCTCGTAGACACTCCGCCAGAGAAAAATATTAGCAAAGGATGGTTTAACAGTAACGCGCTCGGGGATATGGTCGCGGCTGGCCGCCAAGCCACGAGCCTGCGCCATAGCCCCGTGATGCTGCCAAGCACCAGCACCTAAGTATAACGCCCCCCAAACCAGTGCCGCGCGCGCCCAATAGCAGTTGCGACAAATCAAGCCCGTTAGCACAAAGCCAAGAATTGGCAAAGTGAACAGAGGATCAATAATAGAGATTAAAGACAATGCAAAGCGACTATTATCGAAAGGCCAAAGCAAATGCGTTCCATACGAGGTGGTGGTGTCAAGAAGTCCATGAGTAGCATAGCCAAGTGCGCAGAACATCCAAATCGACATATATCCGAGTTTTATATGCCGCCTCGCAAAACCAAAAATACACGCTGCTACGCAAGCGCTACCCACTGGAATAAATATTAGTGCGTGGGTGAAGTGCCGATGAAACTCTAAAAAAAGCAAGTTGTCTTGGGAACTCGAAATTGCGATATCGAGGTCAGGGGCTAAGCCCCCTAAAAAACCGCATAGAGCAGCTATGACTACCCTCGGTCGTCGCTGAGTTGCCATTGGAAGCGCTGCACCAACCAAACCTTGTGTTAACGGATCCATATGATCCCAAGTAGTTTACATTTGCGGTGATCCAATGAATGGGTAACTATTTTTTTTAGGTCCAACTGCGCATTTCCATTTGATCGGGTAAGAACGAAGACTTGAGCCAATTAATAATTTTAAGACACCCTACGCGAAGCAAATTTAAAAAATTTTAACGCAGTCGAGCTTGCATAACCATGGAATAGGATGCTTGGATATCCTGAAATATTAATCATAACTATCTCCCAAACCGCAAGATTAAAGATTAAGAGGAGACATTGAATTGGGTTTAGATACATCTTTCATGGGATTTTAAGAAATGAAAAAAACTTTATTTAGTGCGTGTTTAGTATTACTTTTTTCCGAATCCGCGATAGCAGATATAAAACCACTTAGTTTTTTAAATGTCTCCCAACTCCCC
>MDTB01117225.1_pt1 | contig 79854 bp, 82 predicted proteins | sample 811161 | NCBI WGS metagenome assembly MDTB01 (sample SAMN05326650, study PRJNA326480) | marine metagenome | isolation source: seawater | place: Mediterranean Sea | collected 2009 | reverse complement strand
GATCCATCTACTGCGCAAATCGCCGCCATCTCGACTGCAAGGTTGCTTCTTCTCATAGACGAGTTAGGAGCACCCAAGTCAACCGGTGACTTTGCAAAGCTGTCACGGCTCACACAGGAAAAAGAAAAACATGCGGGAATCGTTAAAGATGAGATCGTCGTCATCTGGGGTGATTATTTTAAAGAGAAGCAGATCGAGATGTTTCCCGATATTCACGACCTAGTGCATTCCATCATGGTTAAGGCTTCGGCCTGCAAACAAGAACTGTTGCCATCCAATGGCTCTGAACTCATGGCCCTTGTAAATAAATTTGGAGAGGCTTTTTGGGCCTCAAAGGGAGTCAATACGAAAACTGTTAATGCTCCGTATCCTCCAAATTTGCCGATGGTCGTACCCGTCTTGGACTGATTCTTCGGATGTTGGGCCGTTTTGATGTCAGGGGCAAGAGCATGGAGCCCGCTATAGTCGAGGGACAGCGAATATATACGCTGAGGTTGCCGCGTTCATTTGTAAAGCCAGGCATGGTCGGAATCTTCTCCGTAGAAGTCGGGAATATCGTTAAGCGCATATCAAAGATTGATGAGTCCACAGTGCTTCTGTCCTCTGATAATTCCTCAACTAATTCGCAGTTCACCGAAGGCCCAGTGCCCCTGGATACCCTTATCGGTATTGTTGTGTGGCCGAAAGTTAGTTGGGCGGTGGATGGTGCAGGATAGATCCTAAGTGTGAGCGACTAAGCACTGCGGATAAGACACGATAGTCTTGGCAGCAACACCAACATGCGTAAAAAGTGTAATCGAAGAAGAAGTAATGGATACCTATTACTTAGAAGCGTCGGTCGACATAATAGCCCAGTGTAGAATTAGCTACTTAATGGGGCCTTCTGCGGGTATCAAACTACCCAAACTCGTTGCCCATGCTGCCCTCTGCAAACGATTTGTTAGCAAGAATGTGCATATGCAGATGGAAGACAGTCTGACCGGCGTCAGCGCCATTGTTGATCACCAGTCGAAAGGCATCATCGACGCCCAATTGGCCAGCCATCTTGCCTGCTACCAGCAATAAATGTCCTAACAGTGACTCATCGTCCGCCACAGCCTCCACCAGTCGCGGAATGTTTTTGCGCGGAATCACCAGTACATGTATCGGCGCCTGTGGATTGATGTCTTTGATGACCACACATCGGTCGTCCTCGTATAACATCTCTGATGGAATCTCACGATCCATGATTCGCGTAAAGATACTTTTTTCTTTTGACAAACGTGATCTCCTTCAATTTGTGAACATAGCACATGGGGACTCGCGAAAAGAAAAGCTTCATCTGGTCGTTGTGGCCGACCGAAATTGCCTATACTCGTGTTCCATCGAATGATTTGAACATCGGTCACCGGGATGAATGACGAGCAACGATTTCTTTACGACATGTTCGGGTACATTGTGGTGCCCGGGGTGCTGACACAAGAGCAGGTTGACCTATTGCGCAGCACGATTGGCCACGCCACGGAACAGTGGGAACCGGATCACAAGCACGATGCACCCTTACACTGGCACTCAATCTGGCGTGACTTGCTGGACTTGCCGACGTTGGCACCGATCCTCGATGACATGATTGGCACTGGCGGACGCTCGGAAAGTCCCACCTATCGTATTGACCACATCAACGTACACACTCATGTAAGTCAGGGGTTTCCAGGTGGTCACTTGCATGGCGGGGGTGGCCCATTGGCAGGTTTTGCTTACCACGATGGGCGATTCCACAGTCGTCTCCTCAGTGTGTCATTTGAGCTCTACGACACCCAGCCCAACGATGGTGGCTTTGCCTGTGTGCGTGGCTCGCACAAGAGCAATGTGCCATTTCCACCTCATTGGCGAGATCTGTCGAAAGGTGTCAATCCCTGCGTGACGAGGGTAACTGCCAACGCAGGGGACGCAATTCTCTTTACAGAGGCGTTGACGCACGGGACGTTACCGTGGACATCTGACGCGCCCCGCAGCACGGTTTTCTACAAATTCTCGCCGCCCGATCACACGTGGGCTGCCAATTACTTTGATCCGGATGACTATCGCGGATATGAGGACATGGATACGCGGAAGCTGGCGATTCTTGAGCCCCCGAATGCGCGCTATCGAGGTCGTCCCACCAATCCACATTCAGAAACTCCACAAACTATCCATACCGATACATAAGCTGACTGACCATAAGGGAGATCACAGATGCACATTGGCGTGATGATTTTCGACACTGACTATTCAATGCCTGTGAACGAACTGGCAATTGCCCTCGAAGAACGAAGTTTTGAATCTCTGTTTGTCCCTGAGCATACGCACATTCCGGCGAGTCGAGAAAGTGCATGGCCTGGGGGCGCCAATTTGCCAAAAGACTATTGGCATACGTTCGATCCGTTTGTGTCCTTGTCATTTGCTGCAGCGGCGACTAAAAACCTCAAAGTCGGGACGGGCATCTGTCTCTTGCCACAACGGGACACCATTGTTGCGGCCAAACTGGTTGCAAGTCTTGATCGCATGTCCGAAGGCCGTTTCCTGTTTGGTATCGGCGGTGGCTGGAACAAGGAAGAGATGGGACATCACGGCGTTGCTTACACTGAGCGGTTTGCACGCATGGAAGAACAAGTTGCCGCGATGAAAGGGCTCTGGCAGGAGGAGGAGTTTGGTTATCAAGGTGATTATGTAAAGTTCACACCCAGCTGGGCACATCCAAAACCAGTCCAGACACCACATCCACCGATTCTGCTGGGGGGTGAGACCGACTACACATTGCGTCGGGTCGTCAACTACTGCGACGGCTGGTTGCCGCGTGCGCGACACGGTTTTGATGCAGCTGCCAATATGACGCGTCTCCATGAGATGGCAGACAGCGTTGGCCGATCTATGGAGACGCTCTCAGTTACTGTTTTTGGTGCGCCAGGAGATCGAGCGACACTTGCGAGCTACCAGGAAGCTGGCGTAGAACGGGCACTACTGGGATTGCCGTCCGCGAACAAGGATATGGTCCTGCCGATGCTGGACAAGTTCCAGGCGCTTTTGTCCTGAGCAGACTCCTAATCTTTGAGATCAGGGTTGTATCAGGTCGTTGATGACCAGGCACGTTCCTGAATCGTGAACTGGATGTCTTCTCGAGGATCTTCGTCGACACGTATTGCATCCGAGGTCGACCATCGACAGGTTCGGTTTTCCAAAGCCCGAACTTAGTAGAACGATCGATGCAAAGGATCGAGCTGTGTGTCCTGCCAGATGGCCGCGAGTTCTCCAGCGCCCTTGTTCCGGCTGGTCGAGCAATCTCCCAGGTCAATGGTGGTGGCATCGCCATCCCTGTTGGATGCAGGATGGCCTTACCTCGTGCTTACCGATAAGCGTATTAAGGTGTCGCCAGCGTGCGGAAGGCGTAGGCATCAAGAGATTAGCTTCTATGGGCATGCATATCTTCAGACAGTGGTTCGCATCTGGCAGCGGAGGAAGGCACCCCCTCAATGATGTCGTCTGTCATGGCGAAAGGACCTAGCGTTATTCGAGCGGAGATATACTCATTAGTTGCTGATTCAGTCGCGTCATCATGTGTTTCAGCTGCACCGGCAAAGCAGGACTAACCAGCAAACGTAATTATTGTCGCCACAACCCACCGGGTCAGTTCGTATCGGTACCTCTTGTTCTACTTGTTGCTGTTGTGTTTGATGGTTTTATGCACGGCTGGTTTGCTCTTCTTTCCCGAAAAAACCGCGTACAGTGATGATGTGTCCTCGGCGCCGTTGTTTAAGCCTTTTGCTAGTTAACGATCGCAACCGATTTGATCTGAGCAACGACCCTGGTGCCGGTAGCAAGGTTCAGGTGATCAACCGATCGTGAGGTCAGACGAGCGAACAGGGTGTTGCCGCCCACGTCCAGTCTGACACGTTGCATTGCTGGATGGTCTTCCACTGAGATTGCGGTGATCGTCGCGGGTAGTTTGTTAAGGAAGCTTGAGTCTTCATGTTCACTAAGTGACAGGGAGATATCCTTCGCGAGTATACGTATACGCAGTTTCTGACCAACGTTTCGCTCCGGGTGCGAACGGACCCAGATTTCTCCGCCTGGGAATAGGACCTTATCCAGATGCCAATGGTCGTCTCGCTCGCCGATTTTGCCCGTAATCAGGACGCCGACGTCGTCTTGTGAGGCTGTGGGAAAAGCCGGTGCGTTCATGACACTCGAGACATCCCCACTATCGACGACCTGCCCATCGTCCATCACCAGGATGTGGTCCGCGATGCGCGCAATTTCTTCGCTGGCATGACTGACATACAACATGGGCACTGCAAGAGAATCATGCAACGTTTCCAAATAGGGAAGTATTTCTTCCCGATGTGCGATATCGAGGGAAGCGAACGGCTCGTCCATCAGCAACAGCGACGGTTGACGCATCAATGCGCGTGCAATCGCAACACGTTGCCGTTCACCCCCTGACAATTTTTCAGGGGAGCGGGCGAGCAGTGATCCGATCCCCAGCTGATCGATGATGTCTGATCTCGCCGTCCGGCTGATGGACTCTGATCGTTTGGCGACATAATCGAGATTGCCCTCAACCGACAAGTGAGGTAGCAGGCTTTGTTCCTGAAACACATACCCAAGTGAGCGTTTGTGGGTTGGTACGAATGTTGAAGGGTCCTGCCAGGTAGTGCCTGCGACCACCAGCGTTCCTTCGGCGTGAAGCAAACCTGCGATACAGCGCAGAAACGTTGTTTTGCCGGATCCTGACTTGCCGAAAATACCGGTAATACCCGTACCAGGGACCTCCGTGTCGACGGATAGATGAAACGTGGAGGATACGCGACTTGCCAGCTTGATCTGAATGTTCGCGGTCATGGAAGTAACCGACCCGGGTTTGCTCGCCAATACAGAGGAATGAGAACGATCAAGGAAAAAACAATCATGAGCCCTGACAGGATATGTGCAGAGGCATAATCCAGAGCTTCGACGTGTTCGAAGATCAGTACGGAAATAACCTGAGTTTCGCCGGGAATATTGCCGCCAATCATCAGCACGATACCGAACTCCCCAACCGTGTGGGCAAACCCGAGGACAGCAGCTGTCAGGAATCCTCGCCATGCGAGCGGCATGATGACCGTGAAGAAACGATCGACGGGCCCTGCACCTAGTGTCGCGGCAACCTCCACAGGTCTATCACCCACTGATGCGATAGCGTTACTGATGGGTTGTACAACGAAAGGCAGCGAATAAATGAGAGACGCCATTACCAGTCCAGGAAATGAGAAGGCGAGCGTGGTCAGTCCCATCCAGGAAGTGATACGACCGATTGGACCATCGGGACCCATGGCAATTAACAGATAAAACCCGATGACGGTCGGTGGTAGAACTAGAGGTAGTGTGACCAGTGCGTTGACGACACCCACCCAACGTGAAGGGCTTCGACCCAGCCACAACGCGAGTGGCGTGCCTCCAAGCATCAGAAGGACTGTCACGGTGGTAGCCAGCGTGATGGTCAGGGTAATGGCGGCGAAATCGGATTCAGTCATGTGACGCTTTCATGTGGCAGTAGGGATTATCCCATACTGATGCGCGAAGGGTGGATGTCTCTTATATTTGGTTTCAGACAGGGACGGATGAAGGGAATTTCTATGAGCTTTGAAGACCATCTGGTCACCACCGAGTGGCTCGCCACTCGGCTGAATGACGATCATCTCGTCATCCTGGACGTCACTGCCAGGCTGACGTCTGACTTGACCAACACGGCGAAGACTACTTGTTATGACGAAGGCCATATCCCGTTTGCTCATTTCTTTGACGTGTCCTCAGCCAAAGGTGTGATCTCCGACCCCGATGCTGTATTGCCCTGGACGTGGCCATCACCTGCACAGTTTGAGGCGACGATGTCGGACTTTGGGATTAATGGTGACACACAGGTGGTGATCTGTGCGCAATCGCCACGTGCCGGACTTGATTCAGGCACGATGTGGTGTACCCGCACCTGGTGGACGCTGCATCACTTTGGTGTGCATTGTGCGATCCTGGATGGTGGTATTGAGCGATGGCAGGAAGAAGGTCGATCTCTCGTCACGGTGGCCGCTGAACCCAGATCGGTGTCACCATTCCATGCAGCCCCTGACTACAAACGCGGTTTTGCGGATCAGTCTGATGTCTTATCAGCTATCGACGATGGTGCCACCTGTCTGGTGGATTCCCTGCCGGAATCCAGTTTCAACGGGGAGGGTACCGGCTATGGTGAACGCGTCGGGCATATTACTTCGGCTGTGAATGTCCCGTTTATGAGGTTGGTGACTGGAGAGACAGCTGCTTTTCGCTCAACCTCCGAGCTGCAGGAAACCTTCGCTGGGATCAACGATTCTCCTAAAGTCATCAGTTATTGTGGTGGCGCGATCGCCGCAACCGTCGATGCGTTTGTGTTGCACATGCTGGGTCACCGCCAGGTTTCGGTTTACGACGGGAGTCTGATGGAATGGGGAGCGAATCCGGAACTACCGATGACCAATCCGTCTGCGGATCAGACCAGCAGTTCCTGATGGGCTAATGAGAGACGCTGACGTTTGTAGAGGTTAGCGTAGTGTCCATCCAGTGCCAGCAGTTCCCGGTGGGTGCCGTGTTCGGTTATCCGCCCCTCGTCAATCACGATGATCCTGTCCGCCGAGCGGATGGTGGATAGCCGGTGTGCGATCACAAATGCAATCCGTCCGCGCATCACTTCCGTCAATCCTTGCTGAATGCGTTGTTCAGTTACGGTGTCCACCGATGAGGTCGCCTCATCCATTATCAGGATCTCCGGATTGGCCAGAATCGCGCGAGCAAACGAAATCAGCTGTTTTTCACCCGCAGAGAGCTGGTGGCCGCCTTCGCCCAGCTGAGTCTGTAGCCCATCTTCTTTCCCAGCAATCAGATCCCATGCTCCAGACAGACGTGTCGCGCGTTCCAGTTCTTCGTCAGTTGCTGACAGATCCCCGTAACGGATGTTGTCCGCGATCGTGCCGCTGAAGATGTGGGACGACTGCAGGACCATACCCAGGCTGGACTGCAACCAATGGAGGCTGCGTTCCCGGTAATCCTGGTCGTTGATCAGGACAGCACCACTCGTGGGTTCATAGAACCTACATATAATGTTAATGAGCGTACTCTTGCCGCCGCCAGTGGCGCCGACAATCGCAATGGTCTCCCCCTGATCAACGGTCAAGTTAATATTCTGTAGAACTGGTTCTTCAGCCAGGTAGTGGAAGCTGACAGAGCGGAGTTCAATGCGCTTGATGTGTCGATACTGACCGTCAATGGCGAGTTCACTCTCTACTGCAAAGGGCTCCGCCTTCGAGATGGCAGCCTGGACTGTATCGCTATCTCGGATTTCAGGTTTTGCTTCCACCAGCGATATCACGCGTTCAGCAGATGCTTGCGCCATTTGCAGTTCAGCAAGCCACATCGCCAGTATCTGAATCGGTTCAAAGAACTGCCGCGTATAGGTGATAAATGCCACCAGTGTTCCGGCGGTCAGAGCGCCGGCGAGCAGATTCACGCCGCCATGAACCAGGGCTGCAGCGGTCGCAAGACTGCCGATGGTCATTACAAGTGGGAGATAGACCGCGTTCTGGAGCGCGTTCCGCATGGAGTGTTCATACAGACGACCGGAGTGCTGTTGGAACTCCAGGTGGTTTTCTTGTTCACGCACAAATGCTTTGGTCGTGCGTACACCCATAATGGACTCGTTGTAGGCACCTGTAAGCAATGAGTTGCTTCTGGTCACATCCCTTGCGGAAAGAAGAATGATGCTCTTAAAGTACTTGGAGACCCACCACAACAGCGGGACCGCGATCAGAACCAACAAGCCAAGGACAGGTTCCATGATGAGCATCGCGACCGAGATGCTCAGCATCAGACTCGTGCTCCAGAAGAGATCGAGAACGCCCCAGGCGAGGATGTCGGTCAGTCGTTCGCAGTCTGACGTCAATCGAGCCATCAGCCAGCCGACTGGTCGTTTGTCGTAGTACGAGAACGACAGTCGCTGCAGATTCTCGAATCCAGCCTGCCGGATATCATGGCCGACATAGGTCTGAAGCCTTCCTGCGGTATAAAAAAAACCAAAGGTCGAAGAGACAACGACGCAAACAAGACCTGCGTATAGCAGACCGAACCCTGCTAGATTCGTCTCGCTACCCTGAGTGGCGGCTGTATCGATCAGCTCCTTGGTGATTAGCGGAAACGCTGCTTCCGCCATTGCAGTGCTGATACCGCAACAAACCAGAATCGTCAGGCTACCCTTATAGACCCTTACAAACTCAAACAGTCGTTTCCACAAATGAAGCTGGACACCACTGGCGTACTCTTCTTCATGAATACCATCTTCGAACAGGACGTCACTGTAGTTGCCATCAGACATCAATGACATCCTCCGTGGTTGCGGAAGCGAGATCTGCAGAGAGACTACTCTCGAAGGTGGTCTGCAGGTCACAGAGATCAAGGTACGGTCCTTCAACCGACGCGAGCTCGTCGTGTGTCCCTTGCTGCACGATGCGACCTGCTTCCATCACAACGATGTGATCTGCATCAGCAACCGTGGACAATCTATGTGCAATCATAATGGTGGTTGCACGTCCTTTGCGTTCACGCAGGGCGTCGAGGATGTGGCGTTCAGTCTGCGTATCAACCGCAGACAGCGAGTCATCCAGGATCAAAATTGCCGGATTTGTGATGAGTGCTCGCGCAAGGGCAAGCCGTTGACGCTGTCCGCCGGATAAAGTGACACCACGTTCTCCCACCATCGCGGACAGCCCTTTACTGAACCGGTTTATGCTGGTGTCGATTGCAGCTTCGCGCGTTACCTGCTCGATTTCCTCGTCAGTCGCATCCTGCTTGCCGATACGGAGGTTGCCGCCGATAGAGCGTGAATACAGGAAAGGCTCCTGCATCACGATACCGATATTTTGTCGTACATATTTTCTGGAGAGATCAGACAGTTCCTTATTATCGAGCGTAATGCTGCCATCGTCGTAGTCGTACAAGCGCAGTAGCAACTGGATCAGCGTGGTCTTGCCGCACCCCGGTGGGCCTAGGATGGCGATGTTCTCGCCGGGTTTGATCGATAAATTGATGTCATGCAAGACGGGTTCGGCTTCGGTGTAGGCGAAGTTCAACGCTTCGAACCTGATCTCGCCAACGACGGGCTCCGCTGGGACCAGTTCCTGGCTGGATTCCTCGGGTTCCTCCAGAATGTGGTTCAGCCGTCCTAGTGCGACGGTCGCTTTTCCGACATCCTGCAGAACGCGCCCCAACTGTCGGATTGGCCAGATGACCATCCCGGTCAGTGAGATGAACGCGACCAGAGTACCGACCGTGATTTCTCCGGCGATCAGCAGCCATGCCCCAGCTATCAGGGTAATACCACTCTGGAGAAACGTCAGAATATCGGAGCCGGACCAGAACAAGGCCATGATCACGTTGAGGCGCATGTTGTGATCTCTGAAAGATCCATTCCGGGACCCAAATTCCTCGATCTCATAGTGTTGTCGTGCAAATGCTCGTACGACCCGAATACCGGTCAGGTTCTCCTGCAGGCGTGCTGACATCGCAGCCTCGGCTTCGTCCCGTTTCTGAAACTGCGTCTGCACTTTGAGGTAGAAGACGTAGGCATAGACCAAAATGACGGGCATAAGGGCCAAGGAAAGCATGGCGAGCCCGGTGTGCATGGCAAATAGCAAGGGTGTGACCGTCAGGACCATGGTGAGTGTTCGGCAGACTTCGATGATCTGACCGGCGAGAAACTTGCGGATCGTCTCAACATCGGACGTGCACCGCTGGATGAGATCTCCCGTTTCGGCTTGGTCGTGGAATCGAGACGGTAGATGTTCAAGATGGGTATACAGCCGGTCACGCAGTACCCGGACGATCGATTGGGAAGCCATCGCTGCCCAGCGACTGCGCAGGTAGGTGAACAATCCCGACATCATTGTCACCGCGATGACGGCTATACCTGCTAATACCAGTAATACTGTGTCTGTGAGGGCAGCCCTATCCAGTCCAAACACGGCGGTGGCAAGGTCGACCCAGGCGAACTCCCCTTCAATGATGCCGTCGATACTCCACTTAGAGATCAGTGGAATGGTAAAAGAAAAACTGACGCCGACGGTCATTGCGACCATCGCGGCCAGATACCGCAGCCGCTGACCTTCCGTCAATCCCCAGAGGGCGCTGAAACGGCCGTGTTGGTGCTCTTTGTTATCAGTACTACTCACAGTGAAAATCCCGAAGAAAGCTTGCCATCTAGCGGGTCACTACAGCTTTGATATAAGAATGTGTTACCCAGTGCGGCTCATGCAACGTCGTTAAGCGGTGGCCATGACTCCGATCGCCGGACAAGGGGCAGTGACTCGCAGTTTAGAAAAAGCGTCTTTGAATCATGGTGGGGCAGCTCCGAGTGCGGTGGAGGTCGGGGTAAGTTACTCCATTGGTCGTAAAACGCAAGTCTCTAACGACTTGGAAATGCTGAGGCCGCGACACTTAGAACCAGAATGCAAGCATACGGTAGCTGGTATAGAGCGATACCAGCAGGACGAGCGCTGCGAGGTCAAACAACAGGTACCCAAAGCCTCGCTTTAGAAAATACTTGAACCGTGGCCACCAGTTGCCCGGTTTTTCGGTCGAAAGTGGCAGAGACGGGAAAGCAGTCAGCATCCATAGTCCCATGATCACCCACAGCGTGACGACGCTGGCAGGGATGATCCATCGATCATTTTCAAGACCGGTGATGACACCAAGATCCTTGTCCCTCAAGAGATCAACACCGGCAAGCACTGCGGCAAAGACGCCCACGACCATGAGTATCGGTATCAACCATTGATAGCGTGTCGATGCGGTGATTAGTCGGTCAAGCATAGTTGACGATTGGACGCATCAGCTAGCGGTGTGGCGCTGAATAAAACTGATCATGTCGGCAATACATTTCTGGGTCTGGGGACCGTCCGCCTGCGCAAAGCCATGACCGACGTCCGGATACAGGCGATAGTCAACAACCCCACCAGCGATTTCCCAGGCACCCTGAAGCGTCTGGCTCATCATGATGGGTACATTCTGATCGAGTTCCGGCTGAACAAGTAACAGGGACGGCAGGTCTCGATACTGACCGGCTGTCAGCTGATTCTGGATGGCAGCCGCGGCCATTTGTGCTGGTTCACCGAAGTATCCCTCGTGGCCAGCTTTGAGTCGGTCAGGTGTGAAGCGTTTGAAAGTTGATGGATCTTCATGAAGCCGTGAAACGAGGTACTGGTAGCGGGCAAGAGGGTTAGATACAGGCCAGAGTGCAATGACAAAATCGATGGTCTGTTCCGGTGATGTTGGATTGATCGCCGCACTAAGCGCCAGGTGCCCTCCGCTAGAACTCCCGGATAAACCGAGAATACTAAAGGGAGTCGGTGGCTCCGCGCGCAGGTGTGAGACTGCCAACTGGATGTCCTCGACAGCAGCTGGATGCTGAAAATCCGGGCCCTGACGGAAATCGATTGCAACCACCGGCGTCCCTGATGCTGCGATAGCGTCGCAATAGTGACGGCCGGCATGTTTGTCGCCGGAAGACCAAGCGCCGCCATGTATGTCGAGCAACAGTGTTGAACTTGATGGGTTGTCCGGCAGATAGGCCACGGCAGTAAGGTCCATACCTGCACGTCGGGCATATACCCATTCATGCGTCCTGATCATTTACGACTGCCTCGACTTGGGCTGGCCTGATGTGCTGACAACACGTTAGTTCCGGAGCGACTGGCCATGATGTTGGCATCGGCGGTGGGGTCCTTTCCTACAGCGACTAGTGTCTTGCCAAAGTTGCCTCCTTTCAGCATGGCCATAAATGCAGATGGTGCTTTGGGCAAACCGTCCCAGAGATCCTCCTTGTACCGAACATGTCCATCTCTTATCCAACCGGACATGGTATCTAGGAAGAGTGCCTGCTCATTGTCAACGAAATCGCCCACGAACAATCCGTTAACCTTGACATTCTGACGAGCCAGCCATGGGGCACCAATATCATTCCATGCAGCACGCGGGTCTCCTCCGTCAGTATTGCCATACTGACTGATCATGCCGCATAGTGAAATTCGAGCATGTTTGTTGAGCAGTGGAGCGACCGCCTTAAATACAAGTCCGCCCACGTTTTCAAAATAGACGTCGATGCCATCCGGACATGCGGTTCTGAGATCTCCCGGCAAGTCTTCCGAAAGGTGTGACACGCACTCGTCGAACCCGAGCTCCGTGCTTACAAAATGACACTTATTTCTGGCACCCGCAATACCAATCACCCGACAACCCAGCATGCGTGCAATTTGACCAGCAATCTGACCGACGCCTCCCGAAGCCGCTGAGACGACCACTGTCTCACCGGGTTGTGGCGCACTCTGAACTTTCATGCCGGACCATGCGGTCAGACCCAGCATTCCCAAAACACCGATGGCCGTTGAAATCGGAGCTTTGGCCGGGTCAAGCTGTCTCGGCACCATATAGCCGAAAGTGCCGATACCGTCGCCGATGAGGCCGTGTGACTGCCAGCCATTGGTGTTGAAGACGTAATCACCATCGGTGAAGGTCTGATGATTACTGATCAGTACCCTTGAGACGGTACGGCCGTGACAAACGTCACCCGGCGTTTCGACTCCGGATCGCCTTCGACCCCATTGGTACGGATCCATGGATAGATATAACGTTTCTGTCAACGCTTGACCCGGCCCCGGTTCAGGGAGAGCCGTCTCAAACCACTTGAAGTCGTCCTTCTCGGGCCAGCCGAGCGGTGGTGTGCGTGCGAGTTGCCATCCCTGATTCATAACTAGTGCTATCCCAGTACCCAAAAAGCTAGCGCCATAAGCGATGAGGGTGAGACTGAACAAGCTCTTTTAGTAATGCAACATTAGGCTGTCATACCGCTTATCAGGGCGACTCGGTATGGGATCCCATGCACGTGATGTTCTTCCATGCCTGTAATATTCACTTTTGCCTGCGATAATAGACAGCTTGTATTCAGGATCTGCCGGTCGGAATGCCATCATCCATAGACACCGATGCGTTTGATGTTGCCCTGGCGTTGAAAGTGGCCAACGCCCTGAAGGTGATTCTCGAGAATCGCACTAGGGTCAAGGTTATTCTCGGCGAAGAACGTGTCGTTCCCGGGACGCTGGGAGAGGTTGTCCGTTTACCCTCCATTCTGACGAGGTTAGAGGGCCGATCCAGACTGGCCCGCGATGACGCGCTTCTTGAGTTTCAAACGCTGTGGAGCACCTTGTCTGAGAAGACAACGGCAGAAGTGCTGGATGCCATTGGCTGGTACGACCCCAACGATCTGGACTGGGAAGATCCACGTTCCAATCGACATCCGGATCTGCGCATTGATGACTAATTTGTACAGAAATAGAGCACTAAGGATGAATCTCCAGTATTTTTCCATTTTCCTGGTTTGAAACTGTAAAATTCGATCGATTGGCACGGAAATTTCTGTCTTTACCGGCCCAATTTTTTTGCCTATTCTCCGCCCCCTGCTCTGATCTTCGGACAGAGACAAAAACGTAAGTTAGATATTTAGAGAACTGCATTACCAGATACATCTGGGACTTGATCCAGCGGGACAGGTACCGACTACACTTTATCGCCTGTGTTGGGCGACTCGTCGTTTCTGTTGAGATCAGTCCCCAAACACATGGGGCGATATAGCATGAATATCCTTGACTTTGAGTCGCACAAGTCTGCGCGACAGAAGATCTCGATGGTGACCTGTTATGACAACTGGTCGGCGAAAATTCTTGAGGAATCTGATATCGATTGCATCCTGGTGGGAGATTCTCTCGCTGTTGTCATGCATGGATTCGATTCTACGGTGCATGCGACCATCGAAATGATGGAAGTACACACAGCGGCTGTGAGACGAGGGGCACCCAGCAAATTTGTCGTGGCTGATATGCCATTCCTATCTGTGAGCCGTGGGCTTGAGTGCGCGATGGATTGTGTTCATCGCTTGATGCAGGCCGGTGCTAACGCCATCAAGATTGAAGGAGACAAACCACATCAACTCGAACTGGTAGAGCATATCGTCGATGCGGGGGTTCCTGTCATGGGCCATCTGGGGCTCACGCCTCAATCCATTCACAGCTTTGGTGGCCACAAAGTACAGGGGAAACAGGCTGAGCAGGCTGAACAAGTTCAGAGAGGCGCGCTGGCGCTACAGGCTGTTGGATGTTTTGCTCTTGTGCTTGAATGTGTGCCTATCAAACTTGGGAGTTGTGTTACAGCCGCGTTGTCGATACCTACTATTGGGATCGGTGCGGGTCCGCATACTGATGGACAGGTGCTGGTTCTGCACGATCTTCTTGGCGTCGATCCGAGTTTCAAGCCAAAGTTCCTGAGGCGATTTGCCAACAGTCACTCTCTGGTAGAGAGTGCTGTGAATCAATACCATCGTGAGGTTCAGGAGCAGTCATTCCCGAGCTTGAAAGAGTCTTACAAGTAGTCGGAAATTGAACCCGTTCGATTCGGAGACGCAGTCTCTCGAGAGGTCAGAATGAGTATTTCGACCATTCGCACCGTCCGTGATATGCGCGAATGGCAGCGGACAATTGGTGACCGGCGCGTAGGTTTTGTTGCAACAATGGGCGCCTTGCATAGTGGGCATGCTTCCCTCATTGAGCATAGCGTGACCGACTGCGATCTGACCGTTGTCAGTATCTACGTGAACCCAACCCAGTTTGATCAACCGGACGATCTGAAAATCTACCCCAGGACGCTCGAAACCGATGTATCACTGGCCGGCGCAATGGGTGCAGACCTTGTATTCGCGCCCACCTGGGGAGAAATGTATCCGGATGAGTTTCGCTATCAGGTAGATGAAGGGGAGTTCAGCCGGGAATTGTGCGGGGCACATCGCGATGGTCATTTCACCGGTGTTCTGACAGTCGTCATGAAATTGCTCAATATTGTCAGACCTAAACGTGCGTACTTTGGCGAAAAGGATTATCAGCAGTTCAAACTGATCATGGACATGGTCAGCGCTTTTCATATGGATGTAGAGATTGTGCCCTGTGCGACGGTCCGTGAAGAGGATGGTCTCGCACTCAGCTCGCGGAATCTGAATCTGTCCTGTGAAGCTCGGGAAACGGCTCCCATCATCCATCAATTTATTACCAGTGATCGATCTGACGAAGACATCACCGCTGCGCTGACGGAAGCAGGGTTCAAGGTGGATTATGTTGTTAGCAAGTATGACCGAAGATTTGTTGCGGCACGGATTGGCGATGGTGATCGAGAAGTTCGTCTCATAGACAACGTGCCTCGCCCAACAGAAGAATAACAAGGAAGATCAGCGTGATTCTGTGTCTCGATATTGGTAATACTCAGGTCTATGGCGGTGTGTTTGAGGGGGATCGATCGCTCGTTCAGTTTCGACGGACCTCTCAGGCACAAAGCTCTTCCGATGAGATGGGTGTGTTCTTTCGAGCAGTTCTTCGAGAAAACGAAATTGACCCCGATGATCTGACCGAAGTGGGCGTCTGTTGTGTCGTACCGGATCTGCTGTATTCAATACGTGCTTGTTGCCAAAAATACTTTGGGCTTGAACCGCTGGTATTGAAACCTGGTATCAAGACAGGGCTACAGATTCGATACCGTGATCCCAGGGAGGTCGGCGCCGACCGAATCGCTGATGCAGTGGGTGCCATTTCTCTGTTCCCTGACAGGAACTTGATCGTCGCAGATTTTGGTACGGCGACGACCGTCTGTGCGATCACCAAAGATAAGGAATTCCTGGGTGGCAATATCCTGCCTGGAATGCGTTTGTCCATGGAAGCGCTGGAGTCCAAAACGGCTCAATTGCCTTCCGTCGAAATTTTGCCTGTCAGTACGGCGGTGGGCCGATCAACCGTTGAGAGTATTCAGGCTGGATTGTACTGGTCGACCGTCGGCACGATTCGGGAGTTGGTGAACAGGATTACCGTAGAAGTCTTCGATGGGGATCGCCCCATGGTTATCGGTACAGGTGGATTTGCACAGCTGATCAATCGCGAAGGAATGTTTGATGCGGTGGTGCCAGATCTGATCCTGACCGGCATGAGAGAAGTTCTTAAGCTGAACCGGCAGGCGCGCTTACGTGATGACGGCGATCAGGTAGGTTGATTCACTGCCCCATAGATAGATGCCAGCGATAAGGACCATCACCGCTGACCACAGTGGGGATAGAGTTGGTAGTGACTTGGATGTTTCGAGATACAGGACAACAGTGCAGGACGCGAGCGCCAGTTTTGAACCATTGAGCCAGCGGGCAAGTATATCGATGGCATCGGAGGAATCCCGACGAATTGCTCCTAACAACCTCAATTGAAGGGTGGTGACAAAAATAAACCAGTACATCAGGCCGAGAATCACGAGGATCACCAGTGAGTCCGCCAGATGTGTGGTGAGTTCTGGAGTGAAGCTGATCAGCTGGCTTACGATGGTGGATGTGAGCATAAAAAAGGTGCCAGGAAACCCGAGGCAGATCGCGAGTGCCGTGATGATGTGTTGGTGCGGGTAAAGCAACCAAGACAATGCACTGGTGATCAGCGCGAAGATCGAGAGCCCCGCGCTGACATTCACTATGAGTACAATAGTCTGTCTATAGTCTGCGGTGCTGATGCTTGCGGCTTCAGCAAGCTGACCGACCGACGCGATTCCACCGGTCGCCTCACGTTAGAGAATGATCTGACAGGGATGCGTTGGATCAATTCCGTAATCTCGCATCAGTTGGTCGAATTCAGCATTGTTAATGTGTGTTTCCACACACGGTAGTATACTCAGGCGAGAAACGGCTGAGGAATGGGGCGTTACGATGGAAGAAATCAGATGGTGGGCCCGCTTGCTACTGATCAGTGGCGTGATCAGTGTCGTGTTGCTGATTTCAGCTCCACTTGGTTACCGTTTCGGAATGACCGGGCTCCAATCCGCGTTCGGTAGTTTGGCGCTCGCCGTACTGGGCTCGGCGATCGTTTTGTTGGTGTCCTTTGTTATGGTTATCATCACGACCCGAAAGGGCCTAGTCGACAATAGACAACAGCTTGTGATTGCGGCGTTATTCAGCTTGTTGCCGCTGCTGGCTGCGGTGCCCCAATACTTCAAGGTATCGTCGGTACCACCCATTAATGATATTTCTACGGATCTTGAGGAACCGCCCGCGTTTGATGCTGCACTGGCTGAACGTGGAGAATTTAGCAACGATCTTAATCTGGAACCTGCTGAGGCTCAGCAACAGAAGTCGGCTTATCCCGACGTACTACCCGTAACATCGACGTTAACGTCGGAAGATGCGGTGTCTCGATCTGTGGCGTTACTTGAGCAGATGGGGCTTGAGGTCATCAACGTGGATCTTGACGCTGGACGAGTTGAAGCCGTTGCCACGACTTTTTGGTTTGGCTTCAAGGATGACTTTGTCGTGCGGGTCCGGGGGAATAATAAAGGTAGTCGTATCGACGCCCGCTCGGTATCCCGCGTCGGTCAATTTGATCTCGGCGTTAATGCGGAGCGCGTGATGACCTTTATTGCAGGGTTCGCAGACTAAACTGTGTCGAGCTGGATCCGGACCAGATCGTTGACCTGCTTTGGATTCGCTTTACCACCAGTTTCTTTCATGACCTGTCCTACAAAAAAGCCTAGCAGCTTTGTCTTACCTGCGCGGTATTGCTCAACCTGTTTTGTGTTATTGGCAATGATGGCGGTCACGATAGGCGCCAGATCGGATGAATCCGAGACCTGTTTGAGCCCTTTTGCGTCGATGTAAGCGTCGACTGAGTCAGTCTCACCCTGCCACAACGCGTCAAACACCGTCTTTGCGATCTTTCCAGAAATCGTCTCATCTGAAATACGATTGATCAGCGAGGCGAGTTCGCTGGCGGGCACAGGAACATCCTCTGAGTTGAAACTATCTTTGGAGATTCGTCCCAGTAGTTCGACCCGGACCCAGTTCGATGCTTGTCGAGGGTCGGATGCAGAGGCGACATATTCAAAGTAGTCAGCGAGGGAGCGATTACCTGAAAGGGTTTCCGCATCTTCTTCGGAGAGTCCGAAAGCAGTTTGAAACCGGGCACGTTTCTCATAGGGCATTTCCGGTAACCGATCTCGGACTGCACTGATGAAGCTATCATCAATTACCACGGGTAGGAGGTCAGGCTCAGGGAAGTAGCGGTAATCCATAGCCGTTTCTTTACTTCGCATAGGCCTGGTCTCGTCCCGATCTGGGTCATACAACCGGGTTTCCTGGACGACTCGCCCACCGGACTCAATGACGGCAATCTGACGTTCTATCTCGTGGTTGATGGCCTGTTCGAGGAACCGAAACGAGTTGATGTTCTTCGTCTCTGTGCGCGTGCCTAATTCACTTGATCCCGAGGGACGAATTGAGACATTGGCATCGCAACGCATAGATCCCTCTGCCATATTGCCGTCACAGATGTCGAGGTACGTCAGCAATTTGTGGATCTGTCGAGCATACGTTGAGGCTTCTTCCGCCGAGCGCAAGTCCGGTTCTGAGACGATTTCCAGAAGTGGGGTCCCGGCACGGTTGAGGTCGATGCCGGTCTCACCGGCATAGTCCTTGTGTAAGGATTTACCGGCGTCTTCTTCGAGATGAGCCCGGGTTATGTGAATGGTTTTTCTACCGCCATCGGCGCAGTTGATATCCATGTGCCCATGTTCGACGATGGGCTCGTCGAGTTGGGTAATCTGATAGCCCTTTGGAAGATCAGGATAGAAGTAGTTTTTCCGATCGAATACGGATTGATGATTGATCGTTGCACCGACGCCGAGACCGAAAGCAACAGCTTTTTCGTACACCGCTTCGTTGGTGACAGGGAGGACACCAGGAAAACCCAGATCCACTAGACTCGCCTGGGTATTGGGGGCCGCTCCGAACGCTGTTGAAACGGCGGAGAAGATCTTGGAACGGGTGTTCAGTTGGGCATGGATTTCGAGCCCAATGACTGCCTGCCAGTCAGCCATGACTCACTCCCGTAGCCTGTAAGGTCGGAGTGGCCAGGTGCCAGTCGGTACGTTGCTGAAATTGATGCGCCATCCCTAGGAGCCTCGCCTCATCAAGATATTGACCAATCAGTTGCATGCCAACCGGCATCTCACCTATTTGCCCGATCGGCATAGAGAGTCCTGGCAACCCGGCCAGATTGACGGGAATCGTGTAGATGTCCTGGAGGTACATGGCGATACTGTCTGAAATTTTTTCAAGAAGCCGGAACGCAGGTCCTGGACAGGTTGGCGCGGCAATGACATCCACCGAATTAAAGGCCGCTACAAAGTCCTGATGGATTAAACGCCGGATCTGTTGGGCCTTTCGGTAGTAGGCGTCGTAGTACCCGGTGGAGAGTGTAAATGTCCCGACGAGAATGCGTTGTTTGACCTCGTCGCCAAAAGCTTCGGACCGACTGCGCTTGTATAGATCTTCGATATCCTCTGGATCTTCACACCGATAGCCGAAACGGACGCCGTCGTATCTGGACAGATTGGTCGAACATTCAGCAGGGGCGATCACGTAGTAAGCCGGAACGGCGTAGCGAGTATGAGGCAGTGAGATGTCAACGAGCTTAGCGCCCCCAGCTTCCATCTCGAAAAGGGCACTAGTCAGCAGGTCCGCCATTGGCGCATCGAGTTCCGACAAATACTGTTCAGGCACGCCAATACGGATTCCTGTGAGAGGCGTGGACAGTTCTTGGGTCAGGTCGGCTATAGGTGCATCAATGCAGGTCGAGTCGCGAGGGTCTGCGCCAGTCATTGCCGAGAGCAGTATTGCTGCATCCTCGGCGCTCCGTGCAAAAACGCCCGCCTGATCAAGACTTGAGGCGAAAGCGATCATGCCCCAGCGAGATACACGTCCGTACGTCGGTTTGATACCTGTGACACCACACATTGACGCGGGTTGCCTGATGGAGCCGCCTGTATCGGTACCGGTGCTGACCGGACAGAATCCCGCGGCGACGGCTGCGGCTGAACCACCGGAGGAGCCACCTGGAACATGACTTGTCTGCCATGGATTTCTGACCGGACCGTAGTAACTATTTTCGTTAGACGATCCCATCGCGAATTCATCCAGGTTAGTTTTGCCGAGGGTGACGCAGCCAGCTGCTTTGAGTTTTGCGACCACCGTCGCGGAATAAGGTGCAATGAAATTATCCAGCATCTTTGAACCGGCAGAAGTCTTTACTCCTTCGGTACAGAAAATATCTTTGTGTGCAAGCGGAATGCCAGTCAGTGGGCCTGCCTGCCCCTTTGCGATGAGGACATCCTGTGCATCCGCAGTGGATCGAGCGTCGTCTGCTGTGACTGTGATGAACGCGTTGATGTCGTTGTCGTGTTCTTCAATTCGTGAGATCAGGCTTTCGGCGAGCTCTCGACAAGAGTAGGTGCCGTCATCCAGATTGGCTCGGATCTCGGCAATGCTCTGAAAAGGTGTTGTCACGTGAGCGACCATCTCTATTCTACGAACCGAGGGACAAGATAGAGCCCATCACTGGTTCGGGTGGCGACAGACTGTAGCTTTTCACGCTGGTTGGATTCGGTGACCTCATCTGCACGGAGACGCTGGACCTGGTCAAAAGGTGTTGCGAGTGGTCGTACCTCATGGGTATTGACTGCTTGCATTTCGTCGACCAAATCAAGGATACGGTTCATCCGGTCGATCTGATCATCGACCTGGTCTATAGCAATCTCGAGATGGGCCAGTGTCGCGATTGTTAGTACGGTCTCTTTGTTTACAGCCATGTCGATTCAGGTGTGGTAAGTCGTCGGGCAGAAGATGCTAAAGGCTGGATCGATGGTTGTCCATGACACTTGTTCCTTACTTCTAGGTCGTTGTTTAGGGTCAGGTAGCGACGCGGTTCTGCGGATTTTCTCACGATTGTGCGAACAGTCTGAAAAATGACGTCTGTGCCGTTGTTTTTAGCCATTAGTCGTTTGCGAAAGCTCATCAAAATGATAGAGTTGCGAATGGTTCTTAATGCGTTCACTGCAGCAGCGGCAAAGTGAACCTGTTGGCAGGGTCATAGCATGACCTTGGGTCCAAAACTAACCCGCCGTTATTTACTGGAGTCGATCGATCCATGTTTAAGAGGCTTCGAGGCGCGTTCTCCAGCGATCTGTCGATCGATCTGGGCACCGCGAACACCCTCATCTATGCGCGCGATCGAGGTATCGTCCTTAATGAACCGTCAGTGGTTGCGATACGGAACAAGAACAATCAGAAAAGCGTCGCCGCCGTAGGCCTGGACGCTAAACGGATGCTGGGTAGGACACCTGGAAACATCACGGCAATTCGTCCCTTGAAAGACGGTGTCATCGCAGATTTCCAGGTGACGGAGAAGATGCTCCAGCACTTCATTCGAAAGGTGCATGAAAATAGTTTTATCAGACCCAGCCCCGTGGTCCTGGTCTGTGTCCCGTGCCAGTCTACGGAAGTTGAACGACGTGCCATTCGTGAATCGGTACTGAGTGCTGGCGCGCGTGGTGTCTGGCTGGTTGACGAGCCGATGGCGGCAGCGATCGGGGCGGGATTGCCGGTTCATGAAGCCGTGGGTACGATGGTTGTGGATATCGGTGGCGGTACGACCGAGATCGCGGTCATCTCACTGAATGGTCTCGTTTACGCGCAATCCGTTCGAACTGGGGGTGATCGTTTTGATGAATCGATCGTTTCCTACGTTAGGCGGACCCAGGGAAGTCTCATTTCAGATCCGACGGCGGAGCGGATAAAAGAAGAGATCGGAACGGCGTTTCCTTGCGAGGAAGTCCGCGAGATAGACGTGAAGGGTCGGAATCTTGCTGAAGGTTTACCCAGGGCATTCATCCTGAATAGCAACGAGATCCTTGAAGCACTCCAGGAACCGCTGACCGTCATTGTGTCGGCCGTTAAGTCGGCTTTGGAACACACGCCGCCCGAACTGGCAGCTGATATCGCGCAGAGTGGCATGGTATTGACGGGTGGTGGTTCGTTGTTGCGTGGTCTGGACCAGCTGTTATCGAGCGAAACAGGTCTGCCAGTCATCCACGCGGAGGATCCTTTGACCTGTGTTGCCCGTGGTGGTGGAAAAGCGTTGGAACTGATGGATGAGCTCGGATACGAGGACATGCTCTCAGACAATTAAGCTGACACCGGACCCTGAGCCAGGTTTTGGGATCTGAAAGGATCAGATATGCTCATCGCCAATCAGTGCAGCCGACGATTACACCTGCTAATCGGTTATCTCCGGCAAACGGGGTGGCGATATTAAAACTCTCTTCCTCGATGACAGTGCCCCGCTGCAGAAGATGTTGGGTTCGGTTCTCCTTTCCTGCACTTTGCTTTTTACTGACTACTTTACAGACTACCTTGATGGCGTTCGGTCTACGCTGAATGTCATTGTCACGCCTGTCATCTATGTCTCGAATATCCCGGGCAGGACGGTGCGGGGTGTAGAGGAGATTGTTGAATCCCAATCTGACATGCGTGACCGGTTACTGGCGCTTGAACAGGAACGCCTTATTCTCCAGGCTCAAAGTGTCCAAATGGCCTCACTGATTGCCGAAAACAATAGGCTCCGTGAGTTGTTGGGATCAGCTGCCAAGCTGCGTGACCATGTCCTTGTGTCTGAACTGGTCGGCGTCAATCCCGATCCCGGAAAGGACGAAATTCTGGTGGACAAAGGTAGCGCCGACCGTGTCAGGGTTGGGCAACCGGTGCTTGATGCGTATGGCCTCATTGGACAGGTAATTGAAGTCAGCCCGAAGGCGAGTCGGGTGATGTTGATCACCGATGATCGCCATTTATTACCAGTCCAGGTGAACCGCAGTAATTTGCGCCTGGTAGCTCGTGGTACGGGTGTTTCAGGACAGCTTGAGTTGCAGCATGTCCAACCGACGGCAGATATAAAGGTCGGTGACCTGCTGGTCAGTTCAGGACTAGGCGGAAGATTCCCTGTGGGCTACCCAGTCGCTTACGTGTCGGAACTGGATCACGATCCGGGTAGGCCTTTTGTTGAAACGCATGCTTCTCCAAGCGCGCGGCTAGAGCAGAGTCGCCACGTGTTACTAGTGTTCTCTACCGATCAGCTGGACGCTGATCCTTCGGAGGGCCCTTAGCATGTCGTGGTTGCCAGGTGTGGTGATCATTCTCACCAGTATTGTGGCTGCGATGATATTGGCAGTTATTGCGCTGCCGGACTACGTACCCCTGGAAGTTGGTTATTTACGACCGCAATGGGTAGCGCTGGTGGTCATTTATTGGGTGATTGCATTGCCGCATCGATGTGGACCGATCATCGCATGGTTTTCAGGCCTTGTCCTGGATGTCCTGATGTCGAATCTCCTGGGTCATCACGCATTGCTCCTGGCAGTGACCGCGTATGCGGCCAGACACCTCCACCAACGCATTCGCATGTACGGAGTGTGGCAGCAGAGTTTGGTTATTCTGGGCATGATGATGTGTTACCAGATGATCAGCTACTGGATCGCCGGGATCTCGGGGGACGGGCGTTGGAGGGAATGGTATGTTCTGAGTGCGGTATCGAGTGCCTTGATCTGGCCCATGGTGTTCCTGGTTCTGCGCTATCTGCGGCGGCAATTCGATGTCAGCTAGTTTGAAGCGTTTGCTGTTGTTGGGTTCGTCGTCGCCTCGGCGGAGAGAACTCCTGGCTCAAATAGGTATTCAGTTTGATGTGGTTTCACCGGACATCAATGAAGCGGCATTAGCGGGTGAACGACCAGAGGTCTATGCTGACAGGATGTCGCGAGAAAAGGCAAAAGCTATTTTTCAACGCCTGGGATGCGACCGGCCCATTCTGTGCGCGGACACAGTCGTGACGGTGGATCAGCGTATTCTTGGTAAACCCCTAGACAAAAGTGATTGCATCCGAATGTTGATGACCCTTTCAGACAGGGAACATCAGGTATTTTCTTCAGTCACACTGATAGATAGCGTAGGCAATGAAACGTCGACGCAGGTCACAACACAGGTGAGATTCCGCACGCTGGACATTGAAGAGTGCGAAAGGTACTGGTTGACCGGTGAACCCATGGACAAGGCAGGTTCATACGGTATTCAGGGTAGAGGTGCCATCTTCGTTTCTGGCATTCATGGTAGCTATAGCAATGTGGTTGGCCTGCCCTTGTTCGAGACGGCGACCCTGCTCAGGTCTGCCGGTATCGGCCGCTGGTAGTGGGCAGGGAGAGTTTTATGAGTATGGGATTATTCAAGTCATGGCTGAAGAGATTGTCATCAGCGTTTCCACCCATGAAACACGTGTGGCGGTGGTGGAGCAGGGACTGCTCCAAGAGATCTTTATAGAACGCTCCCATTCGCCGGGTACGCTCGGGAATATCTACAAGGGGAAGGTAGTGAGGGTGTTGCCTGGGATGCAGAGCGCTTTCGTAGACATTGGTGTCAAAAAGGCGGCTTTTCTGCATGCCAGTGACCTTGTGCAGCATCGAGTGCGCACATTTAATTCGCGTGACTCGGATGCAGAGTCGGTTCCTCTGATCGAGGAGGCGCTGACGGAAGGCCAAGACATCCTGGTACAGGTGACCAAAGAGCCGATAAGCTCCAAGGGCGCTCGAGCAACGACAGAAATGTCGCTGGCTTCTCGTTATCTTGTTTACATGCCCCACAGCCCGAATCTCGGAATATCGCAGCGTATCGAAGATGAGGAAGAACGTGCACGGCTGACGGCTGTGTTGGCAATGGTGTCCGATCCATCGCGCGGGGACGGTTTTATCGTAAGGACTGCCTCTGAAATGGCAGATCGCGAGGAGATTCTCCAGGATGCTCATCTTCTCAGGGCGAGGTGGGATCGAATCCAGGAAGACGAGCGCTCCGTTGTTTCCCCTGGCCTGGTTTACGAGGACATGCCCCTGCATCTTCGGACGGTCAGAGACATCATTAATCGTGAGACACTGAGAATTTTGGTCGATCAACCCGAAATACGTGACGCGGTGGGACGGTTTCTTGCAGATTTCGTCCCAGACAGACAATCGATCCTTGAACTGTCTGATGATGAGGTCCCCCTGTTTGACAAACAAAACCTCGAAGATCAGATCGAGATCGCTTTAAACAAGAAAGTTGATCTGAAATCTGGTGGGTATCTGATCATCGACCAGACCGAAGCAATGTCCACTGTGGATGTCAACACGGGTGCATTTGTTGGACGCAAAGATCTTGAAGACACGATTTACCAAACGAATCTTGAGGCTGCTGCTGCGATACCAAGGCAACTGCGTCTCCGAAACATCGGTGGGATCGTCATCCTGGATTTCATTGATATGGTGGACGAAGAACACAAACGTCAGGTTCTCAGGACGTTGGAAAGAGGCCAGCAGTCTGATCGGGTTCGGTGGAGGATCACCGAAATCTCCGATTTGGGGTTGGTCGAAATGACGAGAAAACGTACCCATGAAAGTCTGCTAAAGACGATGAGCGAGCCCTGCCCTCTATGCGATGGGAAAGGTTTCATCAAGACGGCTGAAACCGTGTGCCTGGAGATATTCCGCGATATTCAGCGACAACGTGCAGAATACAAAGGCGCTGGATGCCTGATTCGCGCGTCCCAGACCGTCGTCGACCGGTTGATTGATGAAGATGCGCTCCACGTGCGTTCGCTGGCGGATAGTCTGGACACATCGATCAGCTGTCAGGTCGAAGTGAGTTACTCCCAGGAACAGTTCGATGTGATCCGCACGTTGCGGAGTGATTGATGTGAATCGTCTGCTGCGGTATTCGATTCAATCCGTGCAGGCACTCATCCTGATCTCACTGATTGTTAGTGCGGCCTATGTGTCCATGGGGCGCCTTCTGGTCGCCAATTTGAATGCTGTTTCGGGTTCTATCCAGCAACTTCTATCGGACAGCTTGCAGGTTCCACTGACTTATTCAAATCTCAGTGGAGACTGGCGTTATATGGACCCGGTTTTCTATCTGAGTGACGTTCAGGTGGCTGAAGCGGCGACGATCCGTGAAGTGGAGGTCAGGTTTGATACTTTATCGAGCCTGATGACGGGCAAGCTCGTGTTCTCTGATCTTCTGGTCGATGGGGTGTGGTCGCGAGTCATGGTCACGGATTCGGGGCAGCTGATCATGCCTGGCCTGAAGAGCAGCGGCGATGCTGGGTTTGCAGCGGAGCCGTTTTACCACACGCTCGAGCATCTGGTAAACCTCAGCCTGCGAGACGTGCGGCTTGAAATCGTGCATCGCGACGTACGCCATCAGATCTCGATCACGGGTGACGACGAGGCGAAAATATATCGACTGGGTGATACCAAGATCATTCGTATACCGCTGACATTCTCAAATGGGTCTCATGAGGGACGGACGCTCCTGATGGCAGAGTACAGCGGCAGTGTGCGGACAGCCTCAGACGTTCGTGGTAAGGCGTACTTCCAGGTTCAGGATCTTCAGATCCCGGAAATGCAGATCGCGGAGATTCAAGTGGCTCCCATGTACGTTGATGGGCGCTTCTGGCTGAGTCAGGATGATGATGGCCTGTCTTTGGTGGGTGAGCCGGTCGTGCGCGATGTCACCATCACGTTGGGCAGCACCCAGTTAAAAACGATTGATCGTAGTTCTTTCATGATGCACGGGCTTGGTCGTGATATCACTGATATGTCGCTTGAGCTTCCTCTGGTCGACATCGATGTAAGTGATCTTAGCTGGCATGTGGAACAGCTGGGTCTGGCTTGGCGGAAAAATCGGCTTGCGGGCGTCGTGCCACAGATCTCAATTGACGATCTGATCGATTTGACAAATGCCGTGAGTACCCTGCCAACTGTAGTGGTAGATGTACTGGAACAGGTGCGGCCGCGAGGGCAGCTGCAGGATGTTCATTTTCTTGTTCCTCTTGATGAGGTCGCAGACAGTCGCAGTGCATTCCGCCTATCGTCTGTGAGCAGTGGGTCTTATCGCGGTATGCCTGGTTTTTCTGGGATCAGTGGTTTTGCGGATATTGGCCTCCGGGACGGAAAGGTCCATCTTAATGAAGAGAACGTTGTTGTTGAATTTGGCGAGTTATTCCCGGATTCCTGGTCGTTCGATTCGGCGAAAGGCAGATTCCAGTACAGATATCAGCAAGGATATCTGCAGGTCTGGAGTGGGCTGTTGCATGCAGAGTCTGCATCGATCCGTGCGACGGGCAGATTACATCTGAATCTGTCTCCGGAGTTGGAAAACAGAACATGGGGACTAGAGCTGGGTGTGACAGGGATTCCGGTTTCCGAGGTGCCCCTCTATGTGCCGGATACCGTCGATCCACAGGCATCCAAATGGTTAGCAACAGCGTTGACGGCCGGTGTAGCGACAGAGAGTGGGATAGTTTTTCACGGCGCGATTGCCAAACCGGTACCGAAAATCCGGAAATCCCATGACCTTTTCGTGCGTGTCCGCGATGTTGCTATGACTTACGAACCGGAATGGCCACCACTTACGGATATCGAAGCGGAAGTTCACATTAGTACGCGCGGCGTGCGTTCAAAAAATGCGACCGCGCGAATGTATGACGATACCATTGTGACAGGGAACGCTTTTATGCCACTCCAGTATGCCCAACCGGCGAAGGCTGTCCTGGTCAGTGGCGAATTCACGGCCCCCGTGAAAGAAGGTATTCGTTTGTTTAATGAGTCGCCATTGTCAAAATTGACACGCGAAGCCACAGCTGATTGGGACGGGAATGGATCGATCAACGGAAGCCTTGAGCTGATGGTACCACTGGTTCCTGATCGTGATGAGCTTATGGCAAACATTCTGGTCAATCTAGATGCAATCGATCTGGAGATGAGTTCATGGGATCTCATCGCGTCAAATCTGATAGGAGAGGCTCGATATCACACTGACGAAGGGTTATCTGCGACCGATTTACGAGGTGAACTACTGGGTATGCCAGCGCGGATTGACATTACCACCGATGATGACTTGATGAGCGTGAACGCTGAAGGGAATGTGGACATGGTGGCTCTGTACGAATGGACAGGCCAGTCTCTGTTGACTCAGCTCTCTGGGGTGTCTGCGTACCAGGCTAGTGTTTACGTACCATTGCTCGAAGGAGGAGCAGGTGGCGAGAAAGATGCGATCTATATTGAAGCGACATCGAACCTAGCGGGCGTGACGATCGATATGCCGTCGCCAATGGCCAAAACTAAGGATGGACAGGTCTCCTTCAGATATCGCCAGGAGTTCGGTGAGCAGCACGACTACATCGATTTCTCGCTCGGAGAAAACGTGAGAGCGTGGATTCAGTCAACCGATGGTGCCGTCACTGGTGGACACCTGGTGTTCGGTGCCAGTGAACTATCATCAATTACTTACGATAATTTCAAGGTGACGGGGTCACTCGTGACTGCTGACTACGATGAATGGAAGTCTTTCACGACCGCTCTGGATGAAGTCTCCGAGTACGCCCTGGAAAACGAACTAGTTTCTGTCCTTCAATCGATTGATTTGAATATCGGTGTTCTTACCGGCATTGGACCTGATATGGCGGAAGTCCATACGGTGATCGGGAGGGGGCCCGGCCGTTGGATGGTGCATCTCAGCAATCACGAACTTGCAGGACTCGTCGAGGTTCCCGACGATGAATCGGAACGGCTCATGATTAATCTGGACTTCATGCGGTACCAGTCTGAACAAGTCGATGATGATAGTTGGGCGGACCCACTGGCGGGTGTGACTGCAGAGGATTTCGTGCCGCTTCGCTTCGAAACCGGAAATTTGTCTTATGATGGTGAAGACTTCGGCCGGTGGTCATTTGATCTCAATCCGGTTGATGGTGCCATCGAGTTCTCCAACGTTAGAGCTGAGTTGCGAGGCATGTCGGTCCAGGAAGGTGCCAAAATATCCTGGCGTCCAGGTGGACCAGGCACGAGCCGTTTCGAAGGGGAGATTTTGGTGGCTAACTTGGCGGAAACGCTGGAAGCATGGGGATACGCAGCTAGTATTGAGGGTCACGAATTCATGTTTAAGACGGACCTAGCGTGGTCGGGGTCTCCGACGATGATCGACACGCTCAATGTGGATGGAGATGTTGCTTTGACCAGTGGCCATGGTCGTTTTGTGCAGGCCGAATCGGCGGAAGCGCTTAAGCTGCTGGGCATATTCGATTTCACCTCCCTCGCGAGACGTTTCCGGCTCGACTTTTCCGATGTGGTATCAGATGGGATGTCGTTTTCCGGCATTGGTGGGGTCACGCGCCTGGACGATGGGCATGTTCAGATTGTGGAGCCGATCGTGATCGACGCATCGGGAAGTACATTCATGGTGGGAGGCAGTGTCGATCTTCACAGTGAGACGCTGGACAACGACATGATCGTGACATTACCACTCTCCAAAAATCTTCCTTGGTATGCCGCGTACTCAACGATTGCAACAGGACCTATCGCGGGCGCCGGGGTGCTCCTTTTCCAACAGATCTTCTCGGATCAACTCGACACGATCAGTAGTTCGAAATTCCGTATTACGGGGACGATCGATGAGCCAATCGTTGAGTTTGACTCTATATTCGATCGGAGAGTACGGCAGGGTAAAGGTGAATCTGATAATGAGGACGCTAACGAAGGCGAAAACGGCGGACCTTCGACTCATACTCCAAGTGAGGCCATCCGAATGCCTGAAGAAGCCGGTGGTCGTGCCGAATAATCAGGACGGCGGGTACGCGCTCTTGATGAACTGAAACAGCGATCGATAACTCGGACCATGTGGTTGATCGCTGTCTGCTTCTGTCTCTGCCTGGGCGCGCCGTGTCAGCATGCGTAGCTTTTGTCGATCGATTTCAGGGCAAGCACGAACGATTTCGTCAAAGACGGATGTTTTGCCGGCAATCAGTTGCGTGCGCCACTGCTCAAGCTGGTGAAAATACTGGTTGTGGGCCGTTGAACTCGCGTCCAGCTGTGCGAGTAGCGCTGAAACCTGCTCAGATAGTCCTTCGCGATTGGTGCGGAGCAGTTTTCCAATGTATTGGATTTGACGTTTTCGCGCACTACCTTGGGTGATCGCTTGGGCATCTGTAATGGATGTGACGAAATCTGCCGGTAGCGACGCCAACTGGGGGGATGAAAGCGAGACCAGCTGACGAGCCATCTCCTGGAAGGCAACACTCTCACGTTTTCTGGCGGACTTGCTCGTTGGCTCTTCTGTATAGCTGTCGGGCTGGTGCGGCCGCGTCATTCAGCCTCTCCAAATCGGGCAGCAATGAGATCAACGAGGGCGCTCAGTGCAGCAGTTGCATCCTCGCCGGTTGTGATGATCTCAATGTCCTTTCCGCAGGATCCTTCAAGACCCATCACTGACATTATGCTTTTTCCGTTGGCAGTTCTGGACTCCACGTTGACGGTCACGTCGGCGGCATAGCGTTGCGCAGTCTGTACGAAACGCGAAGATGCACGCGCATGAAGGCCGAGTCGGTTAACAATCTGAACGGTTTGGCGATGAACTGAGTCCACAGGGGCGGCGGCTCAATCAGCCTTACTGCCAGCGTGCGGAAGTTCTCGGTGGCGGACCTGGACGTTTGCGTAATCATTACTGAACATTTCGGCAAGTCGACTCGCCATGTAAACGCTACGATGTTGTCCTCCGGTACAGCCAATTGCCACGGTAAGGTAACTGCGATTATTGTCGCGAAACCTGGGCAACCAGGTGGCCAGATAGTTTGCGATATCCGCGAGCATTTCCTCGACGTCCTGATTGTCGGAAAGGAAGTCGATCACAAGTTCATCAAGACCAGTCATCTGGCGCAGTTCTGCCTGCCAATGAGGGTTTGGAAGGCAACGCACGTCAAACACAAAATCGCCGTCAACGGGTACCCCGTGTTTGAAGGCGAAAGATTGGAATAACAGTGCGAAATCTTGTCCTGCCTGAACGACGCGATGACGAATCAGGTCCCGTAGCTGGTGGATCGTGAGATTACTGGTATCAATACTGAGGTCTGCCTGCTCCGCGATGGGTTCGAGCAGATGGGTCTCTCTTACTAGGGCGGCCGAAAGATCAGTATTGGCGTCAGACAAGGGATGTTTACGTCGGGTTTCGCTGAAGCGCTTAACGAGGATGTCGTTTCGTGAATCCAGGTAAATGATGTTGGTGTTGACCTGAGCGCTGTCAATGTCGCTAATGATGTTGGTGAAACTGGCGAGATCGGTGGCAATGTTTCGTGCATCGATGCTAACACAGATTCTGGATGTTGTTTGCTGGCTCAGAAGTCTCTCAATGAGAGGTGGCAAGAGGGTTGCTGGCAGATTGTCGATGCAATAGAACCCCTGATCCTCGAGGACGTTCAGCGCAGTGCTTTTGCCGGAACCTGATCTGCCGCTGATGATGACAAGAGAGATCATAAGTTGTCGCTACTCGGGCACGCTGAGGGCACGCTTATACAACTCATCGTCGCCATGTGCTGTGGTCAGTGCGCGGCGGTAGTATTCAGATTCGAAGTTTCGGGCCAATAGCGCAAGCACTTTCAGATGTTCATCTGTCTCGTGAGGTGGAACCAGTAATACGAACATCGTCGACACGGGCTCGTCGTCAAATGCTTCGAAGTCGATAGGCTCTGCGAGCGTAATCAGCGCACCTGTAATCTGTCGACACCCGGGCATTCGGCAATGTGGGATAGCAACGCCCTGCCCGATAGCAGTGCTTCCTAGCCGCTCCCTGTCTGACAAGTATTGGTAGATCTCCTCGCCGTTCAATGCAGGTTCACTAGCGGCGATTCGAGCGGCTGCCTCTTCCAAAGCTCGCTTCTTACTCGACAGTCGCAGGTGACAGTGCGTGCGTTGCTGGGTCAGAAATGATTCGACGATCATTGGTGGACGATCACTGTTTGCTGGTGGTTTTGAGTACGCCTGATGTGAAGGCTGGAAGAGTTTTAGGATCTACAAGCTACACGTCGAATATCTAACGAACGCTGTATGAACTCGAAGTCGGCCGAGGCTTGATCTGGTAGTTCAAACAGCTCACATCACGCTGGAACGATTATAGCCGTGCTCGCGTTTAGAACGGTAGATGAAAGATCGCTCGGAGAGCCTTTTCAGTAGGAATCGGCGTCGATTAGTATCCTGGCCTTCGTTTGTAGTCCTTACTTGTTTCCTTCTGTTTGATCAGTCCTCTGTCGCGCTTTTCTGATAGCAAATCAATGGCGCTAGAGAGATCTTCTGACTCGGGTTCTGCATGCGCCTCACCACCGGCGCTTCCGTTCTTTTCCAACGACATGGTCACATCAACATTCGTGATTTGGTCGAACTGACAATCCGGTCGATCAAGTTTGCTGATGACATAACAGCGAAGAGAAGCGGTCACATCGATTTGTTGGTCTCTAACCTTGATCTCCCTTTGCTGAGGACCGACTGGGATGACGGCTTTGTCCATTTGAACACTCTGTGGAGGTGCTGCCAAGGCATCTTTCACGGAAGGACTTGACCACAAACGGTTTTCTAAATCAGTTGTTTGCGCTCATTAGAAGGGGGAATCATCATCGATTCCCGGTACTTCGCGACAGTCCTGCGCGCCACCTTGATGTTCTGGTCGGCAAGCAGGCTGGCAAGCTTACTGTCGGAAAGGGGTTTTCGCGGGTTTTCATCGGCAATGAGATCCTTGATCAGGGCGCGGATTGCGGTGGAGGAGACTTCCCCACCCGTATGTGTACCGACATGGCTGGAGAAAAAGTACTTCAATTCGAACACACCCACGGGCGTGTGCATGTACTTCTGTGTTGTTACACGAGAAATCGTGGATTCATGCAGGTTCACCGCTTGTGCAATGTCATGCAGAACCAATGGTTTCATCGCAGCTTCGCCGTGGTCAAAAAAACCGCGCTGAAACTCCACGATCTTGGTGGAGACACGAAGCAGCGTATCGTTTCTTTGTTGCAGACTTTTAATGAACCAGCGGGCTTCTTGAAGGTGATTTCGTAGATAGTGACTATCGTTACTAGAGTCTGATCTTTTGATCAATCCAGCGTATTCAGGATTGACTCGAATTTTGGGCGCTGAATTGGCGTTTAACTCGACCACCCAGCGGTTGTTTTGTTTTGTCACGATGACTTCAGGGTCGATATAGTCGCTGTCGCTGGGGGAATAGTCTGCACCGGGTCTTGGGTTCAGCGATGTAATCAGGTCGATGCAGACCTTAAGTTCGTCTTCCTTTAAACGGTTCTTGCGCAAAAGGAAGGCAAAATCTCGATTGCCAAGTGATTCCAGATACTGGTCGACAATCGCGATGGCATCCGCTCGACTTGGTGTCGCAGCAGGGAGTTGTTTCAGCTGAATGAGCAGGCATTCCCGCAGGTCTCTCGCCGCCACCCCGAGGGGATCGAGGTGTTGTATTCGGTGTAACATAGCCTCGATTTCGTCTAGTTCAACCTCGTAGTCGGGCGGAATGGCGGCGAGGATATCTTCAAGCGAGATAGTGAGCACACCTTCGTCGTCCAATCCATCAAGAATTGCCATGGCGATCAGCGTATCTGCATCCGTGAGACGCATCAGGCTAATCTGATCCAGCAAGTGCGTTTGCAGAGACTCTGCTTCGGAGTTGCGTGAGTCGAGATAGTCCGTGTCGTCTTCAGGAGCGCTGTAACTCGTCGGAAACGGACTGTCGTCGAAGACATCCTCCCAGACAATGTCGACAGGCAGATCCTCACGCATTGTTTCATCAGACACCCGCTCATGGGTGTCCGGAATAGCCTCTCCATCCAACTCGGGGTCTGGTGCTGGGGGTGGAAGTTCCTCAGTGACGGCCTCCGCGAGTTCTTCTCCGGAGGCGTCGTTCTTGTCATAAATGGCGTCCTCGTCTGCGGTGAAGTCATCTTCCGGTGGATCGAGTGATGATGGCTCGACGCCCTCGTTTTCAGCGTCCTCGTTTGGAGACAGTTCCTCCAGCATGAGATTGGAGTCCAGGGCTTCCTGGATTTCGTTTTGAAGGTCGAGCGATGACAGTTGAAGCAGTCGGATTGCCTGCTGTAACTGAGGGGTCATTCTGAGCTGCTGGCCCAGTTTGAGTGTAAGTGCGGGTTTCATCGCCATATGCGAATCATACTGGCGGGGGTCTGATAGGCAACTACCGTGCCACTTTCAGAATATTTTTTCGTCAACTGTTGGATCGTGAAATTCATGGACATTAGAACGCTAGAAATGCTGGACCACCGACCCACTCGCAGCTTACATTCTGAAGTCTTCACCGAGGTAAACTTCTCTAACTCGGTCGTTCGCCAATACGGTCTTGGTATCCCCCTCGGCAATAATCGTACCTTCACTCATAATGTAAGCCTTGTCACAGATATCCAGGGTTTCGCGGACGTTATGGTCAGTGATCAGGACGCCGATATTCCTGTTGGACAGTTGCTCGATGATGCCTTTGATGTCCCCAACTGAGATCGGGTCGACGCCGGCGAACGGTTCGTCAAGAAGAATAAAGGCAGGTTCAGTAGCGAGCGCCCGTGCGATTTCTACGCGACGACGTTCACCACCCGAAAGAGCCATACCAAGATTATCGCGGATATGTTCGATGTGAAATTCGCCGAGCAGGTCATTGAGTCTTTGTTTTCGATCGTCGTCTGGCAGCGTAGTAAGTGTTTCAAGGATCGCCATAATATTGTCGCTTACGGTGAGCCTGCGGAACACGGAGGCTTCCTGGGGCAGATAGCCGAGGCCGCGATTTGCCCGTTCGTGCATCGGTCTCTTGGTGATATCTTCATCATCAAAGAAGATTTGGCCGGCTTCACCGCGAATAGACCCGACAATCATATAGAAACAGGTCGTCTTGCCGGCGCCGTTGGGGCCAAGCAAACCAACAACCTGACCACTGTCGACGGCGATGGATACGTCCCGAACAACCGGATGACCGCGATAGGCTTTCGCGAGATGTTCAGCACGGAGCTGGTGTAGTGCCTGAGCCAATGATCAGGGATCCGAGTCGTCGCGTGGTGAGATAGTCATGCGAACCTGACCGCGTCTACTTTTTGAATTCGCATTGATGACGCCTTTGGTAATGTCATACTGAATCTCTTCGCCCGCAAAGAAGTAATCGAGTTGTGAAATTTTCGCGGACCCTTTTAGTATGAGTTTTTCTTCCTCAATGATATAGGTAATCTCATACGCGTTCGCAATGACGGGCTCGTCGCCGGGTTCTGGAATCTGTTCGTAGTATGCCAGGGCTTCCCGGTTTCCGGTGGCAACAATGCGAATGGGGGTGCGATCCTCCAGGTAGATTTCTACGAGCTCAGCGGTAATCAGCAAGGAACCCTGGTCGATGGAGACATTCCCCTGGTAGGTCGATCTACCGGCGCTGTCATCAATAACACCGCTGTCTGCCCGAATATTGATTGGCTGTGACTGATCAGATTCCAGGGCAGTTCCGTTTGAGGGGATGAGGCATACAGCGATGGCCATACTGAAGGAGCGCAACCAGAAATCTGAACGTTTACAGAATGGCATCATCCTGGACGATCCAGTTGATTTCGCGGCAACAAAATTGTGTTTACTCTTTGGCGATCATTACTCTCGAAGATAAAGCGGTTCGTTGACAGGAATGCCTTCATCCCGGCGGCGACGGTTCTGCTGTCTGAATCATGGATGATGACTTTTTCTTGTGTCTCTGCGTACTCGGAATCCGGAAGCACTGTCAAACTTTCTGTGTGAATACTGATGAACTCCCCGTCGTGACGAGCCTGCAATGCGACAACATCATCCCAGAGTTCGACGGTTTGTTCCCTGAGCGGTGCCTCGGTAAGCATACGGCCTTCCGCTGCTTCAATTTGCCAGGGTGCATGGCCTTTCTCGTTATACAGGTTCATATCTGGCGCTGACAGAGTCGTGACATTGGTGAGCGGATAGTGGTTCATCCTGACTGCAGCAATGTCATGACGTGGATGACCGGATTTTCCGTACTGGGTGATGGCAGCATTGATCATGTAGAGATCGGGTGTGTGTGTCGCGATGCCTTCGGGTGAAGATGACGACTGTGTGTCGATGAAATACCTGGTGGCGAGCGCGATTAGGAGCAGTGCCACGACCATCGCTGCTCTACTCACGGTTGTTCTCCGTTTGTCTTGGTTGTCTTAGTAGCATTTGGAGACGAAAGCTTCGGGTTTAACCCTCTGCGGTTAGGAGATAGCCATTGTATAGAGGGATACGAGATAGATCACCCGCGCGCCGAGGAGCAGCCGGCCCTGCCAGCGATCTAGGTTCGGCGATGAGCGGCTCACGACGGAAGAAAGGACAAGGGGCTTGCTGAATATAAACATCAACGAATAATCCCGCCAGATTAGTACGGGCAATAGTTCGGAGGGACAAGGAGGCTGGGAATGGAGAGGACGGTGAGGATATTGAAGATGTTGGAACAGATGATTTTGCTAATACCTATGACTGTCCACACCAATACCTTGGCGCTGATCGTAAGAAAACAGAGCTTGAGGCCAAGAATTAGAATCGCTTTGCGTCTACTGATGGGTCGGATTTCCTCGAGCTCCAGAATCTCGTCGATGATCTGGGACTCGCTCGCCTAGCCATATCCACGTACCAGTCTTTACAGGAAGATGCTCAGGCTGAATAGCAACACACGCCATCAAACCAGGACTTTTTCTGATCGATCGGGGCTGCCCTGCACAAATTGTGACGAAGATGAGAATCGGGAAATCGTTTCTGACAACATCCTTGTGAAACGAAGCGGGATTAGTAGCACGGTAATGCCGAGCAACATACCGATGTTGGCGATGTTTGATCCAATTGCATTGCCGGCGGCCAGTTCAAGCTCCCCCTAGATGGTGGACGCGGCCGCGACAAAAATCTCAGCTGCGGAGGCGCCCAATGCGACAATGGTCAGACCAATAGATAACACAAATATGTTGAGGTTAGGTGCGTTGGCAACAGAACCAACGACGAAGAAATCGGCGCTCTTGAATAGCACGACAAAGCTGATCAGCACTATATAAAAGCATGGTCCACCGGTTTAAAAAAGATGGGCATCAAGGGTGCAAAAATAGAGGCTTGGGAGATGAAATTGCTGGGTTGCTTCTTTAAAAAGGCTTCTATGGGGCTGCGTGGTCTGTGCCGTGGACCGGATGGGCTCGTTTCGAGATTGGGGTAGGCGGCGATGGGTGGGCCTTGCGAAGATGTCTGCGGATTGGTTCAGGCATGCGGCGCAGCAGTGCTATGATGGCGAGATTTGGTCGAGGTCGTGTCTTCGATGGATTCAATGGAAATAGAAAAACGTGTACGTGATGCGTTGGGCGAATGTGATGTTTCTCTCGAGATGGACGGCAATAAAGCCGGTCTGTTGGTGACTGCGACTGCTTTTGAGGGACTTTCTCGGTTGAAACGTCAACAGAAGATCTACGCTGCGTTGGGTGATCTTATCTCTTCAGGCGATCTCCATGCTGTGACAATGCGTTGTCAGACGCCGGACGAGATCTCCTGATGGACCGATTGTTGATTCGCGGTGGGAAACGGCTTGAGGGTGAGCTGCGAGCTTCTGGCGCCAAAAACTCGGCTGTCTTCATGTTATGCGCGTCCTTGTTGGCAGATGAACCTGTCACGATCAGCAACGTCCCGCATCTGCGTGATATCACAACCATGATCGAGTTGCTGAGTACGCTCGGTGTTGATGTCATCATTGATGAAAAAATGAGTATTGAAATCGATGCGAGTACGATCCAGAGCCTAGTCGCTCCGTACGGTCTTGTTCGAACGATGCGAGCTTCATTTTCCGTACTGGGACCACTGCTCGCCAAACATGGAGAGGCAGAGGTGTCACTACCTGGAGGGTGCGCGATTGGTGCCAGGCCGGTTGATCAACACCTAAAAGGTCTCGAAGCCCTTGGTGCGGAAATCAGTATGCATGATGGATATGTTCGTGCGACCAGTGGAGGTCGATTGAAAGGTGGCAAATTTATTTTTGACTTTGTTACTGTCGGCGGTACCGAACATATTATGATGGCGGCAACCTTGGCGGACGGTGTCACTGTCCTCGAGAACTGTGCCCGAGAACCCGAGATTGTCGATCTTGCTGACTGCTTGAACAAAATGGGGGCAAAGATCACCGGTCAGGGTACGGACTGTATCATGATAAAAGGTGTCGAGAGACTGGGCGGGTGTCATCATGACGTGATTCCAGATCGAATTGAGGTCGCCACCTACCTGGTTGCCGCTGCTGCTACCGGCGGCAAGGTCATGATCCGCAATGCCAATCCGGCCCACCTTGACGCAGTATTGGTCAAGCTGGAGGAAGCGGGTGCTGACGTCACTCTGGGTGACGATTGGATCTCGCTAGATATGCACGGTGAACGCCCGTCTGCGGTTAGCCTCGTGACGTCGCCCTACCCTGGGTTTCCTACTGACGTTCAGGCACAGCTAGTAGCGCTCAACAGCGTTGCCGAGGGATCTGCATTGATCAAGGAAACCATCTTCGAAAATCGATTCATGCACGTCCAGGAAATGAACCGGATGGGTGCTCACATTCAGGGCGCAGGTAGCAATACGACGGTACAGGTTAAAGGTGTTCCGTCGCTCCAGGGGGCGCAGGTAATGGCGAACGATCTTAGAGCAAGTGTAAGTTTAGTAATTGCAGGACTGGTGGCTGCCGGAGAAACAGAAGTCAGTCGCATCTACCATATTGACCGCGGATATGAACAGGTCGAGGAGAAATTGCAGAGCCTTGGCGCAGAAATTAGGCGTGTCTGATTATGTTTATTCGAAATTCAGGACGCTAACGTCACGTGGACCAGAATCAGATCATGCTGGCCCTGACAAAGGGCGATCGGGTGCTCACCCAGGAACTTGCGTTGCTCGCACGCGCGGGCATTGAGCCCTTAGATGATCCGCAGTCGTCGCGTAAATTGATCTTTGACACCAGCCTTGCGGGTGTTCAGTTTATGCTGCTCAGAAGTTCCGATGTCGCTACGTTTGTGCAGCATGGGATTTCGGATGTGGGGATGGCCGGTCGCGACGTACTACTTGAGCATGGGGAGGATGGATACTATCAACCGCTCGATCTAGATTTCGGGCACTGCCGAATCATGGAGGCAGGACTTATAGAGGAACCGTCGCTGCCACGAAGGCTCCGTATTGCAACAAAATTTGTGAACATCGCGCAACGCTACTACGCCCGATTGGGACAACAAGTCGACATCATCAAATTGTATGGGGCCATGGAGCTTGCGCCTATAACTGGCATGGCGCATCGGATTGTGGATATCGTTGAAACCGGTAACACGTTGAAGGCGAACGGCCTGACCCCAATGAACCTCATCCATGATGTCAGCATGCGGTTGATGGTTAACAAGACCGCGATGAAAGTGAAACATCGACTGGTGGCTGAATTTATCGAGCGTATGCGTACCGCAGTGCAGGCCGCAAATACATGAGCATCAGTGGTATCAGCATTCTTCGAACGGTCGACGTTGATTTTGATAAAAATTTGACGAGGCTTGGCGAGATTCCGGCCGCTTTCGATGTATCCAATCAGGTAGATGCAATCTTGTCCGAGGTACGGAAGGGCGGTGATAGATCGGTGGTCGCACTGACTAACCGCTTGGATGGGCTATCAGCGAATGCGTTGTCGGATCTCGAGGTCTCACAAGATAGGATGCGCGCGGCGGTTGAACATTTGGATCCGCTGGTTGCGGAGGCGCTTACAACGGCCATTGTGCGTGTTCGTCGCTATCACGAAGAACAGAAACGGGCATTGGGTGATCAGGTCGACTGGTCGTTCGAAGATGCTGAAGGAAACCAGCTGGGACAGATCGTTCGCGGTATGAAGAGAATCGGGGTTTATGCTCCGGGCGGCAAGGCGGCCTATCCATCCACTGTCATCATGACTGTTGTACCCGCGCGCGTCGCAGAAGTCGGTGAGGTGTTATTGACGGTACCTGCACCGGGTGGCGAGATCAGCGACGTTCTGCTGGCCGCTGCGTCGCTTGCTGGTGTTGATCGTGTATTCACCATCGGTGGCGCACAGGCGATTGCCGCGATGGCCTATGGCACTGAAACGATTCCGCAGGTGGACAAGATTGTGGGTCCGGGCAACCTGTATGTCGCCACGGCAAAGCAGCGAGTGTTTGGTGTTGTCGGTATCGACATGGTGGCAGGTCCTTCGGAAGTGGTGATTGTTGCCGATGATTCCGCCAATGCTGATTGGTTGGTGATGGATATGTTTGCCCAGGCGGAACACGACGAGATGGCTCAGTCGATCCTAATATCCAGCAGCGATACGCTTCTGACTGAGGTTGATCGCCGTATTGACGCACAACTTTCCGCGATGCCACGTGCGGAGATCATTCAGAACTCCATCTTCTCCCGTGGCGCGTTGATCCAGGTGCGCGATCAGGAGGAGGCGATCAGCATCGTTAACCAACTGGCGCCTGAACATCTCGAACTGGCGGTGGCGAATCCTGACCAAGCACTGACTCAGGTCAGTGCCGCCGGTGCGATCTTTCTGGGTCACCACGCTGGTGAAGTCGTCGGTGACTATACGGCAGGTCCCAGTCATGTATTGCCGACCAGTCGTTCGGCTCGGTTTGCATCACCGCTGGGTGTCTACGATTTTCAGGTCCGAAGTTCAGTGGTCCAATGTTCGGCCCGCGGCGCAGTGGATCTGAGTAGAGATGCAGCGATTTTAGCGGAAGCCGAAGGTCTCACGGCACATGCGGCATCGGCCAGACTCAGAGTACAAGGCTGATACATCAGAGGACGTTTTCCGATACGCCAGAAGGTTTCCGAGAGCCTTAATCACCTACTATGCAAGAGATGAACGAAGGCCCCTCGCACGTGTATCAAAAAAGCCTGGATGCTGGCGAGATTCAACCTGACTCTGCTCAGGCTGAAGCGGTCATGGCGCTCCAGGGGCTCTACGAGAGATTGTTGCAGCCGGGCGCTCCTAAACCCGGCTTCCTCGACCGCCTGTTGGGGCGTGAATTGCCGAAACGTTCTGTCTGCGGCCTCTTTTTCTGGGGTGGTGTGGGCCGAGGCAAGACCTGGTTGATGGACCTGTTTTACGAGTGCTTACCAATCACGCAGAAGCGCCGGATGCACTTCCATCGTTTTATGAGACATGTGCACCATTCCTTGTCACGGTTGCAGGGAGAACCCAATCCGCTGAAGCTCATCGCGGACGAGTTTGCGCGTGACACCCGGGTTCTCTGCTTCGATGAGTTCTTTGTCTCTGATATTACCGATGCCATGATCCTGTCCGGGTTGCTGGAGGCTATTTTCGAGCGAGGTATCGCGCTTGTCGCCACATCCAATGTTGAACCGCAGCACCTCTACGAAAACGGGTTGCAACGCAGCAAATTCCTTCCTGCTATTGATCTCCTGTATTTGTATACGGATGTCATGAACGTTGATGGCGGTATAGATTATCGTCTAGCGGTTCTGCGAAATGCCGAGATCTACCACTCACCACTGGACGAGATGGCAGATTTCAATCTGGCAAGGTCGTTTCGGCAGCTCTGTCCGGACGTTGGGACGGAGAAGGCGGTGCTCGACATCGAGGGTAGGCATATCCAGACCCGACAGTGCGGTGACGGTGTGGTCTGGTTCGATTTTGCAGACATCTGTGAAGGCCCAAGAAGCCAGAATGACTACATTGAGCTGGCGATGTTGTTTCAAACGGTGCTCATCAGCGATATACCTGTGCTGAATGAGTCACGAGAAGATGGAGCCAGGCGATTTATCAGTCTGGTGGATGAGTTTTATGATCGTAATGTAAAACTGGTCCTTTCAGCCGCAGCACCAGTGGAAGCCTTGTATCAGGGGCAGCGGCTGACTTTCGAATTTGAACGGACCCGATCCAGACTCCAGCAGATGCAGAGTGCTGCCTATCTGGCGCTTGAGCACCTCCCATAGAAGCGTTTAGTAGCTTCCCCGGGCAACTTGCTTTTGCTGTGCATGTTGCTAATATTCGCGCTCCCTGAATCCAGCCCAATCCATGAAAACCGTATCTGCCAAAAAAGAGACTGTTCGGCGAGACTGGTACGTTGTCGATGCAACCGACAAGGTTCTTGGCCGTATTGCGACCGAGATCGCCAACCGGCTGCGTGGCAAACACAAGCCAGAATACACTCCGCACATTGATACGGGTGACTATATTGTTGTCGTCAATGCGGACAAAGTGCGGGTCACGGGCAAAAAAGTGACAGATAAGATGTATTTTCGTCACACGGGCTATCCTGGCGGCATCAAGGAAACAAGCTTCGGAAAGCTCATGGAAACTCATCCGGAACGGGCGATTGAAATAGCCGTGAAGGGCATGATGCCCAGAAACAAGCTGAGCAGAGCCATGTTAGGTAAGTTGAAGATCTATGCAGGTGGTGCACACCCGCACACAGCCCAACAGCCGAAACCGCTGGAACTTTAGGTCGTAAGACCGCCATCACCGGTAAAGAGATAGAGGATAACGAGAGCGCATGGCACAGTACTACGGTACAGGTCGAAGAAAATCATCTACAGCTCGGGTCTACATGACACCCGGTGGAGGCACGATCTCGGTCAATGGTCGATCCCTCGATGAGTATTTTGGTCGTGAGACGGCGCGTATGGTCGTGCGTCAGCCACTTGAGCTGGTTGAAATGACTGATCGGTTTGATCTGAAAGTCACCGTTAACGGCGGTGGTGGCTCTGGTCAGGCCGGTGCGATTCGTCATGGGCTTACCCGAGCGCTGATCGACTATGATGAGACCCTCAGATCGCCGCTTCGACAGGCCGGATTCGTCACTCGCGATGATCGCGCGGTTGAAAGGAAAAAGGTCGGTTTGCGCAAAGCGCGTAAACGCCCACAGTTCTCGAAACGATAGCGTCACATCCGGCGTAAAATTCGGTTGATCGATGCCAATTTCTGCGGTGTTGAACGCGGCGGACGCCCCTTTTACGTGCGGACTATGGTAACATGGCGGCGCGTTTTTCGAGACTTACCAGACTCGTCTTACGGATATCAGAAGGGAGATATTAGTGGGTCATGATGGCATCAACCAGGGTCGGCGCAACTTCCTGATCGGCGCTACCTCAGTCGTTGGCGCTGCGGGTGTTGTTGGTGCGACTGTCCCGTTCGTTGGATCGTGGAGTCCCAGTGCGAAAGCACTGGCAGCGGGGGCTCCGATAAGGGTCGATATCGGTAAACTAAACCCAGGTGACATTCTTGGACCGATTCCAGCGTGGCGTGATCGTCCCATATTTGTGGTCCACCGGACCGAGGAGATGATGTCGCGTTTAAATAGCATGAACGATCGTCTGGCAGATCCCGATTCGGCTCAAGAGAAACAACCAGATTACGCACGCAACGAAACCCGGTCAATCCGACCGGACATTGGTATTCTGATTGGTATCTGTACCCATCTTTCCTGCTCTCCCAAGTTTAATCCGACGATCGCTCCCCAGGCCTATGACAGTGAATGGGTGGGTGGCTTTTATTGCCCGTGCCATGGTTCCAAGTTTGATCTTGCAGGGCGTGTTTACAAAGAAGTACCCGCCCCGACCAATCTTGAAGTACCACCACATTTCTTCGAGTCTGAATCGGTGGTCGTGATTGGTGAAGATGGAGAGGTCGCGTAGTGGCCACGATGCAGAAATCCTTACAGAACTTGATGAACTGGGTTGATGAACGGTTGCCAGTGACTGAGACATATGAAAAGCATTTGTCCAAATACTATGCACCGAAAAACTTCAATATCTGGTACATCTTTGGTGTGCTATCGGTCTTCGTGTTGGTGTTGCAGTTGGTGACCGGTATCTGGCTGACGATGAACTATATCCCGGCAGGGGATCGTGCCTTCGCCTCAGTTGAATTCATCATGCGCGACGTCGAATTTGGATGGATGTTGCGATACATGCACTCCACAGGCGCTTCTGCGTTTTTCGTGGTGGTGTATCTGCATATGTTCCGTGGGTTAATCTATGGGTCCTACAAAAAGCCCAGGGAACTTATCTGGATCCTTGGTATGTTGATTTATCTCGCCCTGATGGCGGAAGGCTTTTTCGGTTATCTGTTGCCGTGGGGCAACATGTCTTACTGGGGCGCGCAGGTGATCGTCTCTTTGGTGGGTGCTGTGCCTTTCTGGGGCGAAGATCTGGCGATCTGGGTCCGTGGTGACTTCAATATGTCGGAGGTCGCTTTGAATCGGTTCTTTGCGTTACATGTGGTACTCGTGCCGCTGGCGCTGATCGTTCTGGTATTCCTGCACATTCTTGCGTTACATGAAGTCGGGTCCAATAACCCCGATGGTATTGATGTGAAGGCCACAGTCGATGATGAGGGTAAGCCGTTGGATACTGTACCTTTCCATCCTTACTACACGATAGGTCATGACCTGCCGGCGATCGTTCTCTTCCTATTTGTTTTCTGTGCGGTGATGTTTTTCTATCCGGATGGCGGTGGATACCTGATTGAGCACCCGAACTTTGAACCGGCGGATCCGCTGAAAACGCCTGAACTGATTGCGCCGGTGTGGTACTACACGCCGTTCTACTCAATGTTGCGAGCCTGTACTTATCCACTCTTCGGGATGACAGCCAAATTCTGGGGACTCGTAGTCATGGCAGGTGCGATTGCGATCCTGTTTGTGCTGCCTTGGCTTGATAGATCACCCGTGAAGTCGATCCGATACAAAGGAAAGGCGAGTAAGATCTTCCTAACCCTGTTCGTGATCTCGTTCTTTATCCTAGGATATCTGGGCACGGTACACCCGACCCCAATGAAGACAGCGCTTGCACAACTGTGTACCGGAATTTACTTCGCCTACTTCCTGCTGATGCCCTGGTATACGAGCGTCGAGACAACGAAACCGGTACCGACAAGGGTGCCAGACTGAAGACGATGGGGGGATTTTTGAAAAATCTGCTGCTCGTAGTCGCGTTGTCCTGTACCAGTGTTCAGGTCTACGGAGCAGGTTCAAATTATCCATTGATGCGAATGGATCCTGACCTAGACGACAAGGCCTCGCTGCAGCGAGGAATGCAGACCTTCATGAATTACTGTTTTGGTTGTCACTCGTTACAGTACCAACGGTACAACCGTACTGCGCGAGATCTGGGTATTCCCGAAGAGCTGATGCTCAAACATTTGATATTTGACCCGGACGTTAGGATCGGTTCGTTGATGGAGAACAGCATTTCTGAGGAAAACGCCAAACAATGGTTCGGTGCGGTACCACCGGATCTTACACTCGTGGCAAGACTGCGGGGTGGCCGGGATATTAATAATCGACCGGATTGGCTGTATACCTTCCTTTTAACATTCTACGAGGATACGGCCAGACCACTTGGCGTCAACAATCTTGTGTTTGAAAACGTGGGAATGCCCCATCCGCTGGTGAATTTGCAAGGCCTGCAGCAAAAGGTCTGCAAGGACGTGCCTCAACTTGCAGAGAACGGTGGTGAAATGAGGAACCCGTCAACCAATGAGTACATTACGGAAAACCTCTGTGGTTCTGACCTGATCGCACGTGGAATCAGCCCGCTACAGGTTGTTGAAGGGACCGGTCAACTTACGCCGGAAGAATATGAAGTACTCGTCTACGATCTGACGAACTTCCTGTATTACGTAGCGGAACCTATCAGGGCGGATCGTGAGCGAATTGGTATCTATGTGCTGATTTTCCTTGCGATCCTGTACGTCTTTACGCGTCTGCTTGCGCGCGAGTACCACAAAGAGTATCACTAGGCATCGCTGCCTTCAGAACCACAACTCAGGGGAAATAAAGATGGGGGTTGCAGCCAAACACTCATCCATGGTGTTCTATTCCGATGGACGAGATCACTACAGTCATCGTGTACGTCTCGTTCTCGCTGAGAAAGGAGTCGCTGTGGAGATCATGGATGTTGATCCTGCCCACCTGCCAGAGGATCTCGTTGATCTGAATCCCTACAATACGTTACCCACACTTGTTGATCGTGAACTCGTGCTCTATGAATCTCAAGTCATCATGGAGTATCTGGATGAGCGGTTTCCGCATCCTCCACTATTGCCGGTTTATCCCGTGGCGCGAGCAAACAGTCGACTGTTCATGCATCGGATTCAAAAGGACTGGTGTGGCGCGGTTGATACGATCATGGCTGGTCGGTCGAAAGACACTGTCATCGGTCGGATGCGAAAGGAACTGAGAGAAAGTCTGATTGCAGTCGCACCGATCTTCAATGAAAAAACCTTTTTCATGAACGACGAATTCACCTTGGTGGACTGTTGCGTCGCCCCCATTCTTTGGCGGCTACCTGAGTTAGGTATTGATTTACCCCCGAAACAGGGGAAGCCGATCGCGGACTATATGGACCGCATTTTCGGTAGAGACGCGTTTCAGTCCAGCCTGTCTGAGGCTGAATTGGATATGCGGGATTAGTGCTGTCTGCTAACCATCTGATCGTTGAGTGATGGTAGCAGTCTGATGCCAAGGCACATGTCATCGACCGTACCTTATTTGGTGCGCGCGATATTTGATTGGATTGTTGACAACGAATGTACGCCGCATCTTGTCGTTGACGCTGAGATCGACAACACGGATGTTCCCCTCGACTACGTCAAGGATGGACAGATTGTCCTGAATATCGGTCCAATGGCAGTTGTCGATCTGACATTAGGTGATGATGGCATTTTCTTTCGCGGGCGTTTTGGGGGGAGCTCCCGTGATGTGCATGTTCCGATGAATGCTGTTCTCGGGATCATTGCCAGAGAGAACGGTGAAGGGATGTGGTTTCCCAGGAATGAACAGCCTGATAGCCCTGACGATGAACCGCCCAGGGGCTTACGGGGTAACCGGAAAGGCAACGACGGTCCCAAATTAAAGGTGGTCAAGTAGGTGGAGCAAGAGGATCAGTTGATGTACTCGAATGCTTCAACGATCTTTTGGACGCCGTAGACCGATCGTGCTCTTGTCACAGCGGCTTCCGCCTCATCACGGGTCAAGAGACCCATCAGGTAAACGACACCGTCTTCGGTAACCACTTTGATACGCTGTCCGTTGACCGCCTTACTTGCGATAAGAGCAGACTTCACTTTCGTGGAGATAAATGAATCGTTGCTGCGGGCGACCAATGTTGTTGGTCCGGAGATCTCGAGTTTGTTGTGTACGGTGCGAACTTGCCTCAGGTTTTCAACCGCGAGACCGGCAGCCTGTTTCGATGCTTCACTTGCGACCTGGCCGGTCAGCAGGACAACACCGTTAAAACTTGTTAACGAAAAGTGCGCTTTCTCAAGCTCGGGATGCGCGTCCCGAATCACTTTGCGACCCCGGGTCTGATTCATCTGGTCATCCAGACGTGTTCCCCAGGTTCGCTTACCGTAGTCTTCGGATGCCGGGACAAACAAAGAGCAAGCGATCAGACTCTGACAGAGGAGCATCGTTGTCATCGCGCGAGAGAAACGTGATCGTAATATGATGTCAGCGTATTCAGTCAGCGGTAAAAGCATGTGGTGTCCATTGAAGTTTATAGTCTTCTATACATATGAAGTTAAATCGTTACGGTGTACTAGAGAGGTTCGGTGTTGTTGGCGGAATCTCTCAGTGGTCACTGCGAGAGGCCTGACCTTTGTCTCCCAGATACTGTCGGCAGCACTCCCATAATCAAGGTTATTGCGTTCTCTGACCTCAATAAGGACCCGACAGTTCCGGTCGGTCATGACCAGGTCGAACTCTCCACGTCGTGAATGGTAGTTTCGTGCGACGAGCATGGGCCCCCGTTGCTCCAGGTATCGCGTTGATTGGTTCTCAGCCTAATTACCTCACTTTCTGTTCATCAATGGACAAGACTCACTGTTACTAGGACTGATTGACGGTGTGGCCAGCAACCCGCCTCCTTATGACACTTCAGCCTCCGAAGACTATGGATGTTGGGATGACTTTGCCGTCACGAAAGCGAGCCCACATCAGCGTGCGTTCTATGGCGTTGTTCTGATTCAGTCTCAGAACGCCGGTGGTACCGGCAACGCGCTGGTTGGCGACCTCTTTCATCTGCTGGAGCCTAGGGTAGATTCGGTATACATCCACACCGAGCGCATAGAAAGGTGTCAATGGACCTTTGGCACTTTCCCATTGGGATTCTATTGCATCTCGAACTGGATCAGACACGTTGAGCTTCCATGGAATGTCACAGAATCGAATACCATTCAGGTCGAGCACATTGATCCGCGAATCGGCGTATTGATAGACATGCGACGAGGAATATACGGGAATGTCCTCCGCGTAGAAAAACGCCAATGTTGGATTGATGCTGCGGGATTGTGAAGGATTGGCGAGAAGTAAAACGAAATCTAAATCCTGGCGTCGGCGTGGTGTGAACTGGAAGCGCTCGCCCGTGATTCGCCGAAGTTCGGTTGCTCGTTGTTCGCTTTGGTCTACCTTCAATAGATTCTTGATGAGGCCAGAGTAGTCCTGACTATCTTCGAATTTGGATGAAGCGACAAGGTTGCCACCCAATTCTAACCACTGATCTGTAAATGTACTCGTATTGCGCTCACCCCATGAAGAAGCAGGACTGATGATCACCACGTTGCGATGCCCTTCTTGCCATGCGCGGTGGGCGATTTGTCGCATTTCATCCTCAGGTGCAAGACCAAACTGGTAGAGATCGGGACGTCCGGAATTGTCTGATGTGCGGTTCAATGCGAGCACTGGCGCGGGTAGATTATCCATCTGGGCGAGGGTAGTGACGTGTTCGCGCAATAGTGGACCAATGATGAGTTCAGCACCTTCTCTTGCGGCATTGGCAACCAGTTGCCTGATGTCACCGGTCGCGGTATCGACAACATTGATTCGGGCTGGACCGTTGACAGCGAAATGGGTTGCAAGTATTCCATCGAGGACAGCACGTCCAGTTGTGGCATGTTCACCAGAAAGCGGCAGCATGACCGCAATGACTCGTGGTTGATTGGCAACCAGCTGAGATAGGGTTGCGAGACCTTTCGGAAGCTGGCTGGCTGCGGGATGGTGACGCCACACCCTGCCCCAGTTCTCTAGTGCCTGTAGCTGTCGCATGGGATCGTTTTCGTATTCCCGGCTCAGAGATGCGAGGGACAGCCAGCCTCGTAGACCACTTGTAATAGCTTCTTCCGCATGACTCTTGAGGCGTCGCGCAGACAAGTTCAGCAACGCCGCAAAAATGCGCTCATGATGCTCTCCACGCTCTCTCTCGTTGATGAGGTGATCGACATATATCAACTCACGTGCACTCGCGAGATAGCTTCGACCCGCGAGGTACGCCTGTGATCTCAAGCGAGCGAGCATGAGTTGTGTTGCTTCAGAAGGTTGCGAGTCGTTGGCCACGACATCTCGCAGCAGTGCGAGTGCACGGGAGGCATCGCGCATACCGATAGAAAGTCTAGCCTGCAGAATCTGCAATTGAGTCTGATCTTTAACGGGGAGGATGATACTGTCGATTATCAGCTGGGCACGTGCTAGATCACTATTGTCCAGGGCGATCTCTGCTGCACGAAGTCGTAGTGGGTTTCCGTCGGTGCCTGACCGCCTTTCTGCACGAGTAATCAGATCATCGATGTTGTTGCTATCGATGGTTGTCGTTATTTGAGCGGTGGTGGGCTCAGATGCTGATGGTGGGCTTATGGAGCTGGAGCAACCGATTAACGTAGTCAGCAGCAACAGCGTCCCCAAATGCAGTACCCATTGCATGTGACCATCGGATCGTTGTTGTATTGAGTCATCGTTGGTGTGCATCCAGCTATTATTCCACGACTTGAGCAGGAGTGCTTTGCGAAATGTCGCAATCGCGTGCAGGAGATCTTTATGTCGTTGCCACACCCATCGGCAACCTTGCCGATATGACACAGCGAGCGGTCGACGTTCTCCGTGACGCAGATATTGTGGCGGCGGAGGATACTCGTGTGACGGCTCGCTTACTGTCAGCGTTCGATATCAATGGCAAACCGGTGGTTGCATGCCATGATCACAATGAGGACGTGGTCGCTCGCGACATCGTTGATCGCCTTGCACAGGGCGCTTCTGTCGCGCTTGTTTCAGATGCTGGTACGCCACTGATCAGTGATCCTGGCTACCGTGTTGTTAACGCCGTTATTGAAGCTGGTCTTCGGGTGATCCCTATCCCAGGGCCGTCGGCCGCGATGGCTGCATTGTCAGTCGCAGGTATGACCACAGATCGCTTTATGTTCTGTGGATTTCTGCCAACGAAAAAGGTGGCCCGTAGATCATACCTGTCGGAGTTACCGTTCAGCACAATGACTGTTGTGATTTATGAAGCCCCGCATCGCGTGATGGACACATTGATTGACCTCTGTGGTGTTGTTGGTGACAACGCGCGTGTGACCCTCTGTCGTGAGCTGACGAAACAATATGAACAGATCTGGCGAGGTGATGCGCGGAAAGCGGTTGAAGCCGTCGATTCTGGGATTGTGCCGGTCCGGGGAGAGTTTGTGTTGTTGATCAGCGCGCCGAACGTGACCGACAGTCTTTCAGCTGACGACCGTCGTCTGTTAGAGGTGCTTCTTGCGGAGCTACCACCCAGCCGCGCGGCGCGCGTTGCAAGCGAACTTACTGGGCTCGATAAGCGGGTTTTCTATGAGCTTGCAATGGATATGAAAGTTAAGAGTTACTAGCTGTGGATAGGTTAGTTTCGCGCTCACCTTTTTCGAGTGATTTGGCGGAATAGACAGGCTAGGCTTTGCAGGTCGAGCTGGCTGGACAATCGCTGGGACCCTAGGTCCTGGAGGAAAGTCCGGGCTCCAAAGGACAAGGGTGCCAGGTAACGCCTGGGGGGCGTAAGTCCACGGAAAGTGCAACAGAAAATATACCGCCAGGAAACTGGTAAGGGTGAAATGGTGTGGTAAGAGCACACCGCCTGTACGGTAACGGACAGGGCAAGGTAAACCCCACCCGGAGCAAGACCAAATAGGAACCTGATACCGTGGTCCGCGGTGGGTTCGGGTAGGTCGCTAGAGGCATGTGGTGACGCATGCCCCAGATGAATGATTGTCGATCACAGAACCCGGCTTACAGGCCGGCTCGACACCCTTTCGAAACCGTTCCCTTCATAAAATTGGGCCAGACATCGCGGTGAGGGGGGGCGACGCATTGATTTTCAGGTTGATGGATATCAACGAACCTGTCTGAGATCACTATGCACGCGCATATATTCCATTTTTATCGATATAACTATTTCCTATAGATCGAAAAAGTCTACCATGCTCGTCTAAAGAACTAACTTAAAGTTTTACTTTAAGTTAGTTCTTTATGTCTATGTATAAGTGTACATCTTGAGAGGAGGTCTGGAGCCATATTATCAAAGCAAGCTAAGTCATTGTGTTTTAAAGATAAATGGCGAAAACGCTCGCTTGACATGAAATCATCGCACTCCTAATGTGCTGGTGTCGTCGAGTGGAGAATTGTGGGAATTTGTGGGCATAGTGGACTTTTTAGGCGCTTTCGAAGTTGATCAGCGGTCATTTTAGCGTCAGCAATATCCAAAACCACATATTACCGAATGTTCCGGGTTAGTGATCATTTACTTTAAATCAGTTGGATAACGATTTCCATGTTCAGGGGTGTCAGTTATGTCACGATCGATGCGAAGGGCCGTATGTCTGTGCCTGTGCGCTATCGTGAACAACTATCGCAGCTCTGTAACGGAGAAGTGGTGGTGACGATAGACAGCGAAGAAAACTGTCTGATGCTCTATCCGCTTCCTGTCTGGAACGATGTGGAACGCAAAATTGAAGCCTTGCCTACCTTCAATAAGGCTGCGAGAAGAATTCAACGACTCCTGATTGGACATGCCACTGACATCCAGATGGATGGAACTGGTCGGCTGCTGTTACCGGCTCCGCTGCGCGAATACGCCCTGATGGAGAAAAAGCTGGTCCTGCTAGGGCAGATCAACAAGATTGAAATCTGGAGTGAATCTCACTGGCTTTCGCGTCGGGAACAACTGATTGCAGTCAAGGACGAGTCCAGCGAAGGGGATCAACCGGATTTCCTGGAGACCCTTTCGCTTTGATGGCGCCCGTGGCAGATCACGAGACTGTTTTAGAGGAGGAGGCGGTCCGTCAATTGATGGTAACCAGCCACGGACATTACGTCGATTGCACCTACGGACGTGGTGGACATACCCGTCGGATACTGGCTTCTCTGTCTAGTGGCGGCAGGCTCCTTGTCATGGATAGAGATTTGACCGCAATAGAGCATGCCCGTGCGCTGTTGCACCACGAACCGCGAGCACATGTAGTGCACAGCCGATTCAGTGAGATGATCTCGTGTCTGGATGAACTCGGTATTGACCAGGTTCATGGAGTGTTAATGGATTTGGGTGTGTCATCGCCGCAGCTTGATGAAGCACATCGTGGTCTCAGTTTCTATCGCGATGGTCCGTTAGACATGCGTATGGATCGAACTCAAGGGATGACCGCCGCCGAATTCCTGGCGAAAGCGGAAGAGCGGGAGCTCTCTGATGTACTCTGGCGATTCGGAGAAGAGCGTTACGCGCGACGAATCGCGCGGGGCATTGTCGAACATCGAAAACAACACGTGATCGACGGCACGTTGCAACTGGCAGACATCATTGCCAGCAGCATGCCGAGACGTGAAAAAAGTAAACATCCGGCAACGCGCAGCTTTCAGGCGCTTCGTATCTTTATCAACGACGAACTTGGTGAATTAGAACGTTGCCTTTCAGCGATTGTGAAGGTGCTGATTCCGGGTGGACGGTTGGTTGTGATCAGTTTCCATTCATTGGAAGACCGGACGGTGAAGCGATTTATGCGAGACATGTCTAAAGGGCGCGTACCTGATGGTCTGCCGATTCGCGATGTAGATGTCCCAAGGACGCTGCGCATCGTTGGGAAAGCCATTAAGCCCTCGGCCGCGGAAATCGGAAGAAACCGACGCGCTCGCAGCGCTGTGATGCGCGTGGCAGCAAAGGTGGGAGACCTGGTTGCATGAACGGCCCCGTCTCAGAAGCCTCTACATGGTTGTTGCGATGGCCGCAGATTCTTACCGCGGTACTCCTCGCGATGTCTCTTGCATCAGGTATTGGTGTAATTTATTCAGTCCACAAGACCCGCATGCTTTACAGCGAAATACAGCATCTACAGAGCGAGCAGGATCGCTTGGATAGCGATTATGAAAAGCTTCTTCTTGAGCAGAGTGCATGGGCAGCCTACGCGCGGGTCGATGAATTGTCTCGAGATGAGCTCAACATGGTACCCCCGGCTACTGACGCCATCGTGATGGTGCAAAAATGATCCGGCTGACGGTTGTCGCAGTGTCGTTCTTCCTCCTGTGTGGTGGCATCGTCGGTCGGATGGTCTACGTTAATGTGAATGATCGGGATTTCCTCCAGGAACAAGGTGATCTGCGCACCATCAGACTGGAGCGGATCAATGCTCACCGGGGTATGATTCGCGATCGGCTGGGTAAGCCACTTGCGATTTCGTCTCCGGTGGTTTCCCTGTGGGCGAACCCAGATGAACTAATATCTTCCGAGGCTGACCTGAATCAGCTTGCATCCATGCTGAAGGTGGATCCAAATGAATTTGTGCATCGGTTGGAGAGCAGCCGCTCCCGAAGTTTTGTTTACCTGCGCCGGCACATGCCGCCACCCGAAGCCGAGAAGTTCCTGGCGCTCGAAATCAAAGGCTTGTATACCGAAAAAGAATACCATCGCTTCTATCCTGCGGGTGAGGTTGCGGCGCATCTTGTCGGCATGACCAATATTGATGACCGTGGACAGGAAGGAGTGGAGCTGGCGTTTGATCAGTGGTTGACCGGTGTACCTGGTAAGAAGAAAGTACTTAAAAACCTATATGGTGAAATCGTTGCTGACATCATGCCGGTTGCGGATGTAGTCCCGGGGCGGAATATCGACCTAGCGATGGATCTTCGGCTGCAATACCTTGCCTACCGGGAGTTAAAGGGGGCGATCCAAAGATACGAAGCGCAGTCTGGTTCCATCATCGTGCTCGATGTGGCGTCGGGTGGGGTGCTTGTGATGGCTAACCAACCTTCATATAACCCCAACAACCGGCAACAGCTGGACATTTCGAACTTACGCAATCGGGCAGTGACCGACGCGTTTGAGCCTGGATCTACGCTCAAACCCTTTACTGTTGCCGTTGCGTTGGAGACGGGTTCGCATCAACCGTCGTCCAGCATTGATACCAGTCCAGGATTCGTGCGTGTTAACAATAAGACGATTCCCGATCCACGTGACATGGGCGAACTGGATCTGGGTAGCATCCTCGCCAAGTCATCTCAGGTCGGCATTTCTAAACTCGCGCTGACGCTTGATCCGTTTGCAGTGCGTGATTTGTTGGCTGATTTAGGCATCGGCCAGATACTGGGGAGCGGGTTTCCGGGAGAAGGTCAAGGTTACCTTCCGAATCATCGCCGCTGGACAGACATAGAACGCGCCACACTCGCATACGGCTACGGTGTGACGGCAACACCCTTGCAGTTGGCTAATGCATATCTCGCTATTGCGCGTGGTGGTGTGCGGAAGCAGATCACTTTGCTGGCCGAAGAAGAGACATCAACAATTCGTGTGATGAGTGAGCAGACAGCTTCGCAGCTGACCGCAATGTTGGCAGAGGTCATTGCTGATGGGACAGGTAGTCGTGCACACATTGACGGTTATTCCGTTGCAGGAAAAACAGGGACTGTGCGGAAACTCGGCGAGAGTGGCTACGAAGATACACGACATCTGGCATTTTTTGCTGGGTTTGCGCCAATCAACAATCCCGAGCTAGTGGCGGTCGTCATGATTAATGACCCAGGCGGGGATGCCAACGGTGGTGGTGCGGTTGCCGCGCCCGTATTTGCAAGGGTCATGTCCGGTGCCATGCGGATCCTCAACGTTGCGCCTGATCAACAGGCTGCAATTGTTAAAGGAGGTGGCGATGCACGTGGCTGAACTACTTCCAGAGATCGAAGCTTTCCGTGACTGTCAGATTGAAGGTTTGACCGACGATAGCCGTCAGGTAGCCAATGGTGATCTGTTTCTGGCTGTGGCTGGTCACGAGACCGATGGCCGACAGTTTGTTGCAGACGCCCTTGATCGTGGGGCGAGGTTGGTCATTGCTCAGTCACCTTTCGATACAAGCGGGTATGACAACGTTTTGGTAATGCCTGAACTTGATCTTCGTCGTGGTGAGATTGCGGCGAGGTATCACCATCATCCATCGCGCGAAATGCTGGTCTGCGCAGTAACGGGTACCAACGGAAAGTCATCCGTTACCCACTATGTCGCGCAGTCACTGAATGCGCTATCGCGACCATGTGGGATTGTTGGAACCCTTGGGGTGGGAATGATTGGTGACCTGATTGATCTGGGTTCGACGACTCCGGGTGCGCTCACACTCCAACAGACACTGGCTTCTCTGAGGGATGGCAACGCGCAAGCAGTTAGTATTGAAGCATCATCACATGGTCTCGATCAGGGACGCCTCCTTGGCTGTGAGGTCGACGTTGCTGTTTTGACCAACATTTCAAATGATCATCTTGACTACCATGGCAGTTTCGATGCCTACAAGCAGGCGAAGTTCAGTCTGTTCGATTTGCCAACTGTTCGGCATTGGATTGTCAATGTCGATGATGCCTCTGGGCGGGAGTTGATTGGCAGAGCAGCCCACCCGGTCAATGTCGTTCGTTTCTCTCTCACGAATGACGTGGATTCAGATGTCCATGTTCTGCGGTCCTCATTCCGTAGGGATGGCATAGAAGCTCAGGTTCAAACGCCCTGGGGTACTTTGGCGCTTCACATGAGCTTGCTGGGGAAGTTCAATCTGTCGAACGTCCTTGCCACGGTGGGAGTTCTTGGCGCACTAGGTTACTCATTGACCGATATTGAGAGATCTATCCGTGACCTTCAGCCTGTCATTGGACGGATGCAGGTTTTTCATGTTGAGAACGGACCGACGGTCGTTGTGGATTATGCGCACACCCCAGATGCACTGAGTCAGGCGCTGGATGCGGTGAAGCTTCACGTGTCTGGACGTATGGTTTGTGTATTTGGATGTGGTGGTGACCGGGATGTCGACAAGCGACCGATGATGGGTCAAGCAGCCGCGCAAATGGCTGACCATATTGTGTTGACAGACGACAATCCGAGAACGGAACCTGCCAGTCAGATTATCAAGGCGATTCGCGATGGCGTACCTGACGGACATTCTGTGGAGGTTATTGCCGACAGAGCAGAGGCGATCACGAGAACCATCACGGGAGCCAATGAAGGTGATGTGGTGCTTATCGCCGGAAAGGGTCACGAGGAATACCAGATTATCGATGGCCAAAGGTACTCCCATTCCGACATCGCCCTGGTCCGGGCGCTGGAGGCTTGATGACAATGGAGACACAGAGAGCGGATGCGACGGATCCAAACCCTCCGCACGATGGGAGTCGTGGCCAAACTGCCATTGTAGGTGCGGGTCGAACTGGTATGTCGTTCGCTAGGTATCTGAGTAATCGTGGGCGCCCATACATCTTGTTGGATCAGGCACCGACCGAGGGTCAGCGAGCGGAGCTGCGTGAAATAAGTGGTGCCGGTCTTCTTGAGTTCAATCGAAACCGCTTGCTAACGGCCCGAGAAATAATGCTCAGTCCGGGTGTTCCTCGTGCGGGTGCAGACATACAGGCCGCTCTGGCAAGTGGTATCCCCGTACGTGGTGATCTTGATGTTTTTGCAGGTGATTGTGGCCATTCCGCATCGGTCATGGCGATCACTGGAACCAATGGCAAAAGTACAGTAACGACATTACTGGGTCAGATGGCAGAGGATGCTGACATGTCCATGAAAGTGGGGGGCAACCTTGGTATCCCTTGCCTCGATCTTTTGGATGAATCGGCGAAAGGTTACATTCTTGAGATTTCCAGTTACCAACTTGAGAGTGCAGGTGCATTTCGTTCTGATGTGGCCACCGTGCTCAACCTTGCTCCGGATCATCTTGATCGCTACGACAACCTGGAGCACTACTACGAAACAAAAGCGTCATTGTACCGGCGTACAAACATCGCTGTGGTCAACAAAGAAACTGACTATCCCTTTGATCTGTCTGGCTGTGAAGAGATCTTTAGCTTTGGTCGAGAAAAACCGAACGACACCCGAGAGTTCGGGTTGGTTGGCGATGCACTGTATCAGGGCGAACGGCAGCTGATTGACGCGGGCGAACTCAAGATTCGTGGTTTGCATAATCTGATGAACATTCTGGCAGCATTGGCGATGGGCGCTGCGCTTCGGTGGGATATGGAGTCAATGTTGCAGTCAGTCAGAAACTTCCCGGGTTTGGCTCATCGTTGCGAGACCGTAGCGGCGAAGCATGGGTGCGTTTTTGTTAACGATTCGAAAGCGACTAATCCTGCAGCGACTGAAGCGGCGGTGCTGGGTATGTCGCACCAGGCGAAGAACCTGTGTCTGCTCGCGGGTGGTGTTTCAAAAGATGCAGACATGAGACCAATGGCACGGTCGACGGCGCCATACCTTGCACAGGTGATCGCATTCGGTCGTGATGCGAATGTCATCGAAGAGGCTTTTAGGAACGAGGGGGTTGTTGTCTCGCAGGTAGCCGACCTGGGTCGCGCAGTAGCAGAAGTCTCCAGCGAGTGCGATATGGTGCTGTTTTCCCCTGGTTGCGCGTCTTTCGACCAGTTCCGGAATTTTGAACACCGTGGGGAAGTCTTCAAGACATTGATCCTGGGGGATACCGAGGTTCAGGATGGCCTCTAAAACAACAGTAATGTCAGTCCATGAAGAGCCGTGCCCGGTAGACATCCTGATACTCGTGTGTGTTGGAACGTTGCTGGCGATGGGTGTCTTGTTGGTCGCTTCTGCATCTAGTGAAATATCAGCAAGAGACTATGGAAACACGCTCTACCTGGTGGCTCGTCACATCGTATTTATTGGTCTTGCGATTGGGATGGGCATTATCACCTTGATGGTACCGCTTGAGGTCTGGCGACGATCAGGCTGGTTGATGGTGGTTGTCAGTTACCTTGTTCTTGCGGCTGTATTGGTGCCGGGCATCGGAAAGGAAGTCAATGGCAGTACACGCTGGATACCACTCGGCTTCTTTACGCTGCAGGGATCTGAATTCGTAAAACTAATGATGGTGATGTTTATCGCATCGTATATGACGAACCCAGAAAATAGAGATCATGCGCTGGGATTCCTCAAAGCGATCGCTGCGATTGTCGGGGTCGTTGCGTTGCTTCTATTGCAGCCTGATCTCGGGAGTGCTGTGGTGATCTTTGTCGCCTTTTTTGGCGTGATATTTCTTTCCGGTACTCCCTTTCGATTTCTACTCCCTGTGATTGTTGCCGCGTTTTCCTCGCTCGTGGTCCTGATCATGTTGGCACCCTATCGATTTGAGAGAATTCTGGCGTTCTTCGATCCATGGGCACACCAATATGAAAGCGGCTATCAATTGACGCAGGCTCTCATTGCGTTTGGTCGTGGCGACTGGTTTGGCATGGGGGTCGGCAATAGTATTCAGAAACTGTTTTTTCTGCCGGAGGCCCATACCGATTTTGTGTACTCCATCCTCGTCGAGGAGTTCGGTTTGCTGTCTGCCATTTTCGTGCTTGCGATATTTATGGTCCTCATCCTCCGTGCTCTGTGGATTGCGTACATCGGTGTGCAACGATCCATGACATTTCACAGTCTGGTAGCCGGTGGTATTGCGTTGCTCATAGGCATTCAGGCGCTCATCAACATGAGTGTCAACGTTGGTGCATTACCAACTAAAGGGCTGACGTTGCCATTGCTCAGCTTCGGTGGGAACAGCCTGCTCGCGACCATAATGATGATTGCCGTGCTGCTGCGCGCTGAGTACGAGCTACGCCACGCCATATCGGCGCCCATTGTGCTCGCCAAACGGCGACGGGGGACATTCAGTGCGAGCTAGTCCTCTTGCGGCGACTGAAGGTATGCACCCTGACATGGGGGCAGTGCAAAGAATTCACTTTGTTGGGATCGGTGGGGCAGGGATGTGTGGTATCGCGGAGGTGCTACAAAACCATGGATTTGCGATTAGCGGGTCAGACATTAGTCATTCTCTAGTCACAGATCGGCTAGCCGAAATGGGCGCAAAAATTCATATCGGTCACCATGCATCTCATGTCGAGGGTGCAGATGTGGTCGTGACATCCTCGGCGATCGATGGTGATAACCCTGAGGTTGATCAGGCGCTGGCACTTCGGATTCCTGTTGTCCGTAGGGCGGAAATGCTTGGCGAGTTGATGCGATACAGATATGGGATTGCCGTTGCAGGTACTCATGGTAAGACCACAACGACCAGCATGATTGCGTCGGTGTTTGCAGAAGCGGAACTCGATCCCACTTTTGTAATAGGTGGTCTCCTGAAACAGGCACAAAGCAATGGAAGGTTGGGTGAAGGGGCATACCTGATAGCAGAAGCTGATGAGAGTGATGCGTCGTTCCTGCATTTACTACCGCACGTGGCCGTGCTGACCAACGTTGATCGCGATCATCTGACCTATTACGACGGAAGTTTCGACAAGCTGCAGCGAGCGTTTGTTGAGTTTGTCCATAATCTCCCTTTTTACGGCTACGTCGTTGCATGTATGGACGATCCCATCGTTCGTGCGCTGCTACCTCGCATCAACCGTCGTGTCGTGACCTATGGTTTTGATGAGGAGGCAGATGTCCGTGGCACAAATATTCAGCATGAAGAAAGTCAGTCTACCTTCGATGTAGAGGTTGGTAGCAACGTTGTCCTGTCGGCGGTACTGGATATGCCTGGTGCATTCAATGTGCAGAATGCACTGGCGGCAGTCACAGTCGCCATTGAAGAAGGCATCGGACCTACGAAAATTCGTCACGGGCTCTCCTCTTTCAGTGGTGTGGGTCGGCGATTCGAGCGAATTGGACGCTTTGGATGTCCATCTGCACCGGGCGAGTTTTCACTGGTCGACGACTATGGTCACCATCCCAGTGAGGTGCGGGTCACGATTGAAGCCGTACGGGTTGGATGGCCAAATCGACGTTTACTCATGATCTATCAACCTCACCGCTACACCCGAACGCTGGAATTGTTTGACCAGTTTGTAGAAGTCCTGTCGAGAGTTGACTTGTTGATATTGCTTGATGTGTATCCGGCAGGTGAAAAGCGTATCGAGGGCGCCACCGGATCGGATCTCGCCAGGTCTCTTACACTCAGAAACGACGTCGAGGTGATCTTTGTCGCGGATGTCGCGAAAGTCCCGGCCATTCTCGAAGCACAGATTGCCGACAATGATCTTGTGCTGACTCAAGGAGCTGGGGAAACCAGTCATCTCGCGGCGGCCTTAAAAACGCGTTGGCAAAAGTCGGAGGTGTACTCATGAATCGATTGATATTGACGTTGATCATCATTCTTGTGTTGGCCGGCGCAGTTGTCTCAATACCGGCAAGTCAAAAGCAGATCCAGACGTGGATTGGTATCAACTACGTTTCACTGTCGGGTATCTCCGATAGTGAGCGCATTGAGTTGACTGAAATGCTGATCACTCGGCGGGACGACATTCAGAATGTAGTCGATGCTCATGCATTGATCGCAGCTATCCCTTGGGTAGAAGAAGCTTATGTCACCTGGCGATGGCCTGACAGGTTACACATCGAAGTGCAACGCCTGGAGCCGATTGCGTATTGGAATACGGATGGTTTTATCAGTGATAAAGGTCAAGTGTTTGTTTCCAGTCACCTGTCACCTGGAAGGTTGCCGCAGCTCTTCGGACCCTCCGAGAAGGAAAAGCTGATCATGCAGCAGTATGTTCAGATCAACCAGGTATTGGCTAGAACAGGAAATTCGGTGGATACACTGCGCTTGGATGATCGTGAGGCTTGGACGTTTACGAGCCAACGCGGCATTGAGGTCCTGTTGGGCAAAGAGCTGGTAAGAGAGAGACTTGACGCAGTGCTCACCGTTCTTGAATCACTAGAACGGGACGGTCTGGCAGACAGAGTATCAGCGATGGATGTGCGTTATGCGAATGGGCTGGCGGTTCGGTGGAAGCCATATGAAGTTGCCAGTAATGAATCGACAACACAGAGAGAAGTAAAATTATGACAAGCTCTTTGAATAATCAGCTAATTGTCGGGTTGGATATCGGCACATCGAAGGTTGTCTGTATTGTTGCGGAACGCAACCTCGATGGTGTTGTTGATATTATCGGTATAGGAATGCACCCGACACGAGGACTCAAGAAAGGAGTCGTCGTGAACATCGAGTCAACCGTCCAATCCATACAACGTGCAGTGGAAGAAGCGGAGTTGATGGCGGGCTGTCAGATTCGATCCGTGTATGTTGGTATAGCTGGTAGCCACATTCGATCCATGAATTCGCATGGAATAGTTGCGATTCGTGATCGAGAAGTCCTACAGCCGGATATCGATCGGGTGATTGATGCGGCGCAGGCAGTCGCAATCCCGGCAGATCAGAAGATCCTTCATATTCTCCCCCAAGAGTTCCTGATCGACGAACAAGAAGGTGTTAAAGAACCTCTGGGCATGAGTGGCGTGCGACTTGAGGCAAAAGTGCATCTCGTGACGTGCGCGGTGAACGCAGTACAGAACATTGAAAAGTGTGTCAAACGTTGCGGCCTTGAGGTGGAAAACGTCATCCTTGAGCAATTGGCCTCGGGATACTCTGTGCTGACTGATGATGAAAAGGATCTTGGTGTCTGTCTCTGCGACATCGGTGGTGGTACAGCCGATATAGCGGTCTTTACTGATGGCGCAATTCGGCACACTGCGGTGATTCCCATCGCTGGTGATCAGGTAACCAACGATATTGCAATGGCGCTGAGAACGCCGACACCTAATGCGGAAGATATCAAGATCAAGTATGGGTGTGCGTTGACGAGTCTCGCTGGGGAAAACGAGACCATCAAGGTGGCGAGCGTTGGTGGTCGGCAGGACCGAGACCTTTCCCGTCAGTCCCTGGCGGATGTGATAGAGCCCAGATACGACGAACTATTTACTCTGATTCAGGCCGAGCTGCAGCGTAGTGGTTTCGAAGATTTAGTGGCGGCAGGCATCGTGCTAACAGGTGGAACTTCAAAGATGGAAGGTGTTGTTGAACTAGCGGAGGAAATATTCCATATGCCGGTCAGCATTGGAAAGCCAACCGGTGTGGAGGGGTTGTCCGATATCATTAGAAATCCCATCCACTCCACAGGAGTGGGACTTTTGCTCTATGGTGCTGAACAGTCGCGCGATACTGTCATGCCGATACCGATGACGTTCGACGTTGTAAACAAGGTCAAAAATTGGTTTTCAAGCAGCCATCACTAAACAACAGGCCATCGGGATAGCCACCATGAATCACACAAACGACGGATCAACAACAAATTCAAGAATCGATCGAGATGCTGAAGGAGGCAAAACGATGTTCAAACTGGTAGATACAGCGCCACAGAGTGCGGTCATCAAGGTCGTCGGTGTAGGCGGTGGTGGCGGAAACGCGGTCGAACACATGCTTCGCGAGGACGTTGAGGGCGTCGACTTCATCTGTGCGAACACAGATGCTCAGGCGCTACATAACCTGACTGCGCGCACCCTCCTTCAATTGGGAAGCGGTGTGACTAAAGGTCTCGGCGCCGGAGCAAACCCCGACATGGGTAAAGATGCTGCCCTTGAGGACAAGGATCGGATTGCCGAAGTCCTTGATGGTGCGGATATGGTGTTCGTGACGGCGGGAATGGGAGGTGGTACCGGCACCGGGGCTGCGCCTGTGGTCGCAGAAATCGCACGAAATATGGGTATCCTAACAGTGGCGGTCGTTACCAAACCTTTCGTATTTGAGGGACGCAAACGCATGTCGCTTGCAGAAGCCGGTATTGAACAGCTGTCGCAGTATGTGGACTCACTGATTACGATTCCGAATGAGAAGCTTCTTAGTGTGATGGGTGACGATATCCCGCTGCTGGAAGCCTTTGCTGCTGTAGATGATGTGCTGAGCAATGCTGTGCAAGGGATTGCAGATCTCATTATTCGACCGGGAATGATAAATGTGGACTTTGCTGATGTACGGACGGTCATGTCGGAAATGGGTATGGCAATGATGGGTAGCGGCTTGGCATCCGGAGAGGATCGAGCCGTCCGTGCCGCTGAGGGCGCGATTCGAAGCCCATTGCTGGATGAGGTTGATTTCAATGGCGCCCGCGGGATTCTGGTCAATATAGCGGCTAATGAGCAGATTGCGCTTGGTGAATTCTCCAGAGTGGGCGCGACCATCGAGAGTTTCGCCTCTGAGAACGCTACGGTTGTCATAGGCACGGTCATTGATCAAGACATGACTGATGAGATGCGGGTTACGGTTGTTGCGACAGGTCTCGGTGATATGGAAGTCGAGCGACCGAAGACCGTTGTGGACAATACTCAGCGTCAACCAATCAGCCAAGAGGCGGCAGTAAACTACAGCGATTTGGACAGACCTGCTGTTTCCCGCAGGAAGGCGTTGGAAACCGGCGAAACCGACGACATGATTGGACGATCGCAGGATATGAAGTACCTGGATATTCCTGCCTTTCTACGTCGTCAGGCGGATTGAAGCGGATACGGAACGTGACGGTGGCCAGACGGAATCGTGTCGCAGTCCTGCGGTCCAAATTAGTGCAATATCTGCTAAGCTATTAGCTTTTCCTACGCTTGGCCAACGTGCGGCGGGCCAGGCTCGTGATGATGGACTCGTAATTGGTTCGTATTGGGCTCGAATAGGCTGAAAATGGTCTCGAAGCGGGCTTAGATTGGTACCGAAGGGACTCCGAGTAGCTGCGAACGAAGAGAAGGAAAAAATGGTGGCAGAGCGCTTACCTGTAAAGAGAGCCAGTGCAAAAGGAGCTGCGCCCATAGAGCCATTAGAAGGATCTGAAGGAATTCGGTCACGGTGATTAGACAAAGAACACTAAAAAACGTCATCCGGGGCCGTGGTGTGGGATTGCACACAGGGGAGACCGTGTCGCTAAGGTTGCTCCCAGCACCTGTCGACACAGGTGTTGTTTTCAGTCGGATCGATCTGGAACCTGCCGTCGATATTCCGGCGTTGTCAGAACATGTCTCAGATACTACCTTGGCAACCACGATTGCCAAAGGCGATTGCCGGATATCGACGATCGAACATCTTATGTCAGCTTTGTACGGCCTTGGTATTGACAATGTCTTTGTAGAATTGTCGGGACCAGAGATGCCGCTCATGGATGGATGTGCAGGTACTTTTGTGTTCCTGCTGCAGTCAGCGGGTATTGAAGAGCAGAACGCACCAAAGCGCTTTATTAGGATCAAGAAGCCGGTCACCGTCAAGGGACCCGAAGGTGAGCGCTGGTTCGACCAGTCTGCAACACTTGCGCCGCACGATGGATTTCGACTGAATCATACGATCATTTACGACAATCCAGTGATCAAGGAACAGCACGCCAGTATTGACTTCAGCACGACGTCCTATATCAAAGAGATCAGCAGAGCACGGACCTTTGGCCTTATGCAGGAATTTGACTCACTCCGTGAACAAAATCTGGCGGTGGGTGCGAGCCTCGATAATGTCGTTGCGGTAGATGAGTTCCAGGTGTTAAACGATGGTGGCCTGCGCCATGAGAATGAGTTTGTACGCCATAAAATCCTGGATGCGATCGGTGATCTCTACCTTCTTGGGCATCCAATTGTCGGCGAATTTACCGGCCACAAGTCAGGTCATGCAGCACACCATGCATTGCGTGAGGAACTCTTGCAGCATACAGATGCATGGGAAATGGTGACCTTTGAATCTGCCGATGAACCTGCGCCCCACCTGTATGCTGAGATTCCTGCAGTCGAAAATTGAATAGGAAGTCTACTTCCCTCTTTTTGATAATCTTTCCAGTGCTTTCCGAAGATGCTTGTCTTCGATGTAACTAGCTGTTTCAGCGAGGTGTTCCGCTGACCGTCTAGAAATTTCTCGCACTTTTAATGTAGCAGAACAATTGCGCTGGTTGTTATCGGGTGGCTTTGGGTACGTTTTGTCCCCTTCTGACTCAGTATTTCTGGTCGATGCGGGTTCACGCAAAGGGTTTCCGGTTATTGGGCTTACGGAAACCCTGATCGAGTGGATCGTCGGACCTGGTTCGCGATTCATTTCAGAGATCAGCACCTTATGTCGGTAGCGAATGCGAGTGGCGGATGCAGCGGAGGATACGATGAGGTGGAGATTACCGTCATTGAAGGACGCTACGTCTATATCGCAATGGACGTGCTGTGTGACTCGACGATGCAGTGCCTTCAGTCGGCGTGTCTGGTCGTAAATTGACCGAAGCTGACCACTACCGGATTTCAAGATTTGACCGGATAGTCTGAGTGATCTGGTTGGTTTCGGCATGAACGTATGAAAAGACGGATGTATCAGTGGTTTAAGTAGAGTATGGTCGCATCCTTAGTCAGGAAGTCAACGGTCGTTAAACAGGTTATAATTAGGGTAGGGTAAGGACCCCTGTTGGAAATATATTTCATGATGGTTCTATTGCTACCGGGGCAGCCAGACAGTGGACAAGATAGTTGGGATCAGGGAACCGACTATAATTAGGTACGGAACGGGTTAATAGAAACACGGATATGAGATTTATCATAGTCGACAGTCGTACGGGTCACGCCCGTTCGATCGGTGCCAACGGACTGGTATTGGGACTGGCATTTGCAGGCCTCGTGGCGTTGCCTGCGTCGACTGGCCTACTTGGATACCAGTTTGGTGTCGAAGATGCTGAGATGAATCAGGAAGTCATCCATTCCTGGCGTAATACTCTCTCGGATCAGTCTGATGAGATTGATCATCTTCAGAAATCAGCACAGGACAACCTCGACGCGGCATCGCTCCAGCTTGCCCGTCTTCAAGCCAGGGTGGTTCGATTGGAAGCCCTTGGTCAGCGCCTGATTGAAGTTGGTGACCTGCAGGAAGGTGAGTTCGACTTTGTAAACCCTCCTGCGTTGGGTGGTCCACTGATGTCGCGCGAAGTGACCGATGCCGATGTCGCATACCGGCCACCTTCTTACATGGACGAACTCTCGCAGTTGGCAGCGCGCGTTATTGACAGGGATCAGCAACTGAGTGTTCTGGAACGATTGTTAGTCGACCGTCAGACACTCGACAACACGTTTGTTGCAGGAAGACCCGTCGTTCAGGGCTATCTCTCTTCCGATTATGGCTGGCGAACCGATCCGATCAGTGGTCGACGTGCCTGGCACAATGGTGTCGATTTTGCCGGAAAACATGGATCTGACGTTGTGAGTGTGGCTGCAGGTGTCGTTGTTCACGCGGCGGCTCGATTTGGCTATGGCAATATGGTCGAGGTCTACCATGGGGGTGGTTATTCAACCCGCTATGGGCATCACGACAAAATCCTGGTGAAGCCAGGAGACATTGTTAAAAGAGGTCAGGTTGTGGGAACGATGGGAAGTACTGGGCGGTCCACAGGACCGCACGTTCACTTCGAAGTGTTCAAGAACGGACGGATCGTCGATCCCTCTTCCTACGTTCAGCGAGTCCGCCGCTGAATTCATATCTGCTGATAGTCTGAGGGCGTTGTCGCCCGATCCGATTCAAACGCAGGTATTTGATCATGATTAATCGAATTCTAAGTACCATTTTTGGCAGCAAAAACGACCGGGAGCTTCGGCGTTATCGTAAGGTTGTTCAAAGGGTCAATGATCTGGAAGAGGGGATGTCCTCGCTGTCGGGAGATGAACTCGCTGCCTTACGCCACAAATTCTCAGATCGGCTCCACGATGGTGAGAATCTTGACGATGTACTGCCGGAAGCGTTTGCGGCGGTCCGAGAAGCTGGTAAAAGAGCGTTGGAAATGCGTATCTTCGACGTTCAGCTGATTGGAGGCATGGCGCTCCACGAAGGTCGGATCGCAGAAATGAGAACGGGTGAAGGTAAAACGCTGGTGGCGACACTTGCGCTTTACCTGAATGCCCTTTCGGGTGAAGGCGTTCACTTAGTCACTGTTAATGACTACCTTGCGAAGTGGGGTTCAGAATGGATGGGTCCACTGTATCGCACGCTTGGCATGTCGGTAGGCGTGGTCTACGCGGGACAGGCTGCCGACGAGAAAAGCGAGGCTTATCGTGCGGATATTACCTACGGTACGAACAACGAGTTTGGCTTCGACTACTTACGCGACAACATGGCCTTCAGCCAGGAGGAAAAAGCACAGCGTTCCCTGGGTTTTGCAATCGTGGACGAGGTCGATTCAATTCTGATTGATGAGGCAAGAACACCACTCATCATCTCTGGCGGTGCTGAGAAGAGTTCCGATTTATACCACAGCATCAACAAGATGGTGCCAAAACTCACACGTCAGGAAAAGACACCGGAAGAAATCCTCAACGATGAGGAACCTCCTGGTGATTTCTTCGTCGATGAGAAACAACGAGACATCGAGATCACCGAGGAAGGCCACGAGAAGATTGAGAACATGATGATCAAGTCGGGACTGCTCGAAGATGGCGATTCACTCTATTCGGCAGCGAACTTGTCGATGCTGCATCACGTGCATTCCGCTATAAAGGCACATAGCCTTTTTCAGCGTGATGTGGATTACATCGTTCAGAATAATGAAATTCTGATTGTTGATGAACATACGGGGCGCACGCTTCCTGGCCGACGTTGGTCAGGTGGTCTTCATCAAGCGGTAGAAGCTAAAGAAAATGTAGCGATCACGAATGAGAGTCAGACACTGGCATCCACCACATTTCAAAACTACTTCCGGTTGTACCAAAAACTCGGTGGTATGACGGGTACAGCCGATACAGAGGCCTTTGAATTTCGCCAGATCTATGGCCTCGATGTGGTCGTTATTCCTACCAACCTGCCGATGGTTCGTGAAGACCACGATGATTTGATCTATCTAACGCGTGAGGACAAATATACTGCGATTGTCGACACCATCGCCGAGAGTATCGAGTTAGGAGCGCCAGTGTTGATCGGAACTGCGTCGATTGAATCGTCGGAAGATCTATCCGATGCACTCAAGAAGCGTGATATCAAGCACAGGGTATTGAACGCGAAACAGCATGAACGCGAAGCTGAGATCATTGCACAGGCAGGTCGGCCTGGAACCGTGACCATTGCAACCAATATGGCAGGGCGTGGAACGGACATCATTCTGGGAGGAAACTGGGAGGCGGAAGTGGCCGCGCTAAAGGAGCCATCATCTGCCGAGGTTGAGCATGTACGAGAAGAGTGGGAAACACGTCACGAACAGGTTCTGGCGGCAGGCGGTCTTCATGTTGTCGGTACTGAGCGTCATGAGAGTCGACGTATCGATAACCAGTTGCGAGGACGTGCCGGTCGGCAGGGAGATCCAGGGGTCTCGAGATTTTTCCTTTCCATGGAAGATGATCTGATGCGAATTTTCGTATCGGAAAACGTACAAAGTCTAATGGCTAAACTGGGTATGGAAGACGGTGAGGCCATTCAGCACCGTATGGTGACCAACGCGATTGAGCGAGCGCAGAGGAAAGTTGAGGCGCGAAACTTCGACATCCGTAAACAACTCCTAGAATACGATGACGTTGCGAACGACCAGCGTCAATTGGTCTATCGCCAGCGCAATGATTTGATGGAGGTCGACGATATCTCTGAGACGGTCGATGCACTGTGGGATGATGTGGTGAATGAAGTGATCAGTGGTTTCTTGCCGCCACAGAGTCTGGAAGAACAGTGGGATATCCCGGGACTGGAACAGGCGTTGCAGACTGAGTTCAACGAGCGTCTACCGGTCCAGCAGTGGCTCGACGAAGATGATGAGCTGCATGAAGAGACACTTCGGGAAAAGGTGGTTGAAGCTGTACGGACCTCTTATACGGAAAAAGCCGAAAGCATTGGTCAGGGGGCTCGTACTTTCGAAAAACAGATTATGCTGCAAATTGTCGATTCGCTTTGGAAAGAGCACCTCGCGGCAATGGACTATCTGCGGCAAGGGATAGCGCTCCGAGCGTATGCGCAGAAACAACCCAAGCAGGAGTACAAGCGAGAGTCCTTCGAGTTGTTTGAGGAATTGCTCAATAACATCAAACTGGAGTTTGTTAGATTCCTGTCGCGAGTTGAGTTTAAGTCAAGTGAAGATGTCGAGGAAATGGAAAGTCGGCGGCGACATGAGGAAGCAAAGAACAAACTCAATTTCCAGAAGGCATCAGTCACCTCTCTCTCCGGGGGCGAAGCGGCGCCAGAAAGTGCACTAGCAGCTTCAAAGCCGCAGACACCGTTCATACGAGAGGCCAGAAAAGTAGGTAGAAACGAACCATGTCCCTGCGGGTCCGGCAAGAAGTTCAAACAATGCTGTGGAAAACTAGCTTCGTAATTGATCAGGGAGCGGTGTAGAGGGCGGACAATGGCGGTTGGTGAGGTGTCGGAAGAGTTTAATATTGTGGGCGGCGTGCAACTTGCGTCTACACACTGCGGTATCAAAGCAACCGGTGATGATCTGGTCGTCATAGCATTCAGAGAGGGCACGACAACCGCGGGTGTATTTACACAGAATCACTTTGCGGCAGCGCCCGTGCAGCTGTGCCGACAACATCTTCAGGATGGTTCTCCAAGATACTTCCTCATCAACAGTGGTAATGCGAACTGCGCGGTCGGCGAAGTGGGTATGCTGGATGCGATGAATTGTTGTGCATCGGTGGGCTCGTCAGGTGGCGTGCCGCCACACCTGGTGCTGCCATTCTCCACAGGTGTGATCGGTGAGCGGTTGCCAGCTAACAAAGTGATTGACTCGATACCGCGGTTGTTGCAACGCTTAAGCGAAGATCGCTGGCTAGATGCAGCGCGAGGCATCATGACAACAGATACCCGGCCCAAAATTGCGACTAAGCGATCTCCGGATGGTGCCTATACGATAACGGGTATTGCGAAGGGCGCGGGGATGATCCAGCCCAATATGGCGACGATGCTGGCGTACGTCGCCACCGACGTTGTAGCTTCAACTGCGACCCTGGAGGCGATGTTGAATAAGTCAATTCGACGGTCATTCAACAGAATCACTGTAGATAGTGATACGTCAACCAACGACGCATGCATGTTGTCGGCAACTGGAGCCTCCGGCGTTGATATCGATGCTGATCCAGCCCGTTTGGAAGAGTTCTATGGATTGTTACTGGAAGTCATGCAATCGCTTGCACACGGCCTTGTTCGTGATGGCGAAGGTGCAACGAAGTTCGTTGCCGTGCATGTCGTCAATGGTCCGGATTCTGATTTCTGTCTTGAGATTGCTTATGCGGTAGCAAACTCTCCACTGATGAAAACGGCGTTGTATGCAAGCGATGCAAACTGGGGGCGCATCGTCATGGCGATCGGTAAAACCCGCGTTCCGGTTGACGTCTCACGGCTGGATGTCTATCTCGGTGACGTACAACTGATGATGCAGGGCCAGAAGCATCCTGACTACACTGAAGAAAATGGAAGTCGGGTGATGGCAGCTGAAGAAATCGACATCACCATCGACCTTGGTAGCGGTAAGGTTGAGGAGACCGTGTGGACGAGTGATTTCTCGCACGAGTACGTGACCATCAATGCTGAGTACAGGACGTGATACCTCAGGACTGAGAACTATTCTTCTGGGCTCACTTGACCTGACATGACATCGCTGTGTTCCTCGTCGTCCGGAATATATCGATTGCCGCTAGCCCATGCACCGAGATCCAGGATGCGGCAACGTTCTGAGCAGAATGGTCGATACTCGTTTTCCGTGACCCAGGCGACTGGCTTATTGCATGAAGGGCACTCGATGACCTTAGAACCTGCGCCAAGTCTTTTTTGGTCAGCATCATCGTTAGTTGTCATTGTCCGCGGCCATCTTGAGATATTTTTCATGCAGCACCTGGACCACTTCATCCAGGCGCTCAAATGAACCATCATTTATGATGACATCATCCGCATATTCCAATCTGGTCTCACGTGAGGGCTGTGCTGCCATTATCGCTCGAACCTGCTCTTCTTCGTTGGCGTCTCTCGCCATGACACGTGCGATCTGTACTTCTGGGGGGGCATCCACCACCAGAGACCTCTGTACGAGTGGCGATTGCCCTGTACCGCTCGATAACATTAGGAGCGAGTAGGGCGATGTACTTCGGTTAAGAACCTCCCTCAGATTGTTCATGATTGCAGGCACAGTGACTGACTCCAGCCACTTCCGTTCATCCGGTTCTGCAAAGACAATTTTCCTTATGGCCGCGCGGTCCATTGTACCGTCGGCTTGAATAACCTCCGAGCCAAAGCGTTCGGCAATGGCCTCCAGTGCTGGCATACCAGGCTGTACAACTTCCCGGGACGCAACATCTGCGTCCGCGATGGTAATTCCTCGCGCCTGAAAACGATCGGTGACGGCAGTTTTTCCGGACCCGATACCACCTGTGATCCCGATTACAAAATGACTCATAATGACGACTTGTGTGAAACGCTAATGACTCACGTATTGCAGATAGGCGTCCGCAATGGCATCACCCCACATTAATGCGATGATGCCCGCGATGGCCAGGTAGGGTCCAAATGGGATAGGTTTGCTGCGATCCCTCCCAAACATGATGAGCCCGCCACCGACCACCGCACCTGCAAAAGACGACAGGATAATGATTAGTGGTAGGGCCTGCCACCCCATCCACGCACCGAGTGCGGCCAACAGTTTGAAATCGCCATAGCCAAATCCTTCTTTGCCGGTGATTAATCGAAACGAGTGAAACACGGACCAGAGCGATAGGTAGCCCAAGATGGCTCCCAGTAGTGCGTCTTCGAGCGTCGTAAAAACACCATAGAAGTTCAAGACGAGGCCAAGCCACATAAGGGGTAATGTCAGCTCATCAAACAGTAACAGATGGTCAAAGTCGATCATCGTTGCAGCAATGAGTACCCATACGAGGACAGAGGCCCATAATCCAGCGCTGTTTAATCCGATTAAATGGATCGTCAACACCGTCAATAACCCGGTGGCAACTTCAATGGTCGGATAGCGGGGTGAGATTCTGCTCTGACAGTTTGAACATCTTCCTCGCAGCCACAGATAGCTGAGTAACGGAATGTTTTCCCAGGCTCTGATCTGATGACCACAATGTGGACACCTAGAGGCGGGAAGAACAAGGTTAAAGGCTTTTATTGGCTGGTCAGGTTCCGGGAGTTCAAGGACAGATCGGGCTTCCGCATGCCATGCAAGCTTCTTCATGACTGGAAGTCGATAGATGACAACGTTCAGGAAACTGCCGATTAGCATCCCGAACACCAGTACCAGTGCGGCAGACCAGATCGGATAGATCTGGGAGAACAGCGTTAGCGTTTCCAATGATCGTCAACCCGCAGGTGGGTATTAGTAACTGCCTCCGACAGCCCGACCCATGGAGAAGATTGGCAGGCAAATGGTGATATTTAAATCATCGATCACGACTACCATGAAGGACCTGATAATCGGTTCCATGAGACTTTCTACCTGATTGTCGACCACCTCCTTTCGATAGGGGGCCGCCTTATATAGAATTGAATCTAGCCCGCCAGATTCCTCGCCGATCGTTACTAACTGGATCACCATGGTGGGGAAGTCTTTGACTGTTCTAAATTGTACAGTTGGGTCTGATCAGTGTCGATAGTCCTTTTCATTGCATCCTGTCCGAGAGAGAGAAGGGTCCCTAGCAGACTATTTACAAAACTTCGGCGTGATCCCGCCATAATCTGCGGATCCACAATGCCAGGGATGGGTTTCTCTGTTGACCAACTTTCCTTGCGTCTTGAGACGTGTAGCTGCCGTCGGTCTCTTCAGCCAGTGAGCATGACCCGTTAGGACCACTTATGACGCTAACAGGGGCAGTTGGTCTGAACGAGGTGACGAAAATAGTCACCCTCAGACGGAAAGTGTATATTACAAGTCGATTACAGCTGACCAGTGAGGTCAAAAATCACAAACAAGCTGTCGTGAACAGCTTGATTTAAAGTTGGCTCAGAGGTTGCGCTGAATTCCGTGTACGTTGTGGGTACCCAGGTGCTTACAGCTTTTAAAACAGAAGGATCTATTAGGAACTACTTCGAATGATGACCAAACTCCAACGAGGTTTCACCTTGATCGAATTAATGATTGTAATAGCAATCATCGGCATCCTCGCTGCAATTGCACTACCCGCGTACCAGGATTACATCGCTACGGCCAACATGACGAAAGTGACCGCGAATTATGAGGAAGCGATTCTTCTGGCTCGTGCCACTTACGTAAAAGGTAACACGCAGACGGCCCTTGGCCTGTCTTCAACGGTACCTGCCAACGCTTCAGCCTGGATTGCTATTTTCAATCCTGCAGGGAGCAACGCACCGTCTGCCGACGGTTCTGGTAACCAGGTTAATGCATATCTCGCAGCTCCTGATGACACGTCTGGTGCGATCGGTGTCGTTTCAACTTCAGCGGCTAGCGTCACTATCTCCAAGCCGGGTTACGGGCAGCTGACAGCGGAGTCCATCACCATCATTGCAGCCGCTGAGCAGTAAGCCTCTAGTTGCGAACGCTGGAAACAGCCGGAGTCCCTAGGTGCCTTAGACCGCGGATAAATTACTGTACTGTTTCGGACGGTTAAATTGTGTCAATAACTAAAGGAACGACTACAGTTTCGGTATCCATATCTGGTTGGCCTATAAGTCAAGATATGTGGTACTTGTGTACCCATACAATTAATATCTAGCGAATCAGTCATCGGGAAACTTTATGAAGTTTGGCGCACAGGTCGGTGTATACCGAACCACGTGGGACAAGATCAGTACGGTCGTAAAACACCTTGAACAAGGCAGTTGGAACAGCGTGTGGTTTGCTGACCACTATTTGCCACCACCGCCAAGAAGAGAAGAGGAACACCTGAACGCACATGAGGGTTTTACCATCGCAGCGGCGGTTGCAGGCATCACTAGTCGTCTTCATATCGGCCATATGGTGCTTGGTAACACATATCGTAACCCGGCCCTCGCCGCGAAGATGGCAGCGACGGTGGATCAGATTTCACATGGCCGTTTTACTTTTTCGATAGGTGCGGCTTGGTTCAAGCGCGAACACGAAGCATACGGGTGGGATTTTCCCTCCATGAAGGAACGACAGGATCGCCTCGAGGAAGCCTGTGAGTTGGTGAGAATGTTGTTCCGTGCGAGTGAACCTGTGAGCTACAGCGGGCATTACTACACACTTGACGAAGCTCCACTGGCACCTGGGAGTTACGATAAACCGATCCCGATTATGGTGGGAGGGACTGGTGAGAAACGTACGCTGAAAACTCTTGCGATGTATGGCGATATTTTCAACCTGGACGGCTGGGCTGGCGGTCCTATGACGAAGGAGTATCTAAACTACAAATGGGGCATTTTGGAACAGCATTGCGAAACGATGGGACGAGATCCGTCAGAAATCCGAAAGACCATCCTTATCCCGACTCTCCTTTCTGACGATAAGGCTGCCTGTGAAGCAATGATCTCTGGGCGGAGACTTGGAGCCGGGTCAGCGATAGGGCAAAAGAACTATGTCATCGATCGTGTGGGTGAAATCATCGAAGCTGGTGTGGATGAGATTATGTTCGCTGGAATCCTGACTGAAACGCCGGATGAGTTTGTGAGATACGAGGAAGAAATTATCCGCGCGTTTGATTGAGCCCATATTATGGAGTCGGAAATAACTGCCGCTGAATCTAATAACGACGGTCACATAGCTGCTCGTGCGCTAGTGTTCGTTGGTTCCGGGTAATGGTTCCATCATGAAAGTGCGTACTGACAGGTTCAGGGCTTTGTTCGATAGCACCATGCCCCGTCGGTTTTCACCCATCGGGAATGGTTCGGTACAGTTATTTGCGCCAATCATCTCTCGAGAAGTATCTAAGTCACTGACAATGAAAAAGAACATAGCCATTTCGTCTTTGGTGGTCTGACCCATGCCGTCAGCCATTTCAAAGACCTCCATGTTCTGCATCCTCCAGAGTGCAACGTGTTGCGGGTTTCCATCTGGATTTCGATACGGGAATGCCTGATAGGGGGGTGGCAAAATGCGGTGCACCATCTGTGTCAATGTAAACCAGGTTTCAACGGGGCAGATTTCCAGTTTTTGGATGCCGGTGCATAAATTGCTGTGATGGGGAGTTTCAAGCACATCACCGGCTGTACCCGGTGCCATCACATGATAGGTCAGACCGCGAATATTGATAGTGGGTTCGTCGTTTGCGATCAGTGTATCCGCTTCAAACGTTACGTCTTGAACTCCGCGGTCGGCATCATCACCCACCAGACGGAAATCGACGCCACCGATAACGCAACTGCCATCATCATCGACGAAAAAGCCAACATTTCGCCAGGCGTCGGGAGAGTCACCTACCGTAACTGAGACTGTTCTCGGTGTATCCCATCGGTGCTGGATTTCCATATTATGTTCCCGTCATGTAGCAGACCGGACTTTAACGGAATGTCTGGATCGTTGACCACTTGAGTGTTGAGATCTACTAGAACAATTTAGCAGAGCAAGAACCTGTAGACGGTGCCCCTGTCGCCGCCGAGTAGGAGCATAGTCCGGTTCACGGATCCAATGACGTAACAGGGGTCCCGTTTTGATGGGTAATTTGCGTATTCGGCCCTGTAGATAGGTCGCCCAATCAGAAAGATGCAGGTGATACCGGCACCGATCGATTTAGGTACAAAGTAGCTGAAAATCCACAGTGCGGGTAGAAAAATAAACATTTGATCCAGCGTGTTCTACAAAACCAAAAACAGGCTTTCATATTCTCCATTATTGTCTGAGTTGGTCAGCCCTCTGGCGCGGTATTTCTTTCGGCTTAGAACCACTTAGAAGCTGAACATTCTGCTTCACAGGACGCCGATGATGTCAGGGATCGTTGGAAATCTATGTTGTAGAGCCTGTTAGGCTCTGCAGCACTAGTACTCGCTGAGTAGCAGCTGATGGTCCTGCGGTTTTTCAAGGTAACGCGATTGGCCGGTGAGTCACCTGGGTATCAGACGTTAGTGAATTTGATTGTCGTCCTTGTCTGGCTGCTGTCATTCGCGCTCTGGTACTAAGATACAAAATAGGCTTTAGGCCGTATCGAGTAGTCCCTACAGGAACAGTCTCTACAGGAACAGTCTCTACAGGAACAGGATAAAGGATTCAGGACTATGAACCATGGCATCCAGCAAGGTACTGGGCTACACCATCAGGAGTATGAATGAGGCGAGCGTGGTCAGCATGATCGAATGAGTCACGCTATCAGGCTGTTCGGCCGTGTGCTGTTTCTCACTTTACGAAGTGGACCACCATAACCTAGACTGATTTCTTTTTTCAGGATTACCAAACAAGGTGGTGAATATATCGTGGGATCCAGAAAGTGAATGACAAACGACAACTTCTGGACGAGCTGACTATCGATGCTGATCAACGTGGATCCGGAGGCGGAGCCGCGCGATTTCTCCTGACCGGATTTGGAGCGCTCCTACTAGTTACTGCTGCATGGTTCATTCTAATACCAGATACTACAGCGTTATCGGTTGATGTCGCTGTCAGTGAACGCGCCTCAGGATCGGTTACTGCCTCGGTCGCAGCGGTGCTAGATGCAAGTGGTTACGTCACTGCGCGTCGACAGGCAACAGTATCTTCAAAGATCACGGGTAAAGTGATTGAAGTACTCATTGAGGAAGGTATGGCGGTCTCCGAGGGTCAGCTGCTGGCGCGATTGGATGACACCAACCAACGGGCAGCTTTTGAGTTGTCTCGCGCGCAGATTCGCGCGGCAGAATCAAGACTGGACGAGGTTCGCGTTCAGATTGAGGAATCAGAATTGGAACTGGAGCGGGTCACGGAATTGCGCGCGAAAAATCTGGCATCTTCCGCAGATCTGGACACGACACGATTGACGCTCTCGGGGCGAAAGGCACGTTTAAGAGCGCTGGAACGTGAAGTTGATGTATCTCGGAGTAGCCTCGATATTCAGCGCTTGGCGCTAGATGACACCCAAATCAAAGCACCGTTTGATGGTGTGGTGGTCACCAAGGCTGCGCAACCGGGAGAGATGATCTCCCCTGTGTCGGGTGGCGGGGGTTTTACACGGACCGGTATCTGTACACTGGTTGATATGGCTTCTCTTGAGGTTGAAGTTGACGTCAATGAGTCATACATCAACCGAGTTGTCCCGGGTCAACCGGTGATGGCGACACTGAACTCATACCCCGATTGGCAGATACCTGCAGAGGTCATCGCTATCATCCCAACAGCTGATCGTAATAAAGCAACTGTGCGGGTCCGTGTTGGATTCCAAGAGCGAGACGGCAGGATTTTGCCGGATATGGGAGTTCGTGTTTCGTTTCTGGAAAGAGAATCGCTGTCTGAAGCCGAAGAAACGAAATTAACGGGAGTTTTGGTGCCTGGAAGCGCGATTGATGCATCGACTGGAATCAACCGAGTATTTGTGGTCAAGGACGATCGTATCGAGATCCGTACGGTCACTCTGGGGCCCAGACATAGCGGCAAGCGTAATGTAACTGATGGTCTGCGTGCGGGAGAGAGAGTCGTGACCGGACTTTCCTTGGAATTGGTTGATCAGCTGCGCGATGATCGCCTGGTCTCAATGCAGAGTGGATGACTGATTAAAGAACACGGGAAGGGAACCATGGCCGAGAATCTGATTGAGATCGATCGCGTCTCAAAGACCTACACCCGGGGCAACAACGACGTGCCGGTGCTCAGTGATCTCAGCTTGTCGATCGAGCAAGGGGATTTCCTCGCATTGATGGGGCCTTCTGGATCCGGCAAGACAACATTGCTTAACCTAATAGGCGGGCTGGACAAACCCACGCGTGGCAGTATCGCCATCGGCGGTCAGCGCATTGATGCATTGTCGCAGAACGCACTTGCGAAGTGGCGATCGCGTAACGTGGGGTTCGTTTTCCAATTCTACAACCTGCTGCCTGTGCTGACGGCTCAGAAAAATGTTGAACTGCCGTTACTACTTACGTCTCTCTCGGGCTCTGATCGTAAGAAAAGAGCACTGGCTGCGTTGAAGATTGTGGGGCTGGAGGAGCGATCCGGTCACCGACCCAACGAATTGTCAGGGGGGCAGGAACAGCGTGTCGCTATTGCGAGAGCGATCGTATCGGATCCGGAATTGCTCGTCTGCGATGAGCCCACTGGTGATCTCGACCGAGCCACCGCAGATGAAATTCTTGATTTGCTGCAACTGCTCAATGAAGAGCATGGGAAAACGATTGTTATGGTGACACACGACCCAAAAGCGGCTGATCATGCGGAACACTGCTTGCATCTGGACAAGGGCCAGTTGGTTACCGGAGACGCGGCATGAAGTATTTTGGATTGATCTGGACATCACTATTTAGAAAGCCGGTACGTAGTGCCCTCACCTTCGGAAGTATTTTTATTGCTTTTCTGCTCTTTGGCGTTCTGCAATCGGTCAGTGTCGCGTTGACAGAAGGTCCAGACTTGGCGGGCGTAGATCGCCTGGTGGTTGCGCCAAAGTACTCGATCATCGACGACATTCCGCTCGCATATCAGGAACGTATTCGCGCCATTCAAGGCGTCGGAACTATTGCTCATCAGTCCTGGTTTGGCGGCACCTACAAAGACAGCACCAATTTTTTCCCCCGATGGCCTGTACCTCCCAGAGAATTTATGCAGGTCTATTCTGAGTATGCGATGCCTGAAGAGCAGAAACGTGCCTTCGCAAACACAAGAACCGGGGCGATTGTTGGTAAAACTATTGCAGAAAAATACGATATGAATTTGGGGGATAAAATCGTTTTGATCCCTGATATTTGGCAGAACAAGGACAACGGACCCTGGGAGTTCGATCTAGTGGGTATCTATGACAGCGAAGATGAAGCTTTTCAGAATCAGATGTTCATGAACTATGAATACTTCGACGAGTACCGGTCATTTGGCAGTGGTGGGGTTGGCACATTCGTGCTGAAGCTGACTGAGCCCGCGCGGTCTGCCGAAATCGCTGTCGAAATTGATGCGATGTTCGCGAACTCTAATGATGAGACCAAGACATCGACCGAAAAGGCATACAATCAGATGTTCGCTAAGCAGATGGGTGATATCGGTTTCATTATGACTTCGATACTGTCGGCGGTGTTTTTCACGATTCTTTTGCTCACGGGCAATACGATGTCGCAGGCAATTCGTGAACGAATTCCGGAACTAGCGATTCTCAAGACGCTCGGCTTCACTAACGTTGGTGTGCTCATAATTGTGCTGACGGAAGCCATCTTCATTGCGTTAATTGCGGCAATACCCGCGATTGCACTGGCGGGCATTGTGGTGCAGGCACCTGCCATCGGATCGGCAATGCCGTTCCTGGCAGATTCAGAACTCACCAATACGGTGATCATGCAGGGAATTGGTCTTGCGGTGCTACTGGGATTGGTTGCCGGTGGACCACCGGCAATTCGCGCGATGCGCCTAGGTATCACGGACGCTCTGGGAGAACACGCATGAATGGTCTCTATCAAACCTTCGCGATCACGCTGATGAACCTGCGCAGCCTACCAGCACGAATCGGTCCATCACTCGTTATTGTGGTGGGTATTGCGGGTGTCGTGGCGGTATTAGTCTCTCTGCTTTCGATGGCGAAGGGCTTTTCTGCGACACTGAATGGTGTTTCTGACGAAGGACGTGTTGTTGTCTTGCGCGGTGGGTCAACCGATGAGATGTCCAGCGGGATCGGCACACAGCAGGCGCGGTTGATCGTCACCAAGCCGGGTGTGGCACGAGAGGATAACGACGCACTTGCGGCAGGTGAGACCTACGTGATAGCTGATATCCCAAAGCGCGGAAACGAATCACCAGCGAATTTGCCATTGCGCGGTGTCGAACCGACGTCTTTTGCGGTTCGTGATGAGGTGCGCATTGTTCAAGGACGCAATATCAAATTCGGGCGATACGAACTCATTGCAGGGGT
>MDTB01237163.1_pt1 | contig 79857 bp, 72 predicted proteins | sample 811161 | NCBI WGS metagenome assembly MDTB01 (sample SAMN05326650, study PRJNA326480) | marine metagenome | isolation source: seawater | place: Mediterranean Sea | collected 2009 | reverse complement strand
CTCCAAATCTATATATAAAACTTATTGCTGGTGGGTGCTGAGAGGTTCGAACTCCCGACCTACGCCTTGTAAGGGCGCCGCTCTACCAGCTGAGCTAAGCACCCAGCACAAATAAAATTTACCGAATCTATATTATATACCTTTTAACTAATTTAGATTACACGCTGAGATTTATAAAATTTAATTTAAAATTGATGAATACCAAGATTAAAATATTAAAAAGTTAATCTTTAATGTGCTAATGGTTCTATCCCCTTTTGATCGCTTACATTTTTTGACGATTTTACTTCAACCACTTCATCCAATGGTGTAGGCACAGTAACAAGAGCAAGTTCTAAAACTTGATCTATCCACCGAACTGGAATAATTTCTAAATCATCTTTTATATTACTGGGTATTTCAATTAAATCTTTGGAGTTTTGCTCAGGTATCAAAACCTTCTTTATTCCTCCCCTGTGAGCTGCCAATAATTTTTCTTTAAGACCACCTATTTGTAAAACCTCACCTCTGAGAGTAATTTCACCGGTCATTGCAACATCATGCCTTACAGCAACACCACATAATGCCGAAACAATCGCAGAAGTCATGGCAATACCCGCACTTGGACCGTCTTTAGGTGTTGCACCCTCAGGTGCATGCACATGAATATCCATTTTCTCAAAAACGTCGTTAGCGATACCAAGAACTTTTGAGCGAGTTCTTACTACTGACCGCGCAGCTTCCACAGACTCTTTCATAACATCACCAAGTGAACCTGTTCTGATTATTTGACCTTTACCTGACATTGCAGTTGCTTCAATTGTTAGAAGCTCTCCACCAACTTCAGTCCAAGCCAATCCCATAACTTCACCAATTTGATCCTCTTTCTCAGCAACACCAAATGTATATCTTTTAACACCTAAGTAATTAGAAATATTTTTTTCTGTTATGTCTAACATCGGTGTTTGGGTGTCATCTAGTACTTTTCTAGTTACTTTTCTGCAAACTTTTGAAATTTCTCTTTCCAAATTTCTAACGCCAGCTTCTCTTGTATAAACTCTTACAATTTCCTTGATAGCCTCATTAGTAAAGTTGATTTCATCGTCATTTAAACCATTTGCTTTTAGTTGCTTAGGTAATAGATATCTTGTAGCTATATTTATTTTTTCATCTTCTGTGTACCCAGACAATCTTATGACCTCGAGTCTATCAAGAAGTGCAGGAGGAATATTTAGACTATTTGCAGTAGCTACAAACATTACATCTGAGAGATCAAATTCAACCTCTATGTAGTGGTCTACAAATGAATTATTCTGTTCTGGATCAAGAACCTCTAAAAGTGCACTTGCAGGATCACCTCTAAAATCCATACCAATTTTATCAACTTCATCTAATAAAAAAAGTGGGTTTCTAACACCTAGTTTTGCTAAATTTGTTAAAATTTTCCCAGGCATTGATCCAATGTATGTTTTTCTATGTCCTCTAATTTCAGCTTCATCTCTGACACCACCAAGTGCCATACGAATAAATTTTCTTCCAGTTGCTCTAGCAATAGACTGACCAAGAGATGTTTTTCCAACACCTGGTGGACCTACAAGACAAAGGATTGGAGCTTTTACCTTGTCAACTCTATGCTGAACGGCTAAGTATTCAATTATTCTTTCCTTTACTTTTTCAAGACCATGATGGTCTTCTTCCAGAACTTGTTCAGCAATTTTTAGATCTCTGCATAATTTACTTTTCTTCTTCCAGGGTAAAGAAACAAGTGAATCAATAAAATTTCTAACAACAGTAGCTTCAGCAGACATCGGTGACATCATCTTTAGCTTTTTTAGTTCAGATCTTGCTTTATCTCTTGCATCTTTAGGCATTCTTGCTAGTTTAATTTTTTTGTCAAGCTCGTCTAACTCCCCGTCCTCTCCCTCACCAAGTTCTTTTTGGATGGCCTTGACTTGTTCATTCAAATAATAATCTCTTTGACTTTTTTCCATTTGTCGTTTGACTCTTCCACGAATCCTTTTCTCGACTTGAAGAATATCAAGCTCGGTTTCTATGTGTGATAAAAGTTTCTCCATTCTATTTTCAGTAAGAGTTATATCTAATATTTCTTGTTTATCTTCTATCTTTAGTGGCAAATGGGCTGCAATTGTATCTGCGAGTCTTCCAAACTCCTCAATTCCATTTAAACTATTAATTAACTCAGAAGGTACTTTTTTATTAAGTTTTACAAATTGCTCAAATTGGGTTAACAATGTTCTCCTCAAAGCCTCCAACTCCGGACCAGGGTTTGGATCACTGGGTTGAGGAATGCATGTTACAGATAAATAATCTTCTGATTTACAAAGACCTTCAATTTTAGACCTTTCTATACCTTCAACTAAAACTTTTACAGTTCCGTCGGGAAGTTTTAGCATTTGTAGAATGCTGGCTAAACAACCCATCTTATATAAATCTTCAAATAATGGTTCGTCTTCTGTGGCACTTTTTTGTGTTGCCAACAAAATGTTTTTAGCACTCTCCATTGCCACTTCCATGGCTTTAATCGATTTAGGTCTTCCAACAAACAAAGGAACAACCATATGAGGAAAAACAACAACATCTCTCAGTGGGAGAAGAGGAATTGGGGTGTTAACTGAAACTTCAAGGTTGGAACTTGGTTCTTCTGAGCTGGGTTTTTTATCTGACATAGTTTTATTTCGCAAAGTGGTTGTTTTAAATAAATCGGACTAAGTTGATGCAATTTTATAAAGAATCATTAAATAATGTAGTTTATGTTGGGAAATTTACACAAAAAATCAAATTTTTACTTTCTACTCTTGCTTCTTGCCATTCTGGGAGCATCTTCGTATATCAATAATGGATCGACACCATCGTTAATTACATTTTCCTCAACAACAACTTTTGATACGTTTTTCAAAGACGGTAAATCATACATTGTGTTTAGTAGACTTTGCTCCAAAATTGATCTGAGACCGCGAGCACCTGTTCTTCTTTTTAAAGCTTTTTGGGCAACAGCGTTAAGTGCCGATGATCTTATCTCCAAATCAACTCCATCCATTTTAAAAAGAGATTGATATTGTTTTATTAATGCATTTTTAGGCTTTTGAAGTATTTCAACAAGTGCTAGTTCATCCAATTCATCTAACGTTGCTAAAACAGGCAACCTTCCAACTAACTCAGGAATCAATCCAAATTTGGTTAAATCTTCTGGTTCAACATCTCTAAAGAGTTCTCCTAAGTCTTGATCTTTGGGGGATCTAACTTGAGCACCAAAACCGATTGAAGTTTTTTCAGTTCTGTCTTTGATAACTTTCTCTAGACCATCGAAAGCACCTCCACAAATAAACAAAATATTTGTTGTATCAATTTGTACAAAATCTTGATTGGGATGTTTCCTACCTCCTTGAGGAGGGACTGAAGCAACTGTACCTTCGATCAACTTTAGTAAAGCTTGTTGCACACCTTCACCAGACACATCCCTAGTAATAGAAGGGTTATCAGATTTTCGTGAGATCTTATCGATCTCATCTATATAAACAATACCGTGTTGAGCTTGATCTGTGTCATAACTGCAGTTTTGAAGCAGTTTTTGTATTATGTTCTCAACATCCTCACCAACATAACCTGCTTCAGTAAGTGTAGTTGCATCAGCAATTACGAAAGGTACATTCAAAAACTTAGCTAATGTTTGCGCAAGTAACGTTTTTCCGGAACCTGTAGGACCAATCATAAGTATATTACTCTTCGAGAGCTCAACAGCTACTTTTTTATCAACTTTATGATTTTGATGTCGTAACCTTTTGTAGTGATTATATACAGCAACAGATAAATTTATTTTCGCTTCCGATTGACCTATGACATACTGATCTAAAAAGTTTGAAATCTCTTTTGGACTTGGTAGGTCTTGGGATTCAGAATGTTTTGGATTTTCTGATTTTATTTCATCTCTAACAATCTCATTACATAAATCTATACATTCATCGCATATGTAGACTGATGGACCAGCAATCAATTTTTTTACTTCGTGCTGGCTCTTACCACAAAAAGAACAATATAAAATTTTCTCACTATCACCCTTTTTATTGTTAGCCATAATCTTGATCCTTTGAAACTAATTTATGTTTTATTTTCTGACTAATCTCTTGTCTCCAAAACTTTATCAATTATTCCATACTTCAGTGCATCGTTCGATGACATAAAGTTATCTCTGTCAGTATCTTTTGCAATTGTTTTAAGTGTTTGTCCAGTCCTTTCAGCAAGGATTTTATTAAGTCTCTCTCGCAATGACAAAATTTCTTTTGCATGAATTTCAATGTCACTTGCTTGACCGGAAACTCCACCCATAGGTTGATGAATCATAATTCTACTATTAGGAAGGGCAAATCTTTTTTCTTTTTCACCAGCAGTCAAAAGAAAAGCACCCATACTGGCAGCCATTCCAGTACATAAGGTACTAACATGAGGTTTAATAAATTTCATGGTGTCATAAACAGCCAACCCCGCTGAAACTGAACCACCAGGGGAATTTATATATAAAGATATGTCTTTGTCAGTATTTTCAGACTCAAGGAAAAGCAATTGAGCAATTACAAGATTTGCTACATGATCATCTATTGGACCAACTAGAAAAATGACTCGTTCTTTTAAAAGTCGAGAATATATATCGTACGCTCTTTCACCTCTACCGGATTGTTCAATGACGACAGGAACCATTCCCAAACCAGAAATATTTTTTTTAATCACTCCTTAACCTCCGACTCTTTGCCACCAGCCGCATCCTGAAGTAATTCTTGAGCTGGGACAGTTATCTCTTCTATTTTTGCTTCTTCAAGAATCCACTGTGCGACACCTCTCTCTAATGCCATTGCCTCAGCCTGAGCTTTTCTTTTGGGATCTTGAAGAAACCACTGTTTAAATGCATTTGGATCATCATATACACCACTCATTTCATCAACTATTTCTGAAATATGTTTTTCAGTGGGTTCTAATTTTTGTTTTTGAATAATCTCACTGACAACAAGACCAAGTTTAACTCTTCTTTTGGCTCTATCGATAAACAAATCTGCGGGTAAATCTTTATTTTCAGTGTTCATTCCTTTTGACTTAAGTTCTGCTTTAGTTGATTCGGCAAGTCTCTGACTTTCTTGATCAATCATAACTTTTGGTAACTCACAATCAGTAGCAGTCATTAGTTCATCAAGAGCAGAGTTATGTGTCCTGATTAAGCATCTATTGTTTGTTTCTCTAATAAGATTTTTTTTAACATCTTCTTTTAATTTTTCAATGCCTCCCTCCTTAACACCATAATCTTTAGCTAAATCCTCGTCTAAATCAGGAAGTTCTGGGTTACCAACACGGTGGATTTTTATATAAAATTCAACATTTTTACCTGCAAGTTCCTTTGCAGGGTAATCATCAGGAAAGGTAATTTGCTCAGTTTTGGACTCTCCTACATTCATACCGAGAACAACATTATCAAACTCACTGATCATCCTGCCAGTGTCTAATATATATTTGAAATTTTCTGCATTTCCTCCTTGAAATTCTTTACCATCAATTTTTCCGTTAAAGTCGATAATAATTTCATCCCCTGTCTGAGCAGGTCTTGAAACATCAGTATATTTAGTTTTTTGTTTTCTCAAAGATTCGATCGTAAAATCTACATCGCTATCATGGACCTCACAAACGATTTTTTTGACTACAATACCTTTTCTTTCAGGAAGGATAATTTCAGGCATGATTTCAATCCGAACATCAAATTCTATCTCACTCTTCTCAATATTATCAGCTGATTCTGTCTTAGTAGGATTTATCACTGGAGGTCCTGCTGGAATATAACCTTTTTCAGCAATAGCCTTTTGATATGAATCTGCAATGACATCGTTCATAGCTTCTGATTCGACTTGTGGGCCGTAAGTTTGCTGAAGAACCTTAGTGGGAATCTTACCAGGCCTAAATCCGGGTAATTTAGCATTCTTACCCATTTTCTTGAGCCGACTAGAAATTGCAACATCAACATCAGCAGTCAATATTTTGATTTTAAATTCTTTTTCCAAAGATAATTTTTTATCTAATTGTTCTTTTTCTGAACTCATAACTAATCAATTCAAATAACTTATATAAGTTTGTACCATGAATTGTAAATGTTTGCTTTGAGCAAACATAAATAAATTATATGTAAACTTATTTTATTCATTTCTGTAAATCAATTATTTTGTTTTACTCGTATCATCAATATTTAGTTGAACTTCTAAAGCTTTAATTTTCTTTTGTAATTTATCAATCAACATGAAAACACTTAAAAATGAAAGCAAAGAAATCAACATAATACTATATGCAATTAAGTCGACAATAACTGATGGAGCACCACGAGAAAAGAACTCGTTTCCATATAAAATTGAACTGCCACTCAAAAAAACTAAACCGTAAATAGCATAATCTGGTAATTTTTTTGCTAACTTATACTCTTTTACTACAGTCATAGTAATGATAACCTTAAATATACAAAATTAAATTATGGTGCGAGAGGGGGGACTCGAACCCCCACACCTTTCGGCGTCAGGACCTAAACCTGGTGCGTCTACCAATTTCGCCACCCTCGCTTAATTTTTACATTTTACCTGCAGTAAAAGTCATTTTAAAACTTACATTTGTACTTTATGACAAAAAAAGGCATTTCAAAAGCGATTCATGCAGCAAACCGTTATGAAAACTTTCCTGTTGGCTCCTTAATTGTGCCAAAAAAACACAGAAGTTTTATTGTAAATGTTTATAATTTTGCCCGTTTAGCAGACGATATTGCAGATGAAGGTAAACTTAATAATGATGAAAGATTAAAATTACTAGACCTTTTTGAGAAAGTTCTAAAAAACCCCTCACACTATAAGTTTAAGAACGAAAAAAAAAATTTGAAGATTGAGCAAAAAATCATCAATGTTACTTTAATGACTCACTTGATATGCAATGAATCACCAGTCTTTAAAAACTTATTGCTCAAACTGCTAAAAGCATTCAGATATGATGCAAGTTTTAAACCTTTTGAAAATTGGGATGAAATCTACAATTATTGTGAAAATTCAGCAAACCCAATTGGAAGAATATTATTGGAGTTATTTGAAATACCAAAATTTTCAAATGGAATAGAAACTAAAAACTTAATTTTTTTTATGTCTGATTCAATTTGTACAGGATTACAAATAATAAATTTTGCTCAAGACTCCAAAGAAGATGATTTTAAAGGTAGACCTACATTCCCAAAAAACATTTGGCCTGAAAATATAACTCATATTAAAAAAGAGCAATTCTCTAAATTATCTTCTAATGTAAAGTTAGCTCTTGTTGAGAAATTGGCAATCAAAGGAATTGAAAAATTAAATGATGGAAAAAACTTACCTAAAATTTTAAGAAACATCAATACTAAATTCTCTTTTAGATTTGCCTTGGAAATTTCACTAATAATAGAGTGTGGGTTAAATATTTCCAAAAAAATACTAAAAAATCCAAATTGTGTTTGGACTAAACCTCCAAAATTGAAACTTTATCAATTTCCAAAAATCTTTTTCTACTCTCTAATCAATGTTATTTTAAAATAATGAATGCTCAAGAATACTGCCGTGACAAAGTTTCAAAAAGCGGATCTAATTTTGTCACTGCGTTTTCCCTCCTTTCCAAAGAAAAGCGATTAGGTATTGAAGCAATATATACCTTTTGCCGAGAGGTTGACGATATAGCTGATGAGTATTCAGATCCTGCTTTAGCTAAGCTCAAACTTGCTTGGTGGAAAAATGAAGTTGATAAGATCTTTGAGAACACTTCGAACCACCCTGTTCTTAAAGCTTTAAAAATACCAATAAATGACTTTTCATTACCCAAAAATGATTTTTTAGCTGTTATTGATGGAGTGAGTATGGACATAGAGCAAAAACCTTTTGCAAACTGGTTTGAGTTAAACGAATATTGTGACAAAGTTGCAGGCGCTGTTGGTAGGTTATCAGTAAGAGTTTTTGGACCTGTAAATGAACAGATAACTGAATATGCTAGTCTTCTAGGTAGAGCTTGCCAATATACCAATATAATTAGGGATATCGGAGAAGATGGAATTAGAAAAAGATGCTATCTTCCTGTTTCACTTTTAAAAAAACACAAACTTCATATCAACAATTACAATGGTAATAAGAATAGTAATTTCATTAATATGTGTTCTGAAATGGCTAATATTAACTATGGTTTATACAGAGAAGCTTTTAATAAACTTCCACAACAAGAATATTCTCGACAAAGAGCTGGTATTGTCATGGGTGTAATATATAGAAACTTACTCAAAACAATTGAAAATTCTAAATTTGATGTTTTGGATAAAAAAATCTCACTCGCTCCCTTGAATAAATTGTGGATTGCATGGAAAGCGTCATGGGGATCAATTCCAGTAGAATAAAAAGATAATGAAAGTAGCAATTATAGGATCTGGTTGGTCTGGGCTGTCATGCGCACAGAAACTTCTTGAGATTGATCCGTCATGCAATATTTCTATTTTTGAATCATCACATATTGCTGGTGGTAGAGCTAAAGGTTTAGAGTGGAGACTTTCCGACGGAGAAATTGCTTATATTGATAACGGCCAACACTTTTTGATTGGAGCTTACAGGAATACCTTTTCCCTACTTAAGGAACTAAAACTTACAAATTGGGAACATACTTCATTCTCATGGAACTACTTTGGTTATAATGATGAAAATTTTGATGAAAGATTTGAATTAGATTTCAAAAATATATTTACAACATTATTTATTAATAAAAAAAGTTGGCCAATACTTTGGTACTTTTCAATTATTTATGCAGTTTTATTATCTAAATTAGAAAAAAAAACTGCTAAAGGTAGTTCTAGAGAATGGTTGTCCAGGTCTAAACAACCAAGAAAATTACAAGAAGTTTTTTGGCGGCCTTTCATTGAGTCAACAACCAACACTTGCTGGGACGAAGCTAGCGCTTTTGCATTAGTTACAATTTTAAACGAGTGTACAAAAAACTTTCCAAAATCAATTGAGATTTTTCACCCGAAAAGAAATTTAAGTAAAGATGGGACTGATCTTCTTATAAAAAAACTTAAAGAACAAAAGGTTAATTTTTTTTTTGGCAACACAATTAAATTGATTAATAAAGACAGAACGATCAAAAATAATAAAAACTGTATTTTTGGATCATTCGATCATATTGTTCTGGCAGTTTCGTCATTTTCAGTAAAGAAAATATGGGAAAAAAGTCTTTTAGATCATACTTCGGAGTCAGTCAGATGGAACAAACAAAATTTTCGTGGAATAAATACATTATGGATTGCTTTACCAATAGGTTTTAAAAGAAATCAAAAGCATAATTCTGAAAATTATTGGGAAATTAGGCAATTATGTAATCTGCATGGTCGTTCAATTTTTGTTGTAGTTGAGAGGCCATCTTTTAACAGTCGATTTGTTATTTCCATTGTTCAGAGTGCAGTTGATTTATCTAATGCTGATATGCAATCAAAAAATATTGATAAGATGAAACTTGTAGCGAATGATTATTTGAAATGGATGTTCAATCTATCTCTTAAAGATTGCGAACATAAATTATTAGCTGAAAAAAGAGCAACATTTTCGTGCACTGGTAAACTTTCAGATTCAAAGGATTTATGGGGGAATATAAAAACTGGTATTCCTAAAATTTGGAGATGTTCTGACGATTGTGTTAAAGGTTATCCAGCAACAATTGAGTCAGCTGTCATTGCTGGGTCCAAAGTTGCCGAAGCAATCACTTCAAATGAGGTTAAGGACATCACTTAGCTGACTAATTCCATATATTTTTATGCTTGATGTTTTTTGTTTTGGGACATTAGCTTTGGGAATGATAGCCTTAGAAAACCCCAGTTTTGCAGACTCTTTGAGTCTACTAATCCCCTTTGAACATGCTCTTATTTCTCCTGCTAAACCAATCTCGCCAAATGCTACTAAACCGTCTGGTAATGATTTAGATCTAATTGAAGAAATTATTGATAAAACAATTGATAAATCAGCTGAGGGTTCAATAACCTTTAGCCCACCAACGGCATTGACATAAACATCATTATCAAAACATGATATTCCACAATATTTTTGAACAACAGCCAAAAGCATCGGCAAACGATGAGAATCTAAACCCAAACAAAATCTTCTGGGGTTAATAACATGATTTGAATCAACTAATGCCTGGATTTCAAGTAACAGCGGACGTGTTCCCTCTTGACTAGGAAAAACACTAGTGCCGGGTCTAAATTTGATAGTTTTTTTTATCTCTTCCTCAACAAACCTACTATCCGACAAAAATAAAGCAGATGGATTATTTACCTCACGCAAACCCCTTTTTGTCATTGAAAAAATACCAATTTCATTTATTGTCCCAAATCTATTTTTTTTACTTCTTACTATTCTAAAATTAGCACTAGAATCACCCTCAAAATAAATTACTGCGTCAACCATATGTTCCAATACTCTTGGTCCTGCTAGATTTCCCTCTTTATTTACGTGTCCAATCAAAAATAATGAGCTTCCCGTTGATTTTGCCCAATTTGTAAGCTTAGCAGTACATTCCTTGATTTGTTGCAATGACCCGGCACCTGATGCAGAGTTTTCATTCATCACAGTTTGAATTGAATCCATTACTAAAACTATTGGTCTCTCTATCCTACAAACTTCTATAATAAATTCAAGTTTGGTTTCTGCAATTATCTTTATTTTTTGTAATTTCTCTAAATCAATTTCAAGTCGTTTGGCTCTTAATGCTATTTGCTCCAAAGACTCCTCTCCAGAAACATACAGAACTGATTTATCAGATTTTTTTAGAGCTAAATTTGCAATTGTTTGAAGTAACAAAGTAGATTTACCTATACCAGGATCACCTCCAATTAAAACGACTTCTCCTCTTACCAAGCCTCCTCCCAAAACTCTATCAAACTCCTCGATTCCAGTTGAAATTCTAAGATTTGGTTCAGTTACAATTTCTGACAGTAGTTTTACATATTCTCTGTCGAATCCCTTTATTGGATGCAGATTTCTAGCATTGATTGCAACGATAGTGTTCCATTCATTACAATCTTTGCACTGACCATGCCACTTAGAAAAAATAGCATTACAATTTGAACATTGAAATTTGTTGTCTTTAATCATGGTGCTATTATTGTCCTTCTTACTCGAGCTGTAACTCCTGTAAATATTTCATAGCACAAACGATTACTATGTTTTGCAATTTCATTCACTGATAATGAATTACCCCAACACTCAACTTTTGAACCTACCTTTGCATCAGGACAATTTGAAAGGTCAATGGTTATTAAATCCATTGAAACTACACCAATTAAAGTACATTTTTTTTTATTTACTATAATTGGAGTATTTCTAGAAATACTTCTAGGGTATCCATCGGCGTAGCCTATTGCAGCTACACCAACCTTAAAAGCTTTATCACTTTTAAAGTTACTTCCGTAACCAACATATTCGTTTTTTTGGATGTTTTGTATACCAACAATCTCTGTTGTCAAAGACTGAGTTGGGTACAACAAATCTAGAGTTTTGGCTATTTTTTTATTGGGTTCGTTTGACGATGGTGAACCATACAACAATATCCCTGGTCTTACCCAATTAGAATTGTATTTCGGTGCACAAACTAAAGCTGAAGAGTTAGAAAAACTTATCAACTCACCGCGCCTGTAGTTAAGCAAAAAAAGACTTTTCTTAAAATTTAAAACAGGTAAATCACACTCATTAGGTTGATCAGCCCTTGCAAAATGAGTGAGCCATCTTAGTCCATTTTGATTTGATACTTTTGAACGAATCATTTCAAGTTTGTCTGCGACATTTTTAAGTTTTAAATTGTTCATCGATTTAGGATCAAGACCTAATCTATTCATGCCAGTATTGATTTTTATCCAAACACCTGAAAGTTGACCTTTAAAATCAATACACCAATCAAGCTGTTCTTCATTATGAATAACAACTTCAAGTTTTAGGTTTTCAGTTTCAAAAAGTTCTTTCTTGTGGAATACACCTTCAAGAAGCAATAGTGGTTTTGTCCAACCCAAGTGTCTTGCTTCATATGCTTCTTCAATTTCCAGGAGCGCAAGACCGTCAGCTTCAGCAAAACCTCTAATAGCACTATCAATACCATGGCCATAAGCTCCTGCCTTAGCACATGCCCAAATTCTAGAGTTTTTTGAAATTCTTCTGATTGATTCTAAATTCTTAGTCAAATTTTGCTGAAGAATCGTTAGTCTTGCTGGTCTACTCATATACGGTCAGTATTTTTTGTTTTAATAAAATATCTATTCTAAGGCATGGCAATGAAACGCGGTTTTTATACAATTTTTGACATGCAATTTTTTTCTTTATTAGCAGATATTGCTCTTTTTACAGCTGTTATTGCAATATTAGTTAAAATAACAGCTCCTGAATGAATGCCTTTTTTTAGAGAGTCTTATTGGAGAAAAAAGGTCAGCTACAATGCTGGTTGACTAAATCTTTAACTTTTTTTTCACTTCAATAAGTATTTTCCAAACTTCTTTTTTTAGAGTATTGTTTTGTATAATTTTCTTCGGATGAGGACAATATACAAACCCTATTGAGTCTTTATAGTCGTTTTTTTTATTAGAAAGATAAATTGTTAATTCAGAAGTTGTGAATAACTGAGTATTTACAGAATGTCTACCAATTAAATTTACATCACAATCATCACTCGATACGTTAATTGAAAACAATAAATTTTTTAACAGCAGAAATTCATCATCAGATAAATTTTCAAAATCTATTACGAGTTTAGCCTCAATACTTTTTCTTCGAATCCAAAATTCTTCAATACCTAATAAGCTAAAAGTTCTTTCAATATCCAATGTCACGCCAAACTATTATCAGAATTTAAAATCAATCTTTTCATGACGAGGGCATCCTCTCGTCCGTCAAAAGAGGGATAATAATTTTTTCTTCTACCTACAATTTCAAATCCATTTTTTCCATATAATTTTATTGCAGATTTGTTACTAGGTCTTACTTCAAGAAATACTGAATCAAAGTTAAATTTATTCAATGATTTTAGTAATCTTGACAACATCCATTGGCCTAAACCACGATTTTGAACTCCTTTTGCAATTGTAAAATTTAATATATGACACTCATTATAAGCTTTCATCCAAATAAAATAACCCACTAACAATGAATTATTTACTAATTTCTTACAATTATATTTAGAATTTAATGAGTCTAAGAAGTTTTTCTTGGTCCAACCAAATTTATATGAATCACTCTCGATAGAAAAAATTATTTCTACGTCGTTTTTATCAAACGTCTCAAGAATAAGAGAAGGCTTATTTCTTCTCTCTTTAATTGTTTGAGCAACCTTATCACGAATATACAGAGGTTGAATATCTTCCGCTTTTTTCCATTTATTATTGAAATTGCTCAAACAAAATAATGCACCCCAACCTGACAGTGTAAATTTTTTAGTAAAATGAAAGTCAATACCTCTACATATAGGTAAATCGAAGTAATCCAAGTTTGGACACTTTAAGACTCTAACTCCATAGTCAATTGTTTTCAATTTAAAATCTGAGGAATTGATAATTGTTGGTGATTCAAGTAGAGAGATCTCCCATCTATGAATAAGAGAGTTCTCCATAATTTGGTAATTCATGTTGTGAGAAGTTTTATTTTCCTCTCTTTTACATTTAACTCGCCCATAAAAATACTCCTGTAATCTAGCATCAATGAAAATATCGAATAGAATCTGATCTTCACCAAATAAATCGGTCTTCTGATTGCTCAACCACATAAATGCGTAAATTTCAAATGAACTAGCACAAAAAACCGGGCAATTTAACCCATGGGAGAGTCCTTGAACTAATCCACTTGAAACTCTTAAACCAGTGAATGATCCAGGACCATTTACCAAAACTAGACCCGTAATATCTACGGGCGTTAATGAGAAATTTAATAGTAATTTTTTAATTAGTGGTAGTATCTTAGATGAATACTTAAATTCATCTTCAATATTTTCAGTGGCAATAATCAATTTTGTTTCTTTTATGACGATTGCAACAGACCCACTTTTTCCAACAGCCTCAATTACAACCCAAGCTTTAAGTTCTGGGCTAACTTCAAAGGAGCGTTTTTCTACATTTTTTTCGCACTCACTCATCTTTGTTTATTGTATTAATTATTTGTAAACTAGGGTAACAATAGCCTGGGCGGCTATACCTTCTTCTCTTCCAGCATAACCTAGTTTTTCAGTTGTAGTAGCTTTAACATTTACAAATTGACATTTTGTGTCAGCCTGTAAATTTTTTTTCATCTGATCTATATAATCTGTCAACTTAGGTTTTTCAGCTATTATAGTGCTGTCGATTTGATTAACTAATAAATTTTTTCCTGACAATTTTTTAATTACCCTTTTAATTAAAGATCTACTATTAATATTCTCAAACTCCGGATCATTGTCAGGAAACAACTTTCCTATATCACCCAAACAAGCTGCTCCCAAAATTGCATCAATTATTGCATGAATCAAAACATCAGCATCAGAATGACCCATTAACCCCGTTGGGTGAGGAATCGTAACACCTCCTAAAACAAGCTTTCTATTCTTTTTAAGAGTATGTACATCGAAACCTTGTCCAACAAAGAAATTTTTTTGTAAGTTTTCATTTTTTTTATAAGTCATAAGAAATTCCAGATATTTCAAATCCTCTTTTTGGGTAATCTTTAGATTCTGAAGCTCACCTTTAACTAACAACGGGGAATACCCGGATTGCTCCATTGCACTCGCCTCATCTGTTGTATTGCTTGAAGCTTTGAGTGCCAAAAAAAGTTTGCGCATGGGGAAAATTTGTGGTGTTTGTGCCAGCCAACAACCATCTCTAGGAATTGTTTTGTCAACTAGAAAAGAATATTCATTCTCATTCAATTGTTTGCTTTTTTTGATTGTGTCACTAATGGGAACGGCTAAAATTCCCCCATCGTTATAGTTATAAACCATTTTCCATAACCGTGTTAATGAATGTTCTGTTAATCCAGGTCTTGCAGCATCATGAACTACGACCCAATCATCTGAATTAGCAACATTACCTAGAATCTGTAATCCAGAAAAAACTGATTCTTTTCTGGAGGACTTACCCTCTTTACAAGCAATTACATTAACCTTTTGAGACAGATCTTTATTTATTGCTTTTTCTAAATTAAGAGTTTCAAAAAAATTATCATCTTTAGAGAGCATAACGATTATGCAAACCAAATTTGAATCTGAAGGCATTTTAGCGAGAGATGAAATACTTTTTTTTAAAATAATTTCATTACACAGTTCAAGATATTGTTTAGGAGTTTTTTCGCCAAACCTTATTCCCTTACCCGCTGCAGGGATAATTCCCCAGGTTACTTTTGCTCCAGGGTCATAATGTTTTCTTAATTTTATAAGATAGTTGTTAATCTCATCTATGTTTATGAAAAGAACTTTTTTTTTAAGCATGTTAGTGTTTATTATCTTTAACAAAAAATTTATATTTTTATATGAAATTTGAATTAGATTTAGCAAAAATTCATAATCTGAATCAACCTAGGTCAGGACAAAAGCTATCTTTGCCGATGCCAGTTGGATCATCAGATAGTCTTATGCTATCGCATTGGATAAAAAGCGCAACTAGAAATAACAAAGAACTTTTTGGTTGTAAAAGGTTGATAGTTTGCGACTCCCAACAAAATGCGCAAAGACTAACAGATGAAATAAATTTTTTTATACCGGATGATACAGTCAGATTTTTTCCTGATTGGGAAACTCTACCATATGAACCATTTTCACCACATCAAGATCTTATATCTGAACGACTATTATGTCTTTATGAAGCTGCAACTTCAAAACTTGAAGCAATTGTAATTGGGTCAGAGTCGTCAATGATGAGAATTCCACCGGCAAGCTTTTTAGCGGCAAATACATTTTTTTTCAAAGTAAAAGAATTTTTATCGATTGAAAATATTAAAACTCAGTTTGCAACAGCTGGTTATAGTCCTGTTAATCAAGTAGTATCACCTGGTGAGTACTCAATAAGAGGTAATATAGTTGATATTTTTCCTATGGGTAGCGAACTACCATTCAGGGTTGAATTTTTTGATGATCAAATAGAAACCATTAGATTGTTTGATCCTGATACGCAAAGAAGTATTCATCCAGTCAACGAAATAAGAATACTTCCAAGCAAGGAGTTTTTAAACAATAAAAAAAATGCTGATAGGTTCAGATCAGTTTGGAGAGAGAATTTTGAGGGTGATCCAACTAAATCTAGCTTATACAAAGACGCTGGTGCGGGAATCTTTGGAGCTGGCATCGAATATTACTTACCATTTCTCCATGAAAGAATATCTTCTATTTTTGAGTATTTATCCAATGATGCAGAAATTTTTTTAGTTGGTGATGTTGAGAAATCATTAAGCAATCAATATGAAGAATTATCAAACAAATATGATTTTCTACGGCACGACATTGAAAGACCTGTTTTGGAACCGTCAAAGATTTCCATAAAAAAAGATGAGTGGTTCGGTTTAATTAAGGATTTTCCAGTATTTCTATTTAATAATAATGAAAAAAATTCTCCTATAAAAAGAGTACCTGATGTAAAAGTGAATGCAAAACTTGACCAACCCTATATGGGTTTAAGTGAAATATTAGAAAATCGAAAAAAAGAAAAAAAATATACTCTTATAACAGCTGAGAATAAAGGCAGAGTTGCTACTATCTTAACAACATTATCTGAAAATAAAATACATGCATGTAAAATTGAATCTTGGAAATTATTAACTGATAAAATTACTAAAGACTTAAATCAGCAAAATGTTGACTTTTGTTTAATCTGTAGTTCACCTTTAAAAAAAGGTTTTGATTTAGTTATCAAAGATCTTTTGGTCATAACAGAGCAGGATTTATTCAACGATTATAAAGAAGTAAATAAAAGAGGCCAAAAACAACAGACTGAAGTAGAAAATTTAATCAGAGATTTATCTGAATTAAAGATAAACTCGCCTGTTGTTCATATTGATCATGGTGTTGGAAGGTACAAAGGTTTGAAACATTTAGACCTTGATGAAGGTAATGATGAATTCTTACATCTTGAGTATGCTAATGAAGCTAGTCTATATGTTCCTGTTTCTCAGCTGCACACAATCAATCGTTATACGGGAGCAGATAAAGATAATGCACCTATCCACTCGCTTGGTTCAGATCAATGGGACAAAGCAAAAAAAAGAGCAGCAAAGTTAGCAAGAGATACTGCTGCAGAACTTTTGAATTTATATGCAAGGAGAGCTATGAGAGTTGGTTACTCGTACAAACTTGATTCGAGAGAATATGAGAAGTTCTGTGAAGGGTTTAGTTTTGCAGAAACTCCAGACCAACTTTCAACAATCCACTCAGTAGTCCAAGACATGATTAGTTCAAAACCTATGGACAGACTTGTGTGTGGGGATGTTGGATTTGGCAAAACTGAAGTTGCATTAAGAGCAACTTTCATAGCAGTTATGGCTGGAAAACAAGTTGCTGTTTTGACGCCGACCACATTACTTGCTGAACAACATTTTCAAACATTTAAAGATAGATTTGCAGAATTACCTGTAAAAATAAAAGAACTTTCACGTTTTAGGGCAATTAAAGAAATAAAACAAACAGTTGAAGAAATTCATCAAGGAAGCGTAGATATTGTGATTGGAACACATAAGCTTATAACAAAAGAGTTAGGTTTCAGAGATCTTGGTTTATTAATAATTGACGAGGAACATAGATTCGGAGTTAGACAAAAAGAAAAATTTAAAGAATTAAGATCAGAAGTTGACATACTTACTCTCACCGCGACACCTATTCCTAGAACTCTCGCAATGAGTATGGAAGGCATTAGAGATTTTTCTGTGATTGCTACTGCTCCACAAAAAAGATTAGCTATCAAAACGATAGTCAGATTCGATAACGAAATAACTATCAAAGAAGCCTTGCAACGAGAATTAAAAAGAGGGGGCCAAGCTTATGTTTTACATAATGAGGTAAAGACTATTTCAAACAGAAAAGACCAACTGGAAAGAATTGTACCAGAAGCAAGAATTGGTGTCGCTCATGGCAAGATGCCTGAAAGGGAACTTGAGAGAGTAATGAAACAATTTACCCAAAAACAATTTAATATTCTACTCTGCACTACGATTATCGAAACAGGTATTGACATACCATCAGCTAACACGATAATTATTTTTAGAGCTGACAAGTTTGGTTTGGCTCAATTACATCAGCTTAGAGGAAGAGTAGGAAGATCTCATCATCAAGCATATGCTTATTTGTTGACTCCAGAGGAATCAAGACTAACTAACGACGCAAAAAAAAGACTAGACGCAATTCAATCAATGGAAGAACTGGGTTCTGGGTTTTTTCTTGCTCTTCACGATCTTGAAATTAGAGGAGCAGGTGAAATTCTCGGTGATCATCAATCTGGAAATATTTCAGAAATTGGGTTTAGCCTCTATGCTGATATGCTAAAGCATGCAGTTGAATCTTTAAAAAATGGTAATGAACCAGACTTAGAGGCTCCACTTAAAGCAACTGTTGAAATAAATTTTCATTTGCCTGCCCTTTTACCAAACTCATATTGTCCAGATGTACATGAAAGACTTACAATTTACAAAAGGTTTGCAAACACTCAAACAACCGAACAGCTTGAATCTATAGAAGTGGAATTAATTGACAGGTTTGGTAAAATCCCTCCAGAAACAGCAGTTTTAATAGAGATTCACAAATTCAGGCAGTACGCTAACAAAATTGGCATCCAAAAAATTGATGTGACAAATGAATTTATTGTTCTTCAGTTTGATAAAGTACCTAAGTTAAAACCCGAGAAAATAATTTTTTTGATACAAAATGACCAGAGATTTAAACTTCTAGGTCCTTCAAGATTAAAATTCTTTGTTATTAGTGATAATTTTCAAGAAAGGTCAAGAAATTTAAATGAATGTCTAACTTTGTTAACTTCGCCTGATAAATTAGCAGCATAATTTATTTTTTTACAACTATCTTAGGGAATTTTCCCGACATATTTTTTTTCATATTTGCAACTTCTATTCCTAGTTCAGTAGCCATCCTGAAAAAAGCTTGAGAAACTGGGCCTTTCGGATTTGAAATGACAGTTGGATTGCCAGAATCTAAGTCCTCTCGCATATTAGTATTTAAAGGAATAGAACCGAAAAAATGAGTAGAATTCTCATGACATAATTTAAGACCTCCTCCATCACCAAATACCGAATCTTCATTTCCACATTTAGGACAAACATAAACACCCATATTTTCAATTACTCCCAAAATAGGTACAGAAACTTTTTCAAACATTTTAAGTCCCTTACGAGCATCCAAAATCGATATTTCTTGAGGAGTGGTAATAATAATAGCTCCTGTTATAGGTACTTTTTGAGCTAGAGTTAGATGAATGTCTCCTGTTCCGGGAGGCAAGTCTATTAAAAGATAATCGAGATTTTCCCAAGCGGTTTGTCTTAATAATTGTTCAAGTGCCTGAGTTACCATTGGACCTCTCCAAACCATTGCCTGATCTTTTGGAATCAAAAAGCCAATTGAATTAGCTTGAATATTGTAACGTTTCAATGGAACAAATGACTTTCCATCAATAGATTCAGGTTTATCATTGATACCTAGCATAGTTGGAATACTAGGGCCATATATATCAGCATCTAAGATACCTACATTTGCACCCTCTGATGATAATGCCAATGCAAGATTAACAGTAGTGGTTGATTTACCAACACCTCCCTTTCCAGATGCAATGGCAATTACATTTTTTACCCCAGGAATCAATTGCGTTCCAACTTGAGTTAAGTGAGCAAAAATATTGGTCTTTATATCTACAATAATTTCTTTATCATCGAATAAACCTTCTGCAAATGAAACTATTTCTCTCTGAATATCACTATGTTTACTTTCGACCGGGAAACCTATCTCAATATCAATAAGGATTTGTTTATTATTAAATTCAATATTTTTAATCATTTCCTGCGTTAGAGAAATAGAAAAATTTGAATCTGAATAACCAATTATTTTCTCTAGAAACTCATCTTTACTTACACTCACAAAAACTCCAAAATTATAAAATTATCTCAGACTAATCCGTCGAAAATTAAAACTGGTACCATTTCACCTACCTTAATCTCAATTATGTCATGATCTAAAACTATCAAACAATCTGCATCACTCATGGAACTTAAGATTCCAGATCCTTGTGCTCCAGTTAACATAACAGAGGATAATTTATTTGAAGAAGTAATTATCTTACCCCTTCTATACTCTGTCCTACCAGGTTTCTTCTTAAAACTATTGTGTGATTTCAAATATACCAGATTAGAATTGTAATTTTTTGAACCCATCATATTAATCAATGCTTCTTTGACAAAGATATAAAATGTAACCATAACTGCTACTGGGTTACCAGGTAAGCCAAATAGCAGTGAGAAATCATCATTTTTTTTTCTTTCATCTGCCCATATTCTTCCGAAAACCATTGGTCTACCAGGACGCATGGCAACTTTCCAAAAATCAACATCACCAATTTTCTTCATTACATTTTTTGTATAGTCTGCTTCACCGACTGAAACACCTCCAGATGTTATAACTACATCAGATAATTGTGTGGCTTTGCGAAAAGCAGTTTCTAATATTATTGGATCGTCTGGAACTATGCCCATATCAATAATTTCAACATCAATTCTTTTTAACATTCCAAAAATAGTATAACTGTTGCTGTCATAAATAGATCCGTCAGTTAATCTTTCTCCTACAGGACTCAGTTCGTTTCCAGTTGAAAAAAAAGCAACTCGTAGTTTTCTGTATACACTTATTTTGTCAACACCTAATGATGCTAGTAAACCCAAATCAGATGGTTTAATTATCCTTCCAGATTTTAGAGCTACTTTTCCAAGAGATAAGTCTTCACCCTTTAATCTTCTGTTATCACTTGGATTTACTGCGATTCTTGAAAATTTAATTTTATCGTTCTTCAATTCGACATATTCTTGAGGAATAACAGTATCGCAGTTAGACGGCATTATTGCCCCAGTCGTAATTTGAAAACAGGATTGAGAATTATCAGAAATTATTTTTTTTTCACCTGCAAATATTTGACCTATTACTTTTAATTCAACAAATTCTTCATGATTTAGTGATAAAACTTTACTGTTAAAAGCATATCCATCCATCGCAGCATTATTTTCAGAAGGAACATCAATTGAGGAAATTATATCTTTTGCTAAAACCCTACCTAACGATTCCTTAACAGGTAAAGTTTCTTTTTTTAAATTATTTGAAATAACTTCAGAATATTTTTTTATTATTTCTTTTCCATCTTCTACGCGAAGAGAATCAGGATCATAACCTGAAAGGCAGGAGGTAATTTCTTCTAAAGATAACGTAGCTGAATTCATAAAAAAATCCTTAGTTTTCTAGACCTCTGGACTGCAAATAATCATCATAGCCACCCTTAAAGTCTTCAATGTTACCCGTCCCATCAAGAATCCAGATCCTGTCAGATATAGCGTTTACAAATTCTCTGTCATGAGAGACGATAATAGCGGTCCCAGTAAATTTTTCTAAAGCAAGTTGTAGGGATTCAATTGATTCCATATCGAGATGATTGGTAGGTTCATCCATAAACAAAATGTTTGGTCTGTCTAACATTATTTTTCCAAAACACATCCTATGTTTTTCACCACCTGAAATTACTCTGGCCGGTTTGTTAACTTCCTCACCAGAAAAAAGAAGTCTTCCCAAAACTGATCTCAATGTCTGATCATCATCCTCTTTAGATGCAAAATTTTGTAACCATTTAGTTAAACTTTTATCGTTTTCAAACTCTGGGTAAACATCTTGTTTCATGAAACTAACGTGAGCATTTTCAGCCCATTTACATTCTCCTTCATCAGGTGCGCATCCATTGAACGTTAGGCCCAATATACAAGATAATAGAGTTGATTTTCCAGAACCGTTAGGTCCAATAACAGCAATTTTTTCTCCAGCTTCTACATTCATAGACACCTTATTAAGTATTGGTCTTTTTGCGCTATCAAATGACTTTGTAATGCTTTGCACGCTAAAAGCTTGTCTGTAAAGTTGTTTTTTTTGTTCAAATCTAATGTAAGGGTTTTGCCTTGATGACGGTTTAACTTTTACAGCCCCTGCTTGAATTTTATCAATAAGTTTACGTCTAGAAGTTGCCTGTTTTGCTTTTGAAGCATTTGCTGAAAACCTTCTTACAAACTCTTGAAGCTCAGCAATTCGTTCTTTACTTTTAGCATTTTCCACCATCATCTTTGCTCTGGCTTCTGAAGATGCAAGCATGTAATCATCATAATTTCCCGGATATATTGTTACTTCTCCGTAATCTAAATCAGCCATGTGCGTACATACGGAATTTAAAAAATGCCTATCATGTGAAATAATAACCATAGTTGAATCTTTCTCATTAAGCACAGATTCCAACCACCGTATAGTATCGATGTCCAAATTATTGGTAGGTTCATCTAGAAGTAATATATCAGGATCAGAAAACAATGCTTGGGCCAAAAGAACCCTTACTTTCAATCCAGGGGGAACCTCCATCATAGTTCCTTTTTGAAGTTCTTTATCAATTCCAGCGCCACTTAGAAGTTCGCCCGCCCTGGCCTCAGCCGAGTATCCACCATACTCAGCATATTTGGACTCCAAATTTGCAGCAATTATATATGCTTCGTCATCTGAATCAGGATTTGAATAAATGGCATCCCTTTCAGTCATTGCTGACCACATTTCCTCATGACCCATCATAACTACATCTATAACTTTGAACTCCTCATATGCAAATTGATCTTGACGAAGCTTTCCTAAGCGAGTGTTTTCGTCAACTATAACTAACCCAGATGATGGCTCTAATTCACCTCCAAGAATTTTCATGAGTGTAGATTTTCCAGATCCGTTAGCTCCTATCAAACCATATCGATTGCCCTCACCAAATTTTACAGAAACATTTTCGAAAAGAGGTTTTTCACCATATTGCATTACGATATTAGATGTTGAGATCATTGATTACTTGCCCAAAAAAATGCATTTTTAAAAATCTGTGACCATGGTGAATAATCACCGTATACATTCCATATTTCAGGGGCCCAGGAGAACTGAACATTTCGATAACATCTTTCAGGATGAGGCATCAAAGCTGTTATTCTGCCATCTGAAGAGCTAAAACCTGTCAAACCACCAATAGAACCATTTGGGTTTTCTGGATAATTTTCAGTCACTTTACCATTGAAATCTATATACCTCATAACAGGATTAACAAATGCATCGGAATCAGAAAAATCAGGGAAAATTGATCTTCCTTGACCATGAGAAACTACAATTGGAATTTTAAGTCCTTTCATGTTTTGAAAAAATAATGAATTTGAATCCATTACTTCAACAAAACTTTGCCTGGCTTCAAATCTTTCGGACTTGTTAGCCATAAATTTAGGCCATATCTCGTTTTTAGAAAGTATCGGTTGCAATTCGCAAAGAAATTGACAGCCATTACATACTCCCAAGATAAATTTTTTTTTGTTTTCGAAAAATTGATGAAATTCATCTTTGAGAAAATTATTTAGAAGTATAGATTGAGCCCAACCTTTACCAGCTCCAAAAACATCTCCATATGAAAACCCGCCACTAATAGCAAGACCGTCAAATTCACATAGGCTTATTTTTTTTGAAAACAAATCTGTCATATGAACATCCCAAGCTTCAAATCCTGCCATAACAAAAGCAGCTGCCATCTCAATATGACCATTAACTCCTTGCTCTCTTAAAACTGCCACTTTGGGTTTCTTACCTTTTTTTTGATTGTAAGTAATTGAAGAAACATTTTCATTTTGATTGTTTCTTAAAAGAATCTTGTGAAGATCGTTTGGAATACAAATGCTTTTTTCCAATGAAACTGAATTACCTATAGACTTTTCATCTTCAGCAACACATTCCGGATTATCTCTAAGAGCTGAAATCTTTAGTGATGTTTCTGACCAACTTCTCTGAAGCAAAGACCTGGGTTTTTTAAAAATACATTTTGCATCTCTATATATTTCCAGGGTATCACTAGAATTTATCGTGCCAATTTCAAAAACAAATTTACCTAAATTATGTTTTCTAAAAATATCAAATAAAGCTGACCGCTTTCTCTTCGTTGTTTGCAAAACAACACCCAATTCCTCATTAAACAATGCCTTAAAAGTTAGTTCATCTCTTTTTTCGGATACTTGGGAAGGTCTAATATTATAAGCTCCCCAGTCTTGTGAATAAGGATCAATAGTCAGGAGGTCGATATTGATGGTTATCCCAACTCGTGCAGCAAAAGCCATCTCACATAGGCATGCAAGTAAACCTCCATCAGAAATATCATGGTATGCAAAAACCAAATCATTACTATTAGTCATGCTTTTTTTATCTGTTATTTCGTCCTTTTTTTCTAAAGGATTATGAATTTCGGATATAGCATCAAAAAAACTTCTCAAAATATCAGTACTTTCTAAATCTGGAGGTTGTCCTCCAAATTTTTTATAAACATAAGATAGAACAGAGCCACCCATCCTTCTTGAGTTTAAGGACAAATCAACGTAAATTAAAACTGAGTCATCAAGATTTTTATTTAAAGTTGGTTCCCATGAGTTTCTGACATCAGGTGTTTTGGCAACAGCTGAAAGATTTAAAGATACAGGAGATATAACAGATTTAAATTCTAAATTATCATTCCATTCTGTTTTCATCGACAATGAATCTTTACCAACTGGAATGGATAAAGAAATATCAGGACATAACTCCTTTGTTAAAGCCTTAACTCCTTCAAATAGAAGTTTGTCTTGATTGTTTGTTCCACAGGCAGCCATCCAATTTGCAGAAAGTTTGATGTCTTCTAACTTTAAAATATACGCTGATAATAAATTAGTAATCGTTTCTCCAAGTGCCATTCGAGATGCGGCAGCAGAATTTTTTATAGCTATCGGAGACCTCTCTCCAATAGAAAATACTTGTCCAGCAAAGCCTTCATAGTCCCATAAAACCATGGCATTATCTGCAACAGGTGTCTGAAAAGGACCGACCATTTGATCTCTTGCAGTCAGTCCACCTACTGTTCTATCACCAATAGTTATTAGGAATGATTTAGAACCAACCGTAGGATCAGATAAGACTTTATCAACTGCGTCACTCAAATTTATCTCAGAATAATCAATGTCTTTCGAAAATTCCGTTGTAAATGAGGCCACTTTTTTTCGATTTTTGATTTTTGATTCGAACAAAAAATCTAAAGAAATATCTACTGCTTTGGAGCAAGAATTTTTTTTATTTGAGACAATCAAATTTTTTTCATTTGAAACAGTAGCAATTACTGAAAAAGGACATTTCTCTCTTTTACAAATATTATTAAAAAACTTTAAATCTTTATTTGAAATGCACAACACATATCTTTCTTGGGATTCATTACACCAAATTTCTGCTGGTGACATTGAATGATCTGCAATTTCAATTGCATCTATATCCACCTCACCACCAACTCCTGAAGAGTGTAAAATTTCTGGAACTGCATTTGCTAAACCTCCAGCTCCAACATCGTGTATTGACAAAATAGGATTGTTTTTCAATAGCGCACAACTATTTATGACTTCTTGAGTTCTTCTTTGTATTTCAGGGTTGCCTCTTTGAACAGAATTAAAATCCAAGTACTCATCATTTTCTCCGGAATTCATGGATGAAGCACTTCCTCCACCAATTCCAATTTTCATTCCTGGCCCTCCAATTACAACTAATAAGTCCCCACTAGAAAGTTGTTTTTTATTTATGTTCGAGTTCTTAATAATCCCAATACCACCAGCTAACATTATAGGTTTATGAAATCCCCAACAAGTTTTGTCAAAGGAAAGAAGAAAAGATCTAAAATATCCAAATAATTGTGGCCTTCCAAATTCGTTGTTGAAATCAGCTGAACCAAGTGGGCCTTTAATCATGATTTCTAGTGGAGAACTCTGTCTCAGAGGCCTATGTTTTGGCATTGAATAATCAAGAGAAGACACTGTAAATCCAGAAAATCCAGCCCTTGATTTTCCTCCAATACCTGTAGCCGCTTCATCTCTAATTTCCCCACCAACCCCAGTTGCGGCCCCAGGAAATGGACAAACTGCTGTGGGATGATTATGGGTTTCCGCTTTAAAAACAGTATGAAATAACTCTTTACGATTTTCGTACCTGCAAGGAATTGGTAAAAAATGATCTAAAGTGTTTACAATTTCTCCTTTTATAATGGCTGCGTTGTCCGAATAAGCTAATATAGTACCGTTTGGAGTTTTACGATGCGTAAATTTAACCATTTCAAAAAGAGTTTCACTCTGGAGTTTTCCATCAATAACAAATGAGGAATTAAAAATTTTATGTCTGCAATGCTCAGAGTTAACTTGTGCAAACATCATCAACTCGGCATCAGTGGGATTTCTTTGATTGTGAAAAAAATATTCAAAAAAAACTTTAAGCTCCCTCTCGGATAAAGCAAGACCAAAATTTTTATTTGCAATTCTTAAATTATCAAATCCATTCTTTTCTATTATGTTGATACTATTTAAAGGTTTATTAATTTTTTCATTAAATAGATTAATTGGTAACTGATTTATGTGAATTTCTTCAACCATTTTGTCGTAGCAATTATTTAAAAAATTTATTAATGATTTGTTCACTCTGTTTTTTTCATTTAAGAAATTTGAAAAATTATTTTTTCCAAATTTTGAGTATGTAAATCTATAAATAACTCCTCGCTCTATACTATTAATGTTTTGGAAGTTACACGTTTTTAAAATATCATATGCTTTTGATGACCAAGGTGATTTTGTTCCTAACCTAGGAAAAACACAAAAAAAATCAGTATTTGGTATTTTTACAGAAAACTTTTTTTCAAATAAGTCTTCTTGATTCAAAGTAAGTAAATTTCTAAGTGAATTGAATATTAGCTCTCGATTTATAAAATTTTTTTGATTAATTTCAATTGCGAAAACCCAGTTTGTTTCTACATTTTTTAATTCAGGTAAAAAAGGTTTTAACTCCGAATGGAACTTTTTAGTACGAAAATCTGACCTTGCATTTCCACCTAAAAAGAACAAATTAGAATTCATAATACGTTTAATACCTTTCCTGACCGAAGATAAAGCTGATAGTTGCACATGTCAGCAAGAATGGGGTCATGAGTAACAATTATTAAAGTTGTACCACTGGATCTTTGAAAATCAAAAAGTAATTTCTTTATGATTTCTCCGTTTGCATGGTCAAGGCTTCCCGTTGGTTCATCAGCAAATAATAATTTAGGCTTTATTGCAAAAGCTCTTGCAAGTGCAACCCGCTGCTGTTCTCCACCAGAAAGTGTTTTTGGGAAATGTTCTGCACGATCAAATAAATCAACAAGTTTTAACATTTCGATAGCTACCTCTTTCGCTCCACTTTTACCAATTAGTTCCAATGGAAGAAGTATATTTTCCAAGGCATTGAGATGTGGTAACAACTGAAAGGACTGGAAAACAAATCCTAAATAACCCTTTCGCAAATCAGCCCGCTGCTCCTCGTCAAGACTTGAAATAACCCTACTCGACCAGATAACATCTCCAGATGATGGAACATCTAAACCAGCCAGAATTCCAAGAAGAGTGGATTTGCCACAACCTGATGGTCCCAGTATGGCAAGAGAATTACCAGGATCTACTGACAAATTGATATCAGATAATATACTAAGAGATTCCAAGCCATTTGGAACTGTCTTTGAAATATTTTTAGCTTCTATAAAAGGAGATTTTTTATTTTTACTCATTTATTACTTATAGTTTCTCATATATTCTTAAAAAAATTATTTTGATTGAAAAAAATGAAACAAAATTATAAAGCCTATTTAAAATATCTTTTATTTTTTTATGTCCTTTGTATTTCTAAAATAGCTTTTTCATACGAAAATATTCTTATTCTTGGTGACAGTTTGTCTGCCGGTTATGGAATTGGAATTGAATCAAGCTGGACAAAACTACTAGATAAAAAATTAAAAAAAGAAAGATTTCTTTTTAATGTAATAAATCGAAGTATCTCTGGAGAAACCACAGCGGGAGGAATAAGAAGACTACCAAAGTTATTATCAATTACAAAACCCAAAATTGTGATTTTAGAATTGGGAGCAAATGATGGATTAAGAGGTTTAGACCTAAATCAAACAAAAAATAATTTATCACAGATGGTAAATTTAATAAAGAAAATAGGCGCTAAAACGCTTTTAATTGGTATCAGAATTCCTCCAAATTATGGTCAAAGATACTCTAAAAAATTTTATAATCAATTCGAGGAAATTGCCTCTGAAAAGAAAATTGTACTTTTACCATTTATGTTTAAAGGGTTTGGTAAGAAAAAAGAATACTTTCTTGAAGATCAGATTCATCCTAATAAAGCAGCCCAAAAAAAAATATTAATTAATGTTTGGGATAAATTAAAAACGATGTTGTAAAAATTTATTTTGCATTTTTTAAATTTTAAATCACCATTTTTTGAAACATGGTTCACCTTTATGTTAGCTGCTATTCCTTTAACAATAGCAAGTATTTGGGCCACAGTCAGAACCACAAATCTAATGGATGATATTACCCTTGCTGAGTGGGCTATTCTAACCATTTCATTAACAGTAATTTGTTGCATATCACAAATAGGTTTCAAACCTGGATACATGCAGGAAGTAACTGATGTTGGTAAAGAAAATCGTTTACCAGCACTTTATACTTCCATTATTATGCTGATGTTCACTGGATTAGTAGGAGGTTTGCTACTAACAATAATTTTCTCTGCACTACATTCAATCAATTTATGGAATAACTTAACAACAGTATTTTTATTGCCTTTACACTGCATTATTACTAATGCAGTGATGATGTTTCACACTGACCTTAGAATATTAGGCAAAGCTTATAAGCTTGCATGGTTGTCAATAGTACAAATTCCTATTTTTATTTTTGCACTAGAGATATGTATTAAAAATAATATAGATCCTTTGACAAGCTTTTTTTTATCAAATATTTTTTCCAACATAATTTTATTTTTTTATCTTTTATATAAATCAAAAATTTTAAAACAAAAAAAAACAGATTTTAATTTTATAAAAAGGGCCTGTTGGATGGGATTGCCAGTCATGGGAAGTCTACTTTCAAGATATAGTTGTGACTTAGTAGTTGTTGCTACTTTTAGGTGGGGAATGGACAATGAAGTTGCAGGATTATTTGGAACTGCAACAAGGTTGTGTGAACCATTAATGTTAATTTTCATTGGTTCATTTCAAATGGCCTGGGGCGCTCACATATATGAATGGATAAAAAGTTCACCATCTGGCAAGATTATTTCAGAAAACTCAAAGAAAAGTTGGCTTGTATTTTTCTTGGGTTTACCTATCGGACTTTTCACATCTTTATTGATTTGGTTTGTTTCATTTCCGAATAAAGACTTCGAGTCATTGGTGATATTTATATTGATGCTTATTTCAAGAATATTAGCGTTCGGTATGGCCTCATCAATGGGTTTTGGACAGACAATGAAACGGTCGTATACAAAAGGATTGAAAGTAAATTCCACTGAATTTCTCTTAACAATAATTATCATACCGTTTTCTGGCTTATACTTAGGAGCAAATACAACATTGATTTTATGTGGATTGCTACCGTGGATATCTGTTTTAAGGATTAGAAACTATTCGCTTTCGATTGTAAAAATTGAATTAAGCAGCAAACTATAACCATCTTCCGGTTATAGAACAATATTCTTTATATTCATTGCCAAATTTTTCGAGCAATGCGTATTCTTCAGGAATAATTTGATATTTAGTCATGTAAAAAGCAAATAAAATAATTAGAATAACAAATAACCAGTTTCCTAAATAAATTCCAAAAGCTACTTGAATGGAAATCAATGCAAGATACATAGGGTTCCTACTAAACTTATATGTGCCATTAGTAACCAAGCTAGATACTTCGCTAAGTTTAATAGGACTTATAGTGGTTTTTAATTTTTTAAATTCTCTTGCAGAGACAAAAACTATAAATAAAGCTTCAATTCCAATTAATGAAGCAACTAAATTTTGGTAGGGAAAGCTAAAATTTGGAAATAAATCTTTAAGAGCATACATAAAATATATTGAAACTATTGCAAGTATAGGAGGTGGGATTTTATTTTTCATGTCTAAAAACTTTCTTTAAATGAACGAAGTTCTATCTCATGACTCCATGCCTGTTTCGGTTGGTTTAAAATTGACATGTATGTTTTTGCAATTGCCTCTGAGGAAAAAACATCAGGTTCATCGAGTGTCTTGCCTTTTCTTACTACTCCATCAATTACGAAGTGGGCTATATGAATACCATGAGGGCTTAGTTCTCTGTATAGACTTTGAGCTAAACCCCTTAAAGCAAACTTCCCCATCGCAAAGACTGAAGAGTTAGCAAAACCTTTAATGCTTGCAGTTGCCCCTGTAAAAAAAATAGCACCTTCGCCTAAAGGCAACATTCTTTTTACTGCCTCCTGTGAAGCTACAAATGCACCTAGAATTGAAACGTCTAAGGCTGCTTTTGCTTCAGATTTATTAATTTCCGTGATACTTCCACTAACTCTGTTGCTTGGGTTATAAAGAACTACTTTTGGAACACCTAATTTTGAGTCAAATTGTTGAAATAAATTTTTAATACTGTTAACAGATGAGCAATCTACTTCCAATAAAAGAGCAGAAATTTCAGTTGCCATCTTATGCATCTTTTTTATATTTCTTGATGCTAGACAAACTTTATAACCATTTATAGACAATTCTTTAGCAAAAGCTCCACTGATACCCTCACCTGCTCCAATTATCAATGCTGTTTTTTTCATTTTGAACTAAAAAAATTATGTAAAATCATACTCGTTATGTAGGACTATTTATGACATTAATGGCGGAGAGAGGGAGATTCGAACTCCCGGAGGAGTTGCCCCCTCGCTGGTTTTCAAGACCAGTGCATTAGACCACTCTGCCACCTCTCCAGAATAAATATTTTATCAGATACACATTTTAAAAATTCTGAAAAATTTAAATTTTTATTAAAAGTTGATATTTTAATGTTTCTTTAAGCTTTAAAAGTTGTACACTAATTGTTATTGTACTAATAACTATTTAATAAACTAGCGTGCATATAGAATCATGACAAAAAAATATCACACTGTGATCGTCGGTGGGGGTTGCCTTGGTACTGCAAGTGCAATTTCAATATCAAGACATATAAAAAAAAATGGTGGAGACCCTAGTTCTGTTTGTCTCATAGAGAAAATGGTACTTGGAGGTGGTTTAACAGCTCGCCACTCTGGCATTGTAAGGGCAGCTAATGCAGATCCAAATGCAGCAGAAATTGCTAGAATTGCTTCTGACATGTGGTTAAACATTAGAAACATTTGGGATACTGATTTAGAAGCTGATAGATTTGGTGCAGTATGGATTGCAAAAAAAGATTCAGCTGGTGGTAACAAAAAATGGGATTCGTTAGAAAAACAACTCAAATCATCAAATATTAGATTCAACAGAATTTCATATGATAATGCCAGAGAAATTCTTCCGAGTTTCATTAACGTCGAAAAGAATGAAGCCTTTTATCATGAACCTGATGCATTACAGTATGATCCAGCTGAAGTAAGAAGGGCATTATACGAAGGAGTTCGAAGATCACAAATCACTCTGGAAGAAAAAACTGAAGTTACTGGGTTTCGTAGAAATTCTGTTGGAAAAATAACTGAAGTTATAACCTCAAATGGTGTGTTCAAGTGTGATCATGTTGTAAATGCAGCTGGCGCATGGAGCCCAGCAATATTTGCAAAATTGGGCATATCAATCCCAGTTAGTGTTGAACCAGTTTATGTCGTTAATTGGCTCACAAGTTTAGCTGAAAAAAAAGTAGCAATGCCTATAGTAGCTGATTATGTAAATAGGGCTTATTTTAGAAGCTGGAGAGATGGTGAAATACATATGCATCAACCTAGAAAAAGGGCTCTGCAGGAAACAAGCACTGCCTTCGCTGAGAATCCTCTTGCAGTATTAGGAGCAGATTTTATTAATGACCCTGCAAATCAAGCAATCGGGTATTCTCAAACTAGAGTTTATGAAGATATTTCAAAACAAAGGTTTAGCAATACTCAACAAACAATCTTCTCATCAGGCTATCGATCTTTTTTTGATATTACACCGGATCTTAGATTCATATTGGGACCTGATTCGAAAGTTCCTAACCTTATTCATTGCCTTGGCTCTGGACAAGCCTTCAAATATGCACCAGCTTTTGGTGAAATGATGTCTGAATTTATCTTTAATGGAGGTTCTCTGAGTAAGTTGGGTAAACACTTCTCAATTGGTAGGTTTGATTCTAATTTCATGGAGGAATTTTGGAAAAAAGTTAGTGGAAGCGAGTACAGTCTTGAAACAGAGGGTTCCTCTTTATAATTTTCACTAGACTTAACAATAAAATTCTTGCAATATTAATTTATTAACAATATTTCTTATATTTATGAAATTCCTATACATTAGTTCACTATCAGTATTAATCGCATCCGTTTTGGGATGTTCTACATTACCTTTTCCAAAGATTGATCCTTATGTTATTTCACCCATAGAAACAGGCCCCAATCAATTTATGGTTGTAGCTCGAGCCTCTGACTATATCGGAGGTGAACCTCTAATTAGACAACTTGCAATTAATAAAGCAAAAAAACATTGTGAAAAAGATGGTAATTTCCATCAGGTGACTGATATTAAAAACGGAAGATGGGCAAATGGAGCTTCTATAGACATATTTTTTAAATGTTTAAATTCTGACGAAAGAGATTATATTTATTCCAAATCTTTATCTGGATTGAACTATCTTCAAAATGACAAAATAAGTGTCTATAAGCCTGAGTTTATTAAGGGAATAGATGGAGAATGGTTTAAATATGCCGAAACTGCTAGTGAAGATTATTATATTTTGACGAACTTCTACGAAACAGCTTCCAGCACGAGAGAAGTCTGGGTACTTTACGATTTTAAACCGTCCAGTATTTACGGTCCTGGTTCAATTAAAGTTTTGTATGAACATATTTGCTCAAACGAACTAATTCAAGGAAGAATCAGAGCGATTAAAACAGTTGCTTATGATGGGCCAATGGGCAATGGAAAAGTTACAAATGCAACTCACGTAAAAAGGAAATGGGATAAAATACAACCTTTCACAATGAGCGATGAGAGACAACAATTGATTTGCGATTGATTCACCCATTTATCAATATGTTAGTATTTTTGACAAATAAAAATTTTTATCTTCTCTCACCCAACATAGCATTGTGCCTCACTACAGCATCAGACCCTAAAAGTTTATAAATTTGAACAAGAAATAAACCTTGTTTTCTAATTTTGTCTCTAGAATCTTGTATTTCTTGCGAGTGAAATCTTACACATAAAGAAATAAAACCAAAAAAAATTATTGCAATAATTAATAAATAAACTCTACGATTCATTTTTTATCACTTTTATTTTCTTTTAAACCTTTTGATCCACTTTTAATTACCTTTTTTTCAGATTTAATACTTGCTTTTTCAATCTGTCGAGATTTTAATATAACATTAACAACTTTATTTAGCTTTTCAGTTTCTTTTTTAATTTCTGATTCTCTGTCAAGATTGTTTTTTTGAATTCCAGCTAATTCATTAGAATCCATGATTTGTTCTTTATTAGGAATACTTTCAGTCACAATTAATACCTTCTCCATGTTGGAAAAAATTTGCCATTAATATATCTTAACAACCAGAATCCCATAGAAATTGTTTTTGCATCAGTTATTTTGTTATTTTCAATAAAATTAAAAAATTTATCACAAGAAAGTGTTAATAAATCAATACATTCACCATCGTCGGTTTTTTGCAGATTTATTTTTGTCATACTCCTAGCCATGTATAAAAATATTACCTCTGTTGAATAAGAAGTTACTGGATGGAACTCCCCCAGAAAAGCCCACTCATCTGCTTTATATCCAGTTTCTTCGAGAAGTTCTCTTTTTGCTGCAGCAATAGGAACTTCTCCATAATCAATTTTACCAGCTGGAAATTCTAAAAAGCTTCTATTTATCGGATACCTCCATTGTCTTTCGAATAATAATGTATTTTCATTGATAAATGGCAAAATTGCGACAGCTCCGGGATGAACAGCATATTCTCTAACTGATTTACAGCCATCCGATGTAATCACTTTATCACTGTGAATTTTTAAAAAACTACCTTCATGTAATGACTCCCCAGTTAACCTTTTTTCCTCCAAGTGAGTTGCATTTTCATCTAAAAGTTGCTTGGGTCTTAAATCTTGAATCATTGTTTTTTGTTTTTTGTTTTTTGTTTTTTGTTTTTTGTTTTTAAAAGACTAAAGAGTTTGTAACAGCATTGGAACAAATGTTCATAATTGGACCAGGAAATAAACCCAAAATAATAATTGATAAACCATTAATGCTAATTAAAAATTTTGGAAAAAATGCAATTTCTTTATCGTCATAGAAAATTGATTTATTTTTTTCGTCATTGTCAAATAAAATAATCTTAACAATTCTCAGATAATAAAACGCTCCAACTACTGACGATAATGCCGCCAGGACAACAATTAGAAGATAATCTGATGAAATTAATGATTCAAGAACCACAAATTTTGCATAAAACCCTACGGCTGGAGGAACGCCAGCCATGGAGAACATGAAAGCCACCATACACCATGCAGCAACAGGATTTTTTTGTAATAGGCCTTTTAAATCGTTTATATTGTCTTTATCTTTTTCATCTTTGTTAATAATTAACAACACACCAAATGCACCCGTAACAGAAAAAGTGTAGGTTATGACATAAAATAGCATAGACGAATACGCATCCAGGGCACCTTCATAATTTTGTTTTAAAAAACCAGAACCAAAAGCTAATAATATGAATCCAACGTGGCCAATAGTTGAATATCCTAATAACCTTTTAATATTGCTTTGAGCAATAGCCACAAAATTTCCTAAAATGATAGATAAAAGTCCCATAATCAACAACATTTTTTCCCAGTGTTGAGACAACTCAGGAAGACCCTCTGCGAGTAGTCTTAACAAAAGTGCTATCGCTGCAATCTTAGGAGCTGCTCCTAGAAGAAGTGCAGTTGAGAATGAAGAACCCTCATATACATCAGGAACCCACATGTGAAATGGAACTGCTCCAAACTTAAAACCAATGCCAGAAATTAGAAAAACCAAACCGAAAACTAAAACCATGTTATTTATATTTTCAGAGACTATATAATCAGAAATAAAAAGCAAATCTAACGAGCCAGTAATTCCATATATCATTGACATCCCATAGAGCATGAAACCTGATGCTAGAGCAGCTAGTACAAAATACTTCATTGCCGCCTCAGAGGAAACATTACTGTTTCTCCTGAGAGCAACGACCGAAATTAGAGCAAGGGAAAGCAATTCGATTCCTAGATAAATAGTCAGCAAATTGTTGGCTGAAATAATAATAAATTGTCCGAGTAAAGAGAAAAGACTTAGTAAATTAAATTCAGCACTATTAATACCTATAATATTTGTATATTTTGATGAGTAAATTAACAACATAACTATCAAAAAAACTGAAATAGATTTTAAGAAGTAAGAAAGCGAGTCATGAATATACATTCCATTCATTGCTAATTGTTGAACAACTTCAGAAAAATAAAATAGTTGGTAAACTCCAAGAGGAAGAAGTAAAAAAATTAAAAGAAAATTTAATTTTTGTAAATGTAAAGATTTAACAAAAAGGGTAGAAATTAAATAAATTACCATTAAGAAAAACAGGTATAGTTCTGGAAATAGCAAATGTGTTTTTAAGGTTACAAAACTAGTCATTTTGATGTTCCAGAAAGAAATGTATTCTTTGAAGATACTTCAATCGAACTGGATAAAATTGAGTGTTTAGAAACACTTTTGCCATACTCTAACTGATCTATAAGCCTATCGATTGAGACACTCATTTTATCAGTTAATATTCCTGGTTTTATACCAATAATTAAAACAAATAATGATAACAAAAGCATTAAAAAAAATTCTCTCGGGCTAAGATCCATTAATTTTTCAACTTTTTCGTTTTTGACTTCACCAAAAATTACTCTTTTTACCAACCATAGTGAATAAGAAGCTCCCAAAATAAGGGTAAGAGCAGCTAGCAATCCTATCCAAAAGTTTTTTTCCAAAGCTGCCAAAATGACAAAAAACTCACCCACAAAACCACTTGTTCCTGGAAGGCCAGCATTTGCCATAGCAAAAAAAACAAAAAAGGAAGCAAAAATGGGCATTTTATTTGCAACTCCACTGTAATCAGAAATTTCTCTTGAGTGCATTCTGTCGTATAGAACACCAATGCAAAAAAACATGGCACCGGAAATAAAACCATGTGAAATCATCTGAACTATTCCACCATAAAAGCCTAAGTTCGAAAAAAAGAAAAATCCTAAGGTAACAAAACCCATGTGTGCAACTGAAGAATAAGCAACTAATTTTTTCATATCTTTTTGCACTAAAGCCACAAGGCCAATGTAAACAATAGCTATTAACGAGAGAGTGAGAATTATTGGAGATAAATATTGAGATGCATCTGGAGAAATGGGCAAAGAAAAACGCAAAAATCCATAACCGCCCAACTTAAGCATTATTGCTGCCAAAACTATAGAGCCACCTGTGGGAGCCTCTACATGCGCATCAGGTAACCATGTATGAACAGGCCACATAGGAATTTTAACGGCAAAAGCTAGAAAAAAAGCACTAAAAATATAAATTTGAACAGTTAAACTTAATGGGAGAACATGCCAATCTATAATAGAGAAAGATCCCGAGTCGATGTATAAATAAATAATTGCTAGCAAAGCTAAAATTGAGCCAAGAAATGTATAAAGAAAAAACTTAAAGGCTGCGTAAACTCTGCGCGGTCCGCCCCATATTCCAATAATAAAGTACATAGGAATAAGCGTTGCCTCAAAAAACAGATAAAAAAGTAATCCATCAAGGGCTGAAAAAACACCAATCATTAAACCAGACAAAATTAGGAAACTTCCCATGTAAAGCGAAATATTTTTTTTAATGTTGTCCCATGAAGCGACAATAACAAGTAATGTCATGAAAGAAGCAAGAGGAAGGAACCAAAGAGAAATTCCGTCGATTCCTAAAAAATATTCTATATTAAAACGTTCAATCCATTTAATTTTCTCGACTAATTGAAAAGCATCAATTTTAGGATCAAATATAAAAATTGGTACAATTGTTAATATTAAACTGATAACTGAAAACAACAATGATAGAAATTTTACATTTTGAGAAGAAAAATTAAAGGTTTTTCCTCCAATATAAACAACAAAAATTCCAGATAATATTGGCATCCAGATTGCAATTGACAACCATGGAATTGTTGAATTTATCAAGTTTAGTGACATGATATATATGATTAAATATGAAAATTTAAATTAATTAGACTCAGGTATAAACCACCAAAGCATTAACGCAATTGCTAAGAACATCACAATTGCATAATGATAGAGATATCCAGTTTGAGCAATTCGCATTAACAAACCCGCCCTACTAACTAATTTTGCTGTTCCATTTACTAACAAGTCATCTATTAATGCTCTATCTGAGAATTTAAAAAGTTTTTCTCCTATCAATCGACTTCCGGAAGCGAAAAACCAGAAGTTAAATCTATCAAGATAATATTTTTCTTTTAGTAAAATATTTAACCGAGGAAAGTTTTTAGAAAGATAAGCTGCAGATTTTGGAAAAATTATCACAATTAAATATGCACATATAACCCCTGAAAGAAGCAACCAAAATGTTGGTGTAGAAAACCCATGTAAAGCAAATTCAAAAAAGCTAGAGGAAACAAAATCCATGTTAATTAAAAAATCATGGTTTGGAGATATATATATTGCATCATCTAGCCAGCTAGAAAAAACTAATGGCTCAAAAATAACACCTCCTAGAAATATAGAAGGTATAGCCAACAAAATCAGTGGTAATACAACTACAAAATTTGATTCATGTGGAGCATTTTTATCCAAAGAAAATCTTGGTGTTCCATGAAAAACCAGTAAAAACATTCTAAAACTATAAAAAGCAGTTATAAATACTCCTATTTCAAGAACAAGATGGACAAAGCCAGCAAAACCACTATTTGAAACCCCAACAGCAAGAATTATTAAGTCTTTGGAATAAAACCCAGATAGAAAAGGAAAACCAATTAACGAAAGTGTACCAATGAGACTAACAACCCAAGTGATTGGCATAAATTTATATAAACCACCCATTTTTCTTATGTCCTGTTCGTGATGCATACCAATAATTACAGATCCAGCTGCAAGAAACAGTAAAGCTTTAAAAAAAGCATGAGTTATTAAGTGAAACATTGCCAGAGAATAGGCAGAAGCTCCTAGAGCAACTGTCATGTAACCTAATTGGGAAAGAGTTGAATAAGCAACAACTTTTTTTATATCATTTTGCACCATACCTAAAATACCCATAAATAGTGCAGTTATAGACCCAATAATCATTATAAAAATTAAAGCATGTTCGGAAAGTTCAAAAATTGGCGACATTCTTGAGACCATGAATATACCTGCAGTAACCATAGTAGCAGCATGAATTAGCGCAGAAATTGGTGTAGGTCCCTCCATGGAGTCAGGAAGCCAGACATGAAGAGGAAATTGCGCAGATTTCCCCATGGCACCAATAAAAAGACAAATACAAATAATTGTTAAAAGTGAAACACTCCACCAATCAAAAAGTGAATATTCACGGTCAACTAATATTGAAACAGAATCGAAAATTTCCATGTAATTTAAAGAACCAGTAAAGTAAACGACTAGACCTATACCCATTAAAAAGCCCACATCACCAACTCTGTTTACTAAAAAAGCTTTTAAACTAGCATGAATTGCAGTTTCTTTTTTAAACCAAAACCCAATCAGTAAATACGATACTAAACCGACTGCTTCCCACCCAAAAAATAACTGTAAAAGGTTATTACTCATAACCAACATCAACATTGCAAATGTGAACAACGATATGTAAGAAAAAAATCTTCTGTAACCTGGGTCACCCTTCATATAACCTATGGTGTAAATGTGAACCATTAATGAAACTGAAGTGACTACTAGCATCATAAGGGCCGTAAGCGAGTCGACTAAAAAGCCAATTTCAAATTTCAATTCTCCAATTTGAGCCCAAGTAAAAAGGCTAAACTCATAAAAATTTTTTCCTAGGACATCTCCAAGAACATATAAGGATAGACAAGTTGACATCAACACAAATAGTATAGCTAACCTATGAGCATAAGTTGTAGTCAACTTTTTTCCAAAAAAACCAGTGATAGCTGCACCTAACAGTGGTAAAAGAGGAATAAAAATAAGAATAGATTTCAATTGCTATCCTTTAAGTTGCTGAAGTTGATCAACTTGTACTGTTTTTAAATTTCTAAATAAACCCACGAGGATTGCAAGTCCTATTGCAGCCTCAGCAGCAGCAACAGTTAAAATAAAAAATACAAATATTTGACCAGAAAGATCACCTAAATAATAGGAGAATGCAACAAAATTGATATTTACCGCCAATAGCATAAGTTCAATTGACATCAACAATACAATTATGTTTTTCCTATTCATAAATACACCCACTATGCTAATGGAAAATAGTATTGCCGCAAGAGTCAAAAAATGTGCAAGAGTCAAACAAATTCCTTTAAAGAATGCAAAATCTATTTTTTTTCTGAATCAAAATCATTATCAGGAATAACATCAATAAGACTAACTCTCTCTTTGGGATTTACTTTAACTTGAGAAGAAGGGTTTTGACCCTTCGCATCTTTTTTTCTTCCTCTAATAGTCAAAGCTATTGCTGCGACCATTGCTAAAAGTAATAGTACAGCTGCTATCTGAAAAGGGTAAAAATACTTTGTGTATAAAAGTAGTCCCAATTGATAAGTATTACTCGAAGAAACTTGATAAGTAACCCTGGGTTCAACATCTTGGAAATTATAAATAATGATAGCACCCATTTCAAAAACTACTAACAACCCAACTGGTCCAGCTACTGATAAGTTTGACCAAAACCCTTTTCTTAATTTATCAAGATTTTTAGTTGAAGCCATCATAACTACAAAAAGAAACAAAACCATAACAGCACCCACATAAACAAGAACAAGAGTAATTGCCAAAAATTCTGCCTGTAGCATTATCCAAATTGCAGACGCCGAGAAGAAGGTTAAAACAAGATACATTGCAGAGTGAACAGGGTTTTTTGACGTTATGACTTTTATGGACGCATAAATCAGGATTGTCGAGAAGACATAGAACAAAACTGTTAAAGAATTTGAATTATCTGTAACGGGCATCTTTATCTCTTGCATCGGCAATTTCATTTTCATACTTGTCGCCAATGGCTAAAAGCATCTCTTTTGTAAAATACAAATCGCCTCTTTTCTCCCCATGATATTCATGGATTTGAGTTTCTACAATAGAGTCCACAGGACAACTCTCCTCGCAAAAGCCGCAAAAGATACATTTGGTTAAGTCAATATCATATCGAGTTGTTCTTCGGCTGCCGTCATCTCTTTGTTCAGAGTCAATACTAATAGCCAGAGCAGGACATACAGCCTCACATAATTTACATGCTATGCATCTCTCCTCTCCATTTGGGTATCTCCTAAGAGCATGAAGACCCCTAAATCTTGGGGATGAAGGTGTTTTTTCTTCAGGATATTGTATTGTAATTTTTTTTCGAAATAAGTTCTTTAATGTAACTGATAGGCCACTAAGCATTTCAAGCAGTAGAAAGGAACGGAAGAATTCAAAAATTGTATTCATTTTTAACCCCAAATTGATAAAGGACTTTTAATCCATATTGCAACAACAACAAGCCAAATAATCGTAACAGGAATAAATATTTTCCACCCCAAACGCATTATCTGATCATAACGGTATCTAGGAAATGAAGCACGAAACCAAACAAATAAAGTAAAAAAAGCAAAAGTTTTAATACCGAGCCAGATCCAACCAGGAACAAAATTAAGCTGAGAAATCGGTGAATCCCATCCACCAAAAAACATTATAGATGCTAAAACTGATATGAGTATCATGTTAGCGTATTCAGCTAAAAAGAAAATTGCATAAGCCATACCTGAATATTCCACCATATGCCCTGCAACTATTTCTGATTCACCCTCTACTACATCAAATGGGTGGCGATTAGTTTCAGCAACGCCAGAAATAAAATATACTACCATTATTGGCAAAAGAGGTAACCAATTCCAAGACAAAAAATTAAGACCAATTTCAGCAAAATACCCATCCTGCTGAACTAAAACAATGTCAATAAAACTTAAACTTCCGGAAACAATCAAAACTACTACTAAAGAAAAACCAATTGCCAATTCATATGAAACCATTTGGGCTGCTGCTCTCATTGCAGCCAAAAAGGCGTACTTAGAGTTAGAAGCCCACCCGGCTAAAATAACCCCGTATACTTCAAGCGATGTAATTGCGAGCAAGAATAACAAACCAGCATTAATATTAGCCAAAATTACTTCAGGACCAAACGGTATTACGGCCCATGCTGCCAATGAAGGCATTATTGTCATTACAGGGGCAAGTAGATACAGCCCTGAGTTGGCATTTGAAGGGATAATTATTTCTTTAGACAGAAGCTTTAAAGCATCGGCAATTGGTTGAAAAATTCCATATGGCCCAACCCGGTTGGGACCCAATCTCGAGTGCATTAACCCAATTAGTTTACGCTCATAAAGAGTTGAATAAGCAACTAGCCCCATTATTGGAATTACAATTGCAACGATCTTTAAAAGATTCCATACAAGTGGCCATCCCAAACCAAAAATATCAGATCCATATGTCTCTATTGCTATTATAAAAGAATCCATAAATAGGTCTAACTAACTACAACTTTAACCAAATTATCTGAAGAAAATATATTGTCTTGATTAGGGTGACCAAGGGTAACAGCAATGGATCCTTTAGCAACGCCTGGATGAACGATAATCGGTGTATCTGGATCAAGTTTGAGGTAGTTTCCGTTATGATCTTTTAATTTTAATAGTTTTGCTTTATTTAAAGATAGATCCTCAAAATTTTCACTATTGACAAGAAGCTTTTGAGTTGAGGATTGAGATGTATTTAATAATGATTCGGACCTTCTGACAATTTGATCAGTTAAATAAATTGGATAAAATGACACTAATTCAAAAAAGTCATCAGTAACAACGGGAGATAATTTTTGATAATCTATCTTTTTTATTTCAAAAAATTGATCTTTTACGAATAATTTATGGTCTATTTTATTGGAAAAAATATTTTCTACATCAGTTAAATCTTGGTACTGAAATTCATCAATGCCAAGCAAATTTCCTATAACTCTTAATACTTTCCATGCAGGTCTAGAATTACCTTGGGGATTAGCAACTGCTCGAGTTTTCTGTGATCTACCCTCTATATTAATGAAAGTCCCGGCAGATTCAGTAAATGGTGAGATTGGTAACATAACAGAAGCAACATCTGAAACGGCACTTTTGAAAGCTGTCATAGCTATTACTCCATAGGGAGAATTTTTCATACACTCACAAGCATTAAGTCCATTTTTTAAATCTTTAGATGGTTCGATGTTTAGTAATAAGAAAGCAGCCTCACTGTCAACAAACATTGAAGGATAATTATAACCATCAGAATTTGGATAAGCTTCTGCAACATAACCTCCTGTGTTGTTACCTCCTGGTGGTAGGGAAGCAAACTTGCAACTAATAACTTCCGATATTTCAGAAATTATTGATAGCAAATAAGAAGCTTGGGGATGACTCATAACTGAGGGACCAGCTATAATCAAAGTTGAAGGAGACCCAGAAATATCTTCGATTAGCATCTTGGCTATTCTTTTTGCACTTTCACTGCAAGAAACCTTTTTTTCGTCATTACTATTACATGAAAGTATGTTTTTACAAACGTTTAGGATATCTTTTAACTGATTATGCCAATTACTTGGTCTGTCAATAATTGATTCCTCTAAGGGCATTAATAAATCTTGTTCAATAGCATTAAGCTGTGCAATTTTTGTGTCTCCCAATCTAGAAGCCACTCTGAACTTTTGAGCAAGTAAAGGGTAATCGTCACGAAATCTTGATCCAATTATAAAAACACTACTAATTTCTGATAACTCCCTGATCTTAATGCCTAAATTTGGAATACCAAATACATTATCATCAAAATTTTTATCTGAAATCCAAGTTCTAAAATCCAAAGAATCGCTTCCAATATTTTTAATTAATTTGCTAAACAGCTGAAATTCTTCGGTCGAGGATGATGGAGATGCCAAACCCCTCACGCCAAACTTACCTTTTTTCTTACCATTAGAAATTATCTTGACTGCAAATTCTAGGGCCTCCCTCCAACCGGCAGGTCTCCAATCGCCTGTTTTATCTTTGATCATAGGTTCATGAAGCCGATCATTAGAATTAAGAGCAGAATATGAAAAACGATCCCTGTCTGAAATCCAGCATTCGTTAATTGTTTCATTTTCAAAAGGTACTACACGGGCAACTTTACCTGAATTAACTTGAGCAATAATATTAGTTCCCATTCCATCGTGAGGGCTGATTGTTTTGTATCTTTGTAACTCCCAAGTTCTTGCTGTGTATCGGAATGGTTTACTAGTTAAAGCACCAACAGGGCAAATATCTATCATATTTCCAGATAATTCACTTTCAACAGCACTTCCAAGAAAAGTACTTATTTCAGCATGTTCTCCTCGCCCTGGCATGCCAAGTTCCATAACCCCGGCTATTTCTTGACCAAATCTTACACACCTTGTGCAATGAATGCACCTACTCATTTCTTGAGCAGAAATTAAGGGGCCAATATTTTTTTGGAAAACAACTCGTTTTTCTTCAGTAAACCTTGAGTTGGATCCTCCATACCCAACTGCTAGATCTTGCAATTGGCATTCTCCTCCTTGATCACAAATGGGACAGTCTAAAGGGTGGTTAATCAACAAAAATTCCATTACTGCTTCTTGAGCTTTTTTGGCTTTTTGAGTATTAGTAAATACTTTCATACCTTCATTAACAGGAGTAGCGCAAGCTGGTAAAGGTTTCCCCATTTTTTCAATCTCAACTAAACACATTCTGCAATTTGCCGCAATTGAAAGTTTTTTATGAAAACAAAAGTGTGGAACGTATACACCTAACTTTTCAGCAGCCTCCATTACCATTGAACCCTCAGGTACTTCAACTTTTTTACCATTTATTTCTAGTTCAATCATTGAAAACTCTTTTATAAAAAAAGTAAAAAAAATCACTGTGGATCATGAGAAATACTTTCTTTGTTTTTGATTCGTTCAATAAATTCATTTTTAAAGTGTTTTATAAAGGCCTTAACAGGCATTGCGGCTGCATCACCAAGTGCACATATAGTTCTGCCTTGAATATTATCAGCAACTTCATTTAATTTTTTTAAATCATCCAGACTTCCATTACCTTCATCAATTCTTTTAACCATTCTCCATAACCATCCAGTTCCCTCTCTACAAGGAGTACACTGTCCACAGGACTCTTCATAGTAAAAGTAAGACAGCCTTAATAAACATTTAACCATGCATCTTGAATCGTCCATAACAATCACTGCACCAGATCCAAGCATAGAACCTGCCTTTGCAATTGAGTCATAGTCCATGTCAGTTTTCATAATTATTTCTGCAGGAAGTACAGGCATTGATGAACCTCCTGGAATAACTGCTTTCAAAGATCTACCAGCTCTTAATCCACCAGCCAACTCGAGAAGCTCTGAAAATGGAGTTCCTAATGGAATCTCAAAATTTCCGGGTGTCTGAACGTCACCTGAGACAGAAAAAATTTTAGTTCCTCCATTATTTGGTTTGCCAATCTTGAGGTAAGCACTACCACCATTATTTATGATCCATGGGACGGCTGCAAAAGTTTCGGTATTATTTATAGTAGTTGGTTTTCCGTAAAGACCAAAACTTGCAGGAAAAGGTGGTTTAAAACGTGGTTGACCTTTCTTTCCTTCCAAAGATTCAAGGAGAGCAGTCTCTTCTCCGCATATGTATGCTCCGAATCCAGGACTTGCATTTAGTTCAAAACAGAAACTTGTTCTCAAGATTTCATTACCTAATAAATTTTCTTCTCTGGCTTCATTTATTGCGTAAACAAATCTTTCGTAAACACTCCAAATTTCACCGTGAATGTAATTATATCCACGACTAATTCCCATTGCAAAAGCTGCAATTGCCATTCCCTCAATTACAATGTGAGGATTGTAACGAAGTATGTCACGATCCTTAAAGGTTCCAGGTTCACCTTCATCGGAGTTACAAACTAAATACTTTTGAACTGGAAGTTGAGATGGCATGAAACCCCATTTGAGTCCTGTGGGGAATCCCGCACCTCCTCTACCTCTCAAAGCAGAAGCTTTGATTTCATTGATGACCTCCTGTTGAGTCATTCCTTTACCGCCATTAGTCCCAAGAATTTTTTTTAAAGCAGAATAACCACCCCTTTTGATGTAGTCTTTTAACTTCCAATCATTCTTAGATAAACCGGCTAAGATTTGAGGTTGTATATGTTTTCCGTGAAAGCAGGTATCAACTAAAGGTATTTCTGGAGCACCCATTATTTACTCTCTTTTTGATTGTTATCTAAAACATTTTCTGTTTTTAATTCATGTAGTATCAAATCAATATTTTTTTCGTTTAGCCAGCTATACATCTTATGATTATTAACTAACATTACAGGAGCATCAGCACAAGCTCCAAAGCACTCACCTTCATGTAAGCTAAAAAGATTATTTGAAGTTTTTTCGCCCACACTTATACCTAATTTGTCAGACAAAACTCTAATTGCATACTTTGAATTTCTTAGAGCGCAAGGAAGATTTGTGCAAACAACAATCTTATACTTTGCTTTTGAACCAAAATCAAACATATTGTAGAAAGTTGAAATTTCATGTACAGCAATTGCGGGCATATCTAGATAATCACCTATCTCTTCTTCAATTTCAGGAGTAATAAATCCATTTTCTCTTTGTGCTATGACTAAAGATGCAATGACTGCTGATTTCTTTTGGTCAAAGGGATATTTTTCGATCTCTTTATCAATGAGATTGTAAGCACTGGAGCTTAAAAGCTTAGTGGTCTTTGTTGATATATTATTATCATTTCCCATTTGTCACCTATCAATTTCTCCAAATACGATATCCTGCGTGCCAATAATTGTTACAACATCAGCTAACATATGGCCTTTGCTCATTTCGTTTAGCCCCTGCAAATGAGCAAAACCAGGAGCACGAATTTTTAGTCTGTAGGGTTTATTAGAACCATCGGAAACCAAATAGATACCAAACTCGCCTTTAGGATGTTCAATTGCTGAATAACACTCACCTTTGTCAACATGAAACCCCTCAGTAAATAATTTGAAATGGTGAATGAGCTCTTCCATGTTTGATTTCATTTCAACCCTGGGAGGAGGAGCAATTTTATGATTATCGACGATCACTGGTCCTAAATTATTTCTTAGCCAATTAATACATTGGATAATTATTTTGTTACTTTCTCTCATTTCAGCCATACGAACTAAATACCTATCGTAACTATCTCCTTCTTTGCCAACAGGAATACTAAACTTAATACGATCATAAGTCTCATATGGTTGAGATTGTCTTAAATCCCAAGGAACTCCTGAGCCTCTTAGCATAGGACCGGTAAAACCAAGGGCTTTAGCTCTCTCAGGAGAAACTACACCAATACCAACCAAACGTTGTTTCCAAATTCTGTTGTCAGTTAAAAGTGTTTCGTACTCATCAATACAGGATGGAAATCGGCAAGTAAAATCTTCAATAAAATCAAGAAGACTACCATCTCGATTTTCATTTAACCTTATGGTTGATGATTTACTTCTTATTCTATTTGGTTGGTATTTTGGCATTTCATCTGGCAAATCCCTGTATACACCCCCGGGCCGATAATAGGCAGCATGCATCCTTGCACCAGATACTGCTTCATATGTATCAAGGAGATCTTCTCTTTCTCTGAAGGTATATAGAAAGGCGGCCATTGCACCAACATCAAGCGCATGAGCTCCAAGCCAAAGGAGATGGTTAAGAATACGTGTGATCTCGTCAAACATTACTCTTATGTACTGTGCACGAACTGGAACATCAATTTTGAGAAGCTTTTCTATTGCCAGAACATAGGCATGCTCATTACACATCATTGATACATAATCCAAACGATCCATGTAAGGAACTGATTGAAGGAATGTTCTAGTCTCAGCAAGCTTTTCAGTTCCTCTGTGAAGAAGACCAATATGTGGATCAGCTCTTTGGACAACCTCGCCGTCAAGTTCAAGTATGAGTCTAAGAACACCGTGAGCCGCAGGGTGTTGAGGTCCAAAATTAAGAGTGTAGTTTTTTATTTCAGCCATGATCAAAAGTTTTACCGTAGTCTTCTTCTCTAACAATTCTTGGCGTATTTTCTCTTTTTTCAATGGTTACTGGTTGATAAATAACGCGTTTTTCTATGGGGTCATATCTCATTTCTACAAATCCTGAGATAGGAAAATCTTTTCTGAAGGGATGACCAACAAACCCATAGTCGGTAAGGATTCTTCTCAAATCTTCATTTCCGTCAAAAACAATTCCAAACATATCAAATGCCTCTCTCTCGTACCATTCTGAGCAAGGCCAAATTTTGGTTAAAGAAGGTGCTTGTGGCAAACTATCGTCTGAACAAAAGACTTTAAGTCTTAATCGATAATTTTTTGTCGTAGAAAGTAAATGAATTACAACAGCAAATCTTGAAAGTTGCTTTTGAGCAGTAAAATCCAAATAATCAATTCCGCACAAGTCAATGAGAGTATCAAAAGCAAATTCTTCCTCAGATTTAAGTAAGGTTGCTACCTGAATTAGGTTTTTTGAATCAATTTCAATTGTTATTTCTTTGAAATTTAATTCAATTTCAAGAAGAAGCTTGTCAAAGTTTTTAGTTAATTTGTCTTTTAATTTAACTAAGATTTCCTCTGAGGATTTATTGGGTTTTTTTGAATTCAAAATTAACCTCGCAAGACCGTGCTTGTTTTCTGAATCTTATTCTGAAGTTGTATTATTCCATAAATCAAGGCTTCTGCTGTTGGAGGGCACCCAGGCACATAAATATCAACTGGAACAATCCTATCGCATCCTCGAACAACCGAATAGGAATAATGGTAATAACCTCCCCCATTAGCACAAGAACCCATTGAGATGACCCATTTTGGGTCAGGCATCTGGTCATAAACTTTTCTCAGAGCTGGTGCCATTTTATTGCATAAAGTACCTGCAACAATCATCACGTCTGATTGCCTGGGGCTAGGTCTAAATACAACACCAAATCTATCGAGATCATATCTTGATGCCCCAGCGTGCATCATTTCAACAGCACAACAAGCTAAACCAAATGTCATTGGCCAAAGAGAACCAGATCTTGTCCACTCCACCAGTTGTTCAGTAGTAGTCGTAATAAAACCGTCTCGCTGAAAATTAGAATCTTCTTGCATTTCTACTCCCAATCTAAAGCTCCTTTTGCCCACTCATATATAAAACCTAAAACTAAAATCCCTAAGAAAATAAGCATGGAAATAAGCCCAAAATGTTCAATATCTTTGAGAACAACTGCCCACGGAAATAAAAAGGCAATTTCTAAGTCAAATAATATAAAGAGGATGGTAACTAAATAATAACGAATATCAAACTGCATCCTTGCATCTTCAAAGGGCTCAAAACCACATTCGTAGGTTGATAGTTTCTCCTTGTTAGGCAAATTTGGAGCCACAAACCTCCCAAGCAACATTGGAACAACACCTACTAAAAAACCTACAATTAAGAATAATAGGATAGGTAAATACTCATCAACGTTCAAATAACCCCCAAAAAGATAATGTTTATTGTTTAATATTACTTCAATTTAAATTTTTATAACAAAATTTGGTGTCGATGGCGAGACTTGAACTCGCACGGCTTGCGCCACTACCCCCTCAAGATAGCGTGTCTACCAATTCCACCACATCGACATAAAATAAACTAAATACTTTATTCATTTGGAATATTCTCAATCAGGTCAGTAGAGGAACTTCCTGATTCTTCGATGTCAGTTTCAGTTTCATCACTGAAAGGAATTGACTCCATTACTCCTCCTTCTTGCAACACTTTTGAATTACTTATAGGTAAACCATTGATATAAGAAAGACCTAAGGTGCTAGAAAAAAAAATGGTGGCAGAAATTGCTGTTGCCCTTGAAAGAAAATTGGCAGAGCCTGAGGCACCAAAAAACGATCCAGCACTTCCTGAGCCAAAAGCAGCACCCATGTCAGCTCCCTTACCTTGTTGAAGAAGAACAAGAGCAATAGTTACTAAAGCTGAAATTAATTGTGCTGTAATAAGTATACTGTACAAAAGTGCCATTGATTTACCCTCAATTTATTTATTTAGTCTCTAAAGCTGTATGAATTATCCTACTAAATCCATGGGGGTCAAGAGATACCCCACCAATTAATGCGCCATCTATATTTGGTTGAGCAAAATAGTTTTGTGCATTATCAGCTGTAACACTTCCTCCATATATAATTTTAATGTATTCGTCACTACCTATAAACTTCTTAAATTCTGATTTCATCACTGAATGCATTTCATTAGCATCGTTTGGGTCTGCATTTTCCCCAGAACCTATGGCCCACAAAGGTTCATAAGCAAAAACACATTGAACTAACTCCTCTTTAGCTAATCCGGTAGTAAAGTAATTTAGCTGCGATTTAACAAAATTTTCAGCATTACCTAACTTACGGCAAGTTAAGTTTTCGCCAACGCAAATTACTGGAATCAATTGTTCTTTAATAGAAACTTTAGCTTTTTTTACTAACTCTTCTTGTTCCTCTTTGTACTTAGCTCTTCTCTCAGAATGACCAATTAATACGAATGAACAACTAAATTCTTTAATCATTTCAGCTGAAACATCACCAGTGTGTGGGCCATCCTGCATTTCTGAAGAAATTTCCTGAACTCCCAAATGCAAACTAGTATCTATCAATCTGTTACTAAATTGGAATAAATATGGATATGGAACTGCCAAACCACAAAAAATGGAGCTATTACGAAAAAAATCAATTTTAGATGAAAGTGATTCAATATATTTTTCATTTTCGGAAAGCCTGCCATTCATCTTCCAATTCCCAATTACAAATAGCTCACTGCAATCTAAGAAGTTATCATTATCTAATGGCATACATATATTTTTACTACATTAGGATTCAGAAATCTTTCCAGAAGTTTCATCAGTTGCATCTTTTTTGTTAACTTCCAGGTCTGTTTTTTTCTCTAACAATGCTTTCATTGACAGTCTGAGCCTGCCTTTATCATCAGCATCAATTACTTTTACTCTGACTACTTGACCCTCCTTAACAAAGTCAGAAACTTGATTGACCCTTTCGTGAGCAAGCTGAGAAATATGAAGCAAACCGTCCTTACCTGGCAATATTGAAACGATAGCACCAAACTCAAGAAGTCTTAATACTTTTCCTTCATAAATATTTCCTACTTCAACTTCAGCAGTTAATTCTTTAATTTTTTTGATTGCTAGTTCAGCTGATTCAGCAGAAGTAGCTGCGACTGTGACGTTACCATCATCACTGATGTCAATTGAAGTATCAGTTTCTTCAGTCAAAGATCTTATAGTGGCACCACCTTTACCAATTACATCGCGAATTCTTTCAGGATTAATTTTAAGAGTATAGAGCCTGGGGGCAAATTCAGAAAGTTCCGAACTAGAGGTCGCCACAACAACTTTCATTTTTTCTAATATCAATAATCTAGCTTCTTTAGCTTGAGCCAAGGCAACATTCATGATTTCAGAAGTGATTCCCTGAATCTTGATATCCATTTGAAGTGCAGTTATGCCGTTTTCAGATCCAGCAACTTTGAAATCCATATCTCCTAGATGATCTTCATCACCTAAAATATCTGTTAATACTGCAAACCTTGTACCATCTTTAATTAGTCCCATTGCAATTCCTGCAATATGCTGCTTAAGAGGAACACCAGCATCCATCATGGCAAGGCATCCGCCACAAACAGATGCCATCGAGGATGAGCCGTTAGACTCAGTAATTTCACTTACTACTCGAATAGAATAAGCAAAATCATCAGGGTCAGGCAAAACAGCTAACAATGCTCTTTTCGCTAATCTACCATGACCAATTTCTCTTCTTTTAGGTGTTCCAACTCTTCCTGTCTCACCAGTTGCATAAGGCGGGAAATTGTAATGCATCATGAATCTATCTTTGTATTCGCCACCAAGTGAATCAATTATTTGCTCGTCTTTGCTTGTTCCAAGTGTAGCAACAACTAAAGCCTGTGTTTCACCCCTGGTAAACAAAACTGATCCATGTGCTCGTGGCAAAATGCCCGCTCTAATCTCAATTGGTCTTACAGTTCTTGTGTCTCTTCCATCAATTCTGGGTTCACCACTTAAAATTTTTGTTCTAACAACTAACGATTCTAAAGAGTGAAATATATTTGAAATCTGATTTTCATCTATTTGTTTTTCATTTGCATCTTCACTACTGGATTCATCAGAAATTAAAGAGTCTAAGACACTTTCATAAATTTCTTTTAATTTAGATGATCTTTCTTGTTTGTCTTGAAGCAGATAGGCTTTCTCGATTTCGTTTTTAGCAAGATTACTAACTTTTTCCCTGATTGACTCATCAAACTCGACTGGCTTCCAGTCCCAAGCAGGCTTTCCAGCTTTTTCAACTAGACGATGAATAGCATCGATTGCAACTTGCATCTGCTCATGACCATAAACAACAGCTCCCAACATTTCTTCTTCGGAGAGCTGATCAGCTTCAGACTCAACCATAAGAACAGCAGATTCAGTTCCAGCAACGACAAGATCTAGACTAGAATTGCTTAGTGCAGAAGTTGTTGGATTTAACACATAACTGTTATTTATAAAACCTACACGAGCCGACCCAAGAGGGCCGTCAAAAGGAACTCCAGATAATGATAAAGCGGCCGAAGTGCCCAGCATGGCAACAATATCCGGATCAATCTCAGGGTTGAGCGAAACTACAGTGCATACAACTTGAACTTCGTTGTAAAACCCGTTGGGAAAAAGCGGTCTAACTGGCCTATCAATTAGACGCGAAGTGAGGGTTTCTTTTTCACTAGGACGACCTTCTCTCTTAAAAAAACCTCCAGGTATTTTACCTGCAGCATATGTCTTTTCCATGTAGTCGACGGTAAGTGGGAAAAAATCTTGGCCAGCTTTAGCTGTTTTTGAAGCTACTACTGTGCATAAAACTGAAGTATCTTCTATGCTAGCAAGAACCGATGCTGTTGCTTGTCTTGCGATTTCCCCAGTCTCTAATGTAACTGTTTGATCTCCATATGAGAATGTTTCTTTATCTATCTTAAACACTAATGACCCTTGTAATGATAATTATAAAAAATTAATAATTTACTTACGAATACCTAATTTTTCAATCAAAGATTTATAAGTTTCGAAGTTTGTTTTTTTTAAATAGTCGAGAAGTTTTCTTCTGCGACTGACCATTTTTAACAAACCTCTTCTAGAATGATGGTCTTTTGCATGTTCTTTAAAATGAGAAGTTAACTCATTTATTTTTCTAGTAAGAATTGCTACTTGAACCTCTGGTGAACCAGTATCGTTTGATTTTCTTCCAAATGAAGAAACAATTTCAGACTTATCCGACGCGGCAAGGGCCATACTAAACTCCTTATAAATACCCTAACTCAATATGAGTTACTTGCGAACACACATGCCTATATGTGCCGTGCTAACAGACCAATGTAATCCTTTTACTAATTTCAATCAAGCAATTAATTAAAAATTTACAGCAAACCTTCTCCAGGTCCATAGTGAGGATTCAATCTTGGCTGTAATTCCAAACGATTTAATGCATTGAAATATGCTTTGGCTGATGCAACAACTATATCCGGATCAGAACCAACTCCATTTACAATTCTTCCGTTTTTGGAGAGTCTCATTGTAACCTCTCCCTGAGACTCTGTTCCGTTTGTAATAGAGTTGACTGAAAACAATAAAAGATATGATCCACTTTTAACTTTCAACTCAATTGCTTTTACAGTTGCATCAACCGGACCATTTCCACAAGATTCTGATGTGACCTCCTGATTACTGTCAAAAAAAACTACTTTTGAGGTTGGTGATTCTCCAGTTTCAGAACTTTGAGATAGTGTTAAAAGCTTGTATCTCTCATTAGCAGTTGATTCCCCAGTAATTAATGTTTGTAAATCCTCATCAAAAATCTCACTTTTTTTATCCGCTAAGTCTTTAAATCTACTAAAAACTTCATTAAGTTCCTGCTCACTACTTACATGCAAACCTATGTCATTAAGTCTTTTTTTGAAAGCATTTCTACCGGATAGTTTACCCAACACAATTCTGTTTGTGCTCCAACCTACGTCTTGAGCATTCATAATTTCATATGTTTCTCTATGTTTCAGAACTCCGTCTTGGTGTATGCCCGACTCATGAGCAAATGCATTGGCACCTACAATAGCTTTGTTTGGTTGAACTGGGTATCCAGTTATTTGAGAGATTAGTCTTGAAGTCGGTACAATTTGATTCGTATCAATATTTGTTTTGCAATTAAAAATATCATTTCTAACTTTTACTGCCATAACGATTTCTTCTAAACTTGCATTTCCAGCTCTTTCGCCAAGACCGTTAATCGTACATTCAACTTGTCTTGCGCCAGATGAAACTGCAGCAAGCGAATTGGCCACGGCCATGCCAAGATCATTATGACAGTGAGTAGACCACACTACTTTGTCACTTCCTTTTGTTCTAGTAATGAGTGTTTTGATACGGTTACTCCATTGATCAGGATAGCTGTAACCAACAGTATCAGGCACATTAATAGTTGAAGCACCAGCACTAATAACTTTTTCAAAAATATGGACCAAAAAATCTACCTCTGAACGCACCGCATCCTCAGCAGAAAACTCAACATCATCTGTATATCTTAAAGCTAGTTTTACAGCACTGATCGCGGCTTCAATTACTTTATCAGGAGCCATTCTCAATTTTTTTTCCATGTGAATAGGGCTTGTGGCAATGAAAGTATGTATTCTACGATGTGGAGCAGAGGAAATAGCATCTCCAGCTGACATTACGTCACTTGGTGTAGAACGACACAATGAGCAGACAATACTTTTTTTGACTGTCTCGGCTACAGCTCTTATAGCATCAGAATCCCCTTGGCTTGATGCGGCAAACCCTGCCTCTATTACGTCAACTCCAAGTCTTTCAAGTTGTTTTGCAATTACAACTTTTTCGTCCTTGGTCATTGAGGCCCCGGGACTCTGTTCGCCGTCTCTGAGTGTAGTATCAAAAATTATCAAATTATCTGACATTTATTAGAACCTAATCTTATCTAAAAAATTTTTGGACTTTTCTTTCGAGATTGTGAGCTCTTATCATTATCTAAAAACTCAGTTTCAAATATATTTTCTTCATCTATTATGCAAGGATTCAATCCTTTGGTTCTTCTATAAAAATATAAAAAAAATCCAGACAAACTGTAAAAGATAAAAACTAAAAAAATAATCAACGGTGGATCTTGAGAAACAAGAACCAAACCCAGCGCAATCATCACTAACATTAGAAAAGGAACACTCTTTCTCAACTTAAAGTCTTTGAAGCTGTAATAGGGTAAAACACTAATCATACAAAATCCAGCGTATATTACAATCGCCCAAGCGATCCATGCTAATGGTTTATCAGAAATCACATAATAACCACTAATTGTTAAATCAGTTATAACCCAAACAATACCAGCTACTAAAGCTGCTGCTGCTGGACATGGTAGTCCTTGAAAAAATCTGTGATCCACTTTTCCCTTTCTTGAGTTAAATCTTGCCAGTCTTAACGCTGCACCAGCCAAATATAAAAATGCTGCAAGCCAACCTAACTTACCTAAATCTTGTAAAATCCAAACGTAAATAACGATTGCAGGAGCAACACCAAAGGATACGATATCGGCCAAGCTGTCATAATTTTCCCCAAAATCGGATGTAGAATTAGTTAGTCTAGCGACCCTACCATCAAGACTATCCAAAATCATTGCAATAAAAATTGCAATAGCTGATTTTTCAAAATCCCCACTGATCGCCATTATAATTGAGTAAAAACCCGCAAAAAGACAGCCTGTGGTAAACAAGTTTGGCAACAAATAAATACTCTGAAGCCTTACTTTTTTTTTACTTTTGTCTTTTTCCAAAACCATTTCTAAGGATTTTCAGGCCATGAGGCCAAAGGTGAAGAGTGAGCAAAAATTTTATCTCCAACAGTAACCAGTGGAATGCTCTCTTTTGGCAAATAAACATCAACCCTGGATCCAAATCGAATAAAACCAATTCTTGACCCCCTTTTAATCTCATCCTGGGGCTTAACATGACAACAAATTCTACGTGCTATGAGACCAGCAATCTGAACGCACGTAACTTGTCTTCCATCACTGTCAGAAATAACTATTAGATTCCTCTCATTACTTTCAGAAGCTTTGTCCAAATCTGCATTAAAAAAATTTCCTGGAATATATTCAACTTTCTGAACGTGACCATAAATTGGGGACCTATTAGAATGAACATTAAAAACGTTCATAAAAACACTTATTTTTAAAGATTGAAAATTAGTTGTTGGATCATTTCCAAGACCAACAAAGACAACTCTGCCATCAGCAGGGCTACAAATTGTATTATTATCGGCAATAGTCTTTCTTGCTGGGTCACGAAAAAATTGAAAAACGAAAATAAAAATAACAAAAAAAACAAATGTAAAAAAATAATTACCAAATATACTTACTAAAAAGAAAGCAAGGAAAGAAACAAAAATAAAAGGCCAACCTTCTTTCGCTATTATTGGATAAGGATAATTTGAAATATCAATCGTTTTCAATGTAATTAAATTCTGTATTTTGTTAGTTTTTATCTTTATCAACTAGCTTATTGGTCTTTATCCATGGCATCATTTCCCTCAGTTTCTCGCCAATTTTCTCAATTGGATGGTTTTCAGTTAGCCTGCGATGAGACAAAATACCAGGAGCACCAGCTTGATTTTCTAAAATGAATTCTCTAGCGTATTTACCATTTTGAATATTATCTAAAGCCTGTTTCATAGCATTACGAGCTTCATTGCCTATTATTTTGGGGCCCGTAACATATTCACCAAATTCGGCATTATTAGAAATAGAGTAATTCATGTTGGCAATTCCTCCCTCATAAATCAAATCTACAATTAATTTCAATTCATGCAGACACTCAAAGTAAGCCATTTCAGGTTCATAACCTGCATCAACTAAAGTTTCGTAACCTGCTTTGATTAATTCAACTGCCCCACCACACAAGACTGCTTGTTCACCAAATAAATCAGTTTCAGTTTCATCTCTGAAAGTTGTTTTGATTACACCTGCTTTACCGCCTCCTATTGCACAAGCATATGACAAAGCAACCTCGGTTGCTGAATTGCTAGCATCTTGTTGAATTGCAACCAAACAAGGAACCCCTCCTCCAGCTTTGTAAGTGGCTCTGACTGTATGACCAGGAGCTTTAGGAGCAATCATGATCACATCTAAGTCTACAGTAGGAAGCACCTGCCCATAATGGACTGTAAAGCCGTGTGCAAAAGCGATACAAGATCCTTTGTTGATATTTGGCAAAACTTCTGATTTAAAAACTGAAGAAATAGTCTCATCAGGAATTAAAAGCATAACTATGTCAGCCTCCTTTACAGCATCACCAACCTCCATGACTTTTAAACCAGCGTTAATTACTTTGTCCCAGGAGCTACCATTTCTTCTAACTCCAACCCTGACGTCAACACCACTTTCACTTAGGTTTAAAGCATGAGCATGACCCTGAGATCCATAACCAATAACAGCAACTTTTTTCTTTTTTATTAAAGATAAGTCAACATCTTTATCATAAAAAACTTTCATAGAAACCCCCTCTTAAATTCCAGTTATAACTTAAGGCATCTTCCGCCTCTAGCAATACCAGAAGCTCCACTTCTGACAACTTCTATAACCATTTCATCTTCCAAAGCTTCAACAAAAGCATTAAATTTAAAATTGTCACCTGTCAATTCTATAGTGTATGTTTTCTCAGTAACATCTATTATTTTTCCCCTGAAAATTTCTGCCATTCTTTTCATTTCTTCACGGGCCTTACCAGTAGCACGAACTTTTACCATCATTAATTCTCTTTCGATAAAATCATAATCTGTTAAATTCACAACTTTAACTACATCAACTAGACGGTTTAGATGTTTGGTAATTTGTTCAACAACGTCATCAGAGCCAGTGGTCTTAATAGTCATTCTTGATAGTGAACTTTCCTCAGTTTGAGCAACTGTAAGTGATTCAATGTTATATCCACGAGCAGAGAATAGAGCAACAACACGAGATAGGGCACCAGGTTCATTTTCAAGAAGAATTGATATGATATGACTCATAAATGATTACAAATCTTCTGAACCTAACAACATATCAGTCAAACCTTTACCAGTTTGAACCATTGGCCACACATTTTCTTCCTGATCAGTTATGAAATCCATAAAAACTAAGCGATCTTTCATTTTAAAAGCTTCCTTAAGAACTGGCTCTACGTCGGAAGGCTTCTCAACTTTAAACCCAACATGACCGTAACTTTTAGCCAACTCCACAAAATCAGGTAGAGACTCCATATATGATTCGGAGTACCTACTCTCGTACTCGATTTCTTGCCACTGTCTTACCATGCCTAAATATCTATTATTTAAATTCACAACCTTAATTGGTAATCTATATTGATGACAAGTAGACAGTTCCTGAATACACATTTGTATAGACGCTTCGCCTGTAATACATGCTACTTCTGAAGAGGGGTTTGCTAATTTTGCTCCCATAGCATATGGAAGTCCTACACCCATTGTGCCTAAACCACCTGAATTGATCCATCTTCTTGGTTCGTCAAACTTGTAATACTGGGCTGCCCACATTTGGTGTTGGCCAACATCAGATGTTATAAAAGCTTCACCATTTGTAATGTCATATAACTTTTCAACTACATACTGAGGTTTTATAACAGTTTCTGACAATTTATAATATAAACAATTCTGTTTACGCCATTCATTTATTTCCTTCCACCAATCATTTATATTAGTTTTTTCAAATTTAATGCCATTAGTTATTAAATCATCAATCTGATTCAACAACTCATGGATAACATTTTTAACATCGCCAACAATGGGCATGTCAACTTTTACCCTTTTTGATATTGAGGAAGGGTCAATGTCAACATGAATAATTTTTCTAGCAATCTGTGCAAAATCTTTTGGATTTCCAATCACCCTGTCATCAAATCTTGCTCCAATAGCTATCAATACATCACAGTTTTGCATTGCTAAATTACATTCATATGTTCCATGCATTCCTGGCATTCCCAAAAACTGGTTATCAGTGGCTGGAAAAGATCCAAGACCCATTAATGTGTTTGTGCATGGAAACCCTAATCTTTTGATAAGTTTTTTTACAATTTCACTTGCATTAGAAAGAATGACTCCACCACCCGTGTATATCATTGGTTTCTTAGCAGAAAGTATGAGTTGAGCAGCTTTTCTAATTTGACCTTTATGCCCAAAAACAGTAGGACAATAAGACCGAAGACTTATTTGTTTGGGATAATCAAATTTACACTTATCTCTTGTTATATCTTTTGGAACATCAACCAAAACTGGTCCAGGACGTCCACTAGATGCAATATAAAAAGCCTTTTTAATTGTTATAGCAAGTTCCTTAACGTCCTTAACTAAAAAATTATGTTTAACGCACGGCCTGGTTATACCAACAGTGTCACATTCCTGAAATGCGTCTAAACCTATCGCATGAGTTGGTACTTGCCCAGTAATAATTACCATGGGGACTGAGTCCATATAAGCAGTGGCTATTCCGGTAACTGCATTAGTAACTCCAGGGCCGCTAGTGACAAGACAAACACCAGTTTGTTCACTAGATCTTGCATAGGCATCAGCAGCGTGAACTGCAGCTTGCTCATGCCTTACTAACACATGTTGAAATTTTTTCTGTTTAAATATTTCATCGTAAATATATAAAACAGCACCACCAGGATATCCAAAAACATGCTTAACATCTTCTTCCTGTAAACACTTTACAACTATTTCCGCACCATTTAATTCCATTTTATCGATTCCCATCAAGTTCAAGAATTCCCTAAGCGCCGCAAAAAAATTATGAGGCATTAACTTAGAGCCTTTGAGCCGACGAATCGCCTTTGCATCATTCTTTTGGAATGTGCTCCGCGTCGCTTTAGCAAACTAAATTGTCACACATTATCAATCAAGTTGGTTATGAATGTAACATAGTTCTCGAAAGTAAATTAATTGGATCAAAATAAAATGCTACATAATTACAAAAACCCATCATTATGGCTAAGATTTATGGCGATGTTCTATGAGGGATTTCTTCTTATTGGCCCTGTTTTTTTTATTGTTTTTCTGTATTTAATTTTTTTTTCAGATCCAAGCGTTTCTGATCAAATCAAATCCAAAGAGAGACTAATAGTCCAATTGTTGGTTTTGATCACAGTTGTTCTATACTTTGTCTGGGGTTGGAGCAACGGAAGAGTTACCTTGCCTATGAGAACTCTTTCTTTAAAAGTGATAAGTTCTGATGGAGAACCTTTAAAGTTTAAACAAGCTTTCATCAGAGTTATCATTGCAATACCAAGCGTGATCAGCGGAATTTGGTTAATTTCTGGTTTATTAAGAAAAGACAAACAATGCGTTCATGATATATTTTCAGGCACAAGATTAGTTATAAAAGAAGACTCAAAAAAAAACTGACATCAAATAATTAAACTAACTTGTCACCAAAAGTAAATTTATTGCCAACCAAGTCGTAGTCAATAGGAATCTTTCCCTGAGTCTGAATCTTACCTTTCAGTATCAATTTTGCTAGTTCATTTTCTATTTTTGATTGTATAGCTCTTTTCAAGGGTCTAGCGCCATAGATAGGATCAAATCCTATCTTAACTAACTCACTCAGTGCTAAATCAGAAACTTGAAGTTCAATTTCTTGTTCAGCAAGCCTTGACGACAGGCTCTTAAGTTGAACCTTTGCAATATCCGTTATGTGAGTTTGTAATAGTGAATGGAAAACTACTATTTCATCAATTCTGTTTATAAACTCTGGTCGAAAATGTTTTGTAACTTCCAGCATGACTGTTTTCTTAATTTGATCAGAAGAATTTTCATTCATAGTTTGAATTTCTGATGAACCAAGATTTGAAGTCATAACAATAACTGTATTGCGAAAGTCAACAGTTCTACCTTGTCCATCAGTTAATCTTCCATCATCCAAAACTTGAAGTAAGACATTAAAAACATCAGGGTGGGCCTTTTCAACTTCATCTAAAAGAATTACGCTGTATGGTTTTCTCCTTACCACCTCAGTTAAAGCACCACCTTCCTCGTAACCAACATATCCTGGAGGTGCACCAATCAGTCTTGAAACAGAGTGTTTTTCCATAAATTCACTCATATCAATTCTTAGCAAGTGATCCTCTGAATCAAATAAAAATTGAGCTAGAGTTTTACATAATTCAGTCTTACCTACTCCAGTAGGTCCAAGAAAAAGAAAAGACCCGTAAGGTTTCCTGGGGTCAGATAACCCAGCTCTAGATCTTCTTATTGCGTCAGCTACAAGAGATACAGCTTGGTCTTGACCTATAACCCTATTATGCAAAAAAGTCTCCATTTTAAGAAGCTTTTCCCTCTCTCCCTGCATCATTTTTGATACGGGTATTCCGGTTGCTCTGGAGACTACTTCAGCGATTTCCTCAGTTCCTACTTGTGTTCGAAGAAGCTTGATACTGCTGTCTGTCTTTTTGTTATCTTTTTTGTCGAGATCTTTGATTGTTCTTTCTAATTTGGGTAATTCACCATATTGCAACTCAGAAACTTTACGCCAATCGCCTTTGCGAGTAAAAATCTCAATTTCCTTTTTAACTCTCTCAATTTCCTCTTTAGTAGTCTGTGAACCTTGCACCTCTGATTTTTCATTGCTCCAAATTTCCTCTAATGTTGATAATTCTTGAGATAATTTATTAAGTTCATCATCAATCAACTTTAGTCTCTTTTTTGAAGCATCATCCTTTTCCTTCATGACAGCTTCTTTTTCAATCTTTAGCTGAATCAATCTCCTGTCAATCTTATCGATAGCCTCTGGCTTAGAATCAATTTCAATTTTAACTCTGCTAGCTGCTTCGTCAATCAAGTCGATAGCTTTATCAGGCAAAAAACGGTCGGTAATATATCTATTAGATAACTGAGCAGCAGCTACAATTGCTGGGTCAGTGATATCAACTCCATGATGGAGTTCATAACGCTCTTGTAAACCTCTTAGAATACCAATAGTAGACTCTACGCTCGGTTCACCAACTATAACCTTTTGAAATCTTCTTTCCAGTGCAGCATCTTTTTCAATATACTTTCTGTATTCGTCTAAAGTGGTAGCACCTATACAATGCAACTCACCTCTGGATAATGCCGGTTTTAACATATTACCGGCATCCATCGCTCCCTCAGCTTTTCCAGCCCCAACCATTGTGTGAATTTCATCAATAAACACTATTGGATGCCCCCCCTGACTCTCTGCTATCTGGGAAAGATCGTTTAAAACCGATTTCAATCTCTCCTCAAATTCTCCTCTGAATTTTGCACCAGCAAGTAAAGCAGATAGATCGAGAGTCAACAGTTTTTTTCCTTTCAAACCTTCAGGTACTTCACCTTTATTAATTCGTTGAGCCAATCCCTCAGCAATTGCTGTTTTTCCAACCCCCGGCTCCCCAATTAAGACAGGATTATTTTTAGTTCTTCTTTGTAAAATTTGTATACACCGTCTAATTTCATCATCTCTACCAATTACTGGGTCTAATTTGCCAATTAGCGCTTTTTCAGTGAGGTCAACCGTGTATTTTTTTAATGCATCTCTTTTATTTTCGGCATCGGAGGAGTTAACTCCAGAGCCTCCTCTAATAGCAATAATTGTTGCTTCTAGATTTTTTTTTGATACTCCATTTTTCCTTAATAAATTTCCAACCTCGCATTTGTCGTCAGACAATACTAAAAAAAATAATTCACTTGCAATAAAATCATCTTTTCTTTTTTGAGACTCTTTATCAGTAAGATTGAAAATTCTGGACAACTCTGAGCTAAATCCAACCTCACCAGTTGGATTCGTTAATTTAGGTAAAGTGGAAATATGCTTACTGAGATCATCCATCAGCATACTTGCGTTTCCACCAGATCTAGCTATAAGTGATCTACTTCCAACCGAGTGATCTTCAAGTAGTGAGATAACAACATGAGCAACGTCTATAGTGGGATTATCATTTCCAACTGCTAGGCTTTGTGCACCACCCAATGCTTGCTGAAAAGTTGTTGTTAATTTATCTAAGCGCATTTTAAAATCAATTGTCAATGAAAATTATGTTGTGTTTCAGAACAAATATTTCAAGAATTACTCTCCCAATTTCTTACCGCAACATCGTCATCAACTTTTGCTTTCACCCATCTTTCACCATTACTAGTAACTTCTTTCTTCCAAAAGGGGGCTTTCGTTTTCAAATAATCCATAATGTATTCACAAGCATCAAATGATATTTTTCTGTGTTCAGAACCAACTCCAATAAAAACAATGTTATCACCTGGACTCAATAATCCCACTCTGTGAATAACTCTCACACTTAAAACAGGCCATTTATCAAATGTTTTTTTTAGTATTTTTTCTATACTCAGTTCTGTCATTCCAGGATAGTGCTCTAAAAACATTGAATTGACTGAACAACCTTCATTTAAATCCCTAACTGTACCCAAAAAAGTAGTAATAGCTCCAATATTTTTATGTGTATTGACACATTTTGTTTTTTTTAAAGAATCAATTTCTCGCGAAAAATCAATATCATCATTTTGAATTGTAATAAAGTTTGAAAAATCTTTCATAAACCTAATTAATTCTATTATCCACCGGTAACTGGTGGAAAAAAAGCAATTTCATCTCCATCTTTAATTTTAAAATCATCATTCACAAGTTCCTTATTTACGGCGACTTTAATAATATTTTCATTATTAAATATTGCACTCCAGTCATCCCCTCGAGTAGCCAAAAAACTTTTGAGTTGCTTTACTGAAGTAATTCCGTTAGAAGATATGTATTCTTCTTCTTTATTAATTAATTCTCTAAATGAAGAAAATAATCTGATGTATAACATAGGCTTAGTAGATTCACGAAATTTCAGAAAATGGATAAAAATTTAGCTTATCACCCTTTTTAATAATTTTTCCAGGAGGTAATTCAATTAAGCCATTTGAAAAACATACAGAGGATAGAATTTGAGAATTTTGATTTTTGTAAACGCTGAGTTTGCCATTTGACATAATTCTTCCTCTAAGAAACTCTCTTCTATCACTTGATTTAAATCTATCAAAGTCACACTCAACCGGAAAAAAATTATTCTTAGTAGTTACACCTCCAGACCTTTTGATTAAATATGGTCTGCAAAGTAATACGAAAGTTACCCAAGCAGAAACAGGGTTACCTGGCATTCCTAAAAAAGCAGCACTACCAATTGATCCAAATGCAAATGGTTTACCAGGTTTCATTTCAATTTTCCACATATGAATTTCGCCAAGACTTTCTACAGCTGATCTAATGTGATCCTCTTCACCAACAGAAACACCTCCGCACGTTAAGATCACTTCTACATTTTTACTAGCATTTAACAGGAATTCTTTAGTCTGATTAAAGTCATCAGGAATACATCCCATATCAATTACATCACATCCCATTGAAGAAACTAAACTTTTTATCATTGGTCGGTTGCTGTCATAAATTTGTCCATCATCAAGATTTTCTCCTGGTTGTTTTAGCTCATCACCACTGGAAAAAACAGCAACTCTTAGTTTTTTGAAAACTTTAATGTTTTCAAACCCAACAGAGGCACACATTCCAACATCAGCAGCTGTCAATAATCTTCCAGTTTCAAAAAAAATCTGATTTTTTTTTAAATCACTTCCTTTTTTTCTTATAAACTGACCTGGTATAATTTTGCTTTTGAAGGTAACTTTTTTATCAACAAGCTGAGTTTCCTCTTGCATAACAACTGAGTCAGAATTTTCAGGAATACATGCTCCTGTAAAAATCCTAGCAACTGTTGATGGCTGAAGGTTTGTTCCAGGAAATCCAGCTGGTATCCGCTGACTTATTACAAAAGATTCATGCTGATTAATATCAGACGAATTAACAACGTACCCATCAACTTGACTATTATCAAAAGGAGGAATGTCTCTGGGAGAACTTAAATTTTCAGCTAATACTCGGCCGTAGGACTGATGTGTTTTTATATTTTCAACAATTGGAAAAGCATTAATGCTACTAAAAATAAAATTTATTGCCTTCTCAAGGTTCATAACTGATTTGCCTTTTCTGCAATATAACTCTTTAATGATTCAACATCACCATCTAAAATATGGAATTTCTGAGGTTTTTTTTCTATGTCAATGTAACTTTCTGGAATATCAGGAAGAATTCCAACTGACTCAAAAACTGTATCAGAAAATTTAACAGGCAAAGCTGTTTCTAAACAAATCATTGGGATTTCCGATTTTAGGTATTTCCTTGCAATGAAAATTCCATCTGCAGTGTGTGGATCAATTAATTTATTATATTTTTTCTTTATATCTTGAATAGTTTTTATTCTATTTTGATGAGAAGATGTTCCAGAGACAATACCACTTTTTTTTAAATTTTCTATCGCACTATCATCGATTAAATTAAAACACCCATCTGTGTTAATCTTTTTCCAAAGGCTCATAACTCTTTTTGTATCTTGATTAACAATATAATAAATAAATCGTTCAAAATTAGATGCCTTTGAAATATCCATAGATGGTGACGAGGTTTGAAATGTTTCATTTACACCTCTTACTCTGTAGTTTTTTGTTTTAAAAAATTCATCCAAAACATTATTTTCATTGGTAGCAAGTACCAAATTTTCTATGGGTAGACCCATTTTTTTAGCAAAATAACCCGATAAAATGTTTCCAAAATTACCTGATGGAACAGCAAAGGATACGGGAGACATAAACTCCTTGTCAGTTTTTTGAATTGCTCTAAAGTATCCATAGAAATAATAAACTATTTGAGCGCTTATCCTACCCCAATTAATAGAGTTTACTGAACCAATTCTATATTTTTTTTTAAAGTTTAAATCAGCTGAAATCGACTTGACAAAATCTTGACATAAATCGAAAGTGCCTGGAACAGCTAAATTATGAATTGATTCATTCATAAGTGAGTACATTTGAGCACGTTGGAAACTACTCATTCGCCCCTTAGGAGACAACATAAAGACTGAAATGTTTGATTTATTTATCATTGCATATTCAGCTGCGCTGCCAGTATCTCCTGATGTAGCACCAAGAATATTTAGTGTAATTCCTTTTTTTTCAAGTATAAATTCAAAAAATTGCCCAAGCATTTGCATGGCAATATCTTTAAATGCAAGAGTGGGTCCATTGGACAGTTCAAGAATGAAAATATCAGAATCCTTTTCTCTACCCAAATGAGTCAATGGTGTAATTTCTTTGTTTCCGAAATTTTCAAAGTTATATGCCGAATTACATAAGCTGGTAAGAGTTGAAGATTCAATGTCATCAACGAAACAACCCAAAATTTCAGCAGCAAGTTGCGAATATGTCATTGTGGATAAATTTAATAATTCTTTTCTGTTGAATGTTTTTAAAGAAATGGGAATCGCAAGGCCACCATCGGGTGCAAGACCTTCAAGTAAAATATCTGAGAAAGACCCAAGATTTTCCTGGCCCCTAGTTGATCTATAACTGTTTTTTTTCATTCTAGAGACTCAACTCTCAAAACCACTGGATCGTCAATTACACTTTTAATATTTTTAATTGAATCAATAGCAGTAAATATACCTGCCCCACTACAAACATTAGTTAGCAAAACCACATCCGTAGAATCTTCTCCATCAAGAGGTTTTTTTTGAAAGAATACATCAATTGAAACATTTTCGTTAGAAAGTTCTCTAGTAATGTCAGCAAGAACTCCAGGCCTATCACTAACACGAAGTCTTAAGTAAAAACCAGACGAGATAGACAAATCATCTAGGATATTTAATTCTTTTATTTGATCAGACTGGAATGAAAGTGCAGGGATCTTAGATGATTTGTTTGTACCTGATCCTCTAGCAATGTCAACAAGATCTGCAACAACTGCACTTGCAGTTGGCTCAGCACCTGCACCTTGACCATAATAAAGAGTATTGCCGACAGCGTTGCCTTTAACCAGGACTGCATTCATTGCTCCATTTACATTGGCCATAAGACAATTCTCAGGAATAAGTGTTGAATGGACTCTGAGTTCTAAATTGGAATTAACTCTTCGAGCAATTCCTAATGATTTGATCTTGTAGCCAAGTTCTCTGGCATATTTAACTTCTCTCAGATCTAGACCTCTAATTCCAGAGACAAGGATTTTATCAAAGTTTACTCTGGTTCCGAAGGCCATAGATGATAATAAAGCGAGTTTGTGGGCGGAATCAAAACCATCAATGTCAAGTGTTGGATCAGCTTCAGCAAACCCCATTTTCTGAGCGTCATATAAAGCTTTATCAAATGAAATTCCTGTCCCCTCCATTTCAGAAAGAATATAATTTGTGGTTCCATTAATTATTCCTGCGACCCACTCTATGCTGTTTGCAGTTAATCCTTCCCGAAGTACTTTCAAAATTGGGATGCCACCGGCAACAGCAGCTTCAAATCCAACTGAAACATTATTTTCCTCAGCAATTCTAAAAATCTCATCTCCATGCTTGGCTAAAAGAGCTTTATTGGCTGTTACTACATGCTTACCCTTTTTTAAGGCTTCAGTGACAAGTTTCTTTGAAAAAGATTCACCACCAATTAGTTCTATTATTACTTGAATATCTGAAAGATCGAGAAGATCCATGGCATCAGAGAAATGTCTTGCATCATTTTTTATCAAAGAATCATATTTAAATTTATCAGGTTCAGCTACAGCTACAATCTTTACTTCTTTTCCTGACTTACGTCTGATTTCTTCTGCATTTTTCTTGCAAACTTTCCAAGTTCCGGCGCCAACAGTTCCAAGACCGGCTAAACCTATTTTTAAAATCGTCATACGCTCTCTCCAGAATTTTTTTCTTGGTAAAGCTGAAAAAATCCATCATTTTTAAACATTTCTTTTATTCCCCTGATAGCTTGTCTAATTCTTTGCTCATTTTCAATAAGTGCAAATCTTACATATTTATCTCCATACTCTCCGAAACCGATTCCTGGCGAAGAAGCAACTTTGGCTTTTTGAAGTAGTTTTTTTGAAAATTCAAGTGAACCCAATTCTGCGTAAAAATCTGGTATCTTGGCCCACAAATACATTGTGGCTTTTGGAGAATCAACCAACCAACCAATTTCATGTAAACCTTTTACCAATGTGTTTCTCCGTAATTGGTACATATTACAAATATCATTAACACAATCTTGTTTGTCCTCAAGTGCAATGACTGCAGCAACTTGAACTGGAGTAAAAGTTCCATAATCAAAATAACTCTTTATTCTACCAAGAGCGTTTACTAAAGTGGAGTTGCCAACCATGAAACCTATCCTCCAACCAGCCATGTTATACGATTTACTTAATGAAAAAAATTCAACAGCTATATCTTTTGCCCCATCGACTTGCAAAATCGAGGGCGCTTTATAACCATCAAAGCAGATGTCAGCATATGCCAGATCATGAACCACTATTATTTCATGGTGTTTGGCTAAAGCAATTACCTTTTTAAAAAATTCAATATCAACACATTCTCCTGTTGGATTACTTGGAAATCCAAAAATGATCATCTTAGGTTTAGGTATTGACTCTTTGATTCCTTTTTCCAACTCTGCAAAAAAATCAGTATCAGGACCCATTTTTATAGATCTAATGTCAGCTCCAGCAATAATTGCACCGTAAATATGTATTGGATAACTAGGATTTGGAACAAGAACTGTATCACCACGATCAAGTGTTGCAAGCATTAAATGGGCTAACCCTTCTTTTGAACCAATTGTAACAATAGATTCATTTTCAGAATCTAATAAAACTTCATACCTTTTTTTGTACCAGGAACAAATTGCTTCCCTCAATCTAGGAATACCCTTTGACAAGGAGTACCTGTGAGTGTGCTCTTTTTGTGCGACTTCAATCAATTTGTCGACGATGTGCTCTGGGGTTGGTCGATCAGGATTTCCCATACTCATATCAACTATATCTTCGCCTGAGCGACGAGCTTGCATTTTCAACTCTGCCGTTACAGAAAAAACATAAGGAGGCAACCTTTGAATTCTGTTAAATGATTTTATTTTCATGGATAGTTAAAAAAAAATGAACAGTTAATTGTTACAATATGATTATGAATTAAATTGATGATCTTAAGCATAAATGAATTCCCCACTCCAACCAGATAAAAACAACAGCCAATACTCTATTAATCAGTATGGAGAGAATTTTATAGAAATAAATGGAATTCGGTGGCACCAATCATGTATCGTATCTACAAATTATGAGCCCATTCAATGGGAACCAGAGTTAATCACTGATGTTAATAAAGTAAATTTGGCAAAAATTAGAAGCTTAAATCCAGAAATACTAATTCTCGGAACAGGAAACAAACACTTTTTTTTACCTCAAAATTTGTTATGTTTTAATTTAAATCAAGAAGATCAAATTTCAACATTTCTAGAAACTAATGACGTGGCTAAATCTTCAATTAATATTGAGTGCATGAGTACACCTGCAGCTTGCAGAACATTTAATATTTTGGCGGCTGAAGAAAGAAAAGTTGTTGCTGCCATATTAATCACAGGAGAAAAAAAATGATAGAAAAAGAAATACTAAACTCTCGAGCTTTAATTGAAAGACATATTATTAATATTCAGAATCAAAAGTCAAATAACCTTAAAACTGAGCTTACAGGAAATACTATTAAAAAAATATCTCTGGAAAATGAAGAAGCTGTTCCTGATGTCCAGATTAAATCTTTGTTCGGAGATACCTCTCTTCACAAATTTAAGTCTCATAACCTAATTCTTTTTTTCTATCCAAAAGATAATACTCCTGGATGTACCATAGAATGTGAAGATTTTAGTAAATTGCACTCTAAATTTTTAAAATTGGATACCCAAATTATAGGTGTTTCCAGAGATTCAATTTCATCACATAATAAATTTGCTAATAAATACAATCTATCAATAAATTTAATATCCGATTCATCTGGAGAATTATGTTCTATCTTCGATGTTATTAAACAGAAAAAAATGTATGGAAAAGTAGTTAAAGGAATTGAGAGAAGTACTTTCTTTATTAATTCAAAAGGTAAATTGAAAAAATCTTGGAGAGGAGTCAGTGCGAAAGGCCACGCTGAAAATATCCTAAAAGAGATACAGCTTATTTACAATTTAGTATAGGGACTTAAAAAAATGCCTTTACCTAAAGCGCCATTAAAACTTGGAAGCATTTTGAAAAACAGTGAGAAAACTCCAAAAAAATCAAGCAAAACAAAAAAAAACAAAAATGTCATTGTTAAAAAAACTTCAAATTCTTCAGTAAAGAATGAAGTAACGAGTTCAAAAGTTTCCAGAAAAAACAAAAAAATAATCACAATAATACTAATCTCATTTCACAACATCTGGTCAATCAAAAAGATACTTCAAAAATATTACAAAATAAAAAAGGCAACATTAAAAATATACAAACTTTGAAAAGAAAAAAATTGTTTGTGTTAGATACAAATGTCTTAATGCATGATCCTACCAGTTTGTTTAGGTTTCAAGAGCATGATGTATATATTCCTATGGTTACACTTGAGGAATTAGACAAACATAAAACTGGCATGTCTGAGGTTTCTCGAAATGTTCGTCAGGTTACTAGAAGCATTGATGCTCTTATTGGTGCAACTTCAAACGAATTGGTTGATGGTTTAAATTTTGGAATATGCATTAACTCGATAGGACATTCTGATGCAACTGGACATTTGTTTTTTCAAACTGAAAAAATACAAATCGATAATTCACTTGGCCTTGAACCAGATAAACCAGATAATCAGATACTCGGAGTTGTCAAAGAATTAAGAAGAAAGTATTCAGATGATAACAAAAAAGAGGTAATTCTGGTATCAAAAGACATAAATATAAGAATTAAAGCTACCGCTTTATCTCTTCCTGCTGAAGACTATTTTAACGACAGTGTAATTGACGATGATGATCTCCTATATACAGGTACAAAAACCCTTCCAAATTCATTTTGGGAAAATCAAGAAGATGATTTAGAATCTTGGCAACAAAATGGGAATACCTATTATAGGGTAACTGGTCCAATTGTTAAAGATTTCCACTTAAACCAATTTGTAGTTGATAGTCAGGAAAAACAGTTATTAGCAATTATTGAAGAAATTCAGGGTGATAATGCAACATTAAAAACTTTGAGGGATTTCTCACAAACAAGAAATTCAATTTGGGGAATTTCTTCCCGTAATAAAGAGCAAAATTTTGCCTTAAATCTATTAATGAATCCCGAAATAGACTTTGTCACTTTACTTGGCCAAGCTGGTACAGGTAAAACTTTATTAGCATTAGCCGCCGGGTTAACCCAAACTTTAGAATCCAGACTTTACAGCGAAATTATAATCACAAGGGCTACTGTACCTATAGGAGCAGAAATTGGTTTTCTTCCTGGCACCGAAGAAGAAAAAATGATTCCTTGGATGGGTGCTTTTGAAGATAACTTGGAAGTTCTCCATGGTAGAATTGAGACTGGTGGTGATTGGAGTAGATCTGCCACTGCCGATCTGATTAAAAGTAGAATTAAAATTAAATCCTTAAGTTTTATGAGAGGAAGAACTTTTATAAATAAGTTTCTAATTATTGATGAAGCTCAAAATTTAACTCCCAAAGAGATGAAAGCACTTATTACCAGAGCAGGGCCCGGAACCAAAGTGATATGTCTAGGAAATATTGCTCAGATAGACTCACCTTATTTAACTGAGTCATCATCCGGATTAACCTATGTTGTTAACAAACTCAAAGGTTGGAAACATGGTGGACACGTTACATTACAAAGAGGTGAACGCTCGAGACTTGCAGATTTTGCAAGTGAGAATCTCTAAGGACTTTTTTAAATTGGATTGAAAATTGCTTATTCAAGTTCTAAAGCCTAAAAGGATTGATGAGCATGAATAACTTCTTTAAAAATAAATTAATTGCAATCATATTTACTTCTATTATGTTTTTTTGTGGATGTGCCACAGAGTCTAAAAAAATAGTTAGTAGATTAGATTCAAATTCCGTTTCATTCAAATCTGCACATTGTCAAAATAGCATCAAAGACATTGATTTTCACAGTGACATGAAAAAAGCAAAAACAATAGCTATTCCTGTAGCTATTATAATGTCAGGGGGATTATTGGCTGTTCCTGCAATTATTACCAGTGCAGGTCTTAGTACAATAGATAATATTGATGCGACAAACATTTCAAGTAGGTGTGGAGGAAAAGTGTCCAATAATAAAGATAAAATAAAAAATATAGCTAAAGATGCATTAATTGATTCAGCAACAGTAATTCCATTATTTTGATATTAATTAAAAGATGTTCCTAAAAATCCTCCACTTTGAAGCTTCCATAGTCTTGAATATAGTCCATTTTTTTTCAAAAGTTCTTCATGAGATCCCTCTTCAACAATCTCTCCATTGTCTATAACTATCAATCTATCTAATTCAGCGATTGTGCTAAGTCTGTGGGCAATAGCTAAAACTGTTTTTTCTTTCATGAGTGTTTTTAAACTATTTTGTATCGCAGCTTCAATTTCACTGTCGAGTGCACTTGTTGCCTCATCCAAAATCAAAATGGGAGAGTTTTTCAAAATTACTCTTGCAATTGCGATTCTCTGTCTTTGACCACCACTAAGTTTGACACCCCTTTCCCCAACGTGTGCATCATACCCTGTGCGACCCCTCGTATCATTGAGTTTTAAAATAAAATTATGAGCCTCTGCCATTTTGGATGCTTGAAACATTTCACGGTCACTAGCACTTGGTCTACCATATTTTAAATTATCTCTTACTGATCGATGAAGTAATGAGGTATCTTGAGCTACCATTGCTACGTTTTTTCTAACTGAAGATTGTGTGACAGTTGAAATATTCTGTCCATCAAAACAGATTTTTCCCTTGTCTATGTCAAAAAAACGAAGTAACAAATTTACTAAAGTACTTTTTCCTCCTCCTGATGGACCGACTAACCCTACTCTTTCACCTGGTTTTACTTCAAGGTTTAAATTTTTAATAATCTCATTCTTCTTATCATAAGAAAAACTAATGTTTTCTATGTCAATCCGACCTTCTGAAACTTTTAGAATTTTTGCATTGTTGACATCTTTTACGGAGCATCTTTTTGAGAACATTTTTACACCATCTCTAACTGTTCCAACATGTTCGAAAAGTGCTGCCATTTCATACATAACCCAGTGTGATAAACCCATGAGGCGAAAGGACATTGCAAAAGAAGCTGCTACAGCACCAACTCCAACATTATCGTTTGACCATAGCCACAAAACCGTACTTCCTGTCATTACTATTAATAAAACACTCAAAGTGTGGTTTGACATTTCTAACAAACTAGTAAGTCTATTTGCTGGATTAATAAAACCCGTACATTCTTCCATTGATTCTCTTGAGTATTCAGCTTCTCTGTCAGAATAAGAAAATAATTTTATTGTAGAAATATTGGTGTATGAATCAGTGACTCGACCAGATAATAAACTTATAGCATCAGCTCTCTTTTTTGAAACTTTACTGATGCGAGGAATAAAATATTTAAGAAGAAATACATATAAAAATAGCCAAAGCACGAATGGAAAAAGCATGTAATGACTAAAAGTTCCCAAAACTAAAACCATTGTTAAAAAATAAATCGCTATGAAAACTAAAATATCTCCAAGAATTATAAAAATGCTCCGCAACGATAGTGCTGTTTGCATAACTTTTGCGGAAATTCTACCTGCAAATTCATCATTGAAAAAATCCATGCTCTGATCAAGCATCAATCTATGTAAATTCCAACGAATTAGCATTGGGAAATTTCCAAAAATCGTTTGATATTTAAGAATGTCAGCTATTATTACTAATGGAATACTTGAGATTAAGAAAATAACAATTATTAAAAATATTACTCCATGACTATCCCAAATATTACGAAAAGGAACGCCAGTTAACCAATCCGTAATATCACCCAGCATTGCAAACAATAAAGCCTCGAAAACACCAATTAGTCCAGTTGAAAAAGTTAGTAATAAAAACTGCCAACGACAACCCTCACTCATAGCCCAAGCAAATTTAAATAAACTATTTGAAGGTATGGATGATTTTTTTTCCGGGTACGGGTTAATAAGAGACTCAAACAACTTAAACAACATATTTCCTAATTAAATTAAAATGCTCTTAATATTCTATTTAAAACAATACACTAAATGACGGTCAAACGAATTGAAAGAATGAAATGAAAAGAAAAACTTATAGTCCTTATGGAATTATCTCCACTAGATTAAAGAAAATAAAATTAGCCCTAAAAAACTCATTATTAGATGAAGAATTACTTGCAGACCTCGAATCTTGTATTTCCATGTCCGATGGAGCAGAAAAATATACTGAGCAAAATACTACAGCTGAATCAATAAATCTAAAATATGTTTCAGAATACACATCAAATCATGATTGGAGTAAAGCTTATGATAAAAAAAAGTCATCCGGATTTTTAGGAAGTCAGATGTTATGTGGGCATGTTTCTGGGCAATTTCTTAAAATGCTTGTGAAAATAGTGAAGGCAAAAAATATTTTGGAAATAGGAATGTTTAGTGGCTATTCAGCTTTAGCTATGGCAGAGAGCCTTCCAGCTAATGGCAAAATTATAGCTTGTGAAAATAACCAGTACGCGATTGATATTGCGAATAAACTTTTTAAAAAATTTGGAGAAAAAAGGATTTATGTAAAAAAAGGTTCTGCTATTGTAAGTTTAAATGACTTATATAAAGGAGAAAGTACGTTTGATTTTGTGTTTATAGATGCTACTAAGAGTCAATACCCACAGTACTTAAATCTTCTTATAAAAAATAAACTTATCAAAAAACATACTTTAATTTGTATAGATAATACTTTTCTTCAAGGAAAAGTTTTTTCAACTCACGAAACTCAGAATACATCAAGTAGAGTTATGAGAAAATTTAACTCAGACCTTGTAAAAAATCCAAATTTTCATACAGTGATGCTACCTCTGAGAGACGGTTTTACTCTTTTGAGACAGAACGATTATGCTGAAGCGAAAAAAAAATATTGAAATTTATCGCAGATGTCTTTTTAATATTTCACCTTAGTATTGTAATATTTATAACATTAGGGTTTTTCTTAATTCCTATTGGATACAAATTTGGGTGGAAATGGATAAAAAACAAAAGAGGAAGAAAACTTCATTTAGGTTTAATCTTTTTAGTTTTTTTTGAATCATACTTTGGAATAACCTGTCCATTAACCAGAATCGAAAACTTCATTCGTAACGAACAAAATCATGAATCATTCATAAGTTATTGGATTTTTAAATTATTATATTGGAATTTTTCGCCATCTTTTTTTATTGGCGTTTATTTTTTATGTTTGACATGGACGTTTATCATGTGGAAATTATTTCCACCAAACAAAGAAAATTAGAATCAGAACCCAACTTTATTTGATTTTTACAGGTCTTTTTTTAATAAAATAACAAATAGACTTGATGCCCACGCGCAAAAAAAAGACCCAAAACAACCAATCCCAAAAATATAAAAAAACCCAAACTCATTTATAGCCTCCCCCCATAAATATAGAAATAAAATTAAATAGAACAAAAAAAAGAATAAAAAAAATTTTTTAGTTTTGAGTTTTTCTTCTTCAAAGGATTCTATGTTGCTTTTTTTATCATTCACAAGTTTTAACTTTGATTAAAATTTAGTCATACTTTGAGCAGGTTCCAAAAGTAACAAAATCAGCTTGATTGCCATTCATAATAAATGAATGACTGTGCATAGGATAAATTGAAAATCTTTCTTTGTTGTTTGAAAAATGAATTATTTCGTCAATAACTTCAGGAATGCCAAGTTGACTGCCATCAAAATCTATGCAAGTAATTCTTCCATTGCTGGCAGAAAGTAGTTGTTCATTTCTTTTTTTTGGTACCAAAGATACAGTTTTACAAGTAAAAAGTTCATTTAATTTAATTATTTTACCATTAGCACCAAGAACCTTTTTTTGATAGGTTAGCTCAGAATAGTCTTCATTAAATGTAAATATAAATTTGCCTGAATCACAAACGTCAGCCCTCCAAATATTATCAATTTTTCTAATACACATCGTAGCTTGACCGGAACAATAATATACATTATCACTTAACAAGTTGTTAAAAGAAAGTGAAAGAAAAAATAATAAAAATATTTTTTTCATTTTTATGTATTGGCTGAAACTAATCTAAGTCAATTGATTCTTAACAAAAAAATTCTCAGATGTAAAAATAAAACGTAAAATAATATAAAAATAACTGGATAATTCAGTGGAATTAACACCTACTCAAAACTACAACTTCAAAAGCTTAAAAAAACAATTAAAACAATTAGATAGTGGCGTCCCCAAGGGGATTCGAACCCCTGTACCCACCGTGAAAGGGTGGTGTCCTAGGCCTCTAGACGATGGGGACTTTAACTTTAAAATCCATTTACAATTATTATATGTTAAAAAAGTTAACAAAACTTTGTTTAAACCTTTTTTTTGGTGGAGCTAAGCGGGATCGAACCGCTGACCTCTTGCATGCCATGCAAGCGCTCTCCCAGCTGAGCTATAGCCCCAAGTATTCAAGTTTAACACGGAGTAAATTTTGAAAAAATATGATTATATTTTAAATAACGTCTCACTGCCTCAGTACAATTCGTTTACACCAAGTGATGCAGAAGAATTTGTGGAAAACTTAATTATTGAATGTAATAATATTGTTTCACAAATAATAAATTTTGAAAATAACAAATCGTGGGAAAATTCTTTTGAACCTCTTTCTATGAAATGTGAGAAGCTTTCAAGAGTTTGGTCAACTGTTCATCACCTCAGCGGAGTAATTGATAGTCCTGAATGGAGAAAGATTATTAATGACAAAACTGCAACTGTTACTGAGTTTTGGACGGAGTTGAGTCAAAATTCTGAATTGGCAAAAATTACCGAAGAATTAGCAAAAGATGATTCTGTAAACCAATACAGCAATCGAATGAAAGTTATTGAAAATGCACTGCGAGATTTTAAACTTGGAGGTGCGACTTTAGATGCAAAAGAAAAAAAAATTTTTGTAGGTTATGAAAAAAAGTTGGCTATTCTATCTCAAAAATTTTCAGAAAATATTCTTGATAGTACTAAAGCTAGTTTTATTCATCTTAATGATGATGATAATCTTACAAATCGTCTGAGTGGTCTTCCAGAATATGTCAGGAATCAAGCAAAAAAAACTGCAGAAAAACAAAAACTTGGTGGTGTAGTTCTAACTTTACTAGCTCCATGTTTATACCCTACATTAAGATATTCAAATGATAGATCTCTGAGATTTTCACTCTACAGTCTACATTCTAGGAAAGCCAGCGAAATTGCTGAAGAGGGAAGTCAATTTGACAACGGTAGCGTGATGGCTGAAATTATAAAAAATAAATATAAAAAAGCTAAATTACTTGGATTTAAATCACCAGCTGAAATGTCTTTAGCATCTAAAATGGCAGACTCGCCAGAACAAGTTATAAAATTTTTATCAGATCTAGCAAAAGCTGCAAGACCTTTTGCAGTCAAAGATTTAGAGAATTTAAAAAAATTTGCTTCTGCCAAGTTAGATATAAATAAAATTGAACCATGGGATTTTGAATTCGTAAGTGAGAAACTTAGAAAGCAGGAGTTTAACTATTCTGATGATGAACTTCGAGAATATTTTCCTATAAAAAAAGTATTACAAGGATTATTTGACATAACCAAAAAACTTTTTAAATGTAAAATCGATAATTTAAATAATAGGGATAACAAAATTGTATGGCACGAAGATGTTTTGTTATTTGAAATATCAAAAAATAATGCTTTAGTTGGTCATTTATTTATGGATCTATTTGCTAGAGAAACAAAAAGGTCTGGAGCTTGGATGGATGACAGTCGTGGGCGTTATGTAACAGAAAACAAATCACAAAATCCAATTGCATTAATTAATTGTAATTTCTCTCCACCTGATGATAGTGGTAACTGTTTCTTAACCCACGATGAAGTTTTAACTCTCTTTCACGAATTTGGTCACAGTCTCCATCACTTAATGACAAAAATTGATGAAATAGATATATCTGGTATCAATGGAGTGGAATGGGATGCTGTTGAGCTGCCTAGTCAATTTATGGAAAACTTTTGCTGGGAGTATAAAAATCTTAAAGCTTTAACATCACACAGAGAGTCTGGGTTGCCAATTCCTCATGAATTGTTTGAAAAAGTGTATAAAGCTAAAAATTTCCAAAGTGGGTTGCAGATGTTACGTCAAATCGAATTTTCTTTATTTGATATTAGAATCCATCACGAATTACCTAATATTACTAACCATACAAATGAAAAAATAATTTCTAAAATATATATGGTTTTAGAAAAAATACGTGATGAAGTTTCACTTATTGTTCCACCAAGCTTTCAAAGATTTCCTCAAAGCTTTTCCCATATTTTTTCCGGAGGTTATTCTGCAGGCTATTACAGTTACAAGTGGGCTGAAGTCCTTTCAGCTGACTGTTATTCAGTTTTTGAAAATAAGTCAGATAAAGAACAAGCCATCTTAGGGCAAAAATTCTTTGAACAAATTTTGTCAAAAGGAGGTTCTAGGCCTGCAATAAAATCGTTCATGGGATTTATGAATAGGAAACCAAGCTCTGATGCACTCATGAAACATAGTGGGCTTATAAATACCAATTAAGTCAGCAATGAATCAATCTCATTACATTTGTAAAATTGCATGTTGGAACGTAAATTCAATCCGTTCGAGGAAAGATCACATTATTGATTGGATCAATCAATTGGCCCCTGACATACTAGCTTTACAAGAAACAAAGGTTCGTGACGAAGATTTTCCTGAAAAAATCTTTTTTGAAATTGGTTACGGTGTTATCTATTTTGGACAGCCTTCATACAACGGTGTAGCCATCGCTTACAAAAAATCAAGTTTTCAAGATCCAACAAATATTAATAAAAATATTCCAGAATTACTTGATAATCAAAGCAGACTAATTTCAGGATTGTTTACAGACAAAAGAACTGGAAGTGAGATTAAGATTATATGTATTTATGTTCCTAACGGATCTGACATTGGTACAGAAAAATTTTTCTATAAATTAAATTGGTTGAAATATTTTCTAAAATTTATTAAAGAAGAAAAAAGAGAATTTTCAAATATCTGTGTCCTTGGGGACTTTAATATTGCTCCAAGTGATATTGATGTTCATGACCCAGCAAAATGGAAAAATAAGATACTTTGTTCCATGGAAGAAAGATCATGTTTTCAAGATATATTAGAACAAGATTTTTTTGACTCTTACCGTTTTCACAATCAGGATTCAGGGTCTTATTCTTGGTGGGATTATCGTCAAGCATCCTTCAGAAGAAATCTTGGATTAAGAATTGACCATATACTTTTAAGCGAAACTTTGAAAAATTCTTGTGTGAATTCGGGTATTTCTATTAAACCAAGAAAATTGGAAAAACCGTCAGATCATGCACCTTGCTGGACTGAAGTAAATTTGTGAGCGCTAAAAATTCAGATTTAAATCTTTAATCTTTCTAGTAATTGTATTTCTTCCAACATTAAGCAACTTTGAAGCTTCAAGCTTTCTGCCTCTGGTATGTTCTAGAGCAACATCATAAATTATTTTTTCAAATTCTTTAGACCAATAATTATAACTTGTCATTTCGGATTGTCTTTTTTCAGAATTAAATATTTTTTTAAGGCTTTGTTTTAATAAATTTTTCCACTCTTCATCGAGCATTAAAGAGTCTTCATCCTTTTTAAAATTACTGTCGTTAACATTCTTGTATTTAATTTGTTCTATTCTTTCTTTTACAGATGGAGATTGCAGAGAAAAATTTCTAACGTCAGATCCATAAAACTTGACTTCATCTGGTAAGTCAGCTAACCCAATTTTTGAACTTGGCCCCATAACAGTAAGCCAATGACAAATATTTTTTAATTGTCGGACATTTCCGTTAAATGAGAAGTTTTTTAAACAATCAATCGCTGCTTTTGAAAGAAACTTTCTTTCAACAGATAAATCATTCGCGCAATTATCAAGAAAGTGATCTGCTAATAACTCAATATCCTCAGATCTTTCCCTAAGTGCTGGTAATCGAAGTCTAATGACATTAATTCTGTGAAATAAATCCTCTCTAAATAAACCT